>Ga0315277_10000163_pt1 | contig 112598 bp, 85 predicted proteins | sample YL17G05_15_MG_FD_203695 | JGI IMG/M metagenome (GOLD analysis project Ga0315277, IMG submission 203695) | Sediment microbial communities from Yellowstone Lake, YNP, Wyoming, USA - YL17G05_15 | ecosystem: Environmental > Aquatic > Freshwater > Lake > Sediment | place: USA: Wyoming | collected...
AGCTCCCCGGGCCATCCATGACCGTACCTCCAAGAGAATCCTTTCTCGGAGATATCGTCCAACTCCACGCCTGAAGGCGAGAAAATCCTCTGTAACAATGCTACAGTCTCAAATCTAACCTGATTATACCATCTGCTAGGTCCCCATGACAAAGGAAAACGACTGCTGCCAAAGCGAAACTACGGAGTCATGGACCTCGTTCCGCGAAGTTCAAGGACTCAATATTCGCGTTCAGGACTGATCGTGTGGGGCAGTCGTTCGAGGGGGCAGACGGGGCAGCGGGGGGTGGGCTTGCAGTAGTCCTTGCCGAGGCGGACGAGCAGGGCGTGGAACTCGTTGAAGAAGGCGACGTCGGGCTCCAGGTTGGACATGAACAGGTCCTGCAATTGGTGATAGTCAAGTCCTTCCGGAGAGATCAGGTGGTGGCGGACCATGATGCGGGCGGTGTAGGCGTCCACAACGAAGACGGGACGGTGGAGGGCGTACAGCAGGATCGAGTCGGCGGTCTCGGGGCCGATGCCGGAGATGCTCAGCAGTTCTTCGCGCAGGCGCGCGGCGCCGATACCTTCGAGGTTTCGCAGGTCGCCGCCGTAGGTTTCGCAGAGCCAGTCGATGAAGTTTCGCAGCCGTTTGGCCTTGACGCGGAAGTAGCCGGCGGGGCGGATCAGCTTTTCGATGTCGGCCATGTCGAGCGCGTGCAGTCTGGCCGCATCGAGGCAGCCGACCTCCTTCAAATTCGCAATCGCCTTCTCCACGTTGGTCCAGCTTGTGTTCTGGGTCAGGATCGCTCCGACGGCGATCTCGAACGGCGTCTCGCCCGGCCACCAGTGCTGTGGGCCGAAAGAATCCAGAAGGATCCGGTATATCTCAAGCAACTGTTCGCGCGTTGTGCTCATGCTCTTGTAATTTCCTCCGGCCTTCAGTACACTCGGAACTCCGGTGGCAAATACAGCCTGGTTCGCAAGCTCTGCAACAGACGACCGAAAGGCGGTTCCCTGGATGGCCGGCCAGAAGAATGATACGCTCAGTTACACCACAAGCCAACTGTTCAATTTCGCCCGCGACTCCTACCTGGAGCGGACGAGCCGGCCGATTTACGCGATCGTGTTCCTGCTGCCGTTCATCATCTTCTACGAGCTCGGCACGCTCCTGATCAACACGGACATACTGAACCGTACGCAGGTGCGGGTCGTGGCGTTCGTGTGGCTCCAGGAGACGCTGCAATACCTGGGCACGGGCGACAAGTTTGCGTGGATCGCGCCGCCTGTAGTCGTGGTGATCATCCTGCTGGGCCTGCAGATCGCGTCGCGCAAGCCGTGGTGGTTTTGCCCGGTGGACTATCTGCTCATGATGCTCGAATCCGCGGCGCTGGCCGTGCCGCTGATCGTCATGAGCTTGTTCTTCAACAGTCCGGCGGTGACCCCACGGAGCGCTTCTCAGTTGCCTCCGGTGCCGGCCGTCGTCCAGCCTTGTGCGGCGCCGGTGGACGTGGCGACTTCCCACGGCCACTGGTGGCTCTCGACACAGCCGGCGCCGGCCCCCGAGGCCGGGCGGGCGTTACTGGCCAACATTGTGACGGGAGTCGGAGCGGGCATCTACGAGGAACTGGTATTTCGGCTCATCCTGATCTGCGCCCTGATGGTGCTCTTCCAGGATATCATCGGCTTCGATCATAAAAACGCCATCATAGTGTCCGTGCTGATCTCGGCCGCCTTGTTCAGCGCCCATCACCATCACATCCTCTTCATCAACGGCCACTTCGGACGCGGGGCGCCTTTCAGTCTGATGGAGTTCGTCTTCCGCACCGTGGCGGGCGTCTATTTTGCCGGCCTGTACGCCACGCGCGGGTTCGGCATTACCGCCGGCGCCCATGCCTTCTACGACATTATAGCCACTATCGTAAACGTCCTTTTTTTCGGCCCCTGATTCTCGCCGGTCTCACGAACTTTTTCCCGCCTGGATACGAAAAATCTGTGGCGTGCTTACTCGTTAGCACTCCTGAGTTTGCAAAACAATCGTCCCATAAGCGCCCCGGAAACGCGTTCTCAGTGCTGACATTGTACTTGAATCGCCGGGCGGATTTCGATATAATACCGGCATAGACAGAATCGCTGTTTTCAGGGTCTTTCGTTATGGAATCGCCGCAAATCAATGTTGCCATTGATCAACTGACGTTCAGCCTGTTTCAGCGCCCGCTGCATCCGGAACTGTTCCAGATTTACGCCAGCCGGCAGCTCAAGACGGAGAAGTATGAGGCCCTGATCTGGGTCACCGGCTGCACGCACGTGGTCAGCATTTTTGCGGGGGAAGTCTGCCTCAGTGAAGTGATCAGCACGCCCGGGCAACTGCTGCCGCATCGCGGCTTGGTCGAGCGCTTCCAGTTCCGCGGGCCCCGGACCCACAAGTGCACGCTCAGCCGGGGCGTCAGCTATATGACCGATTTTCAGATCGAGAAGATGAGCCCGAATCTGTACCGGCAAAGTCACACGGACCTGGAGCGGTTTGCCCGCAGCCGGGGCGTGTTCGTCAAGTTCCCCGAGCTCGAGGTGGACAGTCTTCAGCCGTTCTGCTACATCGACTTCGAGGCGCGGCGCAACGAGTTGCACATCCACACGTTCGCCGCGTATCCCGATCAGGTGACGATGATCAAGACGCAGTCGCTGTTCGACTTCCAGTAACAGAGGACTCGCTGCCACCGCATTGCGCAAATCATGCGCCTCAGATTGCCGCGCAAAGTCGCGTTTCGCTCCTGACGAAGCAATACTCGCCCCGTCTGTCATGCTGAGCGAAGCGAAGCATCCGGCCTAGGCCGAGGACCGGGCCTCGTTGCGAACGGGGTATTCCATTCGATGGCCAGACCCTTCGCTGACGCTCAGTCTTCGTGATTCTTGAGAATTGTATCCACATCGGGCATCCGAGAAACGCCAACGAAATAGGATAGTTCTGCGCAGCGTACGAAACGCTCGATGCGTGGAGGGCGGGTCTGCGCACGCCGGGCGGGCTGGTTCCGCGCAGGACGTAAGAAAAGACATCAAAATCCGAAAGATTGTCTTGACAGGCGGACCGGGGGGGCGCAGAATGGACAATTACTGAGACCTGTGCAGCATTGACGATAACACCTCCGACGATAGAGTCTTGATTCCGGGGTGCTGAATCCATTTCATGGACCGGCGAGCGGGAGAACGGAGCAGAGACGATGAGGTGCAGACAGAGGCAGCGAGCGGACAGCGGATGGCCGTCAGGCCCGGGGACCTCAAACATCCCGCGTCCATCATCCTTTGCAGATCGTCAGGCCTTCACCTTGATTGAGCTTCTGGTGGTGGTCGCTGTGATCGCTTTGCTCATGGCGATTCTCCTGCCGTGCTTGCAGCGCGCAAGGAAGCAGGCCAAGGCCGTGGCGTGCTTCGCAAACCTTAGGCAATGGGCAATGACCCTGGTGCTCTACACCGAGGACAGCCGGGGACGCTTCGGGAACACCCTTGGCGGCTACGGTGGAATCTATCTGTTTCGCGGGGCATTCATTAGCGGCGACGACCCGAACGCACCGGAGAATTCCCTGCACCGATTTAGTACGAGAGGCATTATTTGCTGTCCCCTGGCGACCAAGCCCCACAGGAGCGGAGTGTTTGGCGCCAGTTTCGGCACCACACAGATGGACGGCACGCCGGGATCAGCCTACGGCGCATGGGAGATCACCAGGCCGCCTCCAGCGTTTCACGGCAGCTACGGCTACAACGTGTATGTGTTCAGCGGGTTCTCCGACCGCCCCGTCATGAGCCTGGGGCGCGACCCCTTTCCAGAACTGGACATCTTCGCCCTCAAAGGCAGGGCTGCCATCCCGGTCCTTCTCGATTCGACGTTTCTGTGGAGCGCTCCCCGTGCGTTTGAGTCACCGCCCCGGAGGGAGCCTGGTGGAGGCGGTAATATGGGCGCTTACTGCATTAACCGGCACAGTGGGTCCATCAACGGGCTGTTCCTGGACTGGTCCGTGAGGAAGGTGGGCCTCAAAGAACTCTGGACGCTCAAATGGAATCGTGAGTTCGATACGGCCGGACCCTGGACCAGGGCCGGCGGCGTCAAACCCGAAGACTGGCCTCAGTGGATGCGCAAATTCAAGGACTATTGACAATGGGCGAACCTGGCAAGATGTCTACACCGAAGGTGAAGGAAGAAGGGAGGTGATGAGGTATGCGAAGCGTCTTGAAAGTGCCTTGATGGATTCATTCCATCCTAAACACTTTGGCGACCGATTGCTGTCGCCGGTTGTCTCTTGGCTGCTATGTCTGGAACGAGGAGATACGGAAATGAAACGGAAATATCTTTGGCCTCTTATCATCCTATGCGCGGCGGTACTGATCTCATTAGCTCTCGTCCGGGACACGCGTGTACAGGGACAGGGTGGCGCCGATGCGCCCCTTTCGCCAGTCGATCCCAACTCGTTTGTCTTCCGCTTGGAGCTGGACGGGGAGGAAGTGGGTGAGTATACGGAGTGTTTTGGGCTGGGGTCCAGCAATGAGATAGAGACAACGGTCGTCCAGACGAAAAATGGCGCCGTCGTGCAGAAGACCCGAGGCGCGCTTGAATGGCACAACATCACCCTGAAGCGCGTCGGTCCCAGCAGCGCCCAGATCTGGTCCTCCTGGCGCAAAGCGGTGGAAGAGGGAAGGCTCAACGAAGCCATTCAGAATGGCGCGATCGTCATGTCCAAAACAGGTTCATCCGAAGCGCTTGCACGCTGGAACTTCACGGGCGCGTGGCCTTCCAGTTTGCTTATCGAGGGATCAGCGGAGGAGTTGACTATCGTTCATGAGGGTTTGGAGCGTGTCGCGCCAAATGGCGACGGAGGCATAGAGCCGGTACAGCGTTGACACAGGAGGGTGTCACGTTCTCGACGGACAAGGAGGCGACGCAAATGATACGAGGACCGTGAGACACAAGCACATGGTTTGGAAACCAGGGAAGTGAGCGAACATTGACTAGAGTCAAGGAGGTGAAACATGGGAAAAGGAACGAAACGTGTTCTGAGAGGGATGATAGCGCCTATCGTCGGCGCAATAGTGATCGTGGGATCAGTGCCCGCAAGGGCTGGATATCAGATGACACCAAGTACCGATGGGTATGGGACGCCTCTCTATTTCGACAATACGTTACCGGTCGTAGAAATCGGATGGGGGTCGTTTACAGCGGATGCGAACTCTGGGACTGCGACGTGCACCGCGGATGCCTACACTCGCGCAAAGCCGGGTAATGCCGATTTCGAGGCAGAAGGTTGGGGAAAGATCACCTATACGTGGCAGTGGTACGGCCCTCCCAGTACCCCCCCGGGGGGCACTCTATATTGGGAGAATGATGGGGATGGCGATGCGGCGGTGGCCGGGGCCAGCCCTCCCGGACAGAGCGGGTCCGCCACCAGTTATGGCAGGGCGGCTACAGAGACTTTCGTGTCTGCTGTTTCATTGTCCACAACGGGCGGCGCCGCGTGGGGGTATGTCGAAGATCGTGATATGGCCATGGGTGACGCTTACGGTAGCGGGAACCCGGAGCTTCCACACACTATACACACGACTGAAGAGCCCAACTATGGCGAATATTATTTCGACGTCTCTTGGAACGGCTACTACGATGCGGAGGACGAAATTCCATCCGGCACGGCGAACTTTTATGTTGTAGCAGAGGCCGATTGCCAATGCGAATCGTATAGTTATGCGACTGGATCGGGCGACGCATCTACGGACACCACTTCGGCCGCGAGTCTTCTGGCCTACGTGCGCTTCACGTCTAACTGATTGCAGGAGTAATGTGGGTTTTGGCCTCGGGAGTGGTGATGGCGGGAATCTGGACAGGGGGGGGCCCCGGCATCACCGGATCGCCAAGTTGCCACATTGAGGGGAGGGTCCTGAATGGCGGTCCGTTAAGCGGGTCGTGGCGCGCGAGGACCCGCCTTCCGGCTCGAAAATCCAAATCGACTCGCCAAGCATGGCCTTAACGGCCCGCTATTCGGAGCGGTCCTCGGAAAGTCCGCTCCCGCTCTTCGTGGAGCGACTGCCAGGTCAATTCCGCAACAAGGAGCTCTTATCATGTTTGGATGGACCCCAACAGATGCCCAAGAGCGTTCGCTCTCTGCCCGAGTCCTCTTTCACTCGCATAATTCTATCATGTCTGTTGATAGGCTGGAACAGCAGCGGGGCCCTGGGAGAAGGTCCAGACGTCTGTAGCAAGAGTATGACCAAGGCGGAGGCGATCGCGCTGCGCGCGGCCACGAAAACAGCGATCAACGGTTTCAGGTCATCACTGGAGATGAAGGAGAACGCGGATTTTCCGCTGACGCCAGCGCTGGTTGTGCAGGAGGCTGTGGCAGGTGAGAAGTCCGGTGGCGTCTGTTTTGATGCGTCTGTCGAGTTGAACGCGCCGCTGTGCCGGACGCTTGTCGTGCTGTTCGTGCGGTATTGGGTTGCGCCGGACTTCTATCGCGTGGCGGTTGTGTGGGCGGAGCCTCATGCGGGCAGTTTGAATTTCCCGATCTATCCGCCCACGTTGAACGTGGCGAGCGATCCGAACAGCTTCAGGATCAGCCATCAGGTTGTGCATACCTATGACGGCGCTTTTGCCAAGCCATTAGGCGAGCGCGGGCCCTTCCGCCACAGGTTCAACACCTATCCTTTCTCGGAGATTCGATTCGCAGAACAGGAGTTTCTGGACCTCCGCATGCGCATGGGTGCCGCTCGATTACCAGCCGATGCCGACGCACTGAGCGCCCCGCCACGTCCCAAGAGCCAGACGATCCTCCTGGCCGAACGTCCGATCACTGTTGCTTTCAAGGGGGAGGGACCGACCATCACGATAGGAGGCCAAACTCGACACTATCCCCAGTTGGAGATTATGGACCCGCCGGGCGGGCGGAAGATCGTCCTAGATTACCAGACGATAGAGATTGGCGCCCGGACTGTGTCCCTGCCAAGGCGGATCGACGTATACACGGGCGACGGTAAGCAACTCCTGCGCTCGGCGAGCCTCTCCAACTTCGCGTCCTGCGGGGCGGATGCGGAGCAGGTTCGTAAGGCCCCCGAGCAGTTCAGTCTCTTCGATCCTAACGAGACGCGCTGCCGCGATTTGCTGCTCAAGTACTGGCTCAAGAGCCGCTCGGAAGTGGCGCACGATGATGTCGGGACATTGAGGCAGCTTCGAAGGGACTTCGCAGAGCCACCCGCGCCGCTGGCGACAATAGGCGAGGAATTGAAACGTGTGAACATGCTCCTGCAAGTCCACTGGATGCTCGGCGACCCCAACGGCCTTCTCCGAGACTTCCGAGAGTACACGCGCCTGCTGCGATCCAACGGACTCGGGCGAATGGTTCTCTCTGGGGGAGAAAACCTCGTTGAGACCACAAGTCGATGGGGTCGACCCGACACGGCCGACAAGCTCTTGCCCATCTGGCTCAATGCCGCAATCTCTGAGAACGACATGGCATCGATACTCGACTTCGCCTCTGCAAGCTTGGCCAAAGGCAGCCTCTGGACGACCGCGAAGCTCCTGGAAAAGGCCCTGACCAATCCCGGGATTCCTGCCGATCGCCGCTTTGTCGGCCAGGGGCTTCGAGCCGTGGCTTTGTCGAAGCTCTGCCAAATGGTTGAGAATCCTGACTACATAAAGAGCGAGCCGGGCGTCGCGCAGGCTCGATGGGCCCTCTGGGGACGCAGCGAGGAGGGTCTTCGCGAAGAACTGAAGGCAGCCATTGCCGCTGCGCGGAAATCCTTCGGCGCGATAGAGCGCCCCGTGCCCGGGGATCGGGCACTGAAACAGAAACTCGATGCGATGGAGCGGGACTTATTGGGGGATGGGAGTGTCAAACCATGAAGCAGCAGGATCGGCCTGCTGGACTGATGTCACCCCACACGAACCAGGCCGAGAATTCGCCGATCATTCCGTTTGAGGTGCTAGGAGTTCTGCACCTGCACGTTTTGCTGGAGGACGTGGATTTTTTCGCGGATCTCGCTGGACATGCGGCTGTTCGGAAAATCGCGGATGATCTGCTGACCGACCTCCAGAGCGTCCGACCACTGCTTGTCCGAGACCGCCATCGCGAACTGCACGCCGAGATTGTGCAGCTTCGTGCGGAACACGTCCTTGGCCGCCTCCTGCAGGGCCAGCGCCTCGTTTGGCGTCAGGTACATGTCCAGCTCCCGCAGAATCTCCAGGCTGTGGTCCGTCTCCTGCCGCTTGATGGCCTCGTCCCAGGCGGTCAGCAGCGAGCGCTTGTGCTGCTCCTTCCTGTCGACCAGTTGCTGGCGCAAGTCCCTGGCCTTCTCGGAATTCGGATATGTTCGGATCAGCGATTCGATCTGGACGCTCGCCTTGGCCCATTGGGAACTTTCGAACAATCCTTCGATGTGTGAGATCGTCTGGTCCAATCGCTCATCCTCCGTGGAGTCGCGGTACTGGTCCACCTCTCGCCGCAGGTCTTCGGCCAAGCTGCGATACCCTGCGTGGCCGGCGATCTCATCGACGATCTCGTACGCCCCGTCGAAGTCCATCTCCTTGAGCTTGTCGAACACCGCCTCGCGCAGGGATTCTCTCTCCTCATCGCGGAAGGCGATGGTCTTGACGACCTCGCTGACCCGGGTGCTGTGGTTGATCCGCTCAAGGCCCCGGTAGATGTTCTCGAGCGATTTGGCGGCCTCCTCCATTTTGGTGCTGTTGTCCCGCAGGGTGTTGACGATGCCGGAGACCTGGGAGAGCATGATCATCATGGCAATAATGAAGATCAGCGAGCCGAACATGAACACGCCGTTGCGCACCGCCGCGGTATTCTCAAAAAGCTTGGTGAAGATGCCCAGAAAAATGAACAATACCACTGCGGCGACGATGATGAGGATGTCCCATTTGTAAGTGCGTACCTGGCTGTCTTTCCCGGAGTCCATGAGCGTCTTCTCCTAACGGGTGGAACACTTCTTCACAGCCATATACTATTATAAGCCGCTGCGTGTTTCGTGTCAACTGAGGCACTCGCACGCCAGCCCCCGTGCCTCCAGCCTCGACCCGGTCGGCTCCGCCCGGTCACGGTGCGCTGTCATATGCTATGACGCTTGAGACGGTGTGCTTATTCCCGGTGAATCGCAGGGAATTGAGTGGCCTCGCCGGGAACGCCACGCGCATAAAAAGAGCCGAAGTCTGGCCACTTCGGCTCCTGTGAGACAGCTTTTTCGCTAGAAAATTTAGAGCAAACTTATGATCTGTACGGCTGTCTCAACAAAACCAAGATAAAAAGAAAAGAGCACGAAACTCTCACAATCGTATTCTATCCCGCCTCGACCCATTTGGCAAGCGTTTTCCGTCGGAAAACCGCCTTTTCCATCTCATGTCCGCTCCGGCACGCCTCTTGCTGTAACCTCTGCAAAAGCATCAGGTTACGAGCTATGTCGTTCCCGGCGGTACCGGTGGCACACCCGGCGCCGGCGGAGCGTTTCAAGGCTGAATGCACGCCGATGCGTCAATGATGATGGCCGGCGTGCTCGTGGGGCTGTTTTCCGGGCTCGCCGGTGGGTGCGACGCAATAGATATAGGTCAGCGGGCCCGAGCCCGTGTTGTGGACGTCGTGCAGGGTTTCGGGCGGGATGTATGCGGTCCTTCCCGCCCCGACAGCAAGCCGGTCGCTTTCCCCAACCTGCAACTCGCCCTGGCCGGTCAGGAACACGAGCAGTTCCTCGTGATGCTTGGTGCTGTGCTGGCCGCACGACTCGCCGGCCTTCAGATAGACCCGGCCCGACCGCATTCCACGGGTCTGGGGCTGGCCCTCAAGTATTCGTTGATACTCCGGCTTGTCATTCAGGCTGACAACGAGAACTTTTTGCAGCGCCGCCATTATTTCTCCTTGAAATGTCTGTGCCGCCACTTAATATCAGTGCCGTTAATACGGATTCGGAGCCTCTGTGTCAACCGGCTGTGTTGATTCGTCGTATGCTTTGCGTTAGACTTGTTGTGGATTCGCATGGCCGATCGGGCCGTTGTGGAGAAAGCATCCGCTATGACACAAGAACTTAGGGCACTGATCGTTGCTGCCGCCACAATAGGGTTCTTGCACACCCTACTGGGGCCCGATCACTATTTGCCGTTCATCATGATGTCCTGGGCGCGGAAGTGGTCGGCCGTCAAGACGGCCATAATCACGCTGCTGTGCGCCGTCGGGCACATTGGCAGTTCGGTCGTGCTCGGCCTGGTCGGCGTCATGCTGGGTCTGGCGGTGGAGAGCCTGACGGGGGCCGAGTCCGTCCGCGGCCGGATCGCCGCGTGGCTGTTCATCGCGTTCGGCCTGATCTACCTGATCTGGGGGATTCGCCACGTTTACCGCAGCAAACCCCACCAGCACGCCCATTCTCACGAGGCGGATGAATCGCACACCCACATGCACCCCCACAGCCACTTCGGCGAGCACGCCCATGTCCACGACGTGGCATCCATAAGGAGCCTGACGCCGTGGATTCTCTTCACGATCTTCGTCTTCGGGCCGTGCGAGCCGCTGATCCCGTTTCTGATGTACCCTGCTGCGAAAGGCAGCCTCTTCGGCCTGCTGCTCGTGACGGGCGTCTTCGGCACTACCACGGCCGGCACCATGCTCGCCACGGTTTTCCTCGGCCGGGCCGGCGTCGATTTCCTGCCGTTGAGGAGCGTCCAGCGTTACAGTCACGCCGTAGCCGGCGCCACGATCCTCCTGTGCGGCTTAGCCATCGAATTCCTGGGTCTGTAGGGAGACGCCGCGTTCGGTGGTGAAGCTCGCCGGGTCAGGCGGCCTCGGTGGCCAGGAGGTTGATGCGGCCGAGCTTGACGCCCTTGAGGCTGATGATGTGCTCCGCTGTCTTGTGGATCTCGCCCACCGGCCCGCGCAGCACGATCACCTCCAGGCAGTTGTGCTCGTCGAGATGGATGTGCATGGAGGAGATAACCTGCAGGAAGTGCGAGTGCTGTAAATCCGCCAGCATCCCCATCAGCCTCGTCGAATGGTGTTCATAAACGAGGAAGACCGCTGCCACTGCTTCGGCTCTCGGATCGGCCAATCGCTCGGTGCTGATCTGCTGGCGTATCAGGTCACGCAGGGCTTCCGACCGGCTCGCATAGCCTTGCTTGTCGATCAGGGCATCGAATGCGGCAAGCAGCTCCTTTTCCAGTGACACGCCGATGCGTTCAATTTGGCCCATGTCCATTCCCCACGGCAACCACGCAATGAACCGTCTTGGTAAGAGAACAGAGGGGTATTCTACGTGAAGGCGGCATTCTCGCCAAGGATCGAAAATTCCTCTTGACTCGACGGCGCGACGGGCCTATCGTGGGCGCCAGTAGCACGATTTTATGACTTGTATGCGCAGCGGTCTCGTCCGCAGAAGGGGAGGTAGGAACATGAGAGGTTATCTGATTGGCGGGGTGCTCGCCAGCCTGTGGCTTGTCGGCGTCTGTTGGGCCGATCCACCGGTGGCGCCCGTGACGCACCGCCAGTTTCAGGCGGTCAACGGCAGCGGCGAACAGACGTACAGAGCGACGAACAAGGTCGTGTTGGAGGGCATTGTGCTTCACCATCCGGCGGATATGCTGGACCCGACGCCGGACGATACCATCACCGAGACGTTCAACCTCGGCGCGCAGTGGCAGCTCTTCTTCCAGGGCGAGGGGGACGATCACGCCGGCACGGCGGTCTATCTCGCCCAGCTCTACGATAACTTGCCTTGGATTATGCCCGGAGGCGGCTATTCCAACGAGCAGTTCATCGCCGAGCTGGCCCGCATCAACGCCGCCCAGTTCAGTCCCGGCGACCGCATTCGCGTCACAGGCTGGTTCCTCTCCTATAAGGGCAAGATGAATATCAACGAGCAACACAACAACGACCCGGATCACGATTTCACTATCGAACTTCTCGAATGCAACGTCGGTCTTCCAAAACCGGAGGTCGTATCGCTCGAGCAGTTGAAGGACGACCAAGACCGGTTCATTTTCGATCCGGAGCGGTTGGCGGGCGGCGAGTACTACCAGGGGCGGCTGATCAAGATCGAGGATGTCAACGTGGTCGACCCGAACGCCTGGAAGCCGAATGGCGAGTTGGTCGTTACCGACGGGACCCGGACGCTGCCCGTCAAGCTGGGGCGGGGCAACGGGATCTATCGCGGCTCATACAATCTGGTCGAGCCGTTCGATGCGATCGGAATTCTCGACCAGGAGAGCACGAACCTGCGAGCCGGCTACCGACTCTACGTGATGAACTACGATGGGAACGGTCATGTCCTGGCTTCCTACGAGCACCGCATGGCCGACATAAGGAAAACGGACCCGAACGAGATTGTGGACTCTGTCCCATAGGGGAGGCGCCGATGAACGCGGCGCAACGGTCAAAACGGGGCAGACTTATGAAACGAGCTTTCACACTGGTCGAGCTGCTGGTGGTCGTGGCGATCATCGGACTGCTCATGGCCATTCTGCTGCCCGTGACAGGCCGGGCCCGGCTCCAGGCCAAGGTCCTCACCGTCAACGCCGAGCTTCGCGACATCGGTCTGGCTCTCGAAGCGTATTCGCTGGATCGTGAGGGCGCCTACCCGCCGGTCCGCGTCGATTGCATGCTGGGCGGCCACTTCTATCAACTGCCCTGTGAGCTGGTGGACAGCGGGTACCTGCCGGCGCCTGCCCCCGATTCCTTCATGGCCGCCGGGATGGAGGATCGTTTCAATCGCGGGTACACCTACAAGTACAGGTCCGTTGGGACCCTCATCTACAATCGGACGACGGTCGTGGAGGAGGGGGCGTGGCTGTGGGCGCCCGACGGCTTTCCCGACAACGAGCAGGAGCAGGGACGGAGCTACAGCAATCTCCGGGACTCGCCCGTGAGCTGGGTAGTGTACAGCGAGGGGCCGGGATTCGACCTCGAACGCATGAAGGAGATGAACTATCCCATCCCGCGCAAGACCTGGTACAGTCCCCGCACGCGCAAGGGCGTGATCGTGCGGATGAGATTGAAGAACGGCCATCAAATCGGCTCGTTCGAGAGTCCCGATTAGAGCTTGGAAGGCAAGCGGGCGGATCTCCCCGGCGTGAAAGCCGGCAAGTTTCTGTGAATTCCAAAGTACGTGAAAGGATGAAGCGATGAAACACGCGTCCATGGTGTTGGTGCCTCTTGGGCTGGCTGCCTGCCTGACGGCTGCTGTCGGATGTGCGACCAATCTGCGATCGGTTGCGACCGGTGCTTCTCCCGGCCCCTTCGTCAGGAGCCTGGAAGACCCATGCGATTACCACCTCTTGCTGACAGGCAGGCCCCAGACGTTCGGGATGCGGTCCGGTCGCGTCCGGCTGGCGCCCGGCAAGTCCATCGGTCTGCATAACACCAAAGACAATGAAGAATTGCTCGTTTTCCTCTCCGGCAGCGGTGTCGCCCTGATCGGGCAGGAGACGCATTTGCAGGTGGCGTCGGGCAAGGTGGCCTACATTCCTCCCCAGACCACGCACGACATTCAGAACACCGGAACCGAGCCGCTCATGTATGTCTTCTGCGTTGCTCCCGCCGGACCCCGCCGCTGACGGGCCACCGCTCCCGGCGTCACCTCTTGTTTCCGTGGTCAAAGGGCCATGAATTCTCTTGTGGGAAGGGACGGCGGACTGTAGAATTCCCGCGTGGTCCTGTCTGGCTGTCGGAGATGAGAGTATGCTCGCGAGATTGCATAGCGTCACCCTTGAGGGTATCGAGGGTGTGATCTGCGAAGTGGAAGTGGATGTCGCGCGGGGCGGGCTTGAGAAATCGATCATTGTGGGCCTGCCGGATACCGCGGTCAAAGAGAGCATCGAGCGGGTCCGAAGCGCGATCGTCAACTGTGGCTACCGCTACCCCAAGACCCAGTCGCTGATCAATCTGGCGCCGGCGGACGTGAAGAAGGCCGGGCCGGCGTTCGACCTGCCCATCGCTCTGGGAATGCTCGTCGCCGAGGGGGTTCTGGCCGGACCTGCCATCAAGGATTACGTCGTCGTGGGCGAATTGGCCCTGGATGGTCGCGTTCGCCCCGTCAATGGCGTGCTCAGTATGGCCATGACGGCAGCGGCCAACGGCTTTTCGCGCATGATCGTCCCGCTGGACAATGCGAAAGAGGCCGCCGTGGTGCAGAACGTCGACGTCTTCGGCGTCGGCTCGCTGTCCCAGGCCGTGGGCTTTCTGTCCAACCAGCTCCTGCTCGACACGACCGTCACCGACATCGACGAGCTGTTCGGCACCGCGTCGCACTATGACGTCGATTTCGCCGACGTGAAGGGCCAGGAGAGCGGCAAGCGGGCACTGACCGTGGCCGCGGCGGGGGCCCACAACATCATGATGATCGGCCCGCCGGGCGCCGGCAAGACCATGCTTGCCCAGCGATTGGCAACCATTCTGCCGCCGCTGAGCGTGGAGGAATCGCTCGAAACCACCCGCATCTATTCGGCGGTGGGGCTGCTGAAGAAAGATGAAGCGCTTCTGGCGACCCGGCCGGTCCGCGCGCCGCATCATTCCGCCAGCGGCCCGGCCCTGATCGGCGGCGGATCGTCGCCTCGGCCGGGCGAGTTGTCCCTGGCCCACTTCGGAATCCTGTTCCTCGATGAGTTCGTCGAGTTCCCCCGGCAGGTGCTGGAGATGATCCGCCAGCCGCTCGAAGACGGCTACGTCATCGTCTCCCGGGCCAAGAAGACGATCCGTTTTCCTGCGCAATTCATGCTCGTTGCGGCGATGAACCCGTGTCCGTGCGGATACTTCGGCAGCAGTCTGCGCGCCTGCAAGTGCACCCCGGGTCAGATCGCCCGCTACCTGGCCAAGGTGTCCGGACCCCTCGTGGACCGGATCGACATTCACATCGACGTGCCCGCCGTCGCCTTCAGCAAGCTGCGGTCGAAGACGCGGCAGATCGACTCACAAACGCTGGGGGCAAGCGTGACAGCGGCCCGGCAGGTGCAAAAGCGCCGTTTCGGGCAAGGCAAAGTCACCACCAACGCGCACATGACACACCGGCAACTGGAGCAGTTCTGCAAGCTGGATTCGGCGGGCGAGTTCCTGCTGAAAGAGGCGGTCGTCGAGCTGGGGCTCAGCGCCCGCGCTCACGACAAGATCTGCAAGGTCGCCCGGACCGTGGCCGACCTGGACGGCAGCGAGGACATTCGCGCCGAGCATATCGCCGAGGCCATCGGCTACCGCAGGCTCGACAGGAAACTCTGACCGGGTTATCGGTCCATCCCTGCGGCTAATGCAAGCTGCCGCCAGAGCCTCCATCCGCATGATTCCTCGCGGAAGGCGGAACTGCCGCGCCTATTGTTGCCGCGGGTGCAGGGGTGCGCGTTGTTATCAGCCCGTCCATCCTGCGGACAGAAATCATGTGGTTTTCCTCAATCCGCCCGGTCCTGACGCCGATAATACGGGGTGTAACCGGAACCCACTACGAACCGTAAGGAGATCGAATATGGGAATCCAGAACTGGTCGGAGGACATCCTCCTCGTGGATCTGCCAGCCGAGCCCGACATGGGCGAGGAGCTCAAGACAGTCACGGAGATGGTGCGAGACAGGGGCGATTGCGAAGTGGTGGTCGATTTCTCCAAGGTCGATATCATCACATCATCGAGCCTTTCGAAGCTGCTGCGGCTGAGAAAGCTGGTCGGCGATTGCGGTCATCGGCTGGTGTTCTGCTGTGTGGCCCCGGCGACCAAGGGAATTTTTACCGTCACAGGTCTTGACGGCGTCTTCGAAATCGTGGACGATAAGTTCATCGCTCTGGCCAGCCTGCAAATGGTTGGGTAGGGCGGATTGTGAGAAGTGTCAGAAACTGAAGATTGGACGCCCCAGTGGAGTCGCCGCAGGTCGGCCCGTTGTGGGTCGCGGTTATGCGGCGACGGCCGCTTGCCGGCTCGATCTTTGCCCGATAATCTCGGTTCGTGCATTTTGATTTCTGATCCGTCCTCGCCGTGGAGCGGATCACGAAGATCGCTCGAGGAGCGATATTCGTCATCTGCTCGCGGGATATGTGCCGTATCGATTCAGACCCCGTATTCGGGTGTGGTACACAGTCAATATGGATATAGACGTTCTGCACCAGATCGAGCAGATTCTGGGCCATCAATTCGCTGATGAAGCTCTCATCGCCAAAGCCTTCACTCACTCCTCGGCCGTGGACAACCGCCTGGACAGCAACGAGCGGCTGGAATTCCTCGGTGATGCGGTCCTCGCAATCGTTATCTGCCAAACGCTGTTCGAGCAGTTTCGCGAGTACCCTGAAGGCGAGCTGACCAAGCTCAAGAGCATGCTGGTTTCCCGCGGCACCTGCGCGCGAGTGGCCCGCCAACTGGGCCTTCCGGCGTATCTGACTGTGGGCAAGGGCATGATCTCCAGCAAGGCGCTGCCGACCTCGCTGGCGGCCGGCCTGCTGGAGGCAGTGATCGCCGCGATCTACATCGACAGTGGCTTTGAAACCGCACAAGATTTCATCCTGCGGAACTTCAACGAATTGATCGAGCAGGTGAACGCGGAGGAGGCACGCGGCAACTACAAATCTCTCTTGCAGCAGTACGCGCAGGAGCAGTTCAACGCGGCCCCCACGTATGTCCTGCTCGATGAGAAGGGGCCCGACCACAATAAGTGTTTCGAGTCGGAAGTCGTGATCGACCAGCGGCACTATCCCAGCGCCTGGGGTCCGAACAAGAAGGAGGCGGAGCAGAAGGCCGCCTACAACGCCCTGCTGGAGCTGGGCTTTGTGCGCAAGAACGACGCTCGAGGAGACGCCTAGGACCCGGTCACAAACAGAGCTGCCTGCTGTATGCCTGTGCGGATGCTCAGAAGGCGGACCCGCTCAGAACATTGGGGAGCAGGTCCGTGACGATCCAGCCGAGGCCGTAGAGAAACAGGGCGACCACGACAACGAACACCAGGATCGACCAGAAGAGCACCGCGGATTCCTTGAGAAACGGGTAGGCCACGATCTTGTAGACCTTCGTAGCCTTGTAGACGACCGCAATCGACGCCACGAGGGGCAGGAGCCACAACATCGACATGGGGTTGGTGTCGATATGCATCGGAGTGGTGAAGCTCGCCAGTAGAATCCCGCTCAAGGCTGCCATATCAATCGTCCGTTTTTCCCGTTGCTCGCACACGTGCCATATACATGGCGTTCACGATACAGAGGAGGTTCAACAGTCCAGCCGTGCTGGTGTAGATCTGGCCGATCTCGTTGGGTCGGCCGTAGACCGGATATCTTCCCGTTGCGCTGATGCGGCCGAGGAAGTATACCACCGGAGAGTTCATGATTTGTGCGGCGTACCAGGGCTTGGCCCCGACGGGGTCGATGATGCCAATCGACCCGACGTACAGGCCGACGAGGAATGTGAGAACGACCACTACGAAGATGACAGCCGCGCGTTTTCGCTCATTCAACAGGAAGTGCCCGCCCCCCGGCACCAGCCAGGCCAGCAGCCCTGCGGCAATGACAAACAGACGGTAGTGATCCTTCCACGATTCAGCCATTAGAACAGGTCCTCTGGCGCGGGCAGCTCGGCCGGGCCTTGCTGTACGGCCGGCATATCCGACTCCTTCACAGGCTGGTAGTTCATCCGTTTGAGAATATTGGCGGGAGTAAAGTGCACCACCGCCAGATTCTCCATTTGAACGTAGTCCTCCTGCTGAAGGATCATTCCCTTCATGGCCTCGTACTGCTGCTGGTTGAGCCGCTGCACGGTGATGCTCTTGATGACGTAGAAGCTCTGGTTGGGTTTGAACTCCATCAGGAGGGGCGTCTTCGCCGATTCCGCATCTGCCGGGACAAGCGAGTAGAGTTGATCGATGAACTGTTTCTCGACCCGGGCGTTGTTGGCGTAGACCCTTCCGGCCGGGTTGCCGGAGGCCTGGGTCGCGATCACCAGCAGTTGGGCATCGGAGATCCTTTGCAGGCCGTTCAGGGGCTCGATCTTGAACACGTTGGGATCGTTGGGCTCCTTCTTGGCCTGTGCGCCGTACAGTTCATTGAACTTGGCGACGGCTTTCCTCCAATCCTCCTTCGCCGCCGTGGCCATAAGCTCCTCGCCCTTGGCCTTGGCGGTATCCCACGCCGCCAGCTTTCGAAGGTCCTCTGTCACCTTCTCCTTGACGGAAAACGTATTGTCTTTTCCCTGCTCGGCGGCGTCGCCCAGCTCAATTGATCTGGTGCTGAAGGAGACATCGAGGTTCTCGGGCTCGGCCGCCTTGTTGACGCCGACGATCCGGACGACGGCCATGATTTGCCCGGACAAGTCGCCGGTTGCACCCGCCGGGTCGCCGGCAGGCCCGATCGTCGTGTACATTCGGGCACGCTGTCCAAACAGGAGGGTCGCCGCCTCGTCGCCGAGTGCGTCAACGGAGAACAGGATCTGGCTCAGGCGAACTGGACTGGCCGCGTAGCTCGATACGAACAGCCCGCCGAGGCGCTTATCGCTTTGCAGCTCCACCGCATTGAGCCACCCGGTCTGGCCCGAGTACAGCGTGATGCCATACGTGGGACTGAGCTTCTGAGCGATCGTGCCGTAGTCGATGGCCTTGCTCTTCAGCTCTTCCACCGGCGGCTGATCGCTTTCGGCGGCCATCGTCTCCAGCTTGCTGTCCGCCATTCTCTTGACTTCTTCCAGGATTTGCTCGGCCTTCGTCGTGATCTTCTGCTGTTTGAGCCGCTCCATGATCGTGTCTGCGACTTCGCCGTAGCTCGTCACTTTCTTGACCTTGGGGGAGTTCGGGTCCTTCGGGTCGGACGGGACCTCCTGGGTGAAGTATCGCTCGCGGTTCTGCTGGTAGTACTGCTCGGCCTCTTCCGCCGTGGGCGGCTGGATAATCCCGGCGACGTCCTTGAGCTGCAAGGCGAGATAATCGAGCTGAATGTGGGCCGGCAGCTTGTAGCCGAAACCGAAGGGGTCCTCCGCCGTCACGTGCCCGGCGAAGACGCCCTTGTACTTGTCGAACTGGGCCTGCATCGCCTCCGGGGCCGGCGTGCTCTGCTTGTCGGCGAACGCCTGTGCCTCAAGCTGCACTACCTCGGCATCAAGCGAATCGCCGCTGCGGCTGGCGATGTGGGTCAACTGGGGGATCGTGATATCTTCCGTGGAGCAGATGGTCTGAGCATATTGCAGCACGGCCAGCAGCTTGCCGAAGGTGTCGAGGATCCGTTGCTCCGGGACGCCAAAGCGGCTGATCAGCGAACCCATTGCAACCGGGTACGTCTGCCCATTGAAAAGCTGCGGGATGAGCCGGCTGAGCAACTGGCCCACGTCGGCCGTGGGTATGCGAATCCCCGCCGATTGCGCCTCGTCACACAGCAGAATCCAGTACACGGCCGGAGACGCCCCCTCGCGGTTGGACATCTCGCTCAACTGTTTCTCGCTGACCAGATACTGGTTCTTGCGGATCATCGACATGGCGTAACTCATCGCACTGGCCGAGCCCCGGCTCCCTGAAAACAGCAATTGATTCAGCAGGATCCCTCGCAGGTCCTGTGCCTGCACCTGGGCCAGCAGCACTTCATCCGCCCGTAATGCCTGCAAAATCTCCAGCTCGCGGACGGCCGTACTATACATGTACCGTGTGATCTTCTTGTTCTCGTCGTAATGTGCGATGGCCTTGCCGGCCCCGCCACTGCCCTGAAGCAGATAGCTCAGAGACGACCCCCCGATAAACGCGATCATTAGCAGGATGACGACCACGGCCATGATCTTTGTATTGTTCTTTCTCATCCACTTGATGATGCTCATGTCTTGGCTCCGGGTTGAAACGGATATTCCAGTAGTCCTTCAGAACATATAAAAGGCTTAAAAGTACTGTAAGGCCCCAACCTTTGCAAGTAAAACCTCGAATTTGGTACATACAATCGGCCATTTGCGACGGGGTCCGACGCATCCGGGATGCGTGCCGAGGGTGGACTGTCCCGCAAGGCCCGGCTTCAAACCGCTCGTCGCAAATGTCGAACCGCTTATCCATTGACGAGCCCCAGCTTACCCATTACGATTCGGCATCGTCGGCTGTTTGCCGGGAAGCTCAACAGGAAATCGCAAATAATAGCGGACTGCACATGGCAAATCGCAAATCGATAGAGGCATACGCCCGGGCCTGCCAATACATGCCGGGCGGCGTCAACTCGCCCGTTCGTGCCTTCGGCGGCGTGACCGGACCGGAAGCGGACCCCCGCGTTTCCGCGCCCCTGTTCGTCGCCTGCGCCAAGGGCTCGCGGGTCTTCGACATTGACGGCAACGAATACATCGACTACGTCGGCTCCTGGGGCCCGATGCTCCTGGGGCACGCCCATCCGGCGGTGGTGGCCGCGATTTGCAGGGCCGCCGAGAAGGGCGCGTCCTTCGGTGCGCCTACCCTGGCCGAGACGGAACTGGCGGCTCGGATCGTCGGGGCTGTCGATTCCATCGACGAATTGCGGCTGGTGAGCAGCGGCACAGAGGCGGTGATGACGGCGATCCGGCTGGCCCGCGCGTATACCGGCCGCGACCGGATCGTCAAAATGGCCGGCTGCTATCACGGCCACAGCGACTCCCTGCTCGTCATGGCCGGCTCCGGCGTCGCCGAAGTCGAGGCACAGAAACCCACAGCCTCGCCGCCCATGGTGCCGTCCAGTCCGGGAGTGCCGGACGCCCTGGCCGCATTGACGGTTGTCGTGCCGTACAATGACCTTGACGCGCTCAAGCGGGTCTTCGCGAGTATGGGCGACCAGATTGCCGGCGTGCTCGTCGAGCCCGTGGCGGCCAACATGGGGGTAGTTCCGCCTTTGCCGGGCTACCTGCAGGCGATTCGCGACCTGTGCGACGACGCCGATAGCCTGCTGATCTTCGATGAGGTCATTACGGGCTTCCGCGTGGCGTATGGCGGAGCCCAGGGGCGATATGGCATCCGACCCGATCTGACCTGCCTGGGCAAAATCGTCGGCGGGGGGCTGCCTCTGGCCGTCTGCGGTGGGCGCGTGGATATCATGGATCAGCTTGCCCCAATCGGCCGGGTCTACCAGGCGGGTACCCTCAGCGGCAACCCGATCGCCACCGCCGCTGCAATTGCCACGCTCGATGTCCTGAAGGAAGACCGCTGCTATCGCGAGTTGGAAACCGCCGCGGCTAATTTGGAGGTGGGGCTGGCCCAGGCGGCATCCGACGCCGGTGTCCCTGTCACGATCAATCGCGTCGGCTCGCTCTTGAGCTGTTTCTTCACGGACAGGCCCGTGCGCAATTTCGCCGATGTCCGTGCCACGAATATCGGCGCATTCAAGAAGTTCTTCGCTGAGATGCTCGACCGGGGCATCTACCTGGCTCCCAGCGCCTTCGAGGCGATGTTCCTGTCGCTGGCCCACACGAAAGAGGACATTGAGCGGACCGTCGAGGCCGCCGGCGAGAGCTTCCGCGCGGTTGCGGGCATGCGGTAGGGCGGCTCTGGAGGATGGGACCTGTGGGACTCATAGGACAAATGGGACGTGTGACTGTGATCCTGTCCTTTGCCTTGCTGGGCGCTGGCCAACGAGCCGAGGCGAAGGACTTGCCGGACGTGCTCGGCGTCACGCACGTGGCGGGGCGATACCATCTGACGGACAAGGATTTCCTCAATGAGGGGGCCGACCAGATTCTAGCCCTGAGCTCGCGGGTGATCAAAGTGTGGTTCTACGGCAAACGCCACGAGCATCCGATGGGCGTCTATCCGTATAATTCGCAGTGGCCCAGCGTGGACTCGCTCGTGGAAGGGGCAAGGATTCCGTACTTCAAGCAACTGTTCAGCAAGCCGTTCACTACGTACATCCTGGTCGTCACTTCGCTGGGCCGCGACGATGGCTACTGGCGCAACGGCATCACCGACGAGCAGAAGAAAGATGAGCAGCGGCAGTTCTACGAGCTGACGAAGTACCTGCTGACCGAATACAAAGGCAGCGGCAAGACTTTCGTCCTCCAGCATTGGGAGGGGGACTGGATGGCGCGCGGCAACTTCGACGCCAAGGTCGAGCCCTCGCCGTCGGCCCTTGCGAACATGGTCGAATGGCTCAACGCCCGCCAGGCGGGAGTCAATCAGGCCCGGCAGGAAGCAGGGGAGCAGGGCGTTCACGTGTACCACGCCACCGAAGTCAACCTCGTGGTGCAATCGATGCGGAATGGGTCGGCCGGCGTGGTCAACAAGGTCCTGCCGCATACGCGGTTAGACCTGGTGTCCTATTCCGCATGGGACTCAGCCACCTCGCACTACAGCGATCCGAACGTCCTGCGGGACGCTCTCGATTTCATCGCGGCCAACGCCCCGGATAGTCCCGCCTTCGGCAATCACAATGTCTACCTCGGCGAGTTCGGCATGCCGGAGAATCAGTACAAGCCCGAACAAATCCAGACCGCGATGAAGAACGCCGTTCAGACCGGCCTGAAATGGGGCTGTCCCTATATCGTCTATTGGCAGCTCTACTGCAACGAGCTGAAAGACCCCAACGCCGAAGCCCCGGTCAAGAGCAACGACGCCGTGCGCGGCTTCTGGCTCATCCGCCCCGACGGCACCAAGTCCTGGACCTGGGACTACTTCCACGCCCTGCTCACGCAGAACCACCCATCGACCCCGTAGCGGATCTGCGCCAGGAAAAGGATTCTTTGAAATCCAGCGCGATTCTTGGTTTATTGGCAGCGCAGGGATACAACGGAGCACGCAGCCACAAAGGGCCTGTCTTCTCGAAGGCGAAGGCTCTTTCACACACGGAACGGCTTGGAACCGCGGACTAACGCCGATGAACGCTGATGATATAGAGCTGGGTTTATCAGTGGTTTTGAGATGTCTGACGGGCAATCCATCGCCTTGAAAATTCGGTTGCCATGACCGAGTTTTCGAGGTAGACTTTTAGGCATGATCGAACGCGGCAAAGAAATCGCCACCCTACGGACGCTTCTGCGCCGGCATCGCGTGGTGGGCCTGATTGGCGCTAGACAGGTCGGCAAGACCACTCTGGCCCGCCGCCTGGCACAGTCTTGGCCCGGGCGCCTCGAGTACTTCGATCTGGAGAATCCGGAGGACCAGGCCCGATTGGCCGACCCGATGCTGGCCTTGAAGCCTCTGCGCGGACTCGTCGTCATCGATGAGATTCAGCGGATTCCCAACCTGTTTCCGGTCTTGCGGGTCCTGGTGGACAGACCTCAAAGGCCGGCACGGTTTCTCGTTCTGGGCAGCGCATCGCCGGAACTACTGCGCCAGAGCTCTGAGAGTCTGGCGGGACGCATCGTCTACCATGAAGTCGGCGGTTTCTCGCTGGAGGAGGTCGGCGTCGCGAATCAGTCGCGATTGTGGATACGTGGCGGACTGCCGCGATCGTTCCTGGCCCGGTCGGCGGCGGAAAGCCACGAGTGGCGACAGGGATTCATCCGGACCTTTCTCGAGCGGGATATGCCCCAACTGGGTTTCCGCGTCAACGCGACGGCCATGCGGAGATTTTGGACCATGCTGGCCCATTACCACGGTCAAATCTGGAATGCCTCCGAGTTTGCTCGATCCTTCGGCGTGGCCGATACCACGGTTCGCGACTATCTGGATCGGCTCACGTCCGCGATGGTGGTGCGACAGCTCCCACCCTGGCACGAGAACGTCGCCAAGCGCCAGGTCAAGTCCCCCAAGGTCTACATTGCTGACAGCGGCCTGCTGCATACTCTTCTGAATCTCCGCATCCAGGCGGATGTAGAGGCCCATCCCAAGGTGGGGGCCTCCTGGGAGGGGTGGGTGCTGGAGCAGGTCGTCCGGCGACTAAATGCCGACCGCCAGGAGTGTTTCTTCTGGGCGACCCACGGGGGCGCGGAATTGGATCTGTTGGTGGTTCGGGGCAGGATTCGACTTGGGTTTGAGGCCAAGCGGACCGTGGCTCCAAGCCTGACTGCCTCCATGCGGCACGCTCTGCAGGATCTGCGCCTGGACCGGCTCGACGTGATCCATGCGGGGGACCGGACCTTTGCCTTGGCAGACCGGGTCCGGGCCGTGGCGGCATCTCGGCTGCTTGAGGACCTGGAGCAACTCTGATAATCCAAATCACCTGATCCCCCGAAGGGCCTGCTCAGACCAGATGCGCCGGGCGGCACCGGCAAGACGACAGCCGAGATGCAGACGGTCGCCACCTTCCTTGATGCCAGCCGGGACTTCGTGGGCGAGACGGCCAACGGCGCCGAGGACATCTGGTGGATTCTCGAAGGGAAGGACTACCCGCGTCTGTGGTGGGAGCCCACAATCGATGATTGATGATGGATGGTTGATGATTGAACCGGAACACGGAGAGGACCTGGTTTCTCGCAAAGACGCGAAGATCGCCGGGAAAGAAGGACGCATGACGTAAGCAAGCTCCTGGTGCGTGTAACCTTGGCGCTCTCTGCGAGAGGAGAGCGATCAGCAAGACGGCCCCCGGTGCACACCCTGCGGACTCCCCATGTCATTCCCGCGAAGACGGGAATCCATTGGCTCCGAGTGTGTTTGTGGACCCCCGCCCCTCGATCAGGTTGAGGGCAAGCTTCGCGGGGGTGACATGCTCAAGGCGCCCCGTGCGGTATGGCACTCATCTCGTCAGAGGCCCTTCTGGTTCTCGACGTTGCCCGGGCGTTCAGGGCAACGGCGATGCGAAGTGGTACTGCCCTGAACCGACTTCGAAGAGAGCGGCGTTGCCTTGCATTCCGATGGGTTTGACGCCCCGGGCCTTGGCGGCCGAGCCCCTTCCTTCCATCACGCTCTCAACGTCGCGAGCGGGGACGTAGACGGTGGCGATGGTATTCGCCGGAATCTCCACGTCGAGGATGAATGTGGCGCCCTTGAACGGAGTGCCGACGAGGGTCCGTGCAGATGTACGGTCCTGCGGCTGCGCGATGCGCCAGGCCGTCGCGATCGGGCCCTGGATGGAATCGTAGCTTACCTTCGCCCAGGACAGTCGCCCGCCGGGCTGCGGGTGGATGACGATGTGCTGGTAGCCACTATCCTGCGTATCGATGCCGCCGATGGTCTTGAACATCCACTCGCCGACGGCGCCGAAGGAGTAATGGGCGAAGGAGTTCATGCCGGGATCCTGGAACCCGTTCTCCGGGGTCCAGCCGTCCCACCGCTCCCAGATGCTCGTCGCGCCCTGCCTGATCGAAAAACCCCACGAGGGGAACGTCTCATTGTGGAACAGATGGTAGGCCACGTCGGTGCTCCCGAAACGGGTCAGCGTAGCCATCAGGTCCTTGGTGCCGACGAAGCCGGTGGACAGATGCCAGTTGCGGTTGCGGATATCGTCCACGAGGTACTTCGCCGCGACTTCTCTCTTCTCCTGCGGGAGCAGGTCGAAGGCGAGGGCCAGGACGTACACGGTCTGGGTGTCGCCCTTGATCCGGCCGTCCTCGGCGACATAGGCGTCGTTGAAGGCCTTGGCGATCTCGTCGAAGAGCTGCTCATACTTGCGGGCGTCGTCGTCCTTTCCCAGCACGGCGGCCGCCTGCGCGACCAGCTTGGTGCTGCGGGCGAAGTAGGCGGTGGCCAGCACGTCCTTCGGCGTGTCGGCCTTGATGCTCAGCCAGTCCCCGTAGCCCTCGGCCGGTCGCAGCAGACCCGGCGCGGTGCCTTTGCAGTACTTGATCCATTTGGTCATGGCGTCGTAATGCTCGGCCAGGACACGGGTATCGCCGTAGACTTGATAGATCGTCCACGGGCAGATGACGCCGGCGTCGCCCCAGGCGGCTGTGCCCCCGCCCACCGCCACTTTACGCGGCGAGACATCGGAGAAGTTGCCGTCCTCGCCCTGGGCATCTTCAACATCCACCAGCCACTTCATGAAAAACGCCGAGACATCGGTGTTGTACGTGGCGGTGCGGACGTAAATCTGCGCGTCGCCCATCCAGCCCAGGCGCTCATCGCGCTGCGGGCAGTCGGTGGGGATGTCGATGAAGTTGGCTCGCTGCGTCTGGCAGATGTTGCGATAGAGCGTATTGGCCATCGGGTCGGAACATTCAAAATGCCCCGCGACCGGCGTGCTCGATGTCAGCTCCACGCCGAGGATCGTATCGAGATTGGGTTTGCCGGGATAGCCGGTGACCTCGACGTACTGGAAGCCGTGGAAGGTGAACCGCGGCCGCCAGACCTCGGTGCCGGCGCCTTTGCACACGTAGGTGTCGGTGACCCTCGCGCCGCGGAGATTCGTCGTGTAGATCGTGCCGTCGGGGTTCAGCCGTTCTGCGAATCGCAGGACGACTTTTTGTCCCGGCTTGGCATTGGAGACTTTCAGGCGGACAAAGCCGGCGAAGTTCGTCCCCATGTTATAGACGTAGGCGCCCGGCTCAGGCTCGGCGATGCCGACGGGCCGGATCTGCTGAAACTCGCGTACGAGCACGCCGGGATAGGCCTCGATCTTGGCCGGAATATCCTCGCCCACATCGACCGGCTGCCACGGCTTGAATGCGCTTTCGGTTTGATCCCGAGATGCTCGACCGGCTGGAATCCTGTCGGTGTCCAGGTACGGCGTGCTCCAGCCGGGGACTTCCTTCCTCGCGTCGTACGTCTCGCCCATCAGAAAATCGCCTTCGAGAATGGGGCCCGTGGTGGCGATCCAGCTCTTGTCCGTCGCGATAATCTCGGAGGTGCCGTCCGAGTACTCGATGTGCAATTGAGCGAGAAATCGCGGGTCTTTGCCGTAGTGGTCGCGGATGTGCATCCAGCCGATGTGGCCGCTGTACCAGCCGTCGGCCAGAATGGCGCCGATGACGTTGAAGCCTTTGGCCACATCATCGGTGACGTCGAACGTGTTGTAGTAGACCCGCTTGTTATAGTCGGTCCAGCCGGGCGTGAAGTACGCGTTGCCCACCCGCCGGCCGTTGATTTGCAGCTCGTAGTTGCCCAGCGCGGAGGCATAGACCGTCGCTCGCTCGATCTGCTTTTCCAGGACGAATTGCTTTCGCAGCAACTGGGCAGGCGGGAGGAACAGATCGCCGGGGACAACGCCGATGTCGCCCCACGGCGCTGCGCCGTAGGCGCCGACGGCGCGGGCTTGCGGCCATTTGCCGGCATTGAAATCGACGTTCATCCAGCCGGCATCGCCGGTCTCCGAGGCGCGCCACGTTTCATCAGAAACGACGTTGACACTCTGGCCGTCGGCGAACTGCAAACTCAGGACCGCGATCAGACCGGCAGGATTGGCCGCATCGCCTTCGTTTTTCGCCTCGACAGCCAGCACGTTCTTGCCTGCGATCAAGTGTTCTTTGACGTCGGCCTCCACCGCCTGCTTGAAATTGTTGCCGTTGCGGATTCGCCGGCCGTTCAGAAACATCTTGAAGCTGTTGTCGGCGGTGACGGCGCAGGGGGCGGCTACGAGCTGTCGGCCCTCGGGAACGATGAACTCGGCGCGGAAGTATCGCGTGGCGACGGGAGCGCCGCCGGACGTGTCGGCCTCGGGGTACCAGATCCACTTGGCCCTGGTCAGATCGACCTTCCGGGTCTGCACGTCGCGCTTGCGCGAGGCGTCGAAGCCGATCCACTTGCCTTTCCAGTCGTTGGGGTCGAGCAGTCCCATCGCCCAGCGGGCACGCTCGCTCCACGCCGAGGGCTGGCCCTGCTTGTCCCAGACGCGGACTTTCCAATAGCATCGCATCTGCGACTTCAGGGGCGCTCCCTGGTAGGCGATCTGGCTGGAGCGGTTCGATGTGACCTTGCCGCTGTCCCAGAGGTCGCCCATGTCTCTGCCGAGCAGCTTCAGATTGCTGGCCACCAGGATTCGGTAGGCGCTCTGGAGCTGGCCCCGCTGGTTCGACTCAACCGTCCAGCTCAGTCGCGGCTCAGCAGCGCCGATTCCAAGTGGATTGACCAGGTACTCACAGCGCAGGTTCTCCGGAGCCAGGGCGCTCGCTTGGAAGACCGGCCGAGCCTCCGCCTGGATTGCCATGAAACACCCGAGCAAAATCACTTTCACGACCGTCGCAAGAAGTACGCTACGCGCTGCCATGATGGTTGACCTCCAAACAGAAAACAGCGAAGACTGGAACACGAAAGCCGGAGTCGAACATCATGACCCCGGCGTCTGCCCTTCAATATCTGGGCGTGGCGGTTCGCGAGACCCGGCGTCGGTCTTCCGCGTGCTTCCGCCGTAGATGAAACGCAACTGGCCGATGTTGGGAATCCACCGCAGCGAGACCAGCCCACGGACCACTCGCAAAACCGTATTTCTACTGCTGCTTTGGGCCAGTGCGGCCTTGATTTGCTGCGGCCAGGGAAACTCAAATCCGCTGGGCCAGTACACGAACAGGGCTTTGCCCACCATATAGTATCGAGGCACAATTCCGGCCCGGGGAGGTTCCCAGCCGCGATTGGCCACGTTGGGTCGGTCCCACCACCGGCCGTCTTCGCTGTTGGGACTGTTGTCTCCGAGCACGAAGAACTCGTTGTCGTTCAGTTTGAACGGATTGCCCTCGATGGCCCTGCCGCCGCGGCCGCTCTGGCCGTCGCCGGTGTAGTAGATATCCCGGAAGACGGCCGTATGAGCGAGAGTCATTTTTCCCGCGCCGAAAATCGAGGCGCGGGGCGACGGCTCCGTGCCTTTCTCCAAAACGTTGGGGGTGCGACCCAGCTCCAGTGACAATTGGCTGCCGTTGGCTTCGAAAAGCAACTGATGGTCCACGTTTGCGAACTTGACCAGGGCGAACGTTCCCGGCGGCGGGGCGGGCGCATCCCTGCGAGCCAGGATTGTTTCCTGGCCGCCGCTGACTTTCGCCAGGACCATTTCGCCGGAGAAGTCCAGCCAGGCCCTGTACTCGATGCCCTGCTTGCTCAGGGCGATTCCGACTCGTCCCTCCCAGCCGGCCGGCTCGACATAGTAACGGACCATCAGATCGCTGCATTGCGGCGTGCGGAGGTAGGTGCGGACGTCATTGTACGCATAGGCGATGCTGAAGTCATTGGCCGACGGGGCGCCATAGGTCAGCGTGCTCAGCGTGCCGCCGGGAGAGTCGAGCTCAAGCAGCGTGGGATTCGTCGGGCTGATCCGCCAGGCGGACCCCTCGAAATTGAACGGCGGCCGCCAGTGGTCGCCGTTGAATGCGCCCCGCTGGTCCGGACTCACGGGCCGGAAATCGTTGTCGTAGACGGGCATCCATAGCTCCCGCTGCACGGCGGGGGGCTTGCGCGCGATCAGCCCATCGATGTAAATGTCGCCGTCGATGATCTCCACCTGGTCGCCCGGCAGGCCGATCAGCCGCTTGATATAGTTCTCCATCGGGTTGGTGGGGTTCTTGAAGACTACGACGTCCCAGCGCTTGGGATTGAGGAACTGGTAGACGCACTTGAGCACGAGGATTCGGTCTCCGTTGGCTACAGGCGTGACCTCGGAGCCCGACGTGAAGTACCCACAACTGGGGCATCGCGTCGGAAACCGGGTCGGCACGGGGAACGGGGGAATCGTATCCTGCGGCATGCTGTAGATCTGCGGCACGAATCCATACTCGTACTGGTACCCGCACTCGGGGCAGCGCAGCCGGAAATGGGCGCCCATGAGTGTGTCGGCCATGCTCCCCGTGGGGATGCGGAACGCCTCCATGATGAAGGCCCGGAATACGAAGGCCAGAACGAAAGCCGTGATCAGCCATTCGAAGGCGTTGGCGACCTCTACCGCGCGATCCTTCCTGGCGTGGGCCGGTTTCTTCTCGTCTGCCTTGGGCGTCTTGCTCGCAGCCATTGACTTCAACCCCGTTTATTTTGCCTTCCGCGGGCGGGACCAAACGGATGGTTCCGCATCGCTTCCTATGGCGCGCAGGCCGGCGACATGGTCGCGGCAGCTTGGCGCGTCCATAAGAAAGCGTCATTATGACGCCGCCGGGGCTCGCGGTCAACCTCCGTATCTTGCCTTCATGGGCGCGAGTGTGACTGCATTTGTGGGGGAGATTGGGCGTCAGGCCCCGTGCCGCGGTTGGAGGGGCGATTCGCGGGACCTGTCGCGTGCCTCGTAGCTGCTGCTGCGGCCGCTGTTCGCGGCATCGGGACGCCAGCCCCTGCGCTGCCGTGTGGACCCGGCCGGACGCCGGGAAAAATTTTTGCCCGAAAGTTCTTGCTGTATCGAAGTCTTTGCTGTATAGTGGGTTGCAGTGTTTTTATCCTTTCTATTCCGGTGGTCTCATGCCTGGGAATTGTTCGTGAAATCGCAGGCCGGACTGCCTGAAGGGCGTTTGTCGGCTATGAGGGTTATCGAGGTCCTCAAATTGCTGTTGCACAAACCGGGTACGGGGCTGGTCGGACAGCAGCGCACCGAACGCGGCCCGCATCCTGTTCCCACATCGCTCTTTTCCTTCATGTGAGGTATCTATGGCGACAGTCACGAAGAAAGAATTGATTGACCGGATTGCGGAACGCACCCAGGCCAAGCGCGTTTCGGTCAAACGCATCATTCAAGCCTTTCTCGATGAAGTTACAAAAGAACTGTGTCATGACAATCGCCTGGAATTCAGGGATTTCGGCGTTTTTGAGACAAGGACAAGAGCTTCGCGGACAGCCCAGAACCCCAAGACCCTTGAGCGAGTGGATGTGCCGACCAAGCGAACGGTGAAATTCAAGATGGGCCGGCTGATGCGGGAGCATCTGCATGCCGGGGCCCGCCAATCCGCGCAGGCGAAGTAGGGCCTGGTCGAGGCCCCGCGCGCTGCGCCGCCGGCCGCACAAGCCGACAGGGATCTCGCTGCACATCTTCCAAAAGAGGAGTTATTCATGTTGGAAGGAAAGGTCAAGTGGTTCAACCCGCGCAAGGGGTACGGATTCATCGGCACGGCCGATGGCCGGGATGTCTTTGTCCACTACTCCAGCATCACCAGCGAAGGGTTCAAGACGCTGGATGAAGGCGACAGTGTGCTTTTTGACGTGATCGAGGGTGAAAAGGGGCTGCGGGCCACGAACGTCGTGCCCAAACCCCCATCGCAGAAGCAGACGCAATGAATCGGTACGGATTGCAGAGGAGGGGGAGAATCGCTCGGTATGCCCGAGACGCATCCGTCGTGCCCCCGTACGACTCCCGCCGCATTTGCCCCGCCATCAGTGACGTTTTCCCGTCGATGATTCCTTTATGCGGACTCTTGCGTCCCGGGCGGATCCGTTGTATAATGGCAGATGAATCGTGAGAGAGTATTATGATCGGCAGCAGTTGCCAATCCGGACTTGACTGCAGCGTGCTGGTGCTCAACAAGCACTACATGGCCATCCGCATTATCGGCGCCCGACGGGCGTTCTCCCTTCTGTGCCGGGACCTGGCGGAAGTAGTTTCGCTGGAGAAGGGCAATTACGCGAACTATGATTTCAAGGACTGGCTCGAGGTGAGCCGGTTCCGGCACCAGTTTGAGCCCGACGCCTACGACTGGGTGTCGACGGTGAATTTGTACGTTGCTGTGCCGAGGATCATCCGGCTTCTGTTCTACGATCGGCTGCCGCGCAGCGAAGTCAAGTTCAACCGGCGGAACATCTTCGCCCGCGACAAGAACCATTGCCAGTATTGCGGCAAGCGATTCCCCACCACGGAACTATCCCTCGACCACGTGATCCCCCGCAGCCTGGGCGGCAAAGCCACGTGGGAGAATATCGTCTGCGCCTGTGCCCAGTGCAACGTCAGGAAAGGCGGCCGCACGCCCAAGCAGGCCAACATGACCCTCATCCAGAAGCCCATCAAGCCCAAGCACAGCCCGCTGCTGCACATTCACCTGGGCCACCAGCGATACCACTCCTGGAAGCAATTCCTCGACCACGCCTACTGGTCCGTCGAGCTGCGATAGGCTGTCGGTTGTGCCGGATAGCGCTCTGTCCCGGCCGCCCAGAACCTCTCTTTGTGCACACGCGTCGACGGACGCCGCGGATTTTGTCACCTCCTTTCATCAGTTGCACTCTATGATAGAGACGGCAACGACTACAGACATGTGAAGAGGCTGTAAATGAGCGACGGAGCAAGTGAAGGCGAACTGCTGCAGGCAAGTCTCGCGGGAAACAAAGACGCGTTCGGCACCGTCGTTCAGCGGTATGAATCGCTGGTCTGCGCAATTACCTACAGCGCCACAGGCGATATCGGCAAAAGCGAGGAGTTGGCCCAGGAGACTTTCCTCAGGGCATGGCGGAGCCTCAGACAACTGGACGATTCGGGCAAATTCCGGGCCTGGCTGTGCACCATTGCGCGAAACCTCGTCCACCAGTCGATCCGGGATCGGTTCAGGGATGTAAATGATGCGGCGGAAGACTTGGAGAAGGCCGACAGCCTGATGGCCTCCGCGCCGGATCCGGGCCAGGCGGCCATCGATAAGGAACGGCAGGAAATCGTCTGGGCGGCCGTGCGCCAAATCCCTGAAAAGTACCGCGAGCCGCTCGTCCTGTTCTATCGTCGGCAGCAGTCGGTCGAGCAGGTCGCCGCCGACCTCGGCTTGTCCAAGCCGGTCGTCCGCCAGCGGCTCCACCGCGGCCGGCAACTGATCCGCAACGAGGTTGCCTCGCTCGTGGAAGACACCCTCACCCGGTCGGGCCCGAGCAAGGCCTTTGCTATCGCCGTGATTGCCGCTCTGCCTTCGCTGGGCGCCCAGACCGCCAGTGCGGCCGTTGCCGGCATGGTCGCCAAGGGGACCCCGGTCGCCAAGACGGTCCTTGGCGTCAGTCTCAGCGGCGCGACCCTTGGCTCGATCATTGGACTGCTCGGGGCCATCCTCGGCTCGATCATCGGAGTGCTCGGAGGCATCCTCGGTACGCGGGCCAGCATCAGGAGAACGAAATCGCCCCGTGAGCGTCAGTTCGTGATCCGGATATCGCTGTTCGGGTGGCTGCTGGTGCTCGTGTTGATTGTCCTGCCGCTGACCCTATCCATTGCCGGAATTATCCCTTGGTGGATCTATTGGTCGTGTTTCGCCGCGTTCTTTGTCCTTTCTTTGCCCCTGATGGCGTGGGGCGACGCCCATCAACAACGCATCCAGATCGAGGATGGCACGTACCGCCCCCTCGAACCGCCGCCGCCATGCCCCGCTCGGTTGGGCACCCGTCCGAGCTTCGTCGGCAAGGTCTTCGGCCCTCTGATTTGGGTGCTTATCCCCGCAGCGATCACAGGGGACTGGATCACGCCCTTCGTCGTCTTTGCGTTGGGCTTCCTTGTGTTCGTCGTCACTCGCCGGGTCTCTGCAACTCGGCCCGAGCGACCTTTTCTCGCGCTACTGGTTGGCTTGCTGGGCGTCGGAGCCATTGATCTCGGCGTCGTCTGTTTGCGCTGGCGGGCTTGGCAACAGGTCGCGGCGTTCAACGAGCTCTGCGGGGTGGTCCCATTCTGGCTTGTAGCCCTGATCCTCGTTGGCTTCGTGGCCGTCGGGGCGATCGTTGCCGTTGTGAAGGATCGCCGACGCTCGATGCTCCCGGCACACCCACCCGACGCCGGCCAGGCCTCCACGTCGGGAGTTTTCGGGGCACTTGCCGGTGCTGTCTTCGGGTCGGCAGCCTGGCTCTTCATGATGTCGCTGATGGCCCACGATTGGATCGCCGACGTCGTGGCGCTCTATGCCGTCGTTGTTTTCCTCATCAGTGCCAGGATTTGTGCCGCTCGGCCACACCGGATTTGGCCCGTTCTTCTGACAGATGTCGCGGCCCTGTACGTGCTGCACCTGCTCGTCTTGAACCTTCGCTGGAGTCGCTGGATGGCCTTTTTTGCGGACACCGGGCAGCAATCCCTGTACCGCGAGGTCTCCTTGACACAGATGAATGTCATTGTCGCCGCTGTGGCCGTGGCCATGGCTCTGTTCTGCGTCCTGCAATGGGCTGCCGACCGACGGCGGCACAGGGCAGAGAGATGAATCGTGTCGGTTCTCCGGATTGCGAGAAGGATCGCGTCAAATACCTCTTTGCTCCCGGCCGGACTTGCCCGCAACAACTCGCTTTCGCTCACGACCTTATCGGTACGCCGCCTTCGCCAAGATCCCGCGACTACCCATCTCTGCTATCATAGAGTCCAAATCCTGTCGCAAGGTGACGGAATCCGGGCTTTTAGTCTGAGGACGCCATACTTGATCCGGAGCGATGAGGGATATGACGTCCGCAAAAATAGCTCGGAATCAAGCCCGCTGGGGCAGTATGGGTGCGATTCTGCCCGAGATCAGAAATTGCGTCACGTCTTTGACCCGCGTGTAGTCTATGATGTCAGTCCGAGCAGATTCGGCATTCTCAAGGGGCTGCCAATGAACGACACGATGAGCGAAGCCCAGTTGCTACAGGCGAGCGTGGCCGGGAGCAAGGACGCGTTCGGCACGGTCGTCCGCCGGTATCAGGCGCTGGTTTGTGCGGTTACGTACAGCGCCACCGGCGACATCGGCAAGAGTGAGGAGTTGGCTCAAGAGACCTTTATTCGGGCTTGGAGGAACCTCCGGCAACTGGAGGACCCGGGCAAGTTCCGCGTCTGGCTGTGTACGATCGCGCGAAACCTCGCCAACACGTCGCTGCGAGGGAGCCGCAGGGATGCGGCCCATCCGTTGGAAACGGCGGCGGAGCTGTCCGCCACCGGGCCGGGGCCTGATGAAGCAGCGCTGGCGAAGGAACGGCGGGAGATCGTTTGGGCCGCGATAGGCCGCGTTCCCCTGCAATATCGTGAGCCGCTCGTGCTCTTCTATCGCCGTCAGCGGTCCGTCAGCGAGGTCGCCGCCGATCTCGCCCTGTCGGAACAGATCGTCCGCCAGCGGCTCCATCGGGGCCGGCAGCTCATCAAGGCCGAGGTCTCTTCGCTGGTGGAAGACACGCTTCTCCGCTCAGGACCGGGCAAGACCTTTGCGATTGCGGTTGTTGCTGCCTTGCCCGCACTGGTCACAACGCCTGCCAGTGCCGCCGTCGCCGGCATCGTAGCCAAAGGCGCCCCGGTCGCCAAGACGCTCGTCGGGACCGGCCTGACCGGCGCGATTCTCGCCCCGATCCTGGCACTGCCCGCCGCCATCTTCGGTGCGTGGTTCAGCTTCAAACGCCCCGACTCGCCTCGCCAGCGCCGGTTCAGGATCCGATTGTTCATCCTCTGGTGGCTGCTGCTCCTTGTGTCGCTTGGTCTGCCGCTGACGCTGTTCTATGCCGGGCTCATTCCCGTGTGGGCCCTGGCGTTGTGCTTGGCCGTGTACACGATTCTCCTGCTGGCTCTGATCGTCTGGACCAAGGTCGGTCAACGCCGGATGCAGAGCGAGGAGTGCCCGCCTGGCATCAACCGGCAATCGCTCTATGGCGGCGTCGCAGGCGGCATCTTCGGCGCGACCATGTGGCTGCTGATCCAGGCGACCCTTGCGAAGAACTGGGGGGCCGTCGCCGCGATTCTCGCCTGCGACATCCTCATCTTCCTCGCCGTCACCAGAATCTGGATACGGAGGCTGGAGCGGTAATGGTCGCCGCTGTCTTACGGGGTCAGAGCTTGATTAGTGATTAGCGGCTGTTGTTAAGCTTGCACGCGGTCTGCGAAGCAGCTACGCTATGGTCATGTCCAGACCACTACGCATCGAATACGGCGGGGCGTTGTACCATGTGATCTCGCGAGGCAACGAGCAGCGGCCGATCGTGACCGACGATGTGGATCGTCGTAAGCGTCTGGACTGGCTGCGAAGGACCGTCGAGACCTACGGCTGGCGGCTCCACGCTTTTGCGCTGATGAGCAATCACGAGCACTTGTTTGTGGAGACGCCGGAGCCGAATCTCTCCGCGGGAATGCAGTACCTCAACGGTAGTTACACGGGCTATTTCAACCGGCGGCTTGGCCGAGCCGGGCACCTGTTTCAAGGACGATTCAAGGCACACCTTGTCGACGAACAGGGCTACTTCCAAGGAGTCAGCCGGTATATCCATCTCAATCCGGTTCGGGCCGGGCTCGTCCGCCACCCGCAACAGTACCCGCGGAGCAGTTACGCCGGTTACATCCGGGCTGCCGCGAGCCTGAATTGGGTGACTTATGACCGCGTTCTGCTGGACTTCGGCCCCGGCAGTGTTGCCGTGTGCAGGCGTCGATACATGCGATATGTGCAAGCCGGTGTCCATGAGCCGGCGCCCTCGCCATTTGCGGATGCAGTGGAGGGTCTGATTGTCGGCTCGGAGGATTTCGTCAAACGGATCAAAGACTTGCTCAGCAAGCATGGGGCGGATCACGCCGTGCCAGCCTTGGAACGGCTGCGGATGCGTCCGCCGATAGGGAGTGTTGCGACGCTTGTGCTCAGGCGATTGGGCTCCGGCTCGGAGCAGTGGACCAGTGGTCGGCGCAGTGACAGTGGTGGCCGGGCCTTGGCCGCATACCTGTGCCGCTCTCGTTATGGCTACAATTGTACCGAGATTGCGGGGGCGCTGGGATTTGTCAGCACATCAAGCGTGAGCCGCTCCGTGCGAAATGTGGAGGCAAATATGTCCAAGTATCGGCGGCTACTATCTGAGATCGACCAGCAACTGCGAAAGCGCTGATGTGCCACTAATCACTAATCAAGCTCTGACCCCATTGCTACTCTATCCCAGGCTCATCGCCCGGATCGCAATGTACTTTGTGGGAAGGGAACAGGATGGACTTGGCGCAGGTCTTGATCCAGGTCCAGTGCAGGACGATGTGCAGGAGAATCACGCAGAGGAACAGGGTCGCCAGCGTGAAGTGAACGTTGCCCCAGTCGTGGCGTCGCAGGCCGAGCCATTCGCCGGCTTCGCCGACCGGCCGCCCGCCGCGAAAGCCCCGGCCGTAGCCGCCGCCGGAGCCCGGCGGAAGCACCCACCTCAGAATCGTCCCCGTCGCGGCCAGCAGAAGCAGATTCACCAGGCCGATCGAATCTACAACGAAGTTCAATGTCGTGCGCTTCATCGGGACACCTGAAATTGCATCACCTTGGCTACTCTCTGCCGGTCTATCGCCGATGCTCCCATCGTATTCATTCCCCCGGATTTTTCCAGCCTGTCTTTGGATAGGGCCGCCAGTTTCCGTCTCCAATCGCGATCCAGGAAGGTCGGGCCGCCGCGCCTCTCGGCCCGTATTGCCCGTGTGGATGTGCAACTTCTTTAAGTGTAAAGACTTATGACGATCGGCGGCTTTCGGCGCGACGTCGTGTTTGCCTCTCTTTGCCGTCATTGGCTAATGCCAATTTGAGACGCCTCACTGCTTCAACGTCTGGTAACTTAGGCAATTTCACTTGCATTCATCGGGCCGCAGGTCTATAATGAAGATGGTTAGCCGCACGGATCTTGCGCAAGGCAGACTGTGTGGGAGAAGTTGGAGGAGTACGAAATGAGGCGAATCGCAATTGCCTGCCTGATGGTGGTATTTGGGTTCGGTAGTTCCCTGGCTCTGGCCGGCCCTGCATCCAGCAGAAGCGGCGCGCCGGCGGACTTGATCAAGGGCACCCAGACACGGCCGGCGGGGTGGGGTTCCACGCCGACAAGTTCGGCCAAGAACGGGTCCGCTCAGGCGAGCCCCACGTCATCGGCTTCCTCGCAGGCGGACTCCGAGCCGAACTCCTTGCTGGTGCAATTCGGCCCGTCGCGTTACGAAACGGCGAGCGTCATCCAGCCGGCTTCCTCGGGGGCGAAACGCGTGTCGACCTCTTCATGGGCGACACGCTCGCCGACCAGTCTCACACGACCGAGTTCCTCGGCTGTAGGGTTCACGTCGCCGAACTACATGCGGTTAAACGCCTCGCCGGTGAACTTCACACGCGTGGGCTTTACGTCAGTGGGCTATACGCGGCCGAGTTTTACGCCGTCGACCGTTACGCGGCCGAGTTTTACGCCGTCGAGCATCACACGACCGACTTTCACATCGACGGCATTTACGTCATCGACTTTCACGTCGCCGACCTTCTCGCAGTTGAGGTCCGCGCGGTAGACGCACGCGTCACCAAGCCTCGCGCCGATGCCTCCGGAACGACACGGGAAGGGACGGTTGCCTTCTCAATGTCCGGGCGGCAGGAAATGAGCACAGACAGGCTGTGTCCATGCCTCCGGCCTTTCATCTATCTTCAGGTGCAGGAGGTATTTGCGCCCGGAGACTGTATACGAGCATGGCGGATCTGCGGCATGAGTTGATTTTTCCCATTAACGTTGGGGCGGGAACAGCGTCATAATAGCCTGAGCAGCAGAGTTCACCCTTGGCGGATACGGCCGGACGGCAGGCAATGCGGGTGAGATATGAGCGTGAACTGAACCGACGATCCACGGAGCGGCTTTGAGGTGGCCTGATGGGAGTGCTTTGGCAGGATGTCCGATACGGCGTACGGATGCTCAGGAAGACGCCGGGGTTTACCGCCATTGCCTTGATCACCCTCGCGATCGGCATCGGCGCCAACACCATCATGTTCAGCGTCGTCAATGTCCTGCTGTTTCGCTCCACGCAGGTGAAGGACCCGGATCAGCTCGTGCTCTGCACAGACGGCCAAAGCCAGGGGACGTTTCCCTATTCTATCTATGTCGACCTGCGGAACGGCAATCCGGCGTTCAGCGACATGATGGGCTACAGTCCGAACTTCGATTTCGTCACTCTGACGCACGGTGACGTCGCCCGCCGAGTCTACGCGATGTTCGTTTCCGCCAATTACTTCCCCTTTCTTGGCGTGGCGCCTGTTTGCGGGCGGACCTTTCTGCCCGAGGAAGAACGGCACGGCGCAGAGCCGGTAGTCGTGTTGAGTCACCGCGCGTGGCAGCGACAGGGCGGTGACCCCGGCATTGTGGGCTCACAGGTCGCGGTCAACGGCACGTTCTTTCGAGTCGTCGGTGTGGCGCCGAAACGATTCACCGGCACGACGCTCATGGGGCCGGACATCTGGCTGCCTCTTGGCAGCTACGGCCTGGTGGCGCACTTCGGTCAGGACAAACCGAGACGCATGACGAGCGAGGACTGGAACCATGCCGAGGTTGCGCCAGTGGGTCGGCTCAAGCCGGGTCTGACCCCATCGACGGCGCAGAGTCGCATCCGGTCCCTGGTTCCCCGTCTGAAGGAGATCAGTCCTGTGTGGTGGAGATTCGGCGGCGTGCTTCGCCTCGGCCGCCTGCCCAGATTGAGCACAGGCAGCGGCGGTGACGCCGGTTTCCTGTCGGGCGCGAGCCTGTTCCTGATGGGTGTGTCCGCCGTGGTCCTCCTGATCGCCTGCCTGAACCTTGCGAACATGGCGGTCGTCCGAGGGGCCGCAAGGCATCGGGAGATCGCCATCCGCATGGCCATCGGCGGGGGCCGCCTGGCCATCATGCGGCAGTTGTTCATCGAGTCCTTTCTGCTCGCCTTGCTCGGCGGGACTTTAGGGCTGGTCCTGGCCTTCTGGGGCACCAGGGCTCTGAATGCGTGGTTGGCGGTCCCGACGTCCGGGATGGAGCCGGTCAGCTTGCCGAGCACAGGTCTCGATCTTCGTGTCGTGGCCGCCACGCTGGGTTTTTGCGTGCTTGCCGCGGTGCTTTCCGGCGTGCGGCCTGCCGTGCAGCTCTCGCGGCGAGGTACCTTCGCCGACTTGAAGCAGTCCGGCAACGAGGTGCTCCGATCTACCGGAAGAGTGCGTCGGCCTCGCGGTCTGTCCGTCGTATGCCAGATTGCGTTATCCGTCGTGCTCGTCATGGGCGCGGCGCTATTCGCCCGCAGTGCCCAACAGGCCAGCCCGGGCAGTTCCGGCTTGAATCCGGCCGGCAAGCTGCTGATCAAGCTCGATCCGGTCGCGGCAGGCTACGACCTGGCTCGCACCCAGCAAGTCCATGAGGCTCTGGCCGATCATTTGAAGTCCTTACCTTCCGTCCGGGCGGTGAGCCTGTCCGCCTCTTTCCCCTTTGGTGAGGGAGGGTCCGGCGGCTCCGTCGGCGAATATGTACCCGGAGCTGAAACGGACAGAGCCGATGAGACTGACGCGATGGTTGCGTCGATGATGCCCTCGGCAGAGTCGACTGCCGCGTACACCGTGGGAATTGACTACTTCGAGGCGATGGGAATGCCCCTGTTGCAGGGTCGGGCCTTCGACCGTCTCGACAGCGTCCCCGGCGCGGAGAAGGTGGCGATCATCGATGAGAGCCTGGCCCGCAAGCTGCGGCCCGACGGGAACACCCTCGGTTGCCTGATCCAGTACCGCCGGTGGCGCTCCGAACCGGCGCGGTACAGGGTCGTCGGGATCGTGCCAACCGTGCGGATTGTCTCAGACAATGGCTTCAATCCCTCCCAGCTCTATTGGCCGATGGCTCCCGACAGCCGGCCCGCGTTCATCCATCTTCGCTTCGACAGCAAGGGGCGCAGCGCCAAAGCCGCCCTCTTGCAGAGGATTCCCGCCGAGATTCGCAAGGTGGACCCGCGCATCCCCATTTTATCAGTGGTCACCCTGACGGACTGGCACCGCAGCAATCCGTTCGTATGGCTCTGGGGATTCGGTGCGCGGCTTGCCGTGCTCTTCGGGTCGATGGCCCTGTTCCTGGCATCGCTGGGCATCTACGCGGTCAAGGGCTACATGGCCGCCTCCCGGACCTCGGAGATCGGCATTCGCAAGGCACTCGGGGCCACTCACTGGGGCATCATGGGCATGGTCTTGCGGGAGGGGACGATGCTGACAATCGTGGGATTGATCGTCGGACTGTTCCTGGCTCTTGCGACGGGGCGTCTGATCGCCAGTCTGCTCTACGGCGTCCGTCCTGTCGATCCGGTCAGCATCGTTGTGACTGTGGCCTTGCTCGGCGTCGCCTCACTACTGGCCAGCTACATCCCCGCCCGCCGGGCGGCGAAGGTCGATCCGATGGTGGCGCTACGATGCGAGTGAGAGGAGTTGTCAGTTCTCAGTGGACAGTTCGCAGTTGTGGGTTGGCTGTAAACTGGGAACTGTCAACTGACAACTGAGAACTGACAACCGGAGTTATGCAATGGCGACTTTATGGCAAGATGTTCGTTTCGCCGGGCGGATGCTGAGGAAGTCGCCCGGCTTTACGGCGATTGCCTTGGTGACTCTGGCCATCGGCATCGGGGCTAACACGATTATGTTCAGTGTGGTCAATACGCTGCTCTTGCGACCGCCGCACGTCAAAGACCCTGACCGATTGGTGCGCTGCGAGTTTGATAAGCTCCGTCCCGTCTTTTATGAGGGCTATCTCTACCTGCGTGACAATAATCCGGTGTTCAGTGATCTCATCGCCAACAGTTACTACGGCGGAGTGCCCGATACCCTGGTAAGAGACGGCAGCGTAATGCCTGTGGCGCCGCTGTTCGTCACGGCCAACTACTTCGCCGTCCTGGGGGTAGCACCCCTCTATGGGCGGACTTTCTTGCCGGAGGAGGAAGTCGCCGGTAGCGAGCCGGTGGTGGTCCTGAGCTATCGAACTTGGCGTCGCTTGGGGGCTGAGCCCGAGATCGTGGGCCAATTTGTGCGTGTCAATGGTGCGCTCTGTAGGATCATTGGCGTTGTACCAAAGACGTTCACAGGCACAGCCGTCGTCGGCCCCGACGTCTGGTTGCCTCTGGGGACGGGCGGTCTGGTGCGCCACTACCTTCGAACGAAGCCGGAGAAACAGCCGGATGACCAATGGGACTATCCGCCATCAGTCTTAGTGGGACGACTCAAGCCTGGCGTGAGTCTATCTGAGGCGCAAGCACGGCTGCAATCTATGTTCCCCCACCTGAAGCAGATGTATCCCAGGATGTATGAAGAGACGGCCATGTTTCGCCTCCGCCCGTTGCCCAGACTCAACGCCGGTGCTGACGGCAATGACAGGCCCGTGTTGGATCGGATCAGCCTGGGGTTGATGGGAATCTCCGGGGTCGTCCTGCTCATTGGCTGCCTGAACCTGGCGAATATGATTGTCGTTCAAGGCGGGGGACGCCACCGAGAGATCGCCATCCGTGCGGCCATCGGGGGAGGGCGTCTGAGGATCATGCGGCAGTTGCTTATCGAATCGCTTCTCTTGGCCGTATTTGGAGGGATCCTGGCTGTGGTCGTGGCCCTCTGGGGCATCAGGATTCTCAAGCTGTGGGCGGCGATGGGCCAGCTTCCCATGCAGTTGGGGGAGGCCGTCGCCTCTGGAATCGCGATCGATGTTCGTGTCCTGGCGGCCAACTTGAGTTTCTGCCTGATTGCCACCGTGCTCTTCGGCCTGAAACCGGCCCTGCGCCTATCCGGGCGCGAGCTTTGTGGTGACCTGAGAGAATCCGGCCGCGGCGTACTTCAAGCGACGCGAACAGGGCGAGGGATCTTGCCGCGCGGCCTGTCGGTGCTCTGTCAAATGGCCTTGTCTGTCGCGCTCGTCATGACCGCGACACTATTGGCTCGAACCGCGCTGCGGGCCGCCCGGACCGAACCTGGTTTTGGCCTGGACGGCAAGGTGGTCGTCAGCGTGAAGCCATACGCGGGAGGTTACAGCATTGCTCAAGCAAAGCAAGCCTGCGAGACGTTGGCCGAGCGGTTGAAGGATCTCCCCGAGATTCAGGCGGTTGGCCTGTCTCGTAAATCTCCTGTGGACCTGGGGTGGTGGCCCTGGAGTTGCGAAAGAGTCGTCGAGTATGTGCCGGGCGGCGCAGACGAGGCGTCAGGTAGCCTACTGACGAAGGCACTTCACCAGTACGAGGTGAACGGCGATTACTTCCAGGCGATGGGAATTCGGCTCTTGCAGGGCCGGTCCTTTGGCCCTCTCGACAGTGTTCCTGATGCAGAGGAAGTCGTGATCATCGATGAGCTTCTGGCCCGCAAACTCCGGCCGAATGGCAGGGCCCTTGGCTGTCTGATCCAGTATGGCGATGACAGGTTATCGTCGCCCCGCCGAGTGGTCGGAATCGTACCGAACCTACGGAGCGTTTGGGGCAATGGGGAAGATCAACCCCACGTTTACGAGCCACTCAAAGCCAACCACATGCCCGAATCCATCCATCTGCGCGCCAGAAGTACGGCACCGGAAGCCGAGGCCGCCCTCGTGCGAAGCATCGGCGCACGGATTCAAAAGATCGATCCGCGGCTGCCGGTTGTCTCGGTAGCGAGTCTGGCGGACCGACATCGCAATCATCCCACCGTCTTGTTCACGAGAGTCGTTGCCCGACTGGCCGTGATGTTCGGGGCCATGGCCCTGTTCCTGGCCGGCATGGGCCTTTACGCCGTCAAGAGCCATATGGTTGCTGCGCGGACCCCTGAGATTGGCATCCGCATGGCGTTGGGCGCCACGCGGCGGGACATTCTGACCCTGGTACTGCGTCAGGGTGCAACATCGACGTGCGTAGGGCTGTTGGTCGGCCTGCTGCTGGCGATCATCATGACGCGGGTGATTCGCAGCGGGCTCTATGGCATCAGCCCCATCGATCCTGTGAGCATCGGCGCCACAGTGGCACTGCTCGCGGTCGTCTCCCTTCTGGCCGGGTACGTTCCCGCCCGCCGGGCCGCGAAGGTCGACCCCATGGTCGCGCTGAGATGTGAATAAAGCGAGTGGCCAGTTGTCAGTTGTCAGCAAGATGGCTGGGAACTGGCAACTGAGAACTGACAACTGGAGTCATGCAATGACGACCTTGTGGCAAGACGTTCGTTTCGCCGGCCGGATGCTCAGAAAATCGCCGCGGTTCACCACGATTGCCGTGACGACCCTGGCCATCGGCATCGGGGCCAACACGATCATGTTCAGCGTGGCCAACGGGTTGCTGCTGCGGCCCCTGGGCATCAAGGATCCCGATCAACTGGTCGGCTGTCGTTCGCTTCCGGAGTACGTGAAGACCTTCCCCTATTCCACGTACATCGGGATACGCGACGGCAACCCGGTATTCACCGATCTCACCGGGTACGGTTTTGACGAGATCAACCTGAGGTACCGGGACAACGCACGCCGTGCAGAGGTGTTCTTCGTTCCGGCCAACTACTTCTCGACCCTGGGCGTCACGCCTGTGCTGGGGCGCGGTATCCTGCCGGAAGAAGATCGACTGGGCACCGCACCGGTGGCGGTCCTCGCCTATCACGCCTGGAAACGGTGCGGCTCCGATCCGAACATCGTAGGCACGGATATACTCGCGGACGGCTACCCCTGCCGGGTCGTGGGGGTCATGCCGAAGGGATTCACCGGCCTGAGCCTGACTGGGCCCGATGCCTGGCTCTCCCTGGCGAGCCGTTACCAGACGCTGCAAGCGGATGACCGAGTCAAGCGATGGCCGGAGAGGTTCTCGCTCGATGTGAAGTACCCGCGGATGGTTCTGGTTGGGCGACTCAAGCCGGGTCTGAGCATGTCCGCTGCGCAGGCCCACCTGGCGAGCCTGGGGGGCCAATTGGGTGTCGAGAGGGGACTGTACCTGTACCATCTGCCCAGGCTGGGGTTCCTGGGATCGGACGATCGGATTCGGCTGGCTGGCATCTCCGCGTTCCTGTTGGGAACATCAGCGTTCATTCTGCTCATCGCCTGTCTGAATCTCGCCAACATGTACCTGGTTCAAGGGGCGTCGCGGCAGCGGGAATTGGCCATCCGCATGGCCATCGGATGCAGCCGCTGGCGCATCATGAGGCAGTTGCTCGTTGAATCCCTGCTTTTGGCGATGGTTGGAGGAATCGGCGGCCTGGTCCTGGCTTTCTGGGGCATGAGGATTCTGAACGCCTCATTGGCGTCGCTGCGGCTGCCGGTCGCCATGGGGCTGGCGCTGGAGGCGGGCTTTGACGTTCGGGTGCTCGGCGCCACCGTGGCATTCAGCATGATTGCCACGCTGCTGTCCGGTCTGCGGCCCGCCGTTCGGCTCTCCAGGCGAAGCGTCATAGCCGACCCGAAGGAGGTGCGAGGCAGCGTGTTCCGAGCGTCCGGACGGGGACGCTGGACCGTGCGTGGCGGCTTGTCGGTGGCCGGGCAGATCGCCCTGTCCGTCGTGCTGGTCATGGGGGCAAGCCTCTTCACTCACAGTGCCGTCAGAGCCGCCCGCGCAACGCCCGGCTATAGCTTCGACGGCAAGCTGCTCATCGGCATGGACTTCGATGGGACCGGCTATGGCGACGCGCAGCGTCAGCAGTTGTGCCGGCGTCTGATCGAGCAGGTGTCCGTTCTGCCGGGTGTCAAAGCTGTGGGCCTGTCGAACTATGTTCCCTTCAGCGATGGCTATGGGGTCACCCAGGTTTCGATCCTGGGGCAGGAGCCTGACGACGATGATGTCGAGACAGTGATGCGACGGGGCGTGAACAGCTACGTACAGGCCGTGGGCGGAGACTACTTCCAATCGGTGGGGCTGCCGCTCCTGCGAGGCAGGTATTTCACCGCCCTGGAAAGCACCACCGGTGCACCGGTGGCCATTGTCGATGAGGCATTGGCCCGACGGCTTCGGCCCGACGGAGATGTTCTCGGTTGCGTGATCTCCGGATGGTCGCAGGAAATCGTCGGAATCGTGCCGAACATTCGTCACGGCGTCCTCAAAGAGGAGGTCGAGCCTCACGTTTATGGACCCCTCGGATCCAACATCGGTTCCGTCCTTCTCAACGTTCGTCTGGCGGATTCCTCGCGGGCGACCGAGGCTGCCCTGCTTCAGAGGATCCCCAAAGAGATCCACGCGGTCGATCCGCAGGTCGCGGTGCTCTCTGCCACGACGCTGGCGGAACATCACCGCAACAGCGCCACCATGTGGCTGATGCGCATGTCGGCCAGGCTTGCCGCTGCGTTCGGGGCGGTAGCCCTCTTCCTTGCAGGCCTGGGCATCTACGGCGTCAAGGGCTACATCGTGGCTTCCCGGACCCGCGATATCGGCATCCGCATGGCCCTGGGCGCCACGAGCGGAAGGGTCCTTGCGATGGTCCTGTGCGAAGGGACGGCATTGACGCTTGTGGGATTGGCCTTTGGTATGGCGGCGGCTCTGGCGGTGACGCGTCTGGCGCGCAGCGTCCTGTGTGACGTCGATCCTGTCGATCCCCTGAGCATTGGTATGACTCTGGTGCTGCTCGGCGGCGTCTCGCTGCTGGCCGGCTACCTCCCCGCGCGCCGGGCGGCGAGGATCGATCCCATGGTCGCACTGAGGCACGAGTAGGAAAGAGTCGTATGAGAATGCTGTGGCAGGACATTCGGTACGGCGTCCGGATGCTGGCCAAGACGTCGGGATTCACGGTGATTGCGCTCGTCATCCTGGCGATCGGCATCGGGGCCAATGCGATCATGTTCAGCACCTCCGATGCGCTGCTGCTTCTTCACGCGAGGAAGGTGAAGAACCCCGAGCAGTTGGCGTATTGCGCGATCCAGGGCGCTGACGATTCCTCCTTTCGTTATTCTGAGTATCTCACCCTCCGCGACAGTGGCCTGGCCTTCAGCGATGTCATGGCCCAGATCAGCCTCCATGATCGTGGGACCTTGGTTCGCGGGGGTTCGGCCTGGGACGTGTGGACGACATACGTTTCGGCGAACTTCTTTTCCATTCTGGGAACCGCGCTGGCCTTGGGACGAGGGTTCCTGCCCGAGGAAGAGCAGCACGGCAGCGCCGCTGTCGTGGTCGTGAGTCATCGCTGCTGGCAGCGGCTGGGTAGCGATCCGAAGCTCGTCGGCGCGTTCGTGAGCGTCAACGGCACCGATTGCCAAGTCGTTGGTGTGGCACCTGAGGGCTTTACCGGCGTCACGCACGACGGTCCCGACCTTTGGCTATCGCTGGGAAGTCTCCCAACGGTGTCCAAGTCCTGGGCGAGGGTGGAACCCTGGTTCCATATTGTCGGGCGACTGAAGCCGGGTCTGAGCCTGTCGGTCGCCCAGGCACAACTGCAGATGCTGTTCCCGGATTTCAAACCGGAATGTACTAAGGACAGATCCTCGCCCAACCCCTCATTCAACTTCCGCCCGCCCGGCCGGTGGGAGATATCTGGCGATAATGAACAGGACCGTCGGCTATATGTCATATTCAGTCTGGTCCTCATCACGGTGTCCCTGCTCATCCTGGGGATCGCCTGTCTGAACCTGGCGAATATGCTGATCGCGCAGGGGGCCGCGCGTAATAGCGAGATTACCGTCCGCATGGCTCTCGGCGGGGGACGCTGGCGGATTGTCCGGCAGTTGCTCATCGAGTCTGCACTACTGGCGGTTCTGGGAGGGATCCTGGGCACGTTGCTGGCTTTCTGCGGTGTGCGGATTCTTACTGCTTGGATTGCCACCCTTCCGAATACGAGCGGAGACAGCCTCCGACTGGGTCTGAACGTTCGTGTCCTGATGGCCACGTTGGGCTTGTGCCTGACGACCACCCTGTTGTTCGGCTTGAGGCCCGCTCTGTTGCTTTCTCAACGCGACATCGCCGACGTGATGAAGGGAGGCACCGGCCGCGTGCTGGGGTCGCTCCGACGAAGGCGAGCGGGCCTCTCGGTGGCGGGCCAGACCGCTCTGGCCGTGGCCCTGGTGCTCAGCGCGGCGCTGCTGACGCGGAGCGCGCTGCGAATGGTGAGGCCGGACCCGCGGTTCCCCCTGAAGGACAAGCTCATCATCGAGATCGATCCGGAAGCGGGCGGGTATGACCGGGTCCGGGGCATCCAGGCGTGCGAGGCTCTGGCGGATCATCTGGCGTCTCTGCCGGAGGTCAAGGCCGTGGGGACATCGGGCGGAGTCTTCTTCGGGGGCGGCGGGCGGTGTTCGATGGGCGAATACCTGCCGGGGGGAGGAGAGAGCGGGTCGGGCAGACCGCTCGCACGCGAGGCTGCCTTGGTTGGCGTCGGGCGCGATTACTTCCAGGCGATGCAGATCCCCCTGTTGCAGGGACGGCTCTTCGACCGGCATGATCGTCTCCCGAATGCGGAGAAGGTCGCGATCATCGACGAAAGCCTGGCGCGCAAGCTCCGTCCGGGCGGCAATGCGCTGGGCTGTCTCATCCAATGGGGTATATCCACCAAGCTGGTCTCCGATCCCTACCGGGTGGTCGGGATCGTCGCCCACGTGCCGGGGATCGAATTCCGAGAGGTTCGCGGGCAGATGTATACTCCCACCGGACCGAAGGACTTGGCTCCGTTCCCTTATCTGCACGTCGTGAGCGCACGATCGGCGGATCTCCTGCAGCAACTGGTCTCGGAGCGAATTCATCAGTTTGATTCGCGCATGCCGATTCTGTCAGTGGCAACCTTGGCCAAAAAGCGCAAGGATAATTCCTCCGTTTGGCTGACAGGATTCGGCGCCCGTCTGGCGCTGGCGGCGGGAGCGGCGGCTTTGTTTCTGGCGGCGCTGGGCATCTACGCGATCAAGGGCTACATGGTCGCCTCACGTACTTCGGAAATCGGCGTCCGCCAAGCCTTGGGGGCGACGCAGGGGAATATCATGGGCATGGTCCTGCGGGAAGGACTGGTACTCACGATGGTGGGGTTGATGGTCGGACTGCTGCTGGGATTGGGGGTGGCCAAAGTATCGGCCAGTCTGCTCTACGGCGTCAGCCCGGTCGATCCGGTCAGCATTGTAGCGACCGTGGCCCTGCTGGGTCTCGCCTCGCTGCTGGCCGGCTACATCCCCGCCCGCCGGGCGGCGAAGGTCGATCCCATGGTGGCGCTGAAGTACGAATAGGAGAAGACGGATGGGAACTCTATGGCAAGATGTTCGGTACGGTTTTCGAATGCTCGCGCGGAGTCCCGGCTTTGCCACCCTCATCGTGGTGATGCTGGCGGTCGGGATCGCGGCCAATACGGCGCTGTTCAGCGTGGTCAACGCGGTGCTCCTGCGGCCGTTGCCCTACAAGGATTCCCAGCGTCTGGTGACCATCTGGGAGGAAGGCTCCCTCTGGCACGAGGGGTTCCGGGCCCGGGCGTATTTTCCCTTTCTGCGCGAGAACAACGAGGTGTTTGAAACGCTGGCTGGCTGGTGCCGGCATCGGTTCTATGTGGGGGGGATTGAGACGCCGCACGAAATACAGGGGTGCGAGGTCACGGCCAACCTCTTCTCCATGCTCGGCGTCCAACCCGTGCTGGGGCGCGGATTTCTGCCGGAAGACGAGAAACCCGGGGGCCGGTACGTGGTGATTCTGAGCCATAAGTTCTGGCAGGAGCATATGGGTGGGTCCCCGGACGTGCTCGGCAAGAACATCACGCTCACCGTAGGGATGTTTAGTGAGAACGATGACGCGATCTTGCGGCGCGAGAGCTACACGATTGTGGGCGTCATGCCGGCGGGTTTCAGTTTTCCGTTCCGCCAATCCATGCCGCTGTGGAGACCGCTGGTTCTCTCCGAAGCCACTGACGGGCGGATCACTCTCCCCATCTTCCCTCTGGCCCGGTTGAAGAAGGGCGTCACGCGGGAACGGGCGGATGCCAATCTGGGGGTATTGGCGGGCCGCCTCCGCCAAACTGCTCCGAAAGCCAAGGTCGAGGCGGGCAAAGTCGGCGTCACACGGCTGCTGGATGAGATGGTGGAAGGTCACCGCAAGGTGCCTTTACTGCTAATGGGGGCGGCGGGATTTGTCCTGTTGATCGCCTGCGGCAACGCCGCCAACCTGTTCCTCGCCCGCGCAACGGTACGACAGCGCGAGATGGCGATGCGCGTGGCCCTGGGCGCCTCGCGTCTGCGGGTCCTGCGGCAGATGCTCACGGAGAGTCTTCTGCTGAGCCTGGGAGCCGGCGCTCTGGGGCTGCTGCTGACTCTCGGCACGGTCAAGATGCTGGTGCGTCTGTGCCCTGCGGATATCCCTCGCTTGCAGGAGACGAGCATAGACATGACCGTCCTCGGTTTCACGCTGGCCGTATCGGTGCTCACCGGCGTGCTCTTTGGCATGATGCCTGCCTGGCGGGCCTCCGACGTGAGCGTGGGCGAGACCTTGAAGGAGGGGGCCGGCCGGACCACAACCGGCCGCCGCTGGCGGCGTCTTCATAGCGGGCTGGTGGTCTCGCAACTTGGGCTTTCCCTGATTCTGCTGATCGGAGCGACTCTGCTCATTCGCAGTCTGATCGCTTTGGAGAGCGTAGACTTCGGGTTCCAGCCCAAGAATGTGCTGGCTCTGCAGATCCAGTTGCCGCAGGCGAAATACACGGAGGGGGCCCAGTGTGATGGTTTCTTCCGGCCGCTGTTGGACCGGCTGCGGGGCCTGCCGGGCGTCCATTCGGCCGGGGCGTTCTACCACGCCACGGAGATCACCGAAGCCCTGCCCCCTTTCGATATCTTCGGTTTCGACGTCTCTATTGCGGGGCAAGCCGATTCGGCGCCGCGTCACCGTGCCCGCTGGGTACTTGTCACGCCGGGCTATTTCGCTGCCGTGGGCATCCGGCTTCTTCGGGGAAAGACGCTGACGGACGAGGACCCGAACGGCATTGTCATCGACGAGACCTTTGCCCGCCAGTGCTTTCCGGACACTGACCCCATCGGGCAAAGCGTGATCGTCGGCGGTCCCGAGAACTGGCCCCTTCCAATCGTGGGAATCGTCGATACCGTCAGGTGTTTCAGATCGCCCGAACCGGAACAGGGGGTAATTTATGGTCGCGGCAGAGGCTTCCTGGGATTTGCGGTTGTTCTGGTCCGGACGGCGGGAAACCCCGTGAACCTGGCTCCGGCGGTGCGACAGCAGGTCGCCGAATTGGAGAAGGACCAGGTGATCGAGACGCTGGAGCCGCTGACGGCGACCTTGTCCCGAATGCTGGCCCCCCAGCGTTTCGTGATGCTCCTGCTGAGCCTGTTCGCCGGCATCGCCCTGGCCCTGGCGACCATCGGCATCTATGGTCTGCTGCAATACAGCACGACGCAGCAGACTCATGACATCGGGATTCGTATGGCCCTGGGCGCGCGCAAGATCGATATCTTAGGTGCGATCCTGAGACACGCGCTCACACTGACGCTTGTCGGAGTCGCTGTCGGCCTGGCGGGAGCCGTGGCCCTGACCCGCATCCTTTCCAGCCTTCTGTATGATGTGACTCCGACGGACCCGCTGACCCTGGCGAGTGTATCCGTGCTATTAGCCGCCATGGCCCTGGTCGCCGGCTACATCCCCGCCCGCCGGGCGGCAAGGGTCGATCCGATGGTGGCGCTGAGATATGAGTAGGATGAGTGGTCGGTGGTCGGTTGTCAGTTGTCAACAAGGCGACCGGCAACTGAGAACTGACAACCGGGAACTGATAACTGGAGTCGCACGTGACGACCTTGTGGCAGGACATTCGATACGCGTTCCGCATGTTGGGAAAGAACCCGGGCTTCACCCTCGTGGTTGTGCTCGTTCTATCCTTGGGGATCAGTGTGAGTGTTGCCATGTTTGGCTTTGTGGAGTGGCGATTGCATCCGCCGTCCCCGTTCTCGAACTCCCAACGCGTCGTGCATCTATCCGCCGTCAATGAGGCAACGGAAAAAGAGGATCTCTCCTACCTGGACTTCCTGGCCCTCCGGGAGCAGATCACGTCGCTTTCGGGACTGGCTGCGGTCCGCTGCGACGAGGCCATCCTGAAAAAGGACCAGTGGTCCCGGGGATATGAGGCGGCCGAGGTCTCGCGGAACTTCTTCTCTGTTGCCCAGGTGCACGCCACATCGGGGACAGTCTTCTCGGAAGGCGACAGCGATGACTTGAGCAGCCAACCGGGAGTGGTCCTAAGCTACCGGTTGTGGAAATCCCAATTCGGCTCCGATCCGACGGTCATTGGCCGATCGATTCTGTTGGATGACGTCAGCAGGGTCGTTTGGGGTATCGCCCCCCGATGGTTTCACTCCGCTTCTTCCCGCTTTGAGCAAGGCCCTATCGTTGATTTTTGGATTCCCATGGATGCACGGGGCGAACAAGAAGACTACCGGCTAGAGGGATTGGTCGGACGCCTGAAGCCTGGAGCGTCCATACAAACCCTGCGCACGGAGACAGAGGCCGCATTCGGTAGACTGAAGCTGAGGAATCCGGAGACTCTCGCTCCTCTGAAACCCGTCGTCATGTCGGACGCTGACTACCGCAGTCTGAATGGCTACCCGGCCGTCACTCTATTTTTAATCGGCATTGGCTGTGCCATTGGGCTGATTGCCTGCCTCAATGTATCGGGCTCACTCCTGGCCAAGGCGGATACCAGGCGCACGGAGATGGCTGTGCGGCAGGCTCTGGGCGGATCGCGCATCCAGTTGATTCGTCAGTTGCTCACGGAGGGAGCATTGCTTGCCGCGTTGGCCCTGGGGGTCGGCCTGTTGGTGTCTTATTGGCTTATGCGCCTGGTGCTTTCGCTCATACCTGCAGATATGGCGCAGATCTACCCTCTCAGTATCCTTCATCCTCGCGTAGTCATCTTCTCTCTGTCGATCACCCTCGTCGGCACGCTGCTGTTTGAATTCTTTCCGGTCTGGCATGCCTGCGGAACGAATCCGATCCCTGCACTCAAGGGGGACGGGAGCCCTCGCTCGCATCGGGGGCGACGGCGCTACGGATTCTCCATGCTGGTGATCTTCGAGCTGGCCATGGCCCTGGTTTTGACGTATTGTGCAGGCCTTCTGTTTCGCAATTATCTGAGGGCTAGTTTCACTGATCTGGGCTTTCAAAAGAAGAACGTCTTGCTGGCACGCCTGCAGCCCGGCGGTAACAAGGACCAGAACCAGACTTTCTTCAGGGACCTGGTGGCTCACGTGCAAACGCTGCCGGGCGTGAAGAACGTCGGACTCGGCTCGTGGGCGCCGACGGACAACTATCGCGGCGGGAAAGAATATCGCGTGTCTGTGCCTGGTGACAAGGCGCCTGCGGCCGGCCACAGCCAGACGGTTCAGGCCAACATCGTCGATGCGGGCTATTTCCAGACCACAGGTATCCCCGTAGTGAAAGGCGTCAATTTTCCTGAACAAACCGGTCCCCTGGATTCCAGGAAGGTCATCGTCAGTGAGACCTTTGCGTCTCGTTTCTGGCCTGGCAAAGATCCGGTCGGCCGCTTCATCCAACTGGTGGACTTGGATCGTGATCGTCCCGCAACAGAGGTGGCCCAGGTTGTGGGCGTGGTTCGGGATGTCAGAAAACGTGAGATCGGTGAAACTCCGGATCCCTACCTGTATGTCCCGTGGGGGCCGGCGTTCTCCGATGAGATGACGCTCCTGGTGGATACCCAAGGCGATCCACATCTCCTGGCCGATCCCATACGCAAGATCATAGAACGGCTGGATAGCCGCATACCTGTGTATCCCATGACCACCTTCTCAGAGGAGATTCAGAACTGGATACGGGGCCGTGCGGCTGACGCCAAACTGATTGGATCACTGAGCCTGATCGGAATGGCTCTGGCGAGTATCGGATTGTACGGCATTGTCGCCTTCACCGTGACCCGGCGGACCCATGAGATGGGGATTCGCATGGCTCTGGGCGCCCGATCCCGCGACGTTATGCGCACCGTGATGGGGCAGGGACTGACGCTGAGCCTGATCGGCCTTGGCATGGGCCTGATCGGATCGTCGATTCTGAGTCATATTCTGAGGGCCTCTCTGTTTGGTGTTGGCTCATTTGATCTCGTCACGTTTGCAGGCTCCTCAGTCGCCTTGCTGGGAACGGCGTTGCTGGCCTGTTATGTCCCCGCCCGCCGGGCCGCAAAGGTCGATCCCATGGTGGCGCTGCGATACGAATAGGATGAGTGGTCAATTGACAGTTGCCGGTTGTCAGCGAGGCGACTGATAACCGACAACTGAGAACCGGCAACTGGGAACTGACAACTGGAGTCATGCAATGACGACGTTGTGGCAGGATGTTCGGCTTGGGTTCCGGATGATCGCGAGGAATCCCGGGTTCACGGCGGTGGTGGTTCTGATCCTGGCGGTCGGCATCGGCGCCACTACGGCGGTGTTCAGCGTGGTCAACGCCGTGGTGCTTCGACCCCTGCCGTACAAGGACTCTCGCGGGATTGTAGCCCTCTGGTGGCAAACTAAAGATGGTGAGAGACGCCCATATCACCAGGACTTCCTTTTCTGGCGGCAGCAGAGCCGGGTGTTTGAGTCTCTGGCTGGATACGGACGCCAGCGTTTCTATGTCACCGGAATAGACAGGCCCCGCGAAATCTGGATGGATGCCGTGTCCTCCGGTCTTTTCCCGTTGCTGGGGGCTGCGCCCCTACTGGGCCGCACGTTTGCGCCGGAAGAGGAACAGCCGGGAAACGAGCGGGTCGTCGTCCTGAGCCATGCCTTCTGGCAGAGCGACTTCGGCGGGACGCCGGAGGCCATCGGCAAGATCATGAATCTCGACGGCGGGAGCTACACGATCATCGGCGTCATGCCGCCGCAATTTGGGTGGCCCTTTGCGCAGTCTTCGCCGTTCTGGGTGCCCTTGGTGTTTCAGCCGGATCGTATATGGCCGTCGGGACGCCCCGTGGCTGCAGTGGCCCGTCTGAAGACGGGCGTTACGCTGACGCAGGCCCGCGCGGAGATGGCCGTGGTCGCGGATCGTCTGAAACAGACGGGTTCCAAAGCCGGCGCCGAGTGGACTATCAGCGTCGACCGGCTCTCGAACAAAGTCCTGAAGGGAGATCGCAAGCTGCTCCTGTTGCTGTTGCTCGGCGCCGCGGCGTTCGTGCTTCTGATCGCCGCCAGCAACGTAGCCAACCTGTTCCTGGCCCGCGCCACCGTGCGCCAGCGGGAGATCGCCATGCGCGTGGCGCTGGGGGCCTCGCGATGCCGGGTGGTGCGGCAGATGGTGACGGAGAGCCTGGTGCTGAGCGTGGGGGCAGGCCTGCTGGGCCTTCTGGTGACGCTTGCGACCGTCAAGGGACTGGTGCGTCTGTGTCCCGCCGACATCCCACGCCTGAGGGAGACAGGGGTCGATCTGTCCGTTCTGGCTTTCACACTGGGGACATCGGTGCTGACGGGCCTTCTCTTTGGCATGATGCCGGCTTGGCGAGCCTCCGACGTGCGCATGAGTCAGGCCCTCAAGGAGGGCTGGGGCCGGTCCGGGACCGGGCGCGGCTGGCGGCGCATTCACGGCGGGCTGGTCGTCTCTCAGATCGGACTGTCTCTGATCCTGCTCGTCGGGGCGGCTCTGCTGGTTCGGAGTCTGATCGCTTTGCAGAGGCTGGATCTGGGTTTCCGCCCCGAGAACGTGCTGGCCACGGAGATTCGACTGCCGCAGGCGAAGTACCCCGGGCCGGAGCACTGCACGGCCTTCTTCGATGAGCTGCTGTCGCGAGTCCGGGCCCTTCCCGACGTCCGCTCCGCGGCCCTGGTCAGCGGCGATCTTCAGTTAGGCGCGATGGACTCCGACCTGACCTTCTCCGTTGGCGGTCACCCTCCTGCCAATCCGGAAGAAATGCCTTGCGCAAAGTGGATCACCGCGAGTCCTGCTTTTCTTGAGACCATGGGCATCCGACTGCTCAGGGGACGTACACTTTCCGAAGGGGATGGACCCGACACGATACTTGTGGATGAGCACCTGGCGCGGAAGTACTTCCCCGATGCCGATCCCATCGGGCAAAAGCTCACGCACGAAGAAGGCCGGGTCGTAATGACCATTGTAGGCGTCGTGAGCACGACCAGAGATTTTCAGACGACGGACCCGCCTGATGGCGCACTCTATATGCGGCTGGGCCAAAGTTACCAGGACATGGTTCTGGTTGCGCGGACGGGCGATGATCCCATGCGGCTGGCCGGCGCACTGCGTGCGCAGGTCGCCGCGCTCGAGAAGGACGACGTCATCGTGAGACTGGGGCCTCTGGAGAAGATGCTCTCCGGAATGCTGGCGCCCCGGCGGTTCAGCATGATCCTGCTGACTCTCTTTGCGGGCATTGCCCTGATCGTGGCGACGATCGGAATCTACGGCCTGCTGCAATACAGCACGACGCAGCAGACCCGCGATATCGGCATCCGCATGGCCCTGGGCGCCGGGAAGACCGATGTCCTGCGGGCGGTGCTGATGCAGGGACTCATCCTCGCCGGCATCGGCGTGGTCGCCGGCCTGACTGGAGCGTCGGTTCTGACGCGGGTGCTTTCCAGTCTGCTGTACGACGTGACGCCCACCGATCTGCCGACACTTGTGTGTGTGTCGCTCCTGTTGACCGGAATCGCCCTCGGGGCCAGTTACATCCCCGCCCGCCGGGCCGCGAGGATCGATCCGATGATCGCACTGAGGTACGAGTAGGAGACGGGGCCCTGGACAAAATGAGCCGGGGCGGCCTGCGAGAGCCGCCCCGGATATGTTTGCAGAGACGCAGAACTCTGTGACCGGGCTGGTCAGTCTTTCAGTTCGCGGATCCAGATGTTGCGGTAGCGGACGGGGTTGCCGTGGTCCTGCAGTTGGATCGGGCCCTTGTCGCCGTGAGCTTTGTAGCCGGTGATGGTGTGGGCATTGATCCAACCGGTGCCGCCTTCGAGGGTGACGTGGTCCTGGATGAGGACGCCGTTCTGGAAGACGGTGAACGTGGCCTTCCGCGTGACCTTGCCGCCCCTGTCGAAGAATGGGCGATGGTAGATGATGTCATAGCTTTGCCACTCGCCCGGCTTGCGGCAGGTGTTGACCAGCGGCACGGTCCGGCCATAGAGCGCCCCGCACTGGCCGTCCGGGTAGGTCTTGTTCTCATACGAATCGAGGACCTGGATCTCGTACTGTCCCTGAAGGAACACGCCGCTGTTGCCGCGGCCCTGGCCGGCGCCTTGTACATTCTCCGGCGTCGCGAATTCGACGTGCAACTGGCACGAGCCGAATTCCGCCTTGGTCTGAGCGAATCCGCCGCCCTTGATGCTCTCCATGTATCCATCGACCAACCGCCATTTCACCGGATTGAGCTTGCCGTCTGTGAGCTTGCCGTCCGTCCAGTTGGCCAGCGACTCCTCGGTCCCGTCGAAGAGGACAGTCGCATCGGACGGGGGACTGCTACGTCTGCCGCCGGGGGTGATGATCGGCGGGGCCGGGCGATTCTCATCGTGGACCATGTACCGGCCTGTCGGCGTATCCACGTACTGGACCGATGGCTTCGGCTCGGCGGCCGGCTCGACTTTTGCGGCCGCTGCCGGCTGGGTCTTTGCCGGCTTCACCTTTGCCGTTGTGGGCTTGGACCCCTCGTTCGTAGCGCATCCGGCGATCATCCCGACCACGCAGATGCCTGCCACCACCAACATCATCCTGCTCATAATTGCTCCTTTTTGCATTTATGATCTACGATTGTCCCAGGCACGTCCAAAGCCTGTCACGAGTGCCAAATCATAAATCGTAAATCGTCAATGGTCAATCCCGCACCGACTCTCTCTCGCGAGATCAGTTCTTGGCCTGCTCGAGGGCCTTGTCCAGGGCGACGAAACCCGGCTGCCACTCGTTCAGACGCGTGACGTTCTTTTTCTTGGCGATGGTGAGGAATTGGTCGTACGTGTCTTTCGCCAACTGGGGTATGGGCCAGTCGGCGTTTGCCGCCTTGGCGGCGTCGCGCATCTCGTTCCATCGCATCAGGAACGTGTACATCACCGGAAGCTGCGCCACCTGGACGCGGAACCGCAACTCCGGATTGTCCTGGACCGCCGCCTCGGCCGCTTTCAGATTCTGCCAGCCGCGCGAGAGCGTGTCGAAGCTCAGGTACTTCGCATAGACCTGCTCGAAGCAGCCGAGCCAATCGCCACTTTGCTCGACGGCATCGTGCGTGACCTTCAGGTACGCCTTGATGTGCGGCGCGGCGGGGCCGTAGTAGCCCTCGATGAATTCGTTGGTCAGGGCCTCACCGTCACGGCTGGGGTCCCACAGCAGTTTGGCCAGCACCCACGCCCGCAATTCGGCCATTTCCGCGCCGTAGGTTCCATACGCGCCCTGCTCGAAGACGCCCTTGACGTTGTGGTCGGCGAAGAATTTCACGTTGGGCCCGAGGACCCGCAGGTTCGGGTGCGGCATGATGTGGTGCCGGAAGTCCGTCGTGTAGTCCCAGATGTAGAGCCGTTTGCAGATTGGCGACCAGCCAATAATGTCGTCCCGAAAGGCCTTGTTGCGGTCGTCGGCCAGCGGCTTGGAGAAGGAGCACTCGATGCTGCACAGTTGGACGATGACATTGTCCCGCGGCTTGGTGATCTTCGGCGGCTTGCGGGTGTACTGATAGGCCAGCGTGCTGATCGCGACGTTGGGGAACTCCTGCTCGATATCGGCCGCCACCGCGTTGACGAACCGCAGCATCAGTCCCGTGGGACTGCCTTCCTCCTGCTCGATCGCGGCGCAGTTCTTGCATTTGCAGTTGCCGATCCAGTCGTTCTGGGAGACCGAGGCGATTGTCGCGGCAGGGTTCTTCCGCAGCCGCTCTTTCAGATTCTTGACCAGCTCCTTGCGCATCTCCTCATTCGTCAGGCATAGTTGTGCGTGGTCGGTCGTCCGCTTGCCGTCGATCTCACTGAACCAGTCCGGGTGCTCGGCGAAATACTTGTCCGGCGGGATCAGCGGATAGAAGGTGTGTACGAATCCCTCGTAGATGTGCTTGCCGCCGTGCTTGGCCTCCAGCCGGTGTCCCTGGCCGTTGCACTCGTTCCGTGCCGCCCAGTCGCCGTCGAAGGCGTCGAACCAGTAGGGCGAGCGATACTCCAACTGCGGCACGTACCGGACGTTCAGGTTATCGAGCGTGATCGTGGGCTTGCTGGGAATCGTGCTCTCGGTGGACGACCACCAGCGGCAGCCCAACTGGCCCTCCAGAAAGCTGTAGACCGCATAGAGTGTCCCACGAGGCTGTCCGCCCGCGAGCACCAGGTCGTCGCCAATAGTCTTAATGACGACGCCCTCAGCACCGAGCCCGTCGGTCGAGACGGACTGATCAGCCCATTTTGCCGCTGCCGGTCCGACGAAGATGCACGAGGAGTCCGGCTTCGCCTGACCGGCGGACTCGAATTTCGCGCCGGTGATCTTCCCGAGGAACTCCGCGAGCTCTTTCGCCGCGTGCTGCTCCGGCTCCGGCGCATCGGCGGCAATCACGATGACGGCCTTCGCCTGACCGTTCTGCGAGATCGTGACTGCCGACAGACCCACCGACGTGCACAGGACAATAACGACGAACACACACCAGACTTGCATTCTGCTCAGCATGGCTCTGCCACCTCCAACAAGTTTTGATGACGCTGCTACATCGCGTAACTGTGCAGGCCGGGGAACAACCGCGAGAGGTTCACCCAGAGCACCGTGATAATGATAGCGGCCATCCCTGTGATTGCCCAGAGGCTGTTGATACGCGCATGGATTTTGCCGAACATGTACCGCCAGTGGAAATAGCCGAGATACACCAGCCAGGAGGCGAGCGACCAGAGCTCCTTCGGGTCCCAGCCCCAGTAGTCCCCCCAGGCGAGCTTGCCCCACCAACTGCCGAGAATCAGTCCCAGCGTCAGCAGCGGAAAGCCGATGGCGATCAACTCGTACGTCGCCTGCTCCGGTGGCAGCCAGATCCCATGTGCTTGCGGCTTCACGAGCAGTTGCTCGCCTGCCTGGATCGCTGCCTTGGCCATGAAGATATATGCGAGCATATACACCGCCACGTGCGGGGCGAACAGCCAGCTCTGCAGGGCCGGCGGAAGCTGCATCGGCTGAGCGTTGAAGACGAAGCCGGCAGGCACGAGCACAATCGCGCCGATGAGCATGTCTGCCCACTGGCCCCCCGTTCGCAGGAACCGCCGGCAGAACCAGGAGATCGGATAACAAGCCACGCCGAGAAAGAGGAATATCTCAAAGAGGTTCTGCAACGGCACGTGGCGGACGTCATACCAGCGATAGGCGTACGAGACCGCCGCCAGAAGGAAGCCGCCAACGAACATGATGCGGCCGATTCTCGCCCGCCTTGCCGCCGTGACGACAAACGCCAGCAGGTAGACGGCGATCGCTGTGTAGATGAGCAGACCCTGGATTGTGTATTTGATTTCCATAAGAGAGCCTATTCCTGTCGCTGCGGAGTGGCTGGCAATTCCTGTTCCACCTGCGGCGTGATCATCCGACGACTCTTGATTGCGATCAGGGCCCGACGGCCCCAGAAGTGCCAGGCAACACCGGCGATCAGCATCATGTACCCGCCGTAGACGAGATTCAGGCCCGAGTCGGAGACCACCAGCAGGACCGTGTATTCACCGAGCTCGTCCCCGCCATACGAATGTTGATAGAAATGATACCCGCCATAGTGCAGAGGGTGATTGACCTCGATTTCTTTCGCCGCGGCAACTTCGCCATTCTGCACGATCTCCAGATCGCTGATGTAATCGCGGACCACTCGTCGATAGCTCAGGTCCAGGTCAACCGGCTCGGTGAAAATCGGATCGAACTGCTCGAAGACGTACCCGGCCGTCGATGTCCCATCGGGCCGCTCGATCTGGACCTGGAGAGCCGGATTTGAGCCTCCGGGGGCATCGTAAGGGACCGTTTTGCCGTCCTCTTTGCGGAGCTTGAAGTTTTCGAATACCTTCTGTACGGAAATCCTGCCGAAGGCGTCTCCGAGCGAAAGCTGTGCCCCAGCCTCGGCAGGGAGTTCCCACATCTGCCCGGCACGGCTGCGGACGATGAGAGTTCCAGGCTTGTAGTATTCCATCCGGAAGTCGTTGAGTCTGACCGAGAAGGGCAATTGTCTCGGCTCATTGCCGTCTGCGGCGATGACCCGGTTGTCCTCGGCCTGCTCGCGGATCATCATCTGGCCCTTTGGAATCTTGTCCAGGCCGAACAGTTGCCTCTGCATGGAGTGCCCCGCCTTCGAGCCCCACATGCCGCCGAGCAGGACCAGGACGCACCCGAGGTGCATCAGCAGCAGCGAGGGGATTTGCAGTAGCCGGCGGAAGATCACGAGCCCGACGATCAGCAGGACCGTCAAAGCGAGCCAGTAGACCGCCAGCGGCAATGAATTGAAAAATGCCTGTGCCCGGTCGGCGCCGAAAAACGCGCCGTAGACCGACAGCACGGTCAGCAGTACGACGGCTATCAAAGCGGCCCAGAGCACAGCCCGCTGGAATCGGATCATTCGTTCTCCTTGCACATACAGGCTTCCTATTATCAGGCAAGGCGATTTGTTCGCAAGGATATTTGTGGCTGCGAGTGCTCGGCAACCGCCACTGCGACCGCGTCCACTATCGATGCGGCAAATTGCGAGATTTGCCTATACCGACACGCCGCGCTGTGCTGGTATCACTGGCACTGGTAATACGGAATGAGGTGGGATATGAAGATTGAACGAATCTGGCGCTGGATGCTGTTATCCGCGGTATCCGCATGTGTCCTGCAGGCGAGCGCCGTCGCCGACACGCTGTCCGACATGGAGTTGTTAGGTAAGTTTTTCTTCTACCAGGGGATTTCGACGCCGGGCTCGATGGCGTGCGCGGTGTGCCATGGCCCAAGCGTCGGCTTCACGGGGCCGGACGCGGAGATCAACAAGCACGGTGCGGTGTATGAGGGGGCTGTGCCCGAGCGCTTCGGCAACCGCAAGCCGCCGAGCAGCGCGTATGCCGCGTTCAGCCCCGTCTTTCACTACGATGACAAGAAGGGTTTTGTTGGCGGCAACTTCTGGGACGGGCGAGCGACCGGCGAGCACCTCGGCAATCCTGCCGCCGATCAGGCACAGGGGCCGTTTCTCAACCCGGTGGAACAGAACAATCCGAACAAGAAGGCCGTGCTTGAGAAGGTGAAGGCCTCGTCGTACGGACCGCTGTGGCAGAAGGTCTGGGGTGAGCCGCTCAGCATCGACACGCAGGAGGCTGTTGACCTCAACTACGACCGGGTCGGCCGGGCGATTGCCGCCTACGAGGCCTCCAGCGAGATGAGCCCGTTCTCCTCCAAGTACGATTACCACCTCAAGGGTCTCGTGCAACTGTCGGAGCAGGAGCAACAGGGCTTGGCGCTCTTCAACGGCAAGGGCAACTGCGCCTCCTGTCACACCAGCAAGCCGGGGCCCAAGGGCGAGCCGCCCCTGTTCACTGATTTCACCTACGCGAACCTGGGCATTCCGAAGAATCCTGAGAACCCGTACTATCGGATGGATCGCGTCAGCGTCGATGGCAAGCCGATCAATCCGGAAGGGGCCAACTGGATCGACCCGGGCCTCGCGGGTTTCCTGCAGACCTCGGACGATCCCGCCTGGCGGGAAGAGGCCCGTGAGAACAGGGGCAAGCACAAGGTGCCGACGCTGCGGAACGTGGACAAGCGGCCGAGCCCCGACTTCCCAAAAGCCTACATGCATAACGGCGTCTTCAAATCCCTCGAAGACGTGGTCCATTTCTACAATACCAGAGACGTGCCCGGTGCGGGCTGGCCGGCCCCGGAAGTGCCCCGGAACGTGAGCACCGAAGAAGCGGGCAACCTCAAACTCACGCCCCAAGAGGAGGCGGCGATCGTCGCCTTTCTCAAGACCTTGTCCGACGGGTACACTCCTTGACGAATTCCGCGTCTGACGGAATCCAAGTCATCGGTCGTGAATCTCGTGGCTCGATCTGCTGACTGCTTCATGTGCATGCACAATCCAGGGTGAACACTGTACATAAGCCCAGACGTACTTTAAACTGAATGTTTACCGGTGTCTGGTGCATCGGCATGGATTGGTTCAGGAGGCATTAGGATGGCACGGGAAAGGATGATCTCGAATGGAAAATGCTGTCTCTGCGGCGCCGTCTTCGACAAGGCGGTGATGGGCAGACATCTCAAGGCCTGCAAGCAGAAGAGGCTCGCCACCGGGGCGAAGAAGGCCAGGAAGACGGCCTTTCATCTTCTCGTGGAAGGCCGCTATCAGCCTGAGTACTGGATGCACCTGAAGGTGCCCGCCGGCGCCACGCTCGAGACTCTCGACCGCTTTCTCAGGGACACCTGGCTGGAGTGCTGCGGGCACATGAGCGAGTTTGAGATCGACGGCACGAGGTATTCCGTCGAGCCCGTGGATATGGACGACGAGTTCATGGACGTGAAGTTGAGCGAGGTGCTTTCGCCGGGAATGAAGTTCGATCACGTTTACGACTTCGGCAGCACCACGCACCTGCGCTTGAAAGTCATATCGGAGGATCCGGGCGATCTTGCAGGCCGGAAGGTCCGCCTGCTCGCGCGGAACGAGCCTCCGGTCATCCCCTGCGGCAATTGCGGCAAGCCGGCCACAAAGGTATGCGCGGAATGTGCGTATTCAGCGGAGGGATGGCTCTGTGACAAATGTGCGGCCAAACATGAGTGCGGCGACGAGATGCTCCTGCCCGTCGTCAATTCGCCGCGCACCGGCGTCTGCGGATACACCGGCTGAGGTGATTGTCCCGGACCCACGAACCAGGAAGAACGTCAACAGAGGTAAGATGAAGACACTGACCGTTGCCACGCGTCGCGGGGAGCTGGCTCTTGTACAAACCCGGGGCGTTATCGCCGCACTGAAAGCGAAGCATCCGGAGATTGAGGTCTGCATCAAGGAGATCGTCAGCGCCGGTGACAAGGATCGGCGCACCGCCTTGTGGGACCTGAAGGATACAGGATTCTTCACATCGCAACTGGAAGACGCGCTGCTGGCCGGCGAGGCGGACTTCGCCGTGCACAGCTTTAAGGATCTGCCGACGCAGGAGCCCGAAGGCTTGACCGTGACCGCCATTTCCGACCGGCAGTGGCCTGAGGATTGCCTGCTGGCGAAGCAGCCGGTGAGTTCCATCGATGACTTGCCCCGCGCGGCCCGCGTCGGGACATCGAGCCTGCGCCGGGCAGCGCAAGTGAGGCACCTGCGGCCGGACCTGGAGCTGGTGCCGCTTCGAGGCAACGTCCAGACGCGGATTCGCAAGCTCCAGACGACCGACCTCGATGCGATCATCCTGGCGCGGGCGGGCCTGGAGCGCCTGGGATTGGCCGGCCGGATTTCTGTCATCTTCGACCCCAGGCAGTTCATCCCGGCTCCGGCCCAGGGCGCGCTGGCCATACAGACCAGGAGCGATGACGAGACGACGGTGGCGGTGGTGCGATCCATAGACGATGCGCGTGCCCGGGCTCTGGCGTCGGCGGAGCGGCAGGTGCTGACCACGATGAAGTGCGGCTGCCACGCCCCCGTCGGGGCCTACGCGGAATGCACCGACGGCGCCTTGGAGGTCCACGCGTTCATTTCGGATGTCCACGGCCAGAATATCATCCGAAAGCAGGCTGCCGGTCTGGTGTCCGAGGCGCTGCAACTGGGCGACCGCGTCGCTGTCGAGCTGCTCGACGCGGGCGGGCGGGAAATCCTTCGGGCGATTGACGGTTCATGATTTACGCTTTACTATCTGGACTCGTGTGTCGCGCAAGGTGCGCGACCGGGTCTCGAATCCTGAATGGTAAATCGTAAATGGCAAATCGCAAATCCATGAGAGGCATGGCGTATCTGGTCGGGGCCGGGCCCGGACGGGCGGACCTGATCACGCTGCGCGGAGCCGAGCTGCTCAAAACCGCCGACTGTATTATCGTGGACAAGCTGGCCAACCCGGCCCTGCTGGAGCTTGCCCGCAAGGGTGCCGAGATCATCCATGTGCCCAAGCGGATCGGGCCCGGCTCGTTCACGCAGGACCAGATCAATCGGATTCTCGTCGAAAAGGCGCTGACGGGTAAAGTCGTCGTCCGGCTCAAGGGCGGCGACCCGTGCATCTTCGGCCGGTGCACGGAGGAGGCGGCCCTGCTCAACGAGGCGGGCGTCGATTTCGAGATCGTCCCGGGGATCACCGCCGCCATCGCCGCGTCCGAATATACCGGCATCATGCTCACGGATCGGCGGTACAGCTCGCAGGTCGCTTTCATCACCGGCCGCGAGGCCGAGGGTAAGGAGGACACGAATATCGATTGGGGCGTCCTGGCGCACTTCCCCGGCACGCTCGTGTTCTATATGGGCATCACGACGCTGCCGACCATCGCCGGTCAGTTGATGGCCAATGGCAGGGCGGGCGACACCCCGGTTGCGCTTGTGGCCAATGCGACATTGCCGAGCCAGAAAGTCGTACAGGTGCCGCTGAGCGAGATTGTCGAGGCCTGCCGCCGCGAGCGGATCGAGCCGCCGGCCCTGATCATCGTCGGGGAGGCGGCCCGGGGCGAGGACGGCCTGAACTGGTTTATGCGCAAGCCGCTGTTCGGCAGGACCATTCTCGTGGCGCGCGATCTCGCGGGCAATGCGGATACGGCCGAAAAGATCGTCGCCCGCGGCGGCAGTCCCGTGGAGTTCGCCACGATCGCCATCCAGCCGCTGACCGACCGGGACGAGTTCCGCCAGGTGCTGACAGAGCTGACCGGCTACGACTGGGTGATCTTCACCAGCCCGAACGGCGTCGCCGTGTTCTTCGACGCGTTGAGCGCTCTCGGCAAGGATGCGAGGGTCTTCGGCCCGGTCCGACTGGCGGCGCTGGGCGACAAGACCGCTGCAAGCCTGGAGCGATATGCGATCAAGGCGGATTTCGTCCCGACCGTCTTCACGGGCTACGAGCTCGGCATTCAGCTTGCCGCTTTGGCGAATCTCCAGGAGAAGAAGGTTCTGCTCTTGCGTTCCGAGCTGGCGTCGAAAGAGCTTGTGGAGGTCTTGCAGCAGGCGGGAGCGCAGGTTCGTGACGTCTCGATTTACACCGCCGTTCCGCAGCAGGGCGACGCCGCAAGTCTCGAGGAGCAAATCCGCCTGGGGCAGATTCACTGGCTGACCTTCGCCAGCCCTTCCTCGGTCCGGTCGTTCTTCGAGCAGGTGCGGCCGGAGGTGGTCAATACGGGCAGCGCCAAGGTCGCCTCCATCGGGCCGGTCACCTCCAAAGAGTTGGTCAAGCTCGGCGTGCGCATCGATGTCGAAGCCAGCGAGCACACTACCGACGGCATGCTCGACGCCATCGAGAACGCCGAGCGCGGCTGACAAGGAGCCAAGATGCATCGCCGAGGAGCATGGGAGATTCTGCCCGTTTTCCTGCTTTGCGTGGCGATGCCCGCTTTGTGTGAGGAGGACCTGCGGAACATCCGCAGCGGGTGGGAGATATCGAGCGGTGCGTATGCGGATCAGCCCTACGTGGTCACGACGGATGATGGGGCATGGCTGTGCGTTCTCACGACCGGCTCCGGCCGCGAGGGCACGAGCGGCCAGCACGTCGTGAGCCTCCGCAGCACGGATCGAGGCCGGACCTGGTCGCCGCCGGTCAGTATCGAGCCGGCCGACGGACCCGAGGCCTCGTACGCTGTCCTGCTCAAGAGTCCGGCGGGGCGGATCTATGCTTTCTACAACCACAATACAGATAATCTGCGCCGTGTGAAGGCGGATGATCCGCCGTATAGAGACGGCTGGTGCACTCGCGTCGATACGCTGGGCAGCTTCGTCTTCAGATACAGCGACGATCACGGCCGGACCTGGTCTAAAAAGCGCCACGCGATCTCCGTCCGCGAAATGCAGATCGATCGCGAGAATCCTTACGGCGGCAAGGTCCGGTTCTTCTGGAACGTCGGCAGGCCGTTCATTGACGATGGGGCGGCCTACGTCCCTTTGCACAAGGTCGGCGGCTTCGGGAGGAACTTCATCACCCGCTCGGAAGGCGTGCTGCTCAAGAGTGCAAATATCCTCACCGAGCGAGACCCAAACCGGATCGTGTGGGAGACGCTGCCGGATGGCGATATCGGCCTGCGCAGTCCACCGGGCGGCGGGCCCATCGCGGAGGAACAGAGCTTTTGCGTGCTCAGCGACGGCTCATTCTATTGTGTCTACCGCACCATCGACGGCCATCCGGCGTGCAGTTCCAGCCGCGACAAAGGCCACACCTGGAGCACGCCGCAGTACGTGTGCTATGCGGATGGCCGGCTCATCAAGCACTCCCGCGCCGCCAACTTCGTCTGGAAGTGCAGCAACGGCAAGTACCTCTACTGGTTTCACAATCACGGCGGCAGATCATACGAGGGCCGCAACCCGGCGTGGCTATGCGGCGGGATCGAGGCCGATTCCCCCGATGGCAAGGCCCTGCAATGGTCCCAACCGGAGATCGCTCTATATGACGACGACGCGTCCATCCGCATGAGTTATCCGGACCTGATCGAACAGGCCGGCGAATTCTTCGTCACGGAGACCCAGAAGGACATCGCCCGAACCCATCCGCTGGATCGCAAACTCCTGGAGGGATTGTGGAGCCAGTTCAATGCGCGTGCCGTCACGAAAGAAGGACTGATTCTCGATTTGCCGGCTGCCGATCAGCCGATGCCCGTCAGCGCCGCCATGCCGCCACTGCCGGCGTTTGCCGATGGCGCGCAAGGTTTACGTGCCGGGTTTACCATCGAGCTATGGGTCACGTTTCGCTCTCTCTCGCCGGGCCAGGCGCTTGTGGACAGCCGGACTGAAAGCGGCCGCGGACTGTGCCTCCAGACCGCCTCGAACGGTACAGTCGAAATCCTCCTGAACGACGGCCGCACCGAGAACCGGTGGACGTGTGATCCGTCGCTCCTGCAGAAAGGGCGGGCCCATCACATCGTCGCCAACATCGACGGCGGGCCGAAGATCATCACGTTCATCATTGATGGCAGGTTGTGCGACGGCGGCAAGGCTCGCCAGTTCGGCTGGGGACGGTTCAGCCCGAATCTGCGGGATGTAAACGGCGACAAGATACTCCGCATTGGCACGGGTCTGGATGGGTGGGTTCATCATTTACGCATCTACAGTCGCTGCCTGAGCACCTCGCAAGCCGTCGGCAATTATCGGGTCGGTTTCGTGCAGCAACCTTGACGTGCCGATGGTCTTTGGGTTAGATGAGATAGAGAAAGACTGTTGACGTACTTTCGATGTAGAAAGGTTTGCCCATGGGATTTCCCGATATTCGGATGCGGCGGCTTCGCACGAGTGCGACGATGCGGCGGATGGTGCGCGAGACGTCGCTCAGCGCCAACGACCTCATCTATCCCCTCTTTGTCCGGGCGGGCGAGGGCCTGAAGAAGCCGATTGCCTCAATGGCCGATTGTTTCCATTACTCTGCGGACCGGATTGCCGATGAAGCGGAGGAGGCGGCCGGCCTCGGCATCCCCGCCGTGCTCCTGTTTGGCCTGCCTGAGAAGAAGGACGAGAAGGGCTCGGAGGCCTGGTCGGAAAACGGCCCCGTACAGGAGGCGACCCGCCAGATCAAAAAGCGCGTCCCTGACCTCCTGGTCGTCACCGACGTCTGCCTGTGCGAATACACCAGCACGGGCCATTGCGGCGTCATCAAAGACGGCAAAGTCGATAATGACGCGACACTCGAATTGCTCGCGAAGATGGCGCTTTCGCACGCGCAGGCCGGGGCGGACATCGTCGCCCCGTCGGACATGATGGACGGCCGGGTCCGCGCCATTCGCCAAGTGTTGGAGTGCAACGGCTTTGACGGCGTCGCGATCATGTCCTACGCCGCCAAGTTCGCCTCCTCGTTCTACGGCCCGTTCCGGGACGCCGCCGAGTCAGCCCCCGCCTTCGGGGACCGCAAGAGCTACCAGATGGACCCCGCCAACGCCCGCGAGGCCATGCGCGAAATCGAGCTGGACATCGAGGAAGGCGCCGACATCGTGATGGTCAAGCCGGCCCTGAGCTTCCTCGATGTCATCCACCGGGCCCGGGAGCGGTTCGATTGTCCCCTGGCCGCCTACAACGTCAGCGGCGAGTACATGATGGTTCACGCCGCCGCCGATGCCGGCCTGCTGGATCGCGACGCCGCCATGATGGAAGTTCTGACCTCCATCAAGCGTGCCGGCGCCGACATGATCCTGACCTACTTCGCGAAAGCCGCGGCCAAACGCTTGTGACGGCCGGTGCCGGGACACACCTGCCGGTCTTTTTGCCTTTTTGTACTTGCATTTCACAACAATTCCCGTCACGATAGCGGCGTTTGGGGCGCGTGTCGCTCCGGCGACATCGCCTGACCGCGAAGACATCGGTGCTGGGCATGCAAAAGCCTTCCTGAGGTCACGATGACGGTGCCATCGGAGCATTCCAGTTCCGGGGACGCGAGATGGGCGATGAACAGGTTGGGGAAGAGGCGCATCCTTGTGATGCCGAAAGGACTTTGTGGTTGGTGTGGACCCTGGGGGTCAGAAAGGCAGGTGTGTATGGGAATGCGGCGTGTAAAAATTCTTAGTGTTGCGGTCGTGGGATTGATGCTCCTCGGCGCGGGGTGCAAGAAGTCGCCCGAAACACCGCCGGCCAAGGCGCCGGAAGCGAAGACACCGGCGGCCAAGACGACCCCGGCAGCCCCGAAGTCCGCCGAGGCGGCGGCCCCAATCAAGGTCGGGGCCATCTTTGCGATCACCGGTGGGGCATCATTCCTCGGGGCGCCTGAGCAGAAGACAGCGGAAATGCTCGTCGAGCAGATCAACCAGGCCGGCGGGATCGACGGCCACAAGGTCATCCTGCTCGTCAAGGACTCCGGAGGCAAGTCGGAAACCGCGGTATCGCTGGCGAAGCAATTGATCGATGAGGAAAAGGTCCTGGCAATTATCGGGCCTTCGACGAGCGGCGAGTCCATGGCGATCAAAGGGATTTGCCAGGAGGGCAAGACCATCCTTTTGTCCTGCGCTGCGGCGGAAAACATCGTCGATCCCCTCGCGAGCTACGTATTCAAGACCCCTCAAAAGGATAGCGACGCGGCACGGCGAATCTTCGAGACCGCCAAGGAGAAGGGCATCACCAAGGTTGGCGTCATATCGAGCAGCGATGGTTTCGGCAACGCGGGGGCCGCCCAACTGGCGAAGCTCGCCCCCGAATACGGAGTGACCATTGCCATCGCGGAAACGTATGCGACGACGGAGACCGATCTGACCGGCGTTCTCACCAAGCTCAAGGGCCAGGATGTTCAGGCCGTGATCAATTGGACCGTCGCCCCAGCCCAGAGCCTGGTGGCCAAGAACATGAAGCAGATAGGCCTTAACGTCCCGCTGTTCCAGAGCCACGGGTTTGGCAACATCAAGTACGTCCAGGCGGGCGGCGAGGCGACCAACGGCACCATATTCCCCTGTGGACACCTGCTGGTCGCAGAGACTCTGCCGGGCAATGATCCACAGAAACAGGTCCTCATGAAGTACAAGCAGGACTACGAGAGCCGATACAAGGAAGATGTTAGCACCTTTGGCGGGCACGCGTACGATGCGCTGCTGATCCTCGCCGAGGCGGTCAAGAAGGCCGGCAGCGTTGAGCCGGAAAAGGTCCGTGCCGCCATCGAGACCCTGCGGGGCGTCGTCGGAACGGGTGGCGTGTTCAACTTCTCCGCCCAGGACCACAATGGCCTGACCAAGGACGCCTTCGAGATGCTCACCGTTAAGGATGGAAAGTTCGTCGTGTACGCGAAATGACGTGATCTGAGGGATCAGCCGCAGGAGCCGAGCCAGAATGAATTTCCCGCAGATCGTGCAGTATGGCCTCTCGGGTATCACCGTCGGCAGCATCTATGCCATTGTTGCCGTCGGGTTCAACATCATTTACAGCACGACCGGGATCATCAACTTCGCCCAAGGCGAATTCCTCATTGTCGGGGCGATGACGGCCATCAGCCTGCATCAGATTTTGCCGCTGTGGCTTGCCATCACATTGGCGGTCATCGTGACAACGATTCTCGGCGGGTTGATGGAAGTTGTCTTCATCCGGCCGGTTCGCAATGCCTCGGTCCTGCGGCTGATCATCATTACCATCGGGCTTTCGATCCTGATCCGGGAGGCCATGCTGCACGTCTGGGATGAGCAGCCTCGGTACTTGCCGTACTTCACCGGGACAGAGAGTTCCACCGTCGGCGTTTTTGGCGCCTATATCTCCCCGCAGGTGCTGTGGGTGCTCGGCACGAGTGCCGTCATCGTCGCGGGCCTGACGCTGTTCTTCCGGTTCACGCCGACGGGCCGCGCCATGAGGGCCTGTGCGGATGACCGTATGGCGGCGTGCCTGTGCGGCATCAACGACCGCTGGATGGTCACGCTCTCGTTCATGCTCAGCGCCGGCATCGGGGCCTTGGCGGGATGCGTCATCTCGCCGGTGACGCTGACGCAGTACGACATGGGGGCGCCCCTGGCGATCAAGGGCTTTACGGTGGCGATCCTCGGGGGCCTTGGCAACAGCATGGCCGCCGTCGTCGCAGGGCTGCTCCTGGGCCTGTTGGAGGCGTTCGTCGTCAGCCAGTTCGCGTCGGCCTACAAGGAGGTGGTCGCGATCGTGGTCCTTCTGCTGATCCTGGTCTTTCGGCCGACCGGCCTGTTCGTTCGCCGGGACATCGGCGCCTTGAGGGCAGCATGACACCACTGCGGAGATATTGGCCGGTGGCGGCCATCGCCCTTGCGGTAATCGTGCTCCAGGCGGCGCTGTCCGTGACCGATGCCACCTACTACATGACCCAGGTCACCATGTCGGCCTATTATGCCCTGGTGGTGATCGGGCTGTGCCTGCTCATGGGGTACGCCGGCCAGGTGTCTCTTGGCCACGCGGGATTCTTCGCGATCGGCGGCTACACTGTCGCGTACATGACCACGGTGAACCTGCTGGCCTATCGCGATGTCCCGCTGGTGCATTGGTTGCAGTCCCTGCACCTGGTGGTTCAATGGCAAAACCTGTACGGGGCGGAGGTCCTCTCATTTTCGCCGTGGCCGGCATTCATCGCGGCGCTGCTGCTGACCGGCCTGATCGCGCTTCTGATCGGCGTTCCTGTGATTCGGCTCAAGGGGCACTACCTGGCGATGGCCACGCTGGGCTTTGGCCTGATCATCTATCGCATCGTGCTCGGCACGAAGAGTCTCGGGCAGGCCGACGGCATCTCGAACGTGCCCCCATTTCACCTGCTCCCCTGGCTCGAAGTCAACGGGCGAGCACCGTTCAGAATCCAGAACTACTACATCGCGTGGGCGACGGTTCTGCTGGCGATGGTCCTCGCCATCAATCTTGTGCACTCCCGCGTCGGCAGGGCCCTTCGCTCCATTCATCAGAACGAGGAGGCGGCCCACTCGCTCGGGGTGAACACGTACCGCTACAAGCTCGCCATCTTCGTGTTGAGCGCATTGTTCGCCGCCGTGGGCGGGGCCTTGATGACTCACTACAACGGGAGCATCGGCCCGTCCGAGGCGACGGTTATGAAGTCCGTCCGGTACGTGGCGATTGTCGCCATCGGCGGCATGGCAAACCTGTGGGGCGCGATGATCATGGCGATCCTGCTGAACTTCCTGTCGCTGCGGGGCGTCTTCGGGACGTTCGATGACGCCGTGTTCGGCGCCATCCTGATCGCCATCATGCTCTTCGCTCCCCAAGGCCTGTTGCGAATGCCGAAATGGCACGCGGTCGCATCCGTGTGGAGAAAGGGGACATTCTACTTTTTCGCCCGAAAGCTGCCCGACACGGCAGGGGAGTCGGAAAAAAGTAGAATGTCCCCTTTCTCGCGAGGGGGGCCGCATGGATAACGTGTTGCTGGAGACAAAGAGTCTGCACCGCTCTTTTGGCGGCGTCCACGCCATCAAGGGCGTCAGTATCCAGGTCCGGAAGGGCCAGATCAAGGCGGTCATCGGCCCGAACGGGGCGGGCAAGACCACGCTGTTCAACCTGATCGCTGGGACGATCCCGCCGCACGAGGGGGAAGTCACGTTCCAGGGCCGGCGGATCACTGCCTGGAAGCCGCACGCCGTCGCCGCCCTGGGCATCGCACGCACCTTCCAGACCACGAAGCTCTTCCCTCACATGACCGTCCTCGAAAACGTGATGGTCGGCAGGCATCCGCGGACCCGCTCGGGATTTCTCGCCGGCATGTTGAATCTGCCGTGTACCTGGCGCGAAGATTGCGAGATTCGGGCCAAGGCGAGGGAGATTCTCGCGGACCTCGGCCTGATCAAATCCGCCGAGGAAACGGCCTCGAACCTGCCCTTCGGCCGACAACGGCTTGTCGAATTCGCGCGGGCCCTCGCCACCGAGCCGGTGCTCCTGCTCCTCGATGAGCCTGCGGCGGGTCTCAATATCTACGAAACCAGGGAGTTATCCGAGCTGATCCTGAAGATTCGCGACCGCGGCATCACGTGTCTCGTCGTGGAGCACGATATGTCCCTCGTGATGAACATCTCCGACGACGTGGCAGTGCTCGACCAGGGGCAAAAGATTGCGGAAGGGCCCCCGCGAGTGATTCAGCGCGACCCCGAGGTCATCCGTATCTATTTGGGGGAGGGCTGATGGACTCTCACAAGAGAACCGCATGGGCTAAAGCCCATCCTACGAGTCGTGGACTCCAATAAGTCGAACAATCGATGTTGAGGATTCTGAATCTTGAAGCCGGCTACGGCCCGTTGCGGGTCCTCAAGGGGATTTCACTGCATGTCTCCCCGGGCGAGATCGTCGCGCTGATCGGGGCCAACGGGGCAGGCAAGACGACCCTGCTCAAGACCATTGCCGGCATCCTGAAATGTCGCTCGGGCTCGGTCGAGTTCGACAAGCGTCCGATCCATGCGATGCCGCCGGAGAGAGTCGTCGGACTCGGCTGCTCGCTGGTCCCGGAGGGCCGGCATATCTTCAGCACGCTGACCGTCCGGGAGAACCTCATCCTCGGCGCATTCTCCCGCCGGCGCCGGGACAACGGGGCGTCAGTCGCCGCCACCCTGGAGGAGGTGCACACGCTTTTCCCCATTCTCAAGGAGCGGCAGGCTCAGCTCGCGGGCACGCTCTCGGGCGGTCAGCAGCAGATGCTCGCCATCGGCCGGGCCCTCATGTCCAGGCCAAGACTGTTGATGATGGATGAGCCCTCGCTGGGGGTCGCGCCGATCATTGCCAGGGACATTTTCCAGACCGTGGTCCGCCTGAAGCAGACCGGCCTGACGGTCCTGCTGGTCGAGCAGAATGCCCGGGCGGCCCTGGCGGTCGCCGACCGCGGCTACGTCATCGAAACCGGACAAATCGTCCTCGAGGGAACGGCTCGCGAGCTCTGCGACAATCCGGAGGTCCAGCGGGCCTACCTCGGCAAGGAGTACAAAACTGTCGACGAAGATGGATGAGGTGTACACGATGGACCACGCAATCCTCTACAATCCGAAATGTGAAACGATGCCGCGCGATGAGCTGGAGCAGCTCCAGATCGAGCGGCTGCAATCGACACTGAACCGGGTCTACCGCAACGTCGCCTTCTATCACACGGCGTTCGACGCGCACCGCGTGAACCTGGAAAAGCTCACGCGGATCGACGCGCTGCGGGAGCTGCCCTTCACCATGAAGGACGACCTGCGGGAGAGCTACCCGTACGACATGTTTGCCGTGCCGCTGCACGACATCGCGAGGATTCATTCGACCTCGGGGACGACAGGCGTGCCCATCGTCGTCGGATATACTCGGAACGACCTGAGAAACTGGACGGAGTGCACCGCCCGGCTGCTTGTGGCCGCAGGAATTACAGATCGGGACGTGGTGCAGATCGCCCTGAACTACAGCCTGTTCGCGGGGGGATTCGGATTTCACCAGGGCGTCGAGCAGATCGGGGCCTGTGTGATTCCCGCCTCGCTGACCACGAGCCCCGAGAAGCAGGCGATCATCATGCGGGATTTCAAAGCGACGGCGCTGATCTCCACGCCCAGTCACGCCGTCAACATCATCGCGGCCGTCGAGCAGTTGCAGATTCACCCGGAGCGGCTGCATCTGCGGACCGGACTATTCGTCGGCGAGCGGCTGAGCGATCTGCTGCGCCACCAGATAGAGGAGCGGCTGCACATCACGGCCGTCGATTCCTACGGCCTGACCGAGATCATGGGCTCCGGCGTCGCCGGCGAGTGCTCCCAGAGGAACGGATTTCACATCAACGAGGATCACTTCATCGTCGAGGTGATCGATCCGCAGAGCCTCGAGCCCGTCGGGGCCGGCGAGGAAGGCGAGCTGGTCCTCACCACGATCCTGAAAGAGGGCTTTCCCCTGATCCGCTACCGGACGGGGGACATCACCTGTTTGAATCTGGAGCCGTGCCCGTGCGGCAGGACATTCGTCCGCATGGCCGGCATCACCGGCCGGACCGATGACCTGATTCTCTTCCAGGGCGTGGGGTTCTTCCCCTCCCAGATCGAAGAGATTCTCTCCAACGTCAAGGGCGCCAGTCCCCACTACCAGATCATCCTCGACAAGCAGGGGGACATCGAGACGCTCGAGATCCGCGTTGAAATCTCGGACGTGATCCCGTTCCTCGACGAGGTCAAGGCCCTGGAGGCGTTGCGGGTGCAGATGGCCGGACGGGTCAAGACGGCCCTTGATATCGACACGAAAGTGACATTTGTCGAGCCGAAGTCCCTCTCGCGGCTGCCCGGCGGTGGCCGGCACGTCATGGACAGGAGACCGCGATAGGCGGGATGGAATCGGCTTGGGCGTCCGAAATCTCACCCGGCGATCGGCCCAGTAGAGGGCACTGTTACAGCGTGCATTGAATCGTGCCTTGGATGCGGCGAAGGGGGCAGACGGCCTCTTTTTCCCGGCTGTCTGTGCCGTAGTGTGAAAAATAGCGGCCCCGAGCCAAAAATTTCTGCAGAATTTCCCAAAATTGTGTCCACATTGGCCGCCTGTCATTCGCCTCCTAAGTGTTTACGCGGTGGAAGTCTCGGACTGCGCGGGCAACATGTAGGGGGTGTGGCGGCCACCCATCTTTGGCCGCACGCAGAGGGGAACACCTTGGGTCTGCCTTCAGATGACGGCTGGCCCACTGTCTATTCCGAATCGCCTCCGGGCAGTTGAAACCGCCCCGCCCCGCACATAAACCCCTCAGGCAGCAACAGTTACGCTCATGCCCGCCCGGCGTCATACCGATTCTGACTGAGTTCTTCGCGCCAAAAGGCAGTATCAGGGTGGCATCGTCAAGCGAAGCTTGGCGATGGTCTTTTCAGGACCGGGTCAAAACCATCGCCAAGGCCTGCGGCCTTGACGATGCCACCCAAAGGTGCGAAATCCCTCAAAAAGACTCGGTGCTACGCCACTGCATGGGTCCTATGGATTGGATCGTTCACCCGGCTCCGGGGCCGGCTCGCGGGCTTACTCCCCCCACTCCGGCGCGCCCTTGCTGAACTTGTTTTGCAGGAGGATGCCGGCGATCATGGGCACGAGCACCAGGGTGGGCAGAAACCACTGGCAATTGAAGACAAGACCCTTGAGCTGCTCTTCGGATACGAGGTTGTGGTAGGCCAGGGCCATACCCCCGACGGCCACGAGCACGCTGCCGCCGAGACTGGTAAAGAGGATCACGGCGATTTTGAAGATGAGGAACGAGACCATCCCGCCGGCGATCAGACCGATCAGACCGCCGGCCCAGACGTACTGCTGCGGCAGTCCGATCGCCATCCAGGCCCCCGCGATGAGCACGCCGCCGGAGATCGCCCCGAGAATGCTCACGCCCCAGCGCATGAACGAGACCGCGAGGATGGAGAAGAACACCACGCAAACCAGCCCGAACCAGAAGCCGTTGCCCAGGATGAGCTGCTGATTGGCCCACAGGCCCAGGAACAGCCCCAGTAAGCCGAAGCAGATCGTCACCAGGATCTTGAACACCCGCCAGCCGGAGATCAGCCACACCGTGCCGAACGAGATGAACGTTACCGCCTCGACGAGGTCGAGCGAGGTGATGTGCTGCCACATGACATCGAGCGGCAGGACCTGGGTCTCCTGCTGCTCGGCCTGGGCCATGAGGACAATCTGCAGAGTACTTATGAGGCCATCCATTTCATGCTCCCCTTGACTGGCGGCGATATGCCCTCCCCGGGGACATCGTGAGCCACCGTTGAGACTTCCGTAAGATCCACAATTTCATCGGTTGCGCCAAGAATGTTTCGATTCTCCATCGCCCGGCTTGGATTTGCCGGCTTTTGCCCTCGGCTTCTCGTCGGTTCCCCGGTACAGCAGGAACTGCTCGACGGTCCCAAACGCGGCCATGCCGGCAAAGACGGCGCCGTAGAATAGCGGCGTCGTTTCCATCCGCCTGACCGGAGACGACCCCTTGAAAATCAGCAGCAGTACCAGCCCCGCAAAAGTCAGCGCTGTCCCGAGGATCGCGCAGGACATCGCCCCGGCCAAATGCCGGAACAGCAGGCCGAGGGTCAGCAGGCCCGCTGCGACCGCCGCTACAATTGCCCAGTGAATCGGCAGCAGTCTGCCGGCGGCGTAACGGACACTGTCCACGAGATCGAGACTGTACGAGCGAATCACGTCCAGGCTGTCCTGCACGGTGAGTCTCTGATCGCTGCGCCCAAGGTCTTTCTGGCTCGCGATCAGCGTGCCTCGATACTCCAGCAGGCCCGGGCGGGCCACGATAAGAAACGTGATGGCCAGCGACAATACACCCAACAGCAGGGCGGTAAAGAATCTTTGAAACACCGCAGCGATGCACGCCGCTACCACCGCAGACACTCCCGCTGTGACGCTATTCTGGTCCAAGACCACCAGGGCCGTGACACCGCCCACTACGGCGCCGATGACGGCGAACAGCGCCCGCCGCAGGCCCAGACCGCCCAGCCATACGAACAAACCCAGTGCCACCATCACCAGTCCGGGCACGATCAAAACCAGCGGATCGAACCGGCCGGCCACCTCCTCGAAACTCTTGAGTGTCTCAACCATAAACCCGTTGCCCACGTCGGCCCGCACGGGCGCACAATCCCCACCCATGCGGCTACACTCTTTATCGGCCCGTAGGCGCTGTTTTCGTTAGAAGGGTTATGCGGGCGGCGGTCCCGGCTGCATACAGAACATGCCACGTCACCGTGCGCATCGCGTGTAAGCGATGCCGGCTACTCCTCCATGCAAGGATTCCACCCGCCAGGGCGAGTCCGGCCATCCACATCCACCATCACTACTTCGCAGTGGTACCCTCATGAACACCGGATGGCGAGCCACATTCGCACCAACCACTTCTGGACGCGTCACCTTGACTTTGAGCCCGTGCCCGCAATACAATCATGCCCAGACACACGGTTCAGAGAGTCTCGTATAGGAGACTCATAAGATGGCTGTCGCCTTTTGCAGCCCGGCCTGTCCCGCTGCTTCTGGAGCAAGGTGAGCCATGGACGAATCACTTGGCGATACCAAACCCGTCCGGCGACTCGGAGATTTCGAGATCGTGCGCGAATTGGGCCGCGGGGGCATGGGCATCGTCTATGAAGCCAGGCAGGTCTCCCTCAACCGTAAAGTGGCGCTCAAGGTGCTCAGCGGCTCGTTGGGCCTGACCACCAAGGCCGTGATCCGCTTCCAACGCGAGGCCGAGGTCGCCGCCAGGCTCCACCACACCAACATCGTGCCCATCTACGCCACCGGAGAACAGGAGGGCGCGCACTACTACGCCATGGAACTGATCGAAGGACCGGGGCTTGACCAGGTCATCACCCAGATGCACCAAATGCGGAAGCCGGACGCACAGAAGGAGGCGCCGGTGGCTGCTTGTCCGAGCGCTGCCACGGCCAGCCGCACGACTGCCCCTGTCGATTGGGTCTCTCGAACCATGGGCTTTGCGCCTCCCGACGTCAGCGCCGGCACCACATCCGAGACCCACAGCCTTAGTTCCAGCAGTCTCTCCAGCGGCACAGGGTACTTCGACACGGTCGCCCGGATGATGGCCGAGGTGGCCGACGCCCTGGACTACGCCCATGCCCAAGGAGTGATCCATCGCGACATCAAGCCGTCGAACCTGCTGCTCTCGCCGGTGGGACGCCTGAGCCTCAACGACTTCGGGCTGGCGCGGATGTTGGAGCAGCCGGCGATGACGGTGTCGGGCGAGTTCGTCGGCTCGCCGATGTACATGTCGCCGGAGCAGATCGCGGTGGGCAGAGCCCCGCTGGATCATCGCACCGACATCTACTCGCTGGGAGCGACGCTGTACGAGCTGCTGACGTTGCAGCCGCCATTCCAGGGGGTCCGTCGGGACCAGGTAATTGCGCAGATCATCGGCAAGGAGCCCAAGCCGCCACGGTCGATCAACCGCAGGATTCCGCCGGACCTGGAGACGATCTGCCTCAAGATGATGGAGAAGGACCCGGACAAGCGCTACCAGACGGCGGGTGGCGTGGCCGAGGACCTGCGGCGGTACGTAAACCGCTTCGCGATCTCGGCGCGGCGGATTGGCGTGGCAGGAAGGGTCGTGCGCTGGGCCAAGCGGAACCGGGCGACTGCGGCGGCACTTTGTGGCTTGCTGCTGCTGGGCCTGTTGGCTGGAGTCTTGACCTATCGCGAGCGTGCTGCGTGGCAGCAGACGCGGGAGGAGAAGCGGCAGCATGCGGTCGAGCGGGCCATGCTCATTGCCATGGGCGGCGATCTCAAGGGAGCCGAGGAGGCCATCGCAGAGGCCGAGGTTCTGGGTGCCCCACATGGCTCGGTCCGCATGATCCGCGGTCTACTCGCCCTTCACCGGGGCGATACCCACCGGGCCATCGAGCACCTGGAGCAGGCGGTGAAGCTCCTCCCCCGCAGCGTGGCCGCGTACGCGCTACTGGCCGAAGCCTACGCCGCCGAATACTGGTGGGATCGTTACGATAACATCTTCATAAACTCTATTGAGAAACTGACCGCGGTCACTCCAGAGGACTATCTGTTCAAGGGCCATGCCGAGTCATGGTGGGACCCGGCCCGCGGTCTGAAGACCCTCGATGAGGCCATCGGCCGGTGGCCTTCCTCGGCGATCGCCCGTGTCCTCCGTTCCGAAGTCCTCGCCAACGTTGCTCAGGACACCGGCAAAGTCAACACGGCCCAGGCAGCCATTGAGGACGCGATCGCCGCTAAGAACATGATGCCTGGAAACCCCAAGGTCATTGTCACTGACCTGTGGGCCCATCTGGTCGCGACGGTAGTCTTTCAAGACGCCGGGGAGAAAGACCGGGCTGACACATCCTTGCTTCAGGCTGGAAGGGATGCCCAGGAACTCGAGCGGCCTGCTGCCCTCCCGAAGAGCTATGAAGCGCGGTGGTACTACCTCAATTTCACAGGGAAAGAGAAAGCAGCTCACGAACTGGCCCGCAGGGGCTACGAAGAGGCCGAGAGCCCCGCGACTCGCTTTATCTATGTGTTTTCGCTTTATGAACAAGGTCTGTTCGACAAAGCCCTGGAGGTAATTGAGCGTGTGGGAAGCCCCGGAGAGGTCTCCAGTCACGATGCGAAATTGGCCAGCGGTGTCCAGTGGATGCAGCCCTTCGTAGTCGCGGAGTTGCCGGATGGCCCCTCTCGTGCCCTCCAGGCTTATAGGGACAACTGTGAGCTGTTTACGAAAGGGTACAACGCGATCATGAACCAGGCCACGCTTCTCCTCCTGGGTAGGAGACTTGAAGCGATTGATGCCTCTAAAGAACTCTGCAATCAACCGGAGCGATTGACGAGCCTCAATTGTGAGCACTATCTACGGATCCTCAAGTACCTAGGAGACTACATCTCCGAGGAAGAGTTCCTGAAGGCGGAAGCCGGGTCGAGATGGTGTCAATGCGAGGCGCATTTCTACGTGGCTCTCGACCAATTGGCCCGAGGGGACCGAGCCGGCGCCCGTGATCACTTCCGGAAGGCCGTGGCCACGCGAGTATTCTGGTTTGGCGAGTACAATTTGAGCCGATTGTTCCTCAAGAGGATGGAGCAGGACCCGAAGTGGCCGAGTTGGATTCCGCTGCAGGAGCCCGCGACCCAGGCGATAACTACCCCGTAGAGGTGACGGCTCGTTCCGCGCCTCTTCCAGATGCGTGACGGAGTTGGCGACGACACAGGGTCTGATGCGTCGCCCCTCTCGGCAGGTTGCCTAGCCCATCGCAATGGCCGGCGGCACAACCGACCCCGCAAATGGCAAAAGCGGTGGCAAAGCGCGCCCTGGAAAAGCGGCCAAAGACGTGTAACTCGCTGTGGTGAAAAGACTTCCCGCAATGCGGATGATAGGAGTCGAACCTACACGGGCGTAAGCCCACAGGTACCTGAAACCTGCGCGTCTGCCAGTTCCGCCACATCCGCAGAATCAATTCTATTCTATTATCGCCGCAGCCCCGAAGTTCGTCAAGGCCCCTGGGATTCACTATTTTGCGATTTTTCACCACCGGCGGCCGGGCGAGATGTGTCTCTCGTGTGTGATTGACACCTGCGAGGAGGCAGCGTTCTCAGGCTCCTCGCAGGAATTGACACAGGGATCTGGGTGCGTCTTTCGCTTTTTTGGGGTTGCCGGCAGAATTGAAGAAACCGTGCGGAGAATCATCACACTTAATGAATGGACGGCCTCTGTCTGTACGCCTGCCGGCAGCCGACTCAGCGGTCGAACCTGCCGGTTGATATCGGCCGCACCTGGCGTGTGGAATGCGGCGGTTCGTACTTGCCAGTGCGGCGGAAGCTCGGTAAAATGGGAAAATCTGCCGGGTTCTGAGGGTTCGGCGGGCGGCGCGGTAGCGGCTTGTTGGAGATCGTTCCATGAGCGAGGTGACGATAAGCAACGTGACAGCCCAACTGGTCGTCGGGATGCGAAAGCGGGGCACTTACGCCCAAATCCGCCCGATGATGCTGATGCTTCGCGACTACGTCACTGCCGCCGGGGCGCGGATCGTCGGCCCGCCCGCCTTCATCTGCCACGAGACGCCCAAGAACGTGGTCAGGGCCAACCTGCAGCGAAACGCCGACGTCGAAGTGGTCATCCCCGTTTCCACGCCGGTTGAGGAGGTCGAGGAGATCACCTGCTACGAGCTTCCCGGCGGACCCATGGCCGTGATCGTCCACAAGGGGCCCTATGAGGGGACCGCCCAGGCATACAGGAAGCTCTTTGCCTGGATTGCCGAGAATCACAAGAAGGTGGCCGGACCGACGAGGGAGGTCTACCTCAACGACCCGAAAGCCGTCCCGCCCGAAGAGCTTCTCACCGAAATCTACGCCCCCGTGGCATAGCCGAGCCGAGTACTGACGCCGCGAGACTGCCGCTATTCGCGCAAACTCCCTCGCCATCAGCCGCAGGTAGAGACAGGCACGAGAGGATATGAAGAAGCCGAGGATGTCGCACGTCGCGCTGGCTACGGTCGTTCTCACGGTGCTGTGGTGTTCGATCCGTCGGTCAGAGAGCCACTCAGGAAGACCCGAAACAAGATGAACACTGGTGACTCTTGAAGCCTCGACATGCGATTGACAGGGTTTGGCGGGGGACATACGATTGGCCGTATAGGCCGGGCTGGAAAGGAATTCGGGAGGCCCGGGTTGTGTTTGAGAGGCAAAGTCACATCAATCTTTGGCGGGTCGGGTATGGATGGGAATGCTTTGAGGTTGGCGGGGTATCTGGTGTTGGTGCTGTCGTTGCGCGGGGAGGCGACGCCGAACAATAAGAACACGGACTGGTTCAAGGATGCCAGGTATGGCGTGTTCATGCATTTTCTGCCGTCGGACGCCGCGAGTTTGGCGCGCGTCGGCGAGTTCGACGTGGAGGCGCTGGCGCGGCAACTGGAGACGCTCGGGGCGAAGTACTTCGTAATCACCCTGGGGCAGAATTCGGGCTTCTTCATTTCGCCAAACGCCGCATATGACCGATTCACCGGCTACGCGCCGGGGGAGCGCTGCTCGACGCGCGACCTGCCGCTGGACCTGTACCGGGCCTTAAGCCGCCGGGGAATCAGGCTGATGCTCTACTTGCCTTGTCAGACGCCGAACCAGGATGCCCGCGCCCAGAAGGCCTTCGGACTGGCACAGGGGCAACGGGATCAGCCGATCGACCTTGAGTTCGCGGGCAAGTGGGCACAAGTGATTCAGGAATGGTCGGACCGCTATGGGGACAAGGTGGCCGGCTGGTGGTTCGATGGGGGCTACCAGCACGTTCAGTTCAACGAGGCCATCGGCGAGGTCTACGCGAGGGCGGTCAAGCACGGCAACCCGAAGGCCATTGTGACCTTCAATCCCGGCGTCCGGCTGATCCACTACACGCAGGCAGAGGACTACACGGCAGGGGAGTTGAATGAGCCGTTCGACGTGCTGCCCGCCTCGCGGTGGGTGGACGGCTCGCAATGGCATGCCCTGACCTACCTCGGCTCGAACTGGTCCCGCCGGGATACGCGGCACCCGACGGAGAAATGGGTCAAGTGGGTCAGCACGGCGGCGGCCAAAGGTGGCGTTGTCACGCTCGATATGGGCCCGAACTGGGACCCGAAGGCGGGACCGATTGGCTCGCTGGCGGAAGGCCAGATGGCACAGGTCCAGGCGATCAAAGCTGCACTGGGTGCAGCCGCAACCGCCGGTGATCCCAAACGTCTCAAACGGGCGCAGAGCTTCCTCGGAATCCACTTCGATTTCCACGCGGGGCCCGACTGCACGGAGATCGGCAAAAACACCACGCGGGAGATGATCGAGAACGTCATCAACCAGGTCCGCCCGGACTACGTCCAGATCGACTGCAAGGGACATCCGGGCCTTTCGAGCTATCCGACGAAGGTGGGCAACCAGGCGCCAGGCTTCGTCGGTGACCCGCTGCGGCTGTGGCGGCAGGTGACCGCCGAGCACGACGTCGCGCTGTACATGCACTACTCCGGCGTTTGGGACTCCGAGGCGATTCGCCGGCATCCGGATTGGGGCGTCGTCAACGCGGACGGCAAGGTCAACGGCAACGCCACGTCGCGCTTCGGCCCTTATGCGGACGAGCTGCTGATCCCACAACTTCGCGAGCTGGCCGGCGATTACGGCGTGGACGGCGTCTGGGTGGATGGCGACTGCTGGGCCTCCGTGCCGGACTATAGTGAGCCGGCGCTGAAGGCGTTCCGACAGGCCACCGGCATCGAGGACGTGCCGCGCAAGCCGGGCGAGCCGCACTGGTTCGAGTTCCTCCAGTTCCATCGCGAGGCATTTCGCAACTACCTGCGCCACTACATCACGGAAGTGAAGAGGACGAATCCCGATTTTCAAATGTGCAGCAACTGGGCGTTCACCGATCACATGCCGGAGCCGGTCAGTGCGCCGGTGGATTTCCTCTCCGGCGATTACTCGCCCGACGACAGCGTCAATTCCGCCCGGCTGTCGGCACGATACCTGACGCGCCAGGGCGTGCCCTGGGACCTGATGGCGTGGAGCTTCAGCCGCGGCAAGAGCAAGGACGGCCGCAATCAAAAGACGGCCATCCAGTTGCAGCGCGAGGCCGCCGTCGTCTTGGCGCTGGGCGGCGGCTTCCAGGCATATTTCACTCAGAAGCGTGATGGCTCTGTCCGCGAGGAGCGGATGCCGGTAATGGCCGAGGTGGCGAAGTTCTGCCGTGCCCGGCAGGCCATCTGCCATCGGGCGACGCAGGTGCCGCAGGCAGCGGTCCTGTTCTCCACCGCGGCCCACTACCGAAAGAGCAACGGGCTCTTCGCGCGGGACTTGGCGCGGATCAACGGCGCCCTGCAGGCTCTGCTCGAAGGCCAGCAGTCGGTGGAAATCCTGGGCGAGCACCACCTGACGGGGCGCATGGCCGAATATCCGTTGATCGTCGTGCCCGAGTGGGAGTACCTGGAGCCGAAGTTCAAGGACGAGTTGCTCGCGTACGTCAAGGGCGGCGGCAATCTGCTGCTCATCGGACCGAAGACGGCCGCCATGTTCCAACCAGAGCTTGATGTCACGCTGGAAGGCGAACCAGTAACCGCGACAAGATGCCGCCTGGCGCACAACGGCGAGTTGGGGGCAATCTATGGCCAACTCCAATCGGTGAAACTGGGGCCGAGGGCCAAGCCATTCGACAAACTTCAGAAATCCAACGAAACCGACGGCGCACCACAGCCTGCGGCGTCTATCAGCGAATTCGGGCAGGGCAGGATTGCAGCCGTGTATTTCACCTTTGGTCAGAACTACGTGAGCACGCGCAACCGCGTATTGAGACAATTCCTCAACGATTTGGCGCGGCAGCTTTTCCCCAAGCCGATGGTGGAGGTGAAAGGCTCGTCGGATGTGGACGTGGTCGTCAATCGCGCAGGCGACAAGCTGGCGGTGAACCTCGTCAACACCGCCGGGCCGCATCAGTCCGAGCCGATTCTGGATTCCATCCCGCCCGTCGGCCCGCTCGACGTGACGATTCGTCAAGCTGCAAAGCCTGCCAAGATCACGCTGGAGCCCGCGGGTACGCCGCTACCGTTCGAGCACCGCAACGGCGAAATCCATCTCGTCGTCCCGCAAGTGGCCATCCACGAGATCATCGTCGTTGAAGGTCAGTGATACGGATTATGATTCACTCGTGCGCCGTGCCTGTCACCCCGAGCTTTGGGCGACTTCGCTCCGCTGCACCGCAACCAGAGTGTGGCTGATCCGATTCCTGCGTGCTCTTGAGCAACGCAGTGACCAACCCCGGGGACGCCGTCCCCGGACCCCTGGCATTTTGCGCTTTTCGCCAATGGCATGACGGCCGGCCGGCTGGCAATCCACAAAACACCGTCGGGCACATCAGAATCTGACCGAGCGAAGAGGAACGGGGATTCGAGCGGCTCCTCCGGCGCGGCGGCTGCTCTTCTCCATCATGCCATTGGTCCAATGCGGCAAATGCCAGGGGCTTGGGGACAGCGTCCCCAACGGGCAGCGAAGAATCCAACGACCGGAAGAGTCTAACAAGGCAAAACGAGTCTGTCGTGGGCGATCATTCTCGCAGGATTTTGCCGAGGAAGGTTTCGAGGGAGGCGACGCCGAGCAGCTTCTTGTCCTGGACGATGTAGGCCCGGCTGGTCCCCTGGCGCGTGATCTCCCGGGCGACTTGGATGGCGGGGGCGTCCGCCTGCACCGTCGCGTACTCGCGCGTCATGATCTCCGTCAGCCAGGTCTTGCTCTCGTTGCGGAGGACCTCGGCGAACGGCTCGAAATTCATGATGGGCGTCAGGTCGTCCATCCAGAGAATGTAGTCGGGCAGGCACGTGCGGAGCAGCTTGTAGGTGGAGACCACGCCGATCAGCGTGCCGTCCGTGGCGACGACGGGCAGCTCGTTGACCTTGTGCCGGGCGAACAGGTCGATGGCCCGCTCCAGCGTGTCGTGTTCCTGGAGCTGGACCTGGATGGCGTCCATGACATCGCGGGCCCGCAGGTGATCGGGCAGGACCATGCCGCCTTTATCGAAGAAGGACCAGACCTGCTCGGCCGTCGGCAGGCTCGCGACGATGTCTGCCGTCGACGGGTCGCGGCAGATCGTCGCCAGGCAACTGATCGCCTGCAGGTATGCCCCGGGCGAGGCTTTCGGCGCCAGCGTCAGCACGAGGAGCTTGATCTGCTCGTTCGGCCGTTTCGGGTCGTACACGATTCCCTGCCTGGAGGTCGCCATGGCGACGACGATCTCCTGGAGCGACTCCAGCCGGGTGTGAGGCATCGCCATCCCCGGCGCCACCATGCTGGGAAGGTCGTTCTCTCTCGCCAGGATCGCCTTGTAGGCTTCCTCGATGTCGCCGACGCCGGGCCGGTCGGCCAGCCGTTGAAGCATGTCCATGAGCACTTTGTCGCGATCCGTCTGCTCCGTCTGGCAAATCACCTCGGAGGCGCGAAACAGGGATGAAAAACGGATGTTTTCCTTCTCGATTGTCATAATCATTCACCGTACAGAGGCCGACTCCAACGGCATCGGAACGCCCTGCATCATCCCCCGCGGAAGCTGCTGCCGCGCGGACCCGCAGAGTCTGTTACCCAGTACTCTTATAAGGCCGCGCGCCGGGAGGATAGTCAAGCGCAAAAACACGGAGAATCGGGCCCCGAGTCAACTCGTTCATGGTCTGCCCGTAGGGGTGTGAAAAGGAGTTTCAAGTTTGAAGCTACAAGTGTCAGGTGAGAGTGGCCGAGCATCGAGTCGCCCTGCTTTACACTTCAAACTTGACACTTCAAACGAAACGTCTTACGGCGTCACTCCGAGCGGGGCTGGGCCCGGCCACTGTAGTCCCGTAGAGGCAGGACAACTATGTTTGCGAGGGCGGCCAGCAGTGCTGTCAGGACCAATCGACTTTGGCGGCCCACTGGGGCAGGGTGGTCGGCGGGATGCCGGACTCTTTGGCCATGGCTTCGATGTCCGCGTTGTAGCCCACGGCGTCGAACCACTCGAGCATGATCGCAAAGTCCTCACTGAATTGGCGGACCTCTTCGATGGGCGTCGGGACGAATTCGACTTTCCGGCCGGCGGCCTCTGAGATGATTCGCGCGGTTTCCGGCATGGTCTTGGCGTCGCCGGCGATGTCGATTGCCCGGCCGTTGAGTTTGCGGTAGTTGTCGAAGGCCCACGCCCCGTACTTGCCGATGTCCTCCACGGCGATCATCTGGAGCACAGTGGTCGGCTTGATCCCCACTGTGAGCTTACCCTGGTCGATGGCCGGCTTGAACCAGGGCGAGAGGAAATTCTCCATGAAGAAGGCCGGTCGAATGGTCGTAAAGGATGGGAACTTCAGGCTGCGCACCGTCTGCTCGACCCGCCACTTGTTCTCGAAGTGCGGGATGCCCGTATTGCGGTGGGCTGATCCGACGGAGGAGTATACGAAGTGCCGGACGCCGGCCTCCTTGGCCACTTGGGCGAAGCGTTTGCCCTGTTCCTCTTCCCTCTCGACGCCGGCCTCCCACGTGTTCTGGACGGCGAACGTGCCCCAGACGCCGCGGAACGCCTCAGCCAGCGAGGCTGCATCATCCAGGTCGCCTTGCACGATCTCAGCGCCCAGCTTAGCCAGAGCCTGCGCATTTTCCTCATTGGGCTTACGGGTCATGGCCCGGACGCGATAGCCTCGCGCCAGCAGCTCCCGGGCGACCGCGCCGCCCTGTTTTCCCGTCGCCCCCGTCACCAGGATGCTCTTCTTTTCCTTCATCTCCACAGTCCTTTTCCTTGCAGGAGTCTTGTATCGATCTTGCTGCAACTGCCGCTGTGCGCGGAGGTGCCGATTTCTACGGTAGCCCCGTATGTGAATGGATGTACGTTCGCCGGATGTGCCGGTTTCGGGAATCTCGGTCGAAAAGTGCCGCTCTGCAAGTGCCGCCCCGATCCTACGCGGGATGCGGGGCCTGGGGCGATGTCACAAGTTGCGTCAGGGCTTCCGCCGTCAGGGGTTTGTCGAGCCTGCCGTTGGCGGCCCTAGGCGATCCGCCCCCCTTGCCGCCGGCATGGGTTTGAATCTGCCTGAGCAGAGCGCCGGCATCGATGGTTTTGGAGTGGATGGCGATGTTGGTCTCGCTGACCACGACGCCGGCCCCATCGACGGCCTCCGCAATCATTCTCGCAAGCGTCGAAATCAACTCCCTCGAAACCTCGCCTACGTGGATGCCGATTTTGGATGAGCCGCTGGTGACGACGGGCACTGATTTCACAAGCTCGGCCAGCCGCAGCGTCCACAGGCGGTCCACCTCTCTCGCAAGTTCCTTCGACCGGTCCATCGCCTTCTGCAAAGTCGCGGGCAGATCGGCGGTGGCACAGCCGGCGGCCTTTCGCAGCTCCTGCAGGATCGCCGTCTCGGCCTGCGATTGCTCCAGCGCCTTGTCCCCGGCCCGAAAGGACGTCCTCGTCCCTCCCTTGTGGCTCTCCAGATCGAAGATCCGGATCAAACCGATGCGGGCGGTCGATCTGACGTGGGCCCCGCAGCAGGCGGACGCGTCGCAGTCGCCGATCTGGACCACCCGGATGACATCGGATTCGATGGGACCCAGGCGGCTGCGGGCCTTGCCCGGCTCGGCGTCGAACGCCGTCTCGACGGGAATATCCCGGGCCACCACCGCCATCGCCTGCCGCTCCAGGTCCCGGGCGACATCCCAATCGACCGGCTTGTCGAAGTCGATGGTGGAGCTTTCGAGCCCGATATGCACGGCGACGGTCGCAAGATCGAGCCGGCCGGCGATGCCGGAGAGAATATGCTGTGCCGTATGCTGGCAGGCTGTCGCGAGCCGGCGCTCCCGGTCCAAGCAGGCGATATATCGGCCGTCTGGCAGCGGCCGGTCGAGCGTATGCACAATTTGGCCCTGCACGACTCGGACCTTGCAGACCGCCGCCTCGCCGATGTACCCCTTATCCTCCGGCTGCCCGCCCTCATCGGGGTGAAAAATGACCGGTTCGGTCACGACCTCATTCGGCCCCAGCGAAGTCACCTGCACTTCGGTCTCGAACACGTCCGGCTCTGTCCAGTACAGTCGTTTCATGGCCAGATTGTACCGTGCGCCTGCATTTTCTCAAGTGATAGCGCGACGAAACACCGCTGCCGCTGCCACCAGAGAGCCGAGACCGCGTCTCGACGCAACTCGCCTGGTGCGATTCCGTACAGGGCAATCGCAAAGCCCCGAGAGGAGACGTATTGAACGCGCCAGCCGGGTGGCATCGTCAAGGCCGAAGGCCTTGACGATGGTCCTACGCGTGGGAGGATTGCCATCGCCAAGCTTGCGCTTGACGATGCCACCCGCCCCACCGGGCGACTTTGCGTTTGCCCTGCGATTCCGCACTACCCTCCCTGCTGGCTGCGGATTAAAATAGCTGCCGCTGAGAAGTGCAAACGATGATCGATGGTTCTGTCGGGTTCGGATATGGAAGATTGGCAGGAACGAGTATTCAAGTACTGCCCGAAGTGTGGGGCGGCGGCGCTGCGGATAGGAGAAAAGGGCAAGCTCCTGTGCTGTGCGGCCTGCGGGTTTGAGTTGTATCTGAACGCCGCAGCGGCCGTGGCGGCCGTGATTGAGGACGATCAAGGCCGGATGTTGATCACCGTGCGGGGCAAGGAGCCGGGCAAAGGTAAGTGGGACCTGCCCGGCGGATTCGTGGACCCCGGCGAATCGGCGGAGGAGGCGCTCCAGCGGGAGGTGCGCGAAGAGGTGGGGCTGGAGGTCACGGCGGTGCGGTACCTGGGGTCCAACCCGAACACGTATGAGTATAAGGGAGTGCGGTACGCCACGACCGACCTGGTCTTCGTCTGTCAAGTGGGGGATATATCGAAGGCCAGGCCGGCTGATAAGGATATCGAGGCGGTCCTGTTCAAGCGGCCGGAGGAGATTGATCTGAGCCGGTTTGCCTTCGGCTCCCTGGCAAAGCTCGTCGAGCAGTACCTTGGGAAGACCGGGCCCGCAGAGTGACAGCCGAGGTCCAGGTGGACAACCCGTGGGTATTGATACGGCACCCATCTCCGGCGCGAGCCCAATCATAAATCGTCAATCGTAAATCATAAATCCTAGGGTTTTGCTCCGATGATGCCGTCGGGCCAGCGGGTCAGGGTCAGCGGATCGTGGCCGGGCAGAACGATGTCGGTTAGGGAGCGGATCTTGGCCATAGCCGCCCGGCAGGCGGTTTCATCGGGACTGCGGGCGGGGCGGTCCTTCTCGATGTTCTCATACTTGTAGACGACGTCGCCAGTGAGCACGACGGGGCCCATCCAGGTCCGCACGAGCACGCCCTGGCTGCCGGTGCTGTGACAGCCGAGCGGGAAAACGCGCACGCCGGGGATGATTTCCTCATCTTCGACAAGTTGCAGTGCGTCGGGCCGCTTCGCAAGTGCCTCTCTCACGTCCTTGGCGACGTGGCTTCGCTCGTCCGATGCTCCGCGGGAAGTTTCCTCATACTCGCGGCGATTGACGACGAACCTTGCGTTCGGGAATGCATCGAAGTAGTCGTAATGGTCCGCGTGCAGGTGCGTGGCGATGACGTGGCTGACCGTGGCCGGGTCGATGCCGTGCCGCCTCAGGGCTTCCGGCGTCCGCTCCTGCGGCAGTTGCTTGACGCCGCCGGGGATATATTGGGCCGTGCCTTTGCTGAACTCCTCGGGGTACTTGGGGCCGGTGTCCACAAGGATCGGGTGGGGGCCGCCCTCGATCACCCAGACGTAGAGGTAGTACGTGCTCGTTTCCTGACTATCGCTATCCTGAAACGTGATATAGTCGCGGACCTGGTATTCGCCGACCTTGATCGCGCGGATCGTGTACTTCGGTGCATTCGCGAGGGCCGGCGGCCAGCGGTCGAGCGTGGCGGGATCGTGGCTCGGCAGCACGATGTCGGCCTTGGCCCGGACCTTCCCGATAGCGGCCCGGCATTGCTCGAGATCGGAGAACACGCCGGGCGGGATGTTGCGCTCGAAGTTCGCCAGCAGCGAGATCGTGTCGCCCGTAATCACGGCCCAGCCGGCGGGGGTACGGATGCGGTAGGCCGTGGAGCCCGGCGTGTGGCCGCCGATCCAGAACGATTCGATCCCCGGCAGCACCTCCTGGTCCTCCACGAGCACCAGCCGGCTGCGGCACTTGGGGTCGTTCAGGAACGCGTCCATCATCGGCCCGTGACCCCAACTGGGGCTCCGGCTCGTCGCGCCTTCCCATTCCTTGTTCCCCACGTACACTTTTGCGTTGGCGTAGAGCGGCAGGTCATCCACGTGGTCGAAGTGCATGTGCGTGATGAAGACATGTCCGATGTCGGCGGGAGTGAGGCCGAACTTGGCCAACTGCACCCGGCTGCTCTCCTGCTGGCCTTGCGTGATCGGCTCGCGCAGCACGTGTGCGGCCCCGCGATTCATCTCCGCGACGTTCGTCAGTCCCGCGTCCACAAGAATGGGCTTGTCGCCGCCGAGGATCAGCCAGAGATACAGTGCGTAATCGTACGTCTCCGCGTTATCCCCGCCGTAGAACGCATGGTTGCCCGCGAGCTTGCACACGCCGTTCCGCAGCGGATAAATCCGGTACGTCGGCGTCTTTGTCTCCTTCGCCGCATTCGCCGACAGCGCCCCCAAAACGATCATCCCCAGGAGCAGCATGATCAGCCGAGTTGCAGGGTGGGCTATGCCCGCCGAGTCCTTATGCATTTGTGTCTCCTGTGATCTGAAATATTCGTGGGCGGAGCCCACCCCGCGAGACTGAAATACTGTCCTCACAAGCGCAACTGGATCTCTTTGCCGGCGGGGACTTGCACAGTCTGCATCTTGCCCTGTGAAATGACGGCAAGGTCAAAGGCACCGTCGCTCTTTATGGTCACCGTGCGGACTCCGGCGGCGTCGGCTTTTTCGCAGACGAGCGAAACTGTCTTTCCACCGAACCGGAATCTCTCGACGCCGACCCGCGAGGGCGAGCGAATGTCCCACGTGATCTTGTTGGCCAGGGCGTCTGCCCGGATGCCGATGGCGTACTCGATGAAGAATGCGATTGGCCCGATGCCGGACCATCCGACGAAACCGCCTTTGGCCGGTTCGCCGGGAGCGACCTGCTGCGGGGCGTAATTCTCCCAGATCGTACCGGTCTGCTTGAATACGGCGACGACATTGCGCAGGTGGTTCAGGGCGATCTCGCGGGCCAGGTCCCTGTAGCCGTAGTTCTCCAGACCCGCCATGATCATCTTATCCGTGGGGGCCCAAACCGCGCCGACCCAATAGCCGCCCTTGAGATCGAAGCCGGGTTCATTCGCCGCCAGTGTCGGCACACGATGCATTGTCTTGAACGTTTCCGGGTTCTCCAGCTCCGCCGCCAACGCCTCCGCCTGTGATTTGGAAGCTACGTTCGCCAGCAACGCCCAGAAGCCGGCGATGCTTTTGACCGGGGCATGCTCGCCCTTCAAGGTCAGGTCGAAATAGAACTTCCGATGCTGGTCCCACATGTGGCGATTGATGAGAGCGGAGAGTTCCTCGGCCTCCCGGTCGTATCGCTGCGACTCAGGTTTCTTGCCGAGGATGTCCGCGATCCGGGCGAGGTTTCGTGCAAACAGGACCATCTCGCAGGAGATGTCGATGCCACAGCCGCCCGGCGCGAGATACTTGTTCCGCGTGGCGTTGTCCATGCTGGCCCAGTCGGTCATGTAGAGCCCGTTTCCCTGCCGCAGGTATTTCTGCAGGGCGGCGTAGTACCGCACCAGCGGCTCCCAGACCAGTGCGAGCCTGTCCTTGTCACCGGTGAGTTGAAAGCTCTCCAGCTCCGCCCAGGCGAAGATCGGGTGATTCAACGCGTCCAGCGTCAGTATAGGATTCGGTGTCGGGGCCGCCCGCCCCTCGTAGGCCACGCTGACCTTCCTTTGCCCTTTGTCCAGCGTGTATCCCCACCGGCTGAACATGGGCTCATCGTCCTTGTTCACCCACGGCTCGAAATCCTTGCCGGTCGTGCGGTTGATCTCGCGGCAAATCTCGCCGTCGGCATGCTGCTTGACGTAGAAGTTGTCCAGCGAGCCGATGCCGGGGACGTAGGGATGGGCGTAATTGCAGAACATCGTCATGAAGCACGTATCCCAGAGGAAGATGTTCTGGTTGAATGCCGCATCGATGAATTGCGAGACGTACCCGCTGCCTTTGGCCGGCTCGTGAAAGTTCCGAAACGCCAGCTCCCACGCCTTCCAGTAACATCGCACGTAATTCGGGTCCTCATCGAAAATCGGCGAGGGCAGCCTGTCCCGCGTCGCCTCGAACGTCGGCAGCGGCCGGGACTCGTACTGCTTCCTGCCGAAATACAGTCCCTGCTGGGCCGACAGACTGCTCTGGATGGAGGTGACCGCCAGGACCACCGGCGCGACTCGCATGCACATCAACACCCTCCACCCACACTCAGCCGCATTCGCATTCATATCACGACCCTCGAAAGCGCATCAGCCTACCTGCTCCGCCGCTGCTTGTCCATCGGATGTCTCACTCCTCGAACGATTCGCAGGAGCTTGGGTAGACGGCGCTATGTGGCAATGCCACATAGTGTCCACTGCCGCGGTGAACGAGGGCAGGGATGGCGCCGTGATCTTGACGTGTTCGCCGGCGTGGTGTCCCGTACGGCTCAAGCTCGTTGATTTGGTCTCGATGGTGTATACTTGGCCGCGTCGTACGCCCGGAGAGCGGGCGATGGAATAATGAGCTGCGGATCTTCGGAGTCGATGGATATGTGCAGGATCGGGTTTGGCTTCGTTACGTGTCTGATTGTTGGTGGGCTGGCGGTGGCGGGGGAGCGAGGGGCATCGAAGCGGCCGTATCCGGCTAGCCCTGTGATTGTGGGGCTGACGTGGGACGATGAAGTGATTCGGTGCGGGCGGGACGGGGCGGGGGACAACTGGCCGATTGCATGGGTTGAGGATGACTTGTGCATCACGGCGTGGGGGGACGGGCCGGGATTCGATGGGCCGACGTCACGCGAGGCGAGATTGTCGCTGGGATTCGCGAAGATTTACGGCGATCCGCCGGCATTCCGCGGGGAGGATTTTGCGACGGATGTGGATACACCGGAGGGCGGCGGGTCGAGCGGTGTCAAGGCCAGCGGATTGCTGATGGTCGATGGCGTGCTCTATATGTTCGTGCGGAACGACAAAGTGCCCGGGTCGGACGACTTCACCAACGCGAGACTGGCGTGGTCGCGCGATCGGGGCGAGCACTGGACGTGGGCGCCATGGCGGTTCACCGACACCTTCGGCTGCCCGGAGTTCGTGCAGTTCGGCAAAAATTACGAGGGCGCACGGGATAACTACGTGTACATCGCGTCGCAGGCGAACGACAGCGCTTACGGTTACTCGCCTGACATTGTCATGGCGCGAGTGCCGAAGGATCGCGTCGCTGACCGCGGGGCGTACGAATTCTTTGCTGGACGCGACACCGCTGGGGCACCGATGTGGTCGCGGGACATTGCCGCGCGATGGTTCATCTTCACCGACCCGCACGGCACGCAGCGAATTGCCATCACGTACAATGCGGCGCTGCGGCGGTACATACTGACGACCTCGCATCGGCCGCCGGGGGTGAATGCCACGCATACGGCGGCGCTGGGCGTATTCGATGCGCCCGAGCCGTGGGGACCCTGGACCACGGTCTACTACAGCGACCATTGGTCCGTCGCGGACGGGCGGGATTGCCGCACATACCATCACAAGTTCCCCACGAAATGGATGAGCGCCGACGGGAAATCGATGTGGCTGCTGTACTCGGGCCTGGACTGTGGATTGTACGGGTTCTGCATGAAGAAGGCCCGGCTGGAAGTTCGGCCGGCACCGGAGGGTGATGCGAGTGGCGGCCTGGCCGCACGTTATCCCGGCGACAGAGGAATTGAGAAAGACCCGGCCGTTATCTTCGCCGAGAACTTCGAGGAGAGCAGCCTCGATGCCGTGACGTCACGATGGGAGAGCGTGCAAAGCAAGGAGATCATGTCGCTGTCGGCGGATGTTCCGCCGGGCAGCGCGGGCACCCAATCGCTCCTGATGTCGCACGTCGGCGGGCAGGGCAATGGCGGGAATCTGTACCGGCGCCTGATGCCCGGGTACGACAGGCTCTATGTCCGTTTCTACGTGAAGTTCGATCCGAATTGTTTCCCGATTCACCACTTCGTGCACCTTGGAGGCTACAATCCGCCGACGCGGTGGCCGCAGGGCGGAGCCGGGATTCGGCCGCAGGGAGACGATCGGCTCACGACGGGCATCGAGCCCTACGGCAAAGAGTGGAAGTGGGACTTCTACTCCTACTGGATGGGGATGCGCGCGTCGCCCGACAAGAACTTCTGGGGCCACGATTTCGTCAACGATCCCGCGCTGAAGGTGAATCGCGGCAGGTGGACCTGCGTCGATCTGATGATGAAGATGAACGATCCGCCGACAGAGAGCAACGGCGAGCAGGCCCTGTGGATCGACGGCCGGCCCTGGATCAAGGACGGGCAGACGATCAGCCATCTCGGCAAGGGCTTTCCGAAAGGCAAGTGGGTGTGGGACAGTTGGCTGCCCGACCCGCGGGGCGAGCCGTTCGAAGGTTTCCGCTGGCGCAACACGGCGGAGCTGAGACTGAACTTCCTGTGGCTGCTGCTCTACATCACCGACGCGCCGCCCGGCCACGTCAGCCGGGTGTGGTTCGACGACATCGTCGTGGCCAGAGAATACGTCGGACCCATCCAGGCGAAACCGGTCCGATAGAGCCTCAGTAATGTGTCGGAGCCTTCTTGGTCCAGCCTTTGAAACCGTAGCAACGGTAAACGCTGAACGTCTTGACGACGTGGCCGAAGCGGTCGCGGATATCGATGGGGTTGGCCTCCAGACGCTCGAAGGCGGCGATTAGATCGGGGTGGGTGACGGACTTGGCGGTGACGAAGATTGCGTCGTACCCTTGCAGACCATCGAAGCCCGGCCAGATATCGTACTGATTCATCCGGCGTCCGAGATTCGCGCAGTACGTTGTGGGGCGACCCTCGACGTAAAACGCCAGTTCTGAGGCGGTCATATAGGAGTCGGAGAGGATGAACAATGGCCCGTCCATCTCTTTCGTCAGTTGCGAGACCTCGTTGCCGAGTTGACGCCATCCGATGAGCTTGTCGGCCGGATTGTGGGGCCAAGACACGTTCAGAGTCCTAAAAGGTAGATGGAGGGTGAGCGTTCCCTGTGGCCAGGGAAAGCTCAGTGCCGCGAGGAGATAAAGGAATAGCGTGGCGACAACCGGGATAATTAGGCCCGCGCTGACCCACCGTTTCTGGTTGACGGTCAGGGCGTGGTAGCGGTGCACGAGAAATGCGGCCATTGGAGGGATCGCGGCGAGCCAGGCGATCAGGGGCCAATTGGCGTTGACCCGGCCCTGAAGGCTTTTGACGAAAAAGCCCGCCAGGATGGGGATGGTCAGCCAGAAGCTGAAGGGGTCTTCGCGTCTTCGCCGGATCAGCAGATAGATCATGAGGACGGCGAGAATCGGTGTGACGACGGCGAGCTGCCCGCCGAGGAAATCGAGGGCGGTCAAGGGCGAGAAGGTCCAGCCCCGGGCCACTCGGACGTGCCCGAGATCGTGGCGAAACATGACCCAGCCGTGTTGACTGTTCCAGAAGAGCACCGGCGCGAAGAAGGCGAAACTGAGAACCAGGCACAGGTACGGCCAGACGGTGCGCAGCCGCTGACGGCCTTGGGCCGTAGTCACCAGCAGCAGGATCGCCGGGATATACAGGAAGATGATCGCGTACTTCGAGAGCAGGCCCAGGCCCAGAGACACCGCCAGAAGCAGCCAGTCGGACGCCGTACCGCCGGACCAGGCGCGATGCAGAAAGTACAACGACAGCAGCCAGAAGAAGATCAGCGGCGAGTCCGGCGTCATGCCCATGCCAAACGCCGAAAACAGCGGCATCACCTGCAACAGCAGGGCGGCGGCCAGTCCCGTCTTGCGGTCGTACAGCCGCTTGCCGAGATGATACAGGACCAGACTGGACAGCAGCGACAGCACCGGCGCCATGAATCGCACCCCCAGCTCGGTGTCTCCAAACAGGAGTTTTCCCATCCAGATCAGGCAGGCGACGCCTGGGGGCTTGGAGTAATAGCACCAATCCAGCCGCCGCGACCATTCCCAGTAGTGGGCCTCGTCCCCGCTGAGCTCGACGGCGCCCGAGGCGAGAATGGCAAATCGCACGGCTGTCAGCACGGCGAAGAAGGCGACGACGGGCAGCACTTCGAGCGCCAGATGCGGGACGCGAATCGAGGCGTGGACGCGGCCGTCAGCCGCAGCGGCATCGTGCCGCCCAATGTCTCGGCCCGTTTGCTGGCCGCTGATCTCCATATCATCCGGCATGAATTCCTATGCTCCGGTAAATTCCCGATTGTTTGCGCGATCGACGGCGTATATCCTACTGGCCGCGAAGGTCTTTGGAAAGAGGACGAACGACGCGGGCCGGAGTTTAGATGGCGCAAGGCAAAAGACAAAGAGCAGAGAATCGGGAGCACAGGGCAAGGACCGGTGCGGTCCTGCCTCCTCCGCACCTTGCTGCGTGTGCATCCTCTGTGGCTCGCAACCGGTCTTCCGTCCTGTGCCCGCGTTCACTTCTATTGATGTCCGTCCTGATCCTGGGAGGGTACTACGGGGCGGCGACAGCGACCGGGAACTTTCACGAGGTCGTGCCCCATCGCATTTACCGCTCAGGCCAGCCCTCCGCCGGACAACTGCGGGCGTGGATTCAGCACTACAATCTCAAGACCATCATCATCCTTCGCGGCCAGGATGCGCATCAGGCGGCTGAAGAGAACGCCGTAGCCCGGTCCATGGGTGCGGATGTGGTTGTCCTGAAACTCAGTGCCTACGTGTCGATGCCGAGCGACAAACTGGTGCAGTTGATCGAGATTCTCGAAGGCGTCAAACAGCCGATCCTGCTTCACTGCCGTCACGGCGTGGATCGGGCGGGCACCGCCGGCGCGATTGCCGCGTGGCTCGTCGGCGGGCAGTCGTACCGCTTTGCCAAGTGGCAGGCCTACATGCCGCCGGGGCCCTGGAAGGATCGCAAGGGCACCGGCCATATCAGTGACGTGCTGGCTTTCTACGAGCGCTATTGCCGCGAGCAGGGCCGCCGTCCTGACGATCCGTCGTTCTTCAAGTACTGGGCGAGGAACGTCTACCAGCCCGGTCAGGCTCCGGGGGCTGCCTCTGATGGCGTCGCGGAATGACGTGGCATCAGTCCGATAAAGCCGGAAACCCGTCGTAAAGCGAGCTTTGCCAGGATAGAAGTTCAGTTCCCCCGGCGAACGGAAAACCATTTCACGATTCCTCCTCCTGCGCCGGCACGTGCCTGACGCCGCACTCGCCAGGCCGATAAGTCAAGCACATCCACCCATCGATCTTCCCTGAGAGCTGTAGTGCCGACGCCGTTTTTTCCGGACTCCGACGCAGATATCGCCGGTGTTGAAGGCACGCGCCGGCGGTTCGGGACGGGCCGCCCGCCAGTGACTACCGATCTGCGGCCGGGCGGGGCGTTTATGCGTTTCCCGACAGTTCTGTGCAACCCACCCAAAGGCCGTTGCCGCCGATGATCATCGTCAAGTCGTTACATTAAACCGCCGATAGGGCACTTAACTGCATAAGATTGAAGGAGATGTGGTATGGTGCCTGATAATCGCATCCGCTTCGGATTGATCCTCACAATCACTGTCATTGCATTCAGTTCGGTCGGGCAGGGCGCCGAGGTGCGCTGGATCCCGGGACAATCCTACCCGCATCCGTGGTCGATCGAGCCGACGCTGCCCATCGAGACGGATGTCATCCAGTTCTCCGGTCCCACGCGGTACTACATGAACCGCTGTGCGGCGGAGCGCATGCTCGGCGGCAAGCCGGTGCTGGTTGTCAACCGCACAGCCAAGACGATCGAGCTGCAGTTCAAGGCGCCGCCCACAAGCGATTGTGCAGATACGCTGAGCCCGGTGTGTGGTCTCGAAGGCTTGTTCGGACCCCTGGAGATCGGCTCCTGGCGGTTCTTCTGCACCAAGCCCGGCGTGACATTCTCCGTGGGTTTTCGCGTGGAAGCGGTGCCGCCCAAGCCCGTGTACTTCGTCGACGCCAGTGCCAAGGGGAAGAATACGGGCTTGAATTGGGACAATGCGTTTACCGACCTGCAGAGCGCCCTGACGATCGCCGTGCCGGGCAGCGAGATTCGCGTCGCGAAAGGCACGTATCGGCCCGAGCCCATCATCGAAGGCCAGTTCACGAATCCGAACTCCACCTTCAAGCTGGGCCCGGGGGTTGTCCTGAAGGGAGGCTACGCGGGATTGAAAGGTACCAACCCGAACCAGCGCGACATTGTCGAGCATGAGACCATTCTCAGCGGCGATCTTTACGGGGATGATGACCCGATTGCCAGCATGGCGGAGATGATCGGCGATTATGAGCGATCCGACAATGTGTACCACGTGGTCACTCTCAGCGAGACAAATTCCGCGTCCATCCTGGACGGGTTCACGATTACCGGCGGCATCGCCATCGATACCTCGCTGCCGGAGAGACTCGGCACCGGAGGCGGCATCTACAACGACGGCGGCAGCGCCACCGTCCGCAACTGCATGATCATCGGCAATGCGGCGGACTACCACGGCGGCGGAATCTACAACCGCGGACCCGGCAGCCCCACGTTTGTCACCTGCATCGTGGCCGACAACTGGGCTCAGTGGACCGGCGGGGCCGTCTACTCCCACTGGAGCGGCAAGGTGACAATGAGCCAGTGCGTTCTTACGGGCAATGCCGCCCAATACAGCGGCGGGGCCGTCTCCGGCCAGAGTTACGCGGAGTTCCAGATCTCCAACTGCATCCTCAGCGGCAACATGACGACCGAGTCGTCGTCCGGCACCGGGGGTGCCATCTACAGCTTCATGAGCAACATCCGTCTGAACAACTGCACCATCGTGGGCAACACGGCGGCCGTGGGCACGGCCCTGGCCTGCGAAGGCGCCGCCTCTCGGGACATGAGCGGAATCTACCTGGGCAACTGCATCGTCTGGGGTGACGAGGCGGTCATATCGACCCAGGAGGAGTCTGCCATGGAGATTGTGTACAGCGATATTCGCGGCGGGTGGCCCGGCCGGGGCAACATGGATTCCGACCCATGTTTCATCGAGGTCGGGCACTGGGACAACGCCGGCACGGAAGGAGATCCCCTGGATGACATCTGGGTCGATGGCGACTACCACCTGAAGGCACAATCGGAGTGCATCGACACCGGCAGCATGGAAGCCGTGTTGGATGCGAGTCAAACCGACCTGGATGGCCAGCCCCGCCTGTCGGGATTCGCGCCGGATATGGGGGTCTACGAAGTTCGCAATGATCCGCCGTTTGCCGACGCCGGGCCGGACGCGACCGGCTTCACCCTCGACGGAGTCAAGGGGCCGGTGACGCTGGACGGCACCAGATCCTACGATCCCGAGGGCCAGGCGCTGCAGTACCGCTGGTACAAGGGCAGTGAGCTTGTCTCCGAGCAGGCCCGTTTCACCATTGTGCTGCCGATGGGCGAGTACAATTTCCGGCTGGTCGTCACGGACCCGACCGGCTTCACGGGATCCGATGAGACGAAGGCGACGATCTCCTGGGTCCTGGGCACAAGTGCGCTCGTTTCGCCCCAGGTCATCGACCGCAAGTCCTCCAAGGCCATTACCGTCGTCATCGTCATGCCCAAGGGCACGACGAAGAAGGACATCGATTTGAGCGAGCCTCTCGTGCTCTTCCCGGGCAGCGTGCCGGCCCTAAAGCAGGATGCGATTGTGTGGCTGAGCGGCTACACGATGGTCCTCGCCGACTTCAAACGGGCCGATCTGCTCGCGGCAGTGCCGCAGAACGGCTCGGTCGAGCTGCAGGTCGTCGGCCGGCTGAAGAACGGCCAGTACTTCAGCGGAAGCGATACGGTCAAGATCAAGTAGTCACGGCCGGCCCCAGCGCGAACTCGGCGACGATGGGCGTGTGATCGCTGGGCCGCGGGGCGGCCCGGGGCTCTTTGTCGATGGTGCAGGCGACACACCGCCGCGCGAGCGGCTGCGTGGCCATGATGTGATCGAGACGCCATCCGCGGTTGCGCCGGAAGGGATCGCCCGGGCGATAATCCCAGTACGTGTACTGGCCCGCCTCCCGGCAGTGCATCCGAAACACGTCCGTCAGGCCCCATTCCATGATTCGGTTCAGCGCCTTGTGCACCTCGGGATGGTAGCAGACGTGCCCCAGCAGCGCCGCCGGATCGTACACGTCGATAGGCAGGGGGGCCACGTTGAGGTCGCCTACCCACAGGAGGCAGTCCGTCGGCCGGAAGCTCTCGCGGAAGTAGTCCAGAAGCCGCCCAAACCACTCCAGTTTGTACTGAAACCGCTCCGACGCGGGCAGGTAGCCCTGGGGGACGTAGGTGTTGACGAGGATCACCTCGCCGATGCGTGCCTTGAGCAGGCGTGACTCGTCCCGGGGTTCGCCGGGCAGTCCGAATTCCACGTCGGCGATCGGCTGCGTGGCGAGCACGGCGACGCCGTTGTAGCTTTTCTGGCCGCGAAAGACGCACGTGTATCCCATCTGCTCGAAGGCCTCCCTGGGGAACTCGTCATCCTGCACCTTCGTTTCCTGCATGGCCAGGACCTCCGGCCGACGGCGTTGCAGCCAGTCGAGCACGAGGGGCAGACGGGCCCGAATGGAATTGACGTTGAAGCTGGCTACTTTCATACGATTCCGGGCGACTCCGGCCATTGGGGCGGCGGTACACGCGGGCCACCAGCGACACGCCGGTTTCACCGCTCGGCGACCGGGCTTTGCGAGCGGCCTTCCGGCCCCACCGCCGACGGGACAGCCGCGGCGGCATTCGCCACCGCGTCCAGCGAGCGCACCGCCGGCCACCTTGCACCCTTCTCCACCCGGATGCCATCCAGAATCGCATAACCTTCCACGACCGTCAACAGGCTCAGCAGGAAACTGACCATGCTCTCGGCGCCCTGGTTGCCGTTGATGCCGCCGGGCATGAGCCCATCCGAGCAGCCCTTGGTTCGGAAATCATACAGCGGGATGCGCAGATCGTTGGCGCCGAGGAACCAGTCGAAGGCCGTCCGCTGGAGCCGCAGGAACTTGCTGTCGCGAGTCACTTCGTAGGCCGCGCGGAGCATCATCACCGTTGCGGCAGCATCCACCGGCTGCTGATCGAACACGGCGCGGGTCCCGTCCCGCTCGTACCAGCCCCGGCAGCCGATGAAGCTGAAGTGGTCGCCGTCGAACGTAGTTTCCAGGAGGAAGTCGGCCGTCTTCAAGGCGACCTCGACATACCGGTCGTTGCCCAGGGCCAGCGCGGCGGCAAACAGGGCATAGGGCAGGATCGCGTTGTCGTACGTGAGGATGTCCTCGAACCAGTCCCAGCCCGGGGATCGGCCGGCCTGGTACTGCTCGGCGAGATTGTCCGCCGCCAGCTCCAGCTCCCGCTTGATGTCGCTGGCGCCCGGGAACTGCTTGAGGTAGTCGCACATGCCGAGAGCGCAGTAGGCCATACCCCGGGGGGCCTGGCCCTGCACGTGACTGACGGAGCGGTCGAAGTAATCCTTGACGACGGACAGGTACGCCGGCGAAGGCGGGTTGGCCATGATGCTGCCGAGGGCCCAGAGGGTCCGGCCGAGACCGTCATGGGCGGACTCGTCAGGACTCCATCGCCGGTCGAAATGCATGAAGTTCCGGAACGACCCGTCGAGATTCTGGGCGTTCATCAGGAAAGACAGGTAGATGTCGAGCAGCCTCAATGCCTGCGGATCAGGGTACTGCGCATAGTACTTGATCATGGCGATGGCGCCGCGGGCATTGTCGTCGGTGCAGTAGCCGTGATCGCGGTGAGGAATGGTGAACTTCGCGTGCTGGAACAGGCCCGTGTCGTCGGTCAGCCGGATCAGGTGATCGAGCGCCGGTTCCGGAACCTCGATATGCGACAGGGTCTCGGCGGCCATCAACTCGCTCTTGCTGACAATGTGGATCGGTAATTGAGATTCATTGAACAGCGTCCAGTAAGACTGGCCGACTCTCGGCCAGGTCCTCGACCGCCCGTAATCGTAGGCTCGCCTTCGCAGCGAGTAGAACAGGGACTCGTCCCGGAAGATATCCACGATCTCCCGGGAGAGCGTTTGCGAGTCGCCGAAGGGCACGAGCCTGCCGCGGCCGTCGGCGAGCAGTTCCTCTGCTGCCCAGTAGGGGGTGGAGACGACCGCTTTACCCGCGCCGACGGCGAAGGCGAGCGTGCCGCTGGTCAGTTGTTCCCGGCCCAGGTAGGGGGTGACGTAGATGTCCGTCGCGCAGAGGAAGTTGTCCAGCTCCTCGTCGTCGACGAAACGGTTGTGGAAGATCACGTGGTCCTGGAGGTTGAGGTCTCGCACGAGCGCCTGGAGGCCGAATCGGTAGGATTCGCCGTCGTATCTCAGGACGGCGGGATGAGTCATGCCCAGCACGATGTAGATGATGGACGGCTCGGCCCGGATGATCTGGGGCATGGCGCGGAGCATGACTTCGACGCCCTTGTTCTTGCTGATCAGGCCGAACGTCAGGATCGTCTTCCTGCCCTCGAGGTTGAATTTGCTCTTGTAGTAATTGCTGTCGACGAAGGGCAGGTCGGGAATGCCGTGAGGGATCAGGTGGATTCGCCTGGCGGGGATGCCGTAGATGCTTTGCAGCATCGTTACGCCCCGCTGATTCATGGTGACTACGGCATTGGAGCAGTCGCAGATATCCACCAGGGCCCGATGGTAGGCCGGTTTGGGCTCGTTGAGAACCGTGTGGACCGTCGTAATCACCGGAGCTTTCAGCCGTCTGAGCAAAAGACCTAGATACGAGCCTGCCTCGCCCCCGAACAGGCCAAACTCGTGCTGAACACAAACCAAGTCCACGTGGCTGAAATTGATGTAATCGGCGGCACAAATATAATCACTTCTGACGTTCTGGCGAATTTCAAACTTCACGGGATCGTCATATCGCAGGACATTATCGGACCGCATCGTTACGACCAGGGGCTCGAAGTCGCCGTCGGCCGCCGATTTCGCGTTGGCGATCAGGTCCGAGGTGAAGGTCGCAATTCCGCATCTCCTTGGCGGAAAAGAGGATATGAAGACGACGTTCTTCTTGGCGTCCTTAGCCATCCGTGTCATTCCGAGTCGAGTCAGCGAAATCTTCCGATAAGATCGTATGGGACCGGCCGTGTGGCCGTCAAGCGACCCCGCTGGCGTAATTGCCTCAACACTGCATCTCGTAATGCCGTGGCCGATCCTCCAAATGGCTTCATCGCTTGATGGTTCAAACTACGGGTAGCCGGTCGGCCGGTGCTGCCGGCGGCGGTAGGGATTATGACTAACAGCCGCTTTACAGCGGGCCACGGCCGAAACCCCCACAGATTTCTATGTTTTTTTATTGCACAGGGACTTGACAGACCCGTATCGTACTATAGTAAGATGGTAGGAAAAGTAGGAGTGTATCAGAAATGAAGTTATCGACGCGTACACGGTATGGAGTTCGGGCGATCATTGAGCTGGCTCAGTTTGAAGGCAAGCGCCCTCTTCAGCTCAAAACGATTGCGGACAGGCAGGACATCTCGGTAAAGTATCTGGAGCAGTTGATGGGGCTGCTTCGAGCCGCCGGCTTCGTGCGAAGCGTTCGGGGCTCGCGGGGCGGCTATATTCTCGGCCGGCAGCCCGATCAGATCAAGGTCAGCGAGGTCTTCCGGTGTCTGGAAGGCCCGGTGAGCACGACCGAATGCACCGCGAATGAGGATTACTGTAAGCGGGCGGCGGACTGTGTGGCTCGTGAGCTCTGGATGGAGGTGGAGGCAGCGATCCATAACGTGCTCGATTCGATCACGCTTGCAGATCTGACTCAGCGGGCCACGAGGCATGACAGCGATTACCAGATCTAACCCGGGAGGTGGTTATGGGCGCCGTATTTGACGATATTGCCGCGGCTGTGGGATATACGCCGCTGGTCCGGATCAACAGGCTCGGTTCGGGTAAGGCCCGGATTCTGGCCAAGCTCGAGTCGAAGAACCCCTGCGGCAGCGTCAAAGACCGGATCGCCAAGTACATGATCGACACCGCCCAGGAACAGGGCCTGATCAAACGCGATACCGTGATCGTGGAGCCCACAAGCGGCAACACCGGGATCGGGCTGGCGTTCATCTGCGCGGCCAAGGGCATTCCCCTGATTCTGACAATGCCTGAGTCGATGAGTCTGGAACGGCGCAAGCTCCTGCAGATCTTCCGCGCGAGGATCATTCTTACCCCTGCGGAGCGCGGCATGGCCGGCGCGATCGCCAAGGCCGAGGAGATCATTGCCGAGAACCCGCGAGCCATCATGCTTCAGCAGTTCAAGAACCCTGCCAACCCGCAGGCGCACCGGGAAACGACGGCCAAGGAGATCTGGGACGATACAGACGGCCAGGTGGACGTACTTAGCTCGGCGGTGGGCACCGGCGGAACGCTGACCGGGTGCGGGGAGTTTCTGCGGCAGAAGAACCCGAAATTGAAGATCGTGGCCGTCGAGCCCAAGGACTCGCCCGTCCTGTCCGGCGGCAAACCCGGCCCTCACAAGATTCAAGGCATCGGCGCCGGATTTGTGCCTGATGTGCTCGATACCCGGCTGATCGATGAGGTCATTCAGGTCTCCAATGACGACGCCCTGGAAACCGCCAGAGCGCTGGCCGCCAAGGAGGGCATTCTGGGCGGCATCAGCGCCGGCGCCAATATCTGGGCCGCCGTGCAGATCTCCAAACGCAAGGACAACGAAGGAAAGACGATCGTGACGTTCATCTGCGACACGGGGGAACGCTACCTGTCCACCGACCTGTATTCCAATCTGCCCGAGCCTGAGAAGGCGTAGGGCCTCCGGGACGCAAATCGTCCCGGTCATTACAGCATGGATCGCAGGACCGGCCTCCCGTGAAGCAGGGCCGGAACCGGCCAGACTTATAGATAGCATGAAGAAGCGAATCACAAATCGGGAGTTTGAAAAGCTGGTCGATGAGATCACCGAGACCTACAAGGGCGACTCGGGCATCAACTTCATCGACGCGGCGAACCTGCCCGTGCGGGGCGAGATTCTCCACATCCTCGATCTGCTCTTCGAGGTGCTCTTTCCCGGGCACACCGGCAACAAGGCCGTGACGAAAGCCAATGTCAAATATGTCGTCGGCGATCTGCTGAGCCAGATTCACGTCGAGCTTGTCGAGCAGGTGAACCGCGCGTACCAGTACCAGTGCCGCATAAAGAACTGTGTCCGTTGCGACTGCCGGACCATGGCCGAAACGGTCACGGGCGAGCTGCTCGCTGAGATCCCCGCTATCCGCAAACGGCTCAAGGGCGACGTCCGCGCCGCCTACGATGGGGACCCGGCGGCCAAGTCCTACGAAGAAATCGTCATGAGCTACCCGTGCATCGTCGCGATTGCGACCTATCGTATCGCCCACGAGCTGTGGGTTCGCCAGGTCCCGCTGATCCCGCGGATCATGTGCGAGTGTGCCCATGCGAAGACCGGCATCGACATCCATCCCGGCGCCAGGATCGGCAGCAACTTCTTCATCGATCACGGCACGGGCGTGGTCATCGGCGAGACCACCGTCATCGGCGACAACGTGATCATCTACCAGGGCACGACGCTGGGCGCGCTGAGTTTCCGCCGCGACGAGCGCGGCCGCATCATCAAGGGCGGCAAGCGGCATCCGACGATCGAGGACGACGTTGTTATCTACGCCGAGGCCACGATCCTTGGAGACGTCACCATTGGCAAAGGCGCCGTCATCGGCGGCAACACCTGGATCAAGGAATCCGTGCCACCCGGCGTCACCGTCACCAGCCCTACCCCGGGCCTGGTGTACCGAAAACATGAGAAGAAAACCGCCACTCAGCCGACGGGAGGCGAGTCGATGTAATGTCGGACCGTGCGGATAGGCACGGGCCACGCGAGAACGATTTATCACTCGGAGGGCAGGAGTTGCTTCGGAGTGAGCTTTGGACCAGAGAGTGCTTAACGAGATTCAGGAACTCAGGCAGAAGCGCAAGGCCGTCATCCTGGCGCACAACTATCAGCCTGTCGAGATTCAGGACTTGGCGGACTTTTGCGGGGACTCCCTCGGGCTGAGCCTGGAGGCGTCGAAGACGGACGCCGAAGTGATTGTCTTCTGCGGCGTGCGATTCATGGCGGAGACGGCGAAGATCCTCTCGCCGGACAAGAAGGTGCTGATGCCGGACCGCCGGGCGGGTTGCCCGATGGCGGACATGATCACGGCCGAACAGTTGCGCGGCCTCAAGCAGAAACACCCCGGCGCATTCGTCGTCTGCTACGTCAACAGCACGGCCGAGGTGAAGGCGGAGAGCGATTACTGCTGCACCAGCGCCAACGCCGTCGAGGTCGTCAACTCGCTGCCGCTGGACAAGGAGATCATTTTCGTGCCGGATCAGCACCTGGGCCGGTTCGTCGAGACGGAGACGGGGCGGAAGATGATCCTGTGGCCGGGGTACTGCCCGACGCACATCCTTATCGGTGAGGACGACGTAAAGAAGGCCAGGCAGGAGCATCCGGATGCAGTCGTGATCGCGCACCCGGAGTGCTCGGAGCCGGTCAAGCAGTTGGCCGATGCACTGCTGAGCACTGGCCAGATGCTCAGATTCGTCAAGAAGAGTCCGGCCAGGCAGTTCATCGTCGCCACGGAAGTCGGGATGATTCATCCGCTCCAGAAGGTCCGGCCGGACGCTGAATTCTTTCCGGCCGGCAGCCGCGGCGTCTGCCCGAATATGAAGAAGACCACCGTCGAGAAGGTCCTCGCCTCGCTGGCGAGCCTGCAATATGAGATCACCGTGCCCGAGGACATCCGCCGCAAGGCGAAACGGTCGCTCGAACGCATGGTGGAAATCCTCCCGGAGAAAGAATGAGAGACGGCTATGTGGGAGTATACGGATAAAGTCAGGGACCACTTCTTCAATCCACGCAACGTGGGCGAGATTGAAGATGCGGACGGCATTGGGGAAGTCGGCTCGCTGGCGTGCGGCGACGCGCTGCGGCTGACGTTCAAGCTCGACAAAAACGGCCGGATCGCCGACGCCAGGTTCAAGACCTTCGGTTGCGCCAGCGCCATTGCGAGCTCTTCCGTCTTGACGGAGCTGATCAAGGGCAAAACGCTCGACGAGGCGATGAAGGTGACCAACCGGGAAATCGCCGAATACCTCGGTGGCCTGCCCGAGCAGAAGATGCACTGTTCCGTCATGGGCCGCGAGGCCCTCGAAGCCGCCATCGACAACTACCGCAGCGGCGGCACGAAGAAGCACGAGCTCCAGGGCAACATCGTCTGCACGTGCTTCGGCGTCACCGACGTGGAGATCGAGCGGGTCGTCCGCGAGAACGGCCTGACGACCGTCGAGCAGGTCACCAACTACTGCAAGGCCGGTGGCGGCTGCGGCGGCTGCAAGGGCGAAATCCAGAAAATCATCGAGCGCATCCAAGGCGAGAAGGTCAGGGAGCAGGAGCTGCCCCTGCCCCGGAAGGGCCAGCGGCTCACGAATATCCAGAAAATCCAGCTCATCCAGCAAACGATCAACGAGCAGATCCGGCCGGCCCTGCGGGCCCACGGCGGCAATATCGAGCTGATCGACGTCGTCGGCGACAAGGTGATCATCGCCTTCCGCGGCATGTGTGCGCAGTGCAAGATCAGCGACTTCACCATGAAAGACGTCGTCGAGGCCAAGCTGCGCGAGTTCGTCTCCGAGAGCTTGTACGTCGAGGAAGACAACGAGTCGCTGGAGCAGGGGCACGAGCATTGAGGGTAGATAATGACGACTATTTATTTCGACAATAACGCGACAACCCGGGTGGCGGACGAGGTGCACGAGGCGATGCAGCCGTATTTCACGGAACTGTACGGCAACCCGTCGAGCATGCACACGTTCGGCGGCCAGGTCGGGATCAGGATCCGCGAGGCCCGCGAGCAAGTGGCCGCACTGCTTGGCTGCGAGCCCGGCGAAATCATCTTCACCAGTTGCGGCACGGAAAGCGACAACGCCGCCATCCACGGGGCGCTCGCCGCCGTGCCTCAGAAACGCAAAGTGATCACCACCCGCGTGGAGCATCCCGCCGTGCTGACTGTCTGCCGCGACCTGGAAACCCACGGGTACACGGTGGTCGAGCTGAGCGTGGATAAGCTCGGCCGACTCGACTTGGACGAGCTGGAGCGCCAGCTCGACGACGACACGGCCCTGGTCACGATCATGTATGCCAACAACGAGACGGGCGTGATCTTCCCCGTCGAGCAGATCGCCGAGATGGTGACCAGCCGCGGCATCACCTTCCACACCGACGCCGTGCAGGTTGTCGGCAAGGTGCCCCTGAACCTCGCCAAAAGCCCCATCAACCTGCTGAGCCTCTCCGGCCACAAGCTCCACGCCCCCAAGGGCGTCGGCGTGCTCTACGTCAAGAAAGGCACCCGGATCGCCCCGTTCCTGCTCGGCGGCCACCAGGAGGGCGGCCGACGCGCCGGCACGGAGAACGTCCCCGGCATCATCGGCTTGGGCAAGGCCTGCGAGCTGGCCGCGCAGCACATGGAGGACGAGAACACGAGGGTCAAGCTCTTGCGTGACAAGCTCGAAAGCAGGATTCTCAAGACCTGTCCCGACAGCCGCGTCAACGGCGACCGCCGCAGCCGCCTGCCGAACACGACGAACATCAGCTTCGAGTACGTCGAAGGCGAGGCGATCCTGCTGCTGCTCGATCGTCACGGCATCTGCGCCAGCAGCGGCTCGGCCTGCACCAGCGGCTCGCTCGAACCCTCGCACGTCCTGCGCGCCATGGGCGTCCCGTTCACCGCCGCCCACGGCTCCATCCGCTTCAGCCTCAGCCGATACAACACCGAGGAGGAGGTCGACTTCACTATCGACAAGATGCCCGAGATCATCAACCGCCTGCGCGAGCTCTCCCCCTTCGTCCAGGCCGCCAAACGATGAGCCGGAGGATGATCGGCCCATGTGCTATTCACTGTATCTGTCGACGAGCAGCCCGGAAGATTTGACGAAGCACAACTCGGAGTTGGTGCGCTTCAGACGGCCTGAGCCTGCGGACGAGAAGTGGACGGGCCTGCTGCAGCACGAACATAAGTGGTTCGTCGGATCGAAGTCTCAGTGCAGTTGCACATTTCGGCATTTCACCTCGCCCGATCTGGGCTTTACCGAGCCGCAGGACTGGGCCCCGGAGGACAAAGACAACATCGAGGCCACCGCCGAGTTATATCGCGTGATCCACGGCCTCGCTTCCGCCGGAGAGCGGGTGGACTGCCTGGACGTGTGGTTTGACGCCAGGCCGGACGCCATCGAGGAGATGGTCGTGAAACTCGATGCCGTCTCCGAAAAGCAGTTCCTCCTCTTCGAGAACTATCACCTCCTATTCGGATAGCCGGGTGCTTGTTTCGGACTTCGGTATTCGGATTTCGAGTTTCACACCACCTTCGGCGTGAACTCGGCCAGTTCGTAGGTCCCGATGGTCTTCTCCAGCTCGGCAACCTGGGCCACGACCTTCCGGAAGCCGTTTTCGCCGAATCGCTTGTCCTCGATTTCCTCGAAACGGTCTCCCATCTCGTCGTACTCTTTGGGCCCGACGACCATGTGCAGGTCGGGAAACAGGACGGACCCCTCGCGTGCGCTGTGCGGCAGGTACATGCGGACGTACGCGCGCATGTCGCCCATGAGGCGTTTCACGTCGGCTTTCTCCTTGGGCTCGCTGGCATCCTTGAGGATCGACCGTGTCAGCGCCGTGGCGGCGTCGTGTTGCTTGCGGAGCACGGCCACGAGGTCCGCGTCCCGGCCGGCCTTCTCGAACGCCGGAAAGACGTAATCCTCTTCAAGTTTTTGGTGGTACTCCTCGACGAACCTCTGGATCAGCCGGGCCGACTCTGCAAGCGTCTTGGCCGGCCATTCTTCCCCGCGCGACTGCCTCGCCGCAATCCGCTCATAGATGAGCAGCAGACGATGCAGAACCGCGTGCTCGCGCATCAGGTCTTCCGGCGCGGAGACACGCGTCTCTTCTTTCTCCGTCTCCCTGGCTTTCTCCTGGGCCTTTTCCGCTCTTTCTTCGGCTCGCTTGGTTCGCTGCTGGGCGTCGCCGGATTGTGCGAAGGCCAGCAGCCCGCCCGCCGACAGCCCCGCCGTCGCAAGCATTCTCCGTCGCGTCAAATCGCCGTCTTCCCTCGTTGCCATTTCTCCATCCTTCTATTGAACCCGTCGAAACGCCTATATCTTTTCCCAACTTGAATCTACACCCCATAGGCAAATCCCGCATAGCCTCACAGCAATCCGCTCACTGAATCCCGCCATCGCCGTCAGGTACAGGCTCATTCGCCTCGCCCTTGCTCCGCCCTGTCGGACTCGTGTCTGTCAGGGCCTGACTTCCGAGTAGGCGCGAATCTTCGCCCTCTCGTTGCCGATAGAGCCGATCTGGTATTTGTGGGCGTTGTAGACGGGCCGCGTGAATGCGTTGGGCTGTGTCAGGTGGGCAGACACGAAGTAGTGCTTCCCATCGAAATGAACCTGGTAAGGCACCCATTCAAAGGGGTCACGGTCGTCCTCCGGGAGGGTCAAATTCATGCCTAAGACGTCCCGCAGGTACTCCAGGAAATCCGCGTACTTGAAAATGGCTCCAGTCAGACCGTGCGGTGGATAATCGTATTCTTTCGGCAACTTCTTGGACGAGATGAAGATATCAATCGGGATCGCGACCATATTCAGCTCGACGTTCTCCCAGTTCTCGGCATACGGATAGCGGCTGGTCTTCTGCCGGTATTGCTCGATGACAGTGGCAATCGCATAGACATCCTTCATCCGCTGGCTGTCCGTCTTTGCTGTGGGTTTCGTGTTGGTGCAGCCACAGAACGACAGCAGTGTCACGGCGACAAGACAACATCGCGATAGTCGCATTCTTCTCCTCAGAGCACTCGGATTGTGTGTGACTCCGAAATCGTTTTCATGCGTCGGCCTGTGGGCGGTAGTAGTGAGCAGGTTTGTTCCCATCGTATCGCTCCTGTCGAAGGTCGGATGACTCAGTTGCCGGGGGCCAGAATACCACCCCTTTCGGCACAAATCCAGAAGATCACCAAATCCATACGCCCCGGGCTCGGCCGCAGGCCTTGGCGATGGTTTAGGCGGCTCCTAAGAAAACCATCGCCAAGCTTCGCTTGACGATGCCACCCGGATTACTGCCATCTGCTGCCAAAGACTTGACCGGAAACAGTATCAGGGGGATTCGCGCGTGAATGACGCATGGATCCTATTCGGAGGCGACGAGACGCAAGATATTGCGTCTCTACAGGAATTTGGGATGACAGCGAGACGGGCGCGAGCTAGTTGAGATGTGTACGGCTCGTCATTGCGCGTTCATCATATTTCGGGCGGGCTAGCGGACGTGGATGGAGCCGCTGGCGGTGTGGATGGAGAGGCTGCCGGCCCCTTCGCCGATGGTGCCGGCGACGTGCTTGCCGCCGATCTCGCCCTGGACGGATACGGGCAAGTCGATATGGACGGAGCCGCTGATGGCAGACAGGTCCACGCGGCCGGCGAAGCCGGGGGGCAGGACGACATCCACACCGCCGGAGCTGTTGTGGATCTCGGCGGTGAGGTCTCGCGGCGCCGAGGGCGAGAATGTCACGGAGATGTGGCCGCTGCCGTCTTCGGCCGTCAGCCGCTGGCAATCGAGGTTCCCAGCGCTCACGTTGCCACTGCCGGCGGAAAGGGCGATCGTTTTCGCGCGAGCGTCGGAAGCTTTCGCGCTGCCGCTGGAAGAGTGGACCCGCAGCGAGTCGGCCTCGACCCGCTCCGCGCCGGCCGAGCCGCTGGCGGACTGCACGCGGCAGGCCCTCGCCTGCGATGCGTCGGACAGCGATGCGCTGCCGCTGGCGCTTTCGATGTCGGCGTCGCCGCCGGTGACACCTTCGCAGTGGGCTGAGCCGCTCGCCGACCGCAGACGAACGGAGCCGTGGATGCGTG
>Ga0315277_10000164_pt1 | contig 111889 bp, 98 predicted proteins | sample YL17G05_15_MG_FD_203695 | JGI IMG/M metagenome (GOLD analysis project Ga0315277, IMG submission 203695) | Sediment microbial communities from Yellowstone Lake, YNP, Wyoming, USA - YL17G05_15 | ecosystem: Environmental > Aquatic > Freshwater > Lake > Sediment | place: USA: Wyoming | collected...
TCTGGCCCAACGCCACCTTCCACGACACCCCGGAGATCCGCAGCAACCTCCGAGAGATAGCACCGAATCTCCCGGGCCGCCAGTTGACCGCTGAGGACATCAAGTACTCCATTGAGCGGCAGCTCAATGAGGACAGCCCCAAGAGCGCCCTCTACTACCGTAAGAGCCACTGGGAGACGGTCGACAAGATCGAGGTTGTAGACCCCTTGACGCTGAGGATCACTACCAAGCGCCCCACCGGGCCTTTCATTCACTTCCTCGCCGACAGCTACGCCTTCGTGATAGGGAAGGAGCTGGTGGACCCCGACAAAGATGAGATGAATTCCGTTGAGCGTCTGGTGGGCACCGGTCCGTTCTTCCTCCAGGAGTTCACGCCCCTCAAGGTGTCGAGAGGCGCCAGGAACCCTAATTGGTTCGGCAAGAACCTGAAGGCCGACATTGGACTCGCTGACCGGCCCATCATCGATGGCTACCAGGCGTTCTGGGTGAACCCTGACGTCACAGCCTGCGAACTCGCCTTTCGAAGCAAACAAGTCGATCAGTTTTACGCCGATGACCCAAACACGCTGGAGCGTGTGGCCAGGGAAGAGGGTCTGACTGTCGACGAGAGCCTGGGCAGTGGACTCATACACAGCCGTTTCCTGGTCGCTGACTCGCCGGCGGCAAAGACTCCGTTCAAGGACCTGAGACTGCGCAAGGCCATCCACCTGGCCGTGGACCGTAACGTGATGGCCCAGCAGATGTTGATGGGAGGGGGTTACCCCTGCGGGCCGGTGCCCGCAGCCAACGAAAAGTGGGCCTTCTCAGCGGAGGAACTTGCCAGCAAGCCCGGCTATCGCTTTGGGGCCCAGGAACGGGAGGAGGACCTGCGCGAGGCGAAGCGCCTTTGGGAGGCCGGCGGCGGCTCGTCTGTCGGCCCCGTCACCGTGGTCTATGCGGGCATTCCCGAGTACATCAAGTCTTTCTTCCCTCAGTTGCAGGCTCAGTTCAGGGAGACGCTTGGCTTGGAGATTGAAGGTGACCTGGATCCGACGGGGTACACCAAGCTCGCCCAGGGGGTGCTAAACAAGAGCATAGTGATGACCTTCGGCTTCGACAACGGCTGGAACGACCTGGACGACTACGTCTATCCCTTCTTCCACAGCAAGGGTCCCAAGAACTCCTTCATGCTCTCCGATTCGGAGCTCGACCGTATGCTGGAGGCGGAGAGGGGCGAGATGGAGTACGAGCGTCGCCGCCAGCTAGGCTTCGAGATTCAGGACTATCTCCTGGACAAGGTTATGCCGATGGCCGTGTGGGTGTCGACCATCAACCGCACCGTGGAACGGTCCTACCACAAGAATGTCTCCCCTACACCCTGGCACGACGCGGGCTTTCACCGGGCCGACGAGTGGCTGGATACCGCGGACCCCACTTGGCAGGGGAGGCCAGCCTAGCCGGCCAAGAGCGGCGTTGATTCGGAGAAGCTCGGCTTCAGGCTCCTCTTAGTACGTGCCGTACTTGTCCCTGGCGTCTGCCAGGGCCACAAGATTCGCTTCGGGCGTTCCTATCCCCAGCTCGCAGCCGGATGAGAGAGCAAAGCTGCATTTGTCTTTGGCGATCTCCATGCTGGCCTTCACCATCGCGTCCACCTCGTCGGGGCTGCCCAGAAGAAGGGTCCGCGTGTGGTCTATGCCCGCCGCGATGGCGTAGCGGTCACCGAACTTGCTGACAGCGTCCTCCAGGGAGTATTCCGACCCAGGCCACCAGAACTGAAGCTCATCGAGCGCATCGCCGAATGTATGCGTTACGAAGTCGAGATCCGGTCTCGGGCCGCAAAAGTGGGTCGTAACCGGCACATCGCGACCGACGCGCTCTTTCACCCTCCACAGAGCCTCCAGCTCCAGCCGCGCTATCTCTTCCTTGTACTCCGGCGGTGCCAGGTCCCTGTCCAGGCTGGCGAACCCCCAGTTGATGTTCGTTAGCCTATCCTTCCAGGGCTCAAGGCTGCCCGCGATGAAGTCCACGGTCCAGTCCATCATCACTCTCTTTATGGCCCCGAAAACGGCCTCCGGAAAGAGGATCAGGTCTCGCAAGGCCTCCTTTACTCCCATCAAAAGGGCGAGGTTGGACACCGGTCCATATCCCCCCTGCCTGAACGCCACCTTGTCGCCGATCTCATCGGAGACGATGGCAGCCGCCTTACGTAGTACCTCGGCCCTCCTCCCCGAAAAAGGATCGCGGTATTCGAGCTCCTCGTAGACCTTCGGGTCCGGCCTCCTACGGTCGGCGACCGTCTTCTTCGGGTATATCAAGTTGTCGGTGATGTACACTTCCACCCCAAAGGGCTCGAACGCCCACCACAAGTCGGTGTTCACGACACATACGTCCGCCTTGTAGTTCTGCACGTACCTGATGTGACCAAGCGCTATCTTCTCCGGATCGAAGGCGAACTGGTGCATGGAGACGCCGGACTGAGCCAGAGCCAGGTCAACCGACCAGTGCAGCAGCGGCACCTTGTCGGGCTTCTCTCCACGCAGATTGCACAGGAACCTTTCTTTCCCCGTCATCTCAGCCATCAGACCCCCTCCTTCAACTGGCGCAGCAATCGATTCGCCTCCTCGACCGCCTGCGGGGCGTTGGGCGCCCAGCCATCGGCCTCAATGACCTGCGCCCATCTCTCCGATGTCACGGCGCCGCCAATCAGGACCTTCAGGCTATCCTTCAGGCCTGTTGCCTGTAGCGCCCCTATGGTCATCTGTTGCAGGGGGAGACAGGCGATGATCATGCTGGCCAGGGCCACGATATCGGGCTTCTCCCTCTCCACCGCTTCGACGACCTGGTCGGGGAAGACTATCTCCCCCAGATCGACGACCTCAAACCCATCGGCCATGAGCAGCAGTCTGATGATGTCCTTTCCCAGGTAATGAGAGGAGCCCAACGTGCCAATGACCACCTTGCCCTTCGGGGGCACCTCAGCGTTCGTCAGTTCGAACCCCGTCTCAAAGATCGTGGCCGCGGCTGTGAGGTGGGCGATGCTGTATTTCCCCGCGTCATAGCGGTCCAACGCATCGAGGAACAAGGTCATTAGGGCTTTCGTGACCTCCTCCCGCGGTACACCTGCCTCCAGGGCCCGCTTTATCGCCGCCTCGGCCTCAAAGTACTTGAAGGCCAAGAAACTCGCGGCGATGGCACCAAGATGCTGTTCTATGTCCTCTTTCAAGTTCCAGACCTCCACAATTTCCCATGCGCGCGGCCAGTTTACACCGCCCCTCTCGCAGTGGGAAGTCGGCCAGCCGTGTGTAACCGGATCCCCTCGCCCTATCGCCTTGCGTGCCTGATGTGTTCTCCCTTCTCCTCTTGTCGATGGGGCACGAATCGGGGCGTGGCCCGCTGGCGACGGGCCTACAGCCGTCGCAGCGCCGGCAGTACCTCGCGGCCGTAGAAGTCAATGAAGCGGCGCTGATCCCGCTGGGCCGAGTGGACGAAGACGTGGGTCGCCCCCGCGTCGACCAGCCTCTTGATGGCGTCCAGGTGGATCTGCGGGTCCGCGCTGATCACCCACTGCTCCATCTCCTGCTCCGCCGTTGAATGCTCCTCGGAGTAGCGTTGGATCTGGCGCGGGTCGTACATGTCCAGGACCTCGTTGGGGATGGTGTGGTAGAGCCACAACCGTGCCACTTCCTGGGCTTCCTCTCGGTCGCCGACGAAGACGAAGGGCTCCGCCAGTCTCGGCATGGCGCTGGGGTCCTTGCCGGCGGCGCGTGCTCCCTCTTCGAAAGCCTGGACCACCTCCTTCCGGCTGGTAAGCGTGAAAGGATCGGTGATCCAGCCGTCGCCGTGCTGGCCGGCCAGCCGCGCGCTCCTGGGGCCCGCGCCGGCGACGTAGATGGGGACCGGGCGGGCCGGCTTGTCGTAGAGCTTGGCGCTGTCCAGCCGGTAGTAGCGTCCTTCGAAGCTCACCCAATCCTCCGTCCAGAGGCGCCGGATGAGGGTGATGGCCTCCGCCAGGCGCTCGGCGCGCTCCCGGTAGGGGCCCCAGCCGCCGCCGGCGGCGACCTCGTTTAGGGCCTCGCCGGTGCCAACCCCCAGGAAGACGCGGTTGGGGTAGAGCACGCCGAGGGAAGCGAAGGCGTGCGCGACCTCGGCCGGGTTGTAGCGGTAGATGGGGCAGGTGATTCCTGTCCCCAGCAGCAGCCGCTCGGTGCGCTGCCCCATGGCCGCCAAGGTGATCCAGGCGTGGGCGGCGTGTCCCTGGTTGTCTTGCCAGGGGTGGAAGTGGTCGCTGGCCCAGAGGGCGTCGAAGCCCGCCTTCTCGGCGGCGACGGCGTACTCGATAAGGTCCGAGGGCGCGAACTGCTCGTGTGAGGCGACGTAGCCGACGACTGGTGGCATGGTGCTCCCCCTATCCTGAACGTGGTTCCCAGAGGATTTCCCGGCGCACGTATGCGGTCATCTGTAGTTAGCGCACCCAGACGGAGAGATCAAGCCCCGTCCAGGGCGGCTGCCTCTCCCTTTCGGCCTACGCCGTTTGCTGCCTAAGCGTCGCCTGGCGGTTGCCGATAATCCCGATAGGACTAAGCCTTGTGCGTGTGCCCGCTACCTGCTGTGGAGGGCTCGCGCTGCGTCGTGGTGGGCAGGAAGGTGCGCTCTTGCGCCTTACAACCAAAGTCTGGCTCCTCATCAGCCTCATCGTCCTTGGCGTTGTGCTGGTAGGGACAGCTTTCTCCATCCAGCACCAGGTCGACCAGCGAGTGAAGGAAGCGCGGCGGTTCAACAGTGAGATGGTCTACCCGGGCATACGGCTCTTCGTCGATGAGTTCAGCCGTCCCTATATCGAGGGCGAGCCGCCGATCTTTAGTTTCGATGACCTCGAGGGCTTCACTCAGGTCGCCGGTATTGCACTCGTCGAGATCTACGTACCCGGTGCCGGCCGCATCTTCACCACAAACCCCGGCCTGATGCCTTCGCCCGCGGACACAGAGGCCATGCAGCCGGCGCTCCAGGGCTCCACGGTGTCCTCTATCTGGGCTATTGGGTCGGAGCCAGAGGGCGGCCACCGTGTGAACAACCTCAATCTCATCCGGATCCTGAGGGGCGGCGCGTTTGCAGACGAGTTTTGGGGGCCGGTGCAGAGCCCAGACGGCCAAACCCTGGCCGTCACCAGGGCCCTCATTGGTTTGCCGGGCCTGCATGATGACGCCGTGGCTATCGTCCTCACGAACACGCTCATGGGCGGCGCCCTCGTCGTCGGGTTGTGGGTCGCCCTGTGGCTCACTCTCCAGGTCCTGATCAGGAGGCCGCTGGCCGAGCTGACTTCCACGACTCGCCGCATTCGCGAGGGGGAGATCAGCGTGCGGTCGCCCACGCCTGGCAAGGACGAACTGGGCGAGCTGGCCGTCTCCTTCAACGCCATGGCCGACGAACTGGAGAGGCAGGCCACCACGGACCCGATAACCGGACTTCTGAACCACCGTTACGGCGACGTGGCGCTGAACGAAGCCCTTCAGCAGGCGCGTTCGCAGGGCAGTCCGCTCTCCGTCCTCATCGGTGACATGGACGACTTCAAGTTATTCAACGACACCTTCGGACACCCCTTGGGCGACGAGGTGCTGAGGCTGGTGGCGGGCGTCTTCCGGCAGATGAGTGGTGACTCGGGGATAACGAGCCGTTACGGCGGTGACGAGTTTCTGGTTGTTCTCCTCGGCGCTGACAAAGCGGCAGCCACTGCCTTCGCCGACCGGCTGGCGGCTGCCGTCGGCGAGATCGAGTTTCAGGTCGGCGATGGCGCCCGAGTGCCCATCGGCCTTTCCCTGGGCGTGGCCTCCTTCCCCGAGGACAGTGAGTCCAAGGACCGCCTTCTGGTCCTGGCCGACGCTGCCATGTACGAGGCCAAGCGGCTGGGCGCAATCGACCGCCAGGAGCCCCACGCGGTGAACGCGGGCGGAGCACGCATGGAGAGCGTCTTCGGAGCCCTGGACGGTCTGGTGCAGGCCATCCAGTACCGCGACCGCTATACCAAGACCCACAGCGACCTGGTGGCCGAGTACGCCGCCAAGCTATCACTTCAGGCCGGCCTGTCTGACGAGGCGGTCCGGGCCATACGCATCGCTGGCGTCCTGCATGACGTTGGCAAGCTCATCGTCCCCGATGACATCCTGAAGAAGCCGGGCCCTCTCACAGCGGAGGAGTATGAGGTCATCAAGCGCCACCCCCTGGTGGGTGAGATGCTGATCCGGGAGTCGCCCTTCCTGGAGGACGTCATGCAGGCCGTGGGCTGTCACCACGAGAGCTACGACGGCAGCGGCTACCCGAGGGGCCTACGGGGCGATGAGATCCCGCTGCTGGGGCGCGTCATGGCCGTCGCCGATGCCTACTCCGCCATGTCTCTGGACCGGCCGTACCGCAAGGCCCTTTCGGTGGACGAGATCGTCGCCGAACTCAAGGGCGGTGCTGGCACCAGGTTCGACCCTCACCTCGTCGACATCTTCGTGGAGATGCTCCAGGCAGAGAGGCGCACCAAGGCCGCCTGAGGCTGGCTCTCCTGTCCCTGTAGATCGCCTCTTGCCCGTTTGTCCCCTTGCTGCACCATGCTACAATCCAGGCCGGTACAGGATGCGCCGACCCGGCCGGAGCCGTCTTTCTCTAGGGGGCAGCGATGGGCAGGCTATGGACTCTTGTTGGTGTTGTCGTCCTCGCCCTGGCCGCCGTCAGCCTGGCGGCCTGCGGCGGAAACGACGGGGATGAGGAGGGAGGTGGAGCCGGGAATGAGGCGGGGCCGACAGCGGCGTCGGGTCCCGTGAGCATCGACTTCTGGCACTCGGAGACGGCGGCAAACGAGACTGCTCTCCAAAGTCTCATCGACCGCTTCAACGCCTCTCAGGACGAGGTGAAGGTCCGGCTGGTCTACCAGGGTAGCAGTGTCGAGATCAACCTCAAGCTGCTGACCTCCATGCGTGGGGGAGACGTGCCAGCACTGGTGGAACTGTCCGATGTGGACACCCAGGTCATGGTCGATAGCGGCGGCGTCACGCCGGTGCAGCAGTTCATCGACGCTGAGGACTACGGCTTGTCGGACTTCGATGAGAAGGCCGTTCAGTACTACACGGTGGACGATGATCTCTACGCCATGCCCTTCGGTATCGCTGTCCCCATGCTCTTCTACAACAAAATCCCCTTCAGGGAGGTAGGCCTGGACCCCGGGAAGCCGCCAAAGACGCTGGACGACGTGCGCGCCTACTCGGAGAAGCTCTTCAAGGTGGACGGCTCTGGCAACGTGGTGCGGAGTGGCATCACCTTGGACATACAGGCCTGGTATCTGGACCTGACGCTGGCCGAGCATGGCGACCTCTATGTGAACAACAACAACGGTCGCGACGGTCGTGCTACGGAGGCGGTGTTCAACGGGCCCACCGGCCAGGCATTCTTCCGCTGGTGGGATGAGATGGTCGAGAAAGGCCTGGCCTTCAACGTGGGGCGCAACCCGAGCGGCGCCGACACCTTCCTGGCCGTGGCTTCTGGGCGGGCCGCCATGACCGTCGGCAGCTCCCAAGCCCTGCGCACCGTGTTCGATGCGCTGGAGAAGGGCGTGCAGGGTGTGGAGCTGGGTGTGGGACCCTTCCCGGCTGTGGCTGGCGGCACCGGCAAGCCGGGCATCTTCAGCCGCTCCCTCTGGATCATGAACAAGCGCTCTGAGGCGGAACAGCAGGCGGCCTGGAAGGTGGCGCGCTGGCTGGCAGAGCCGGAGCAGCAGGCGGAACTCTTCGCGGGCAGCGGCTACCTGCCGGTGCGCGTGTCTGCCTACGACCTGGAGGCTTCGCGCCAGGTGCTGGAGAAATACCCCGAGTACCAAGCGGCTGTGGACCTCTTCGTAGGCACGCCGTCGACGCCGGAGAAGCTGGGGCCGCGGATGGGGCCCTTCTCTCAGGTGCGGGAAACGGTGGCCCAGGGTTTGGAGGAGATGATCGTGGGCGGCAAGGACCCTGCCCAGGCGCTGGACGATGCCGCCGAGCGCGCCACTAAAGAGCTCGAGGACTACAACAGCCGAGTGGGGGAGTAGAGCACTGCTCTATGGGTCGTGGTCACAGGATGCATGGACCCGGCCGCGGGCCGCTTTTTCCGGAGGGGCAGTGATGAGCAGGGTATGGGCTCTTATCGGTGTCGCCGTCCTCGTTCTGGCGCTTACCGCCTGTAGTGGCGAAGAGGGGGCCGAGGAGGGAGGCGGAGCGGGGAATGAGGCGAAGCCGACGGCGTCGGGTCCCGTCACTATCGACTTCTGGCATTCGGAGTCGGCTGCCAACGAGACCACTCTCCAGCGCCTCGTCGACCGCTTCAACGCCTCCCAGGACCAGGTGAGGGTCAGGTCTCTCTACCAGGGCAACGTCCATGACCTTGTCCTCAAGCTGGTGAACTCCTTGCCTTCGGGCAACGTGCCGGCGATCGTTGAGCTGGTCGAGGCGAACGTTCAGATCGCGGTCGATAGCGGCGGCATCACGCCGGTACAGGAGTTCATCGACGCTGAGGGGTACGACCTGTCGGACTTCGACGAGAAGCTAGTCGAGTACTACACGGTGGACGGCAATCTCTACGCTATGCCCTGGGCCGTCTCTGTCCCCATGCTCCTCTATAACAAGATCCCCTTCCGGGAGGTGGGCCTGGACCCCGACAAGCCGCCGCTGACCCTGGACGACGTGCGTGCTTACTCAGAGAAGCTGCTCAAGGTAGACAGCGCCGGCAACGTAGTGCGCAGCGGCCTTGCCCTGGACACGGACCCCTGGTGGCTGGAGGTGACCCTGGCCGCGCACGGCGACCTCTACCTCAACAACAACAACGGTCGCGATGGCCGCCCCACCGAGGTCCTCTTCAACGGCCCCACCGGCCAGGCCTTCTTCCGCTGGTGGGACGAGATGATCGATAGTGACCTGGCCTTCAACGTGGGGCGTAATCTCTCCGGCGCCGATGCCCTTATGGCTGTAGCCGCTGGCCGGGCCGCCATGGCCTTCAGCTCCTCGTCAGTTCTGCGTTCGGTCTTCGGGGTGCTGGAGGCCGGTGTGGAGGGCGTGGAGCTGGGAGTGGGGCCCTTCCCGGGCCTGCCCGGCGGCACCAATGAGCCGGGCGTCGGTAGCCGCTCGCTTTGGATCATGAACAAGCGGTCGGACGCGGAGCAGCAGGCGGCCTGGCAGTTCGTTCGCTGGCTGGCAGAGCCCGAACAGCAAGCGGAACTCTTCGCCGGCACTGGCAATCTGCCTGCACGCATCTCCGCCTACGACCTGGAGCCCTCGCGCCAGGTCTTGGAGGAACACCCCGAGTACCAGGTGCCGGTGGACTCCTTCGTGGGAGTACCCTCGACGCCGGCGAAGCTGGGGCCGCGCATGGGGCCCTTCTCCATGGTATCGGACATCGTAGCTGAGGCCATAGAGGAGATGGTGGTGGGCGGGAAGGACCCTGTCCAGGCCCTGGACGATGCCGCCGAGCGCGCCACCAAAGAACTTCAAGACTACAACCAGCGCGTGGGGGAATAGAACCTTAGCCCGCCGAGAGGCCCCCGCACAGCGCACGAGGCTCTCTGACGCCGTCAGTGCCCTCACAGCCGCCGCCCGCCTTAGGCGAGTCATAATCGCTCATTATGGGCAAGCTCCACGCCTGTCCAGAAAGAATATGAGGCGATAGGTCTTGACACGAGGAGCGGGGGGGGGTATACACTGCGGACGTTGTACAGTGCGAGGTGACGCGATGAAGACACATGCTCTGATGGTTATTCTCCTAGGGGCCATTGCCTTTCTGGTGGCAGCTCTCGCGCCGCCAGGCGGCACGGCGGCGCAACCCCAGCCCACCATGGTCCTCTCCCCTTCCAGCGGGCCGTGTGACGCGACTGTGGAGGCAAACGGCACGGGCTTTGCCGTGGGGAACCTAGGGCTGTACCTTCTCCGGCCAGGCACGACCGATGTGAACATGGGGATCTTGAACGGGGCAGTAGTCCACCCAGAAGGCGAAGGCAGCTTCAGCCAGGCAGTGCCGCTGAGGGACCACGGTTGCGAGGCGGCGACTCTGGACAGCCAGGCGGAGCAACCCACAGGCTATCTCGCCATCGCGGCAGCCCCCGGGGGGGGCGCGGTGCAGCCCGGCGAGCGCATTCCAAACATCATCGCCGTGGCCCAATACGCCTACACGACGACAACGCGGCAGCCCCAGCCCACGATGACCATCACGCCCTCCAGCGGACCGTGCGATGCTACGGTGGAGGTCACAGGGCGCGACTTCCCGGCCGGCACCGCCATCCACCTAGACGTGGGGGGAGGCGGAGGAGAATCGACGCTGGGCAAGCTCGCGTCCCTTGTCACGGACCCCGGCGGCGCGTTTACATTAGATGTCACCCTGGGTACCTTGGGCTGCCAAGGAGCCCAGTGGGTTGAGGGACTCGGAGCGGGGCCGAAGCAATTCGTGATCTTCGCGGAGCGGGAGGAGCCCGTCATCGTGCCTGGGCAAGCAGGAATGGCGGGGGCCTTCTACACATACACGACGACCGTCCCCCGCGCACCGCAAGCGCTCCCCTCGACCGGCAGCGGGCCAGAGGAGCGGTCAACGCGCCCAGCGTGGCTCGTGTTGGCAGGAGCGCTGGCGGGCGTGGGGCTGGCATTGGTGGCAGGTTCACTCTATCGCAGCAGGAGGCTGCGAAGCTAGGAGGAGACGACATGAGTCGTTCACTGCTCCTGGGGATCATGGTCTGCGTCGTCGTGGTGGTGATGCAGGCGCCGGCGCCTTCTCCGCCCGCATCCGCGTCGCCGACGAGTGTGGAGCGTGTGGAGTATCGGAGCCCCGTTCCATCATGCGCCGACGGCATCAAGCAGCTAGGCCTGGAGGGGCAGCCGGTGAACTGCGAGGAGCCGCCACCGCCCACCTACGACCCGCCGCAGATGCACGGCAAGTTCCGCTTGGTCCCTGAAAGCTACGTCGGCCCCCTGACCTATGAGGATGTGCCTGACACTGCCCCGCACGGCGTTGTCTCCGACGACATTCAGGCCATCAGGACATCGTCCATCTACGTGGAGCCCGCGTGGCTACCGGAAGGCTACAGCCTCTCATCGGCAGGCACAGCCGGGACAGACTCGGAGCACATGATCGTTGCCGTCTACACTGGCCCGGGGGAGCCCATACAGGTCAGCAGGCTTCGACGGTTCAGCTGGCCCATCACCCTCATCCTGCCGGTTGGCGATTCCGCGGCCGTCTTCGAGACGCCGGTGCTGGAGGGGAAGGAGGCGGTGCTCTATTACCCCAAGCCGGGCTTTTCAGGCCAGACCGTGCTCTCCTTCGTCGACGGTGATGTTGAGACGACGGTTTTCGGCGAGCGTCTTGACCCGGGCACCGCCACTCGCATCGCCCTCTCACTCATCTGCGGCGCCTCGTGCGCTGCGTCACCGGCGGCCACCAGCGAAGGATACTCCGATGGAACCTCCAGCGCCTCGGCGGAGGGCCAGGAGGCCGCCGAGGTAGAGAGCGTTGCTACGGGCGATGCGAGCACTACATCCGGGGCGATGTTTCCTAACCAGGTTCGCGTGATGGCAGGGCTGGGAACCCCCGACTCGAACGTAAAGGCGCTGGAGTCGGGGTGGCATGGGTCCGCCTATCAAGAGGCCGCCCTGGACCTGCAGGACCCGCGAGGCCCAGACTATACGAAGGGCCTCGACGTGTGGGTCACGACCTGGCCCTGGAGCGGAGCCGGGCAGATACGTTTCACGGCCCTGGAATACCAGCTCACCACCCCCTGCACCGGGCGCTATGTGGAGCTGGACGACACAGGGGGCCACTACCGTGGCAAGCTCACCTACGTGCATCTGGACCCCAACAATGAGATAGGCGAGGGCCAGTATTGGTACAGCAACCAGAACTACACCTGGACCATCCACTGGGTGGGGAAGGTGGCGGCCTGGGACCAGCAGGACCCGTCGTGCTGGACGGCCATCCACCTCCACCAGGGCCAGGTGGTGAACGATGGCAGCCAGGTGACGTACAACCAGGCGCTCCACGCTAACGAGGTCTTTTCGGAGACGGACTACGTCAACAACTGGATGCACTGGCTGCCCTTCGCGGGCTCAGGGGACTGGGACGGGGACGGCTGCGCGGACTCGCGGGAAGCACAGATGGGCTTCGACGCTTACAACTACTGGGACTTCTACGACGTACCCGTGCCCGCCAACCCGGACCCCACGCCCAACGGCACGAAGAACAGAGCCGTCAACTTTCAGGACGTGCTGGCGGTTCTGGCCTACGTGGGCACCTACGACGGCGGGCCGGCCAACGGCAATGGGGTGGACTACGATAGCCGGAAGGACGGCGACTGGAATGGGGACACGGTGGTGGACGCGGGGGACAAGGTGGGGCGTCGCTTCGACCGCTCGCCCGGACCGCTCCCCAACCCGCCCAACGATGCCGGCCCGCCGAGCGGCGCCCTCAACTTCCAAGACGTCCTGGTGGTGCTGGGGCAGCCAGGGCTGGACTGCCAATGACTGCCGCCATAGAACCCGCCGGGGCTAGACTGACATCGAGGAGGGCGGCCGCACGGCCGCCCTCCTGGTGTTTCGCCTTCTGCTGCGCAGCTCGATCACTCGCGGTCGATGCCGGCGAGGCGGCGGGCGATGGCCTTCTTCGCCTCTAGGTCGTAGTTGCCCAGGAGAGCGATGGTCTCCATGACGGGCGAGCCGCCGCCGTGCAGACCGGCGATCTGCTGCACGCCCGCCAGCCCCGAGCAGATGAGGTCGCCGATCATGCGGAAGCAGCGGTGCTGGTTCTCGGCCGTGATCTTGGGGTTGCGCATCATGTACTTCTCCAGCAGGGGGCCGGTGACCTCGTTGTAGAAGTCACCCTCCGGGGGCAGGGTGGCGGCCAGCCCGCCCGCCAGGTCGGCCACGATCTGGTGCTCGTGGTAGATATTCTCGCCGGCGTGCCGGCGGCCCACGTTGCAGTAGATGACGTCGGGCACGTAGGTGCCGGAGGGGGCCCGCTGCCCGTTGACGCCCCCGGCGATGCCGGCGGCGTAGACCAGCTCCGCCACGCCGATGAGGTCGGCCAGCTTGTGGCGGACGTGCTGCGCCGTCTCCACCCCGTTGTACTCGGCGACCAGGGCGGCGGCGCCCATGAGCACGTCGGAGGTGGCGGGCTTGCAGCCCGTGTAGCTGTGGCGGTGGAAGAGGGCGAAGAGGAGGGCCAGGGGCCCGGCGAACTGCCTCTCGCCGCACATGAAGACCCGCTCCCAGGGCACGAAGACGTCGTCGAAGATGGTGAGGGACTCCACGTCGCCGAACTCGGCGATGGGGGCGTGCAGGCGCATCCGCGGCCGCGGTGACGTGGGCCGGCAGACGAGGTGGACGCCCTCGGTGTCACCGGGGACGGCGAAGGCCACCGCCCAGTCGCTCTCCTCCTCGGTGAGGAAGCGGGTGGGCACGACGATGATCTCGTCGGCGTAGGGGGCGATGGTGTTGTGGGCCTTGGCTCCTCGCACCACGATGCCATCGGAGCGCCGCTCGACGACGCGCAGGTAGAGGTCGGGGTCGGCCTGCTGGTGGGGCCGCTTGCTGCGGTCGCCCTTAACGTCGGTCTGGGCGCAGTTGGCGCAGACGTCGTTGGCCTGGAAGTACTCCAGGTAGGCCAGGAAGCGCTTGTTGTAGTCGGTGCCCAGGGCCTGGTCCATGTCGTAGGTGACGACGGAGAGGGCGTTCATGGCGTCGATGCCCATGCAGCGCTGGATGCAGCCGCCGCTGCGCTGGCAGCAGAGGCGCGTCATCTTCTGCTTGGCCAGCAGGTCATCGACGCTCTGGTGGATGTTGCAGAAGCGGTTGATCTTCTCGCCGGTTAGGTGGGAGGTGGCGGTGGTGAACGGTTCAAGCTTCGGGTCCCGGGCCAGGTCGTAGGTGAGGCCGATGACGTTGATCCCGGGCAGAAGACGGGGGTCATTTCGGGAGACCAGCTCCCCGTTGACGTAGATGTTCGGCCTCATTTGGAGCAGACGCTCGCGGTACTGCTGAGATGTGATCATGACCTGTAACCTCCTGCGCGGTCGCCGGAGGCGCGGGTTCGCGCCGCCGCTGGCCGCGCTTGCCTGTCGGCAGGCAGGCTGTCGCCGCTGTGCCGGAAACCTCGGCCTCGGCCTGAGCCTCGGCCGGCCATAGCAGTCCCATTCTACCTCCTTCTTCCTGTCCTGTCCCATCCGTTGGACGCTGGTCTGAGAGCCAGCGCCGGGGCATAATCCCCTTCAGGGCCTAAGAGATCGACATAACGCCGCTTTTCTGGCGAGGGGGTCCTGCATGAATGATGCCGTCGTCCCTATTACCAGCGAACCCGGGTATAAGGAGGCCATCGCCCGCTGGGAAGCCTTCTGGTCGCTTGAGGACGTGGGGCGGCCCCTGTGGATGATCCCCACGCCGCCGGTCCTCACCGCGGCCGAGGTCGGCCTGGTCCCCATTCGCCCTCTGCTTCAGGACCGGGAGACGCAGCTCAACGCCCAGTTGGGCTTGATCCAGTGGCGACAGTCCGCGGGGGTGGGAGACGACTTCGTGCCCCACCTCCAGGCCCAGCAGGGGGTGACGGTCTTCGCCTCTGCCTTCGGCTGCCGGGTCGAGTTCTTCGACCATACGATGCCCTGGGCCCACCCTGTCATTAGACCTGAGGACCCGCCGGAGAAGGTGTACGAACTGCCGGTCCCCGCCGTAACCGATGGCCAGCTAGGCACGATCCTGGAGTGGGGAGACTACTTCGTCGAAAAGACCGCAGGCCGCTACGCCCTAGCGCTCACGGACCTTCAGGGCCCCCTGAACAGCTCCTACCTGGTGTGGGAGCCGGCCAGCTTCATGGTGGCCATGCGCACCAACCCCAGGGAAGTGCACCACCTGATGCGAATGATGACGGACCTCATCATCCGGTTCGTCCGTGAGCAGCGTTCGCGCGTGCGGGAGTTCATGCCCTGCCACTTTCCGCCCGTCTGGCTCCCTGACGGCCGCGGTATCAGCGTCAGCGACGACTGCCTGGCCGTCCTCAGCCCTGCCCTCTACGAGGAGTTCGCCCTTCCCTATCTGAACGAGCTCTCTGATGAGTTTGGAGGCGCGTTCATCCACTCCTGCGGCAAGTTCGTGCACCAGTTCGACAACCTGGAGAAGGTGCACAACCTGCGTGGCCTGAACTTTGGGGCATCGGAGACGCCCTTTGAGGCCGTATGGGAGCGCTTCGGCGGACGGACGGCCATCGTCACCCACCTGGGCCTCAACAAGGATATCCACTTCGATTCGGAGGCCGACTACGTGCGCCACGTGCTGCGGGTGAGGACCCATGACCGTGGGCTGTGCGTGCTGGTGATCCCGCCTGGAGGGCGCCGCGGGGGGGCTCACGACGTTGCTTCGGGTGAAGGTCCGGCAATGGCCGAGGCCTCCCTGGATGAGTTCCTCAGGGAGATGAGAGGTCTTCTGACCCCTGTGCGCTGAAGGCCGGGGTTGGTGGCTGGGAAGGGAAGCCGGCTCTCCGAGCGCGAGTGTTGTTCGTTGCGCTTCGTTAGATTGGCGGCGATAATTAGGCTAATCTAGGCCCGTGAGCAGTGATGGAGGAGCAAGGTGGACCTTTCGCTTATCAAGCAACGGCTGGTGGAGGGCGATGCACAGGGGACGGCCGATGGCGCCCGAGAGGCCCTCGCCGAAAAGGTGTCGGCGGAGACCATTCTCAAGGGTGCCCTCATTCCTGGTATGGAGGAGGTCGGCGACCTCTTCGCCCGCAACGAGTACTTTGTCCCGGAGCTCCTGCTTTCTGCTCGGGCCATGTACGCGGCCATGGACATCCTCCGCCCGCTGCTGGTGGGGAGCGGCTACCAGCCGGCGGGAAAGGTGGTCATGGGCACCGTCCAGGGTGACCTGCATGACATCGGCAAGAAGCTGGTGTCGATGATGCTTGAGGGCAGCGGCTTCGAGGTCGTTGACCTGGGGACGAACGTGACCCCGGAGCGCTTCGTGGAGGCCGCGAGGGAGAGCGGCGCCAAGCTGGTAGGCCTCTCCGCCCTTCTCACCACCACCCTTCCTGCTATGGAGGCGACGGTGCGTGCCATCCGGCAGGCGGAGCTGGCGGGCGAGGTGCGGGTCATGATCGGCGGCGCCCCCGTCACTGACTCCTTCGCCCGGCAGATCGAGGCCGACGGCTACGCGCCCGATGCGTCTTCGGCTGTCGCCCTCGCCCGGCGACTGGCCGGCCTGCGCAGCACCTAGGCGGGCACCGCCTGAGAGGCGGCCCAGGGAGCGGTGTGTGGTTCCTGGGACTACTAGCTCTTGAATAGTCCGTGACTGGACACGCTCTCGCGACCGGCGCGCTGGCTGCGGCGATGCGTTCGTCTGTTTTGATGGAGGTTTGGTATGCAGCGCCAGCCCAACTTTGAGAACCTTCGCCGGACAATCCTGCGCCAGGGTCCACCAGGCCCTGTGCCCTTCTTTGAGCTGTTCGCCGACCCGGGCATGGTCGAGGCCGTCCTGGGGGAGAAGTTCCCCGTCAACCTGCACCGCTACATCGAGGAGCCCGTCTTGGAGATCGCCGAGGATGAGCTCGCGGGGCTGGTGAAATCCCTCGACATGTACGTCCGCTTCTGCCGCGAAGTCGGCTATGACTACGTGTTCATGGTGACGGGCCTCAGCCTTTCGCGGAGGCTCATGCCCGCCGCCGATACCGCCGGCGTCCAGAACTGGCCCGGTGGCCAGCGCTACTGGCAGGATGAGGCCAGTGGCCCCATCCAGAGCTGGGCCGATTTCGAGTCCTACCCCTGGCCCAAGGCCGAAGACCTGAGCCACGCCGCCCTGGAGTACGTCAGCGCCGTGATCCCGGAAGGGATGAAGGTCGCTGCCTTCGGGTTCGGCGGCGTCTTCGAGAACGCCACCTGGCTGATGGGTCTGCAGCCCTTCTCCTACGCCCTCCAGGACCAGCCCGACCTGGTGGAGGCCATCTGCCAGCGGGTAGGCGAGCTGGCGGCTGCTGCCTGTGCTCAGGTCGTCGCCATAGACAACGTCGACATGGTGTTCCTCAGCGATGACCTGGGCTTCTACAGCGGCACCCTCGTTTCACCCAATGTCATCCGGCGGTACGTCTTCCCCCACTACAAGAAGTTCGTAGACATCGCCCACAAGGCCGGGAAGCTGGTCGTCTTCCATTCCTGTGGGAACATGTACAAGCTAATGGAAGAGCTGATCGAGGATGTTGGCATCGACGCCAAGCACTCGTTCGAGGACAAGATCCTGCCTGTGGAGGAGGCGCATCGGCGCTGGGGCGACCGGATCGCGGTCCTGGGCGGAGTCGACATGGACTTGCTCGGACGGGGCACAGAGGAGGAGGTGCGCGCCCGCACCCGCCAGATCCTGGAGGTGTGTGGCGTGAAGGGCACCGGCTATTGCCTGGGCACCGGCAACACGGCTGCCAACTACCTCCCAAAGCAGAACTACCTGGCTATGCTGGACGAGGGGCGTCGCTGGAACCGCGAGCATTTCGGGGCAGCCTAGCATATAGATGCCACCGGCGCCCCGTCGCCAGCGGCTCCCGTGGCGCCTACCTGCGTCTGGACGTCTAGACTGACTCTCGAAAGGGCCCAGCGGCGTCCAGTTCGGTGACACTCGCTTGTCGGTTTACGCCACATCGCTGGAACGATACGACTGTGTCGCTGGCCCGGATGCCGCCGCGTGCTGGGCACGCACGCCTGAAACGATTGGAGACCAGTGAGGAGGCACGTATGTCAAGGTACCTCGCGCTCCTGATCGCTGTCCTGCTCCTTTCGTTGTCGCTGGCCGCCTGCGATGAAGGCGGCGAAGAGGCGCCGTCCACGGGCAAGACTCCCGGCGCCGGACCGGCGGGCGGCACCGTCAGCATTGACCTCTGGCACTCAGAGACGGCCGGTAACCAGGACACCTTGCAGCGACTGATCTCCCGGTACAACTCATCACAGGACGAGGTTAAGGTGCAGGCCTTCTTCCAGGGCACCGACGCGGAGATCATAGCCAAGTTGGTGACCTCTCTGGGCTCCGGCAAGGTCCCAGCCATCGCCGTCGTGGGGGAGGTGGACACCCAGAAGATGCTCGACAGCGGCACCGTCGCCCCTGTCCAGGACTTCATCGACCGGGAGGGCTATGACCTGTCGGGCCTGGACGAGAAGTCCATCCAGATGTACACGGTACGGGGCAAGCTGTGGGCTATGCCCTTCAGCGCCGGCATGCCCCTCCTCTACTACAACAAGGTGACCTTCCGGGAGGTAGGGCTGGACCCGGAGAGGCCGCCGCGCGACTTGGAGGAGGTGCGCCAGTACTCGGAGAAGATCCTGAAGCGCGACGCGTCCGGGAACGTGGTGCGGAGCGGCATCGCCCTGGACGTCCGAGCCTGGATGGAGAGCATCCAGGCCGAGCACGACGACCTCTTTGTAGATAACGAAAACGGACATGAGGGCCGGGCTACCAAAGTGCTCTTCGACAATGACACTGGTCGCTGGTTCTTCCAGTGGTGGCACGACATGGTCGACGAGGGGCTGGCCTTCAATGTCGGCCGGAACCCCACCTACGCGGACACCTTGCTGGCCCTGGCCAGCGGACGCGCCGCCATGACCTTCAGCTACTCCCCCGCCTTGGGCTCGGTGATGGATGTCCTGGAGAAGGGGGTGGAGGGCGTGGAGATCGGCGTGGCTGCGGTGCCAGGCGTGCCGGGGGGCACGGGGGCACCTCTCCTCGGTCATCGTGTTCTCTGGACCATCAACCTGCGGCCGGAGGAAGAGCAGGAAGCCGCCTGGAAGTTCATCAAGTGGCTCATGGAGCCGGAGCAACAGGCCGAGTGGTTCGCCGGCACCGGCTACCTACCAGTAAGGCATTCGGCCACGGACCTACCGGCGGCCAAGGACGTTGTCGCCAAATACCCGCAGTTCCAGGTGCCCCTGGACCTTTACCTGGAGAGCCCCACGACCCCCGCGGCCCTGGGCGCCGTGCTGGCGCCCTTCTACCAGGTCCGCGAAGCCCTTAACCAGGGGGTAGAGGCGATGCTCTCCGGCACCAAGGACCCCGATCAGGCCCTAGAGGACGCCGCCGCCGAGTCTGACCGCATCATCGAAGAGTACAACCAGCGGGTGAAGGACTAAGAGGGAGGTTTGGCATGCAGCGCCAGCCCAACTTCGAGAACCTGCGCCGCACTATCCTGCGCCAGGGCCCGCCCGGCCCTGTGCCCTTCATTGAGCTCCTAGCGGACCTGGGCGTGGTGGAAGCTGTGCTGGGGGAGAAGTTCCCTGTAGATCTGCGCCGCTACCTCGACGAGGCGTTCGTGGATGTATCCGCCGACGAGCTGCAGGAACTCACGAAGGCTGCGGACATGTTCGTTCGCTTCTGGTACGAGATGGGCTACGACTACGTACCTGTGCCGACGGACCTCATCTTCCACCGTCACCTGATACCTCTCGCCGACACCGCCGCCCTGCCGGACTGGGTCGGAGGCGAACGCTACTGGCAGGATGAGACCAGCGGCCCCATCCAGAGCTGGAAGGATTTCGAGGCCTACCCCTGGCCCAAAGCCGAGGAGCTCCGCCACATAGCCCTGCAGTACGTCAGCGCAGTCCTCCCGGAGGGGATGAAGATCTGCGTCCACCTGCCGGCCGTCTTCGAGAACGCCATGTACCTCATGGGTCTGCAGTCCCTTTGCTATGCCCTCCACGACCAGGCCGACCTGGTAGAAGCTATTTGCCAGCGTTTGGGCGAGCTTGTGACTGCGGTTGCCGCTCAGGTGGTGGCCTGGGACAACGTGGGCATCATTTTCCAGGGCGACGACATGGGCTTCCACAGCGGTACCCTGGTGTCGCCGGATGTCATCCGTCGCTACATCCTGCCTCATCACAAGAAGGTAGCCGAGGTAGCCCATGGCGCTGGCAAGCTGCTTGTGTTCCATTCCTGTGGCAACGTCTACGCGTTGATGGACGACTTCATCGACTACGTCGGCGTCGACGCCAAGCACTCGTTCGAAGACAAGATCATGCCTGTGGAGGAGGTCTACCATCGCTGGGGCGACCGTGTAGCCATCTTGGGTGGCGTGGACATGGATCTGCTGGGTCGGGGCACAGAGGAGCAGGTGCGCACCCGTACCCGTGAGATCCTGGAGGTCTGCGGCGCCAAAGGCGCCGGCTACTGCTTAGGCACCGGCAATTCGGTCGCCAACTACATTCCGGTCCAGAATTATCTGGCCATGCTGGACGAGGGGCATCGCTGGAACCGGGAGCATTTCGGGGGAGCCTAGGGTGCACGTGCCACCGGCGCCTGCGTCGTCCCGGCAAAAGCCAACGCCTTCCGATACGCTTCCATAAAGGAGTTGCAGGCCATGCTTCCCCGGGAGCGCGTCCTCACAGCCCTTAACCACGAGGAGCCGGACCGCATCCCCATCGACCTGGGCAGCACCAGGGTCAGCGGCATCTGCCTGGATGCCTACGCCGGCCTCCTTGATGTCCTGGGCCTGGGCCAGCGCGAGCTTCGGGTGGTGGACAGGAAGCAGGGTCTGGCCGGCCCCGACGAGGACGTGCTGGAGGCGCTGGGCGTCGATTTCCGGCCTGTGTGGACGAACCCGCCCTCGGGGGGAGAGCCGCCCATCGTCCAGGAGGGGGACTACGAGGTCTTCGTCGACGAGTGGGGCTGCCGGGTGAGCCGTCCCCGCTCGGGGGGCCTCTACTTCGACCTCACCGAGCCGGCCATAACTGAGCCCAGCCTGGACGCCCTGGAGAAGTTCGCCTGGCCGGATGTCGATGACCCCGCTCGCTACGAGGGGCTGCGTCAGCAGGCGCAGCGGCTTCGCGAGGAGAGCCCCTACGCGCTGGTCGGCCACTGCGATTTCGGCCAGGACGTGCTGGGGATCTTTCTCAACGTCCGCGGCTATACGGAAGCGATGCTGGACCTGGCCGCCTACCCTGACTTCGCGGAGGCGTTCATGGACGGGGTGACGCGGCTCGCCATGCACGCCTGGGGGCACTTCCTGGAGCAGGTGGGCGACCTGCTGGACGTGGTGGCCTTCTACGACGACCTGGGCATGCAGGATCGCCCCCTGGTCTCACCCGCCATGTACCGGAGGATGATAAAGCCCCGCCATGCCCGCATCATCGCCGCCATTCGGGAACGGACGCGGGCCAAGGTCTTCTTCCACAGCGACGGCGCCGTCGCTGAGTTCATCCCGGACATGATCGAAATAGGGGTGGACATCCTGAACCCGGTGCAGGTATCGGCGGCCGGCATGGAGGATACGGCCGCCCTCAAGAGGCGCTACGGCAAGAACATAGGCTTCTGGGGCGCCGCCTGCGACTCGCAGCGGATCCTGCCGTCCGGCAGCCTGGAGGACGTGCGGAGGGAGGCCCGCCGCCGCATCGCCGACCTGGCGCCCGGGGGCGGCTACGTCTTCGCCCCCGTCCACAACATCCAGAACGATGTCGCGGGCGAGAAGACGGTCGCCCTCTACCAGACCGCCCGCGAGGCCGGCCGCTACCCGATCGCCGACCGCTGAGGTCTCGCCATGACAGAGCAACGTTCCCGAGGTACAGGCGCTAACCCCTTGAGCGGTGGAGGCGGGTCGAAGCCCGCCGCCCTCAGCCGCCAGCGCTTCCGCCGCCCGGTCCTGTACGACGGGTCGAAGGGTGTCTACCTGGCGGCCCGGCTGGCCGGCGTGGGTCGCTCGCCGGGCGACGCCAGCGAGTGGCTCAACCTCCTTTCGCCGGAGGCCGTCCGGCAGGTGCACCGCGAGTACATCGACGCCGGCTCGCAGATCATCCAGACCAACACGTTCAACGGCAATCGGCTGCGGCTGGAGGCCTACGGTCTGGGCGACCGCGTGCGCGAGGTGAACCTGGCCGCGGCGCAGGCGGCCCGCGAGGCGGCTGGTGGCGACGTGCTCGTCGCCGGCGACATCGGCCCCAGCGGCAAGCTGCTCGCCATGGGTGAGGTGGACGAGCGGGCGCTGGTCGATGCCTTCGCCGAGCAGGCCGCTGCCCTGGCCGAGGGCGGCGTGGACCTCTTCCACGTGGAGACGATGTCCGACCTGGCCGAGGCGCGGGCCGCCGTCGAGGGCGTGCGCCGCGCCTCCGACCGGCCGCTGCTCCTCACCATGTCCTTCGACACCGGCAAGCCGGAGTCCCTGCGCACGATGATGGGCGTGACGCCGGCGCAACTGGTGGAGGCGGCGCAGGAGATGGGCGTCTTCGGTCTGGGCGCCAACTGCGGCCGCGGGCTGGAGGGCTATCAGGAGGTGGTGCGGGCGCTGGCCGCTGCGCAGCCCGAAGGGGTGCTGGTCGCCAAGCTCAACGCCGGCATCCCACGCATGGAGGGGACCCAGGTGGTCTACGACGGCACGCCGGAGCGGATGGCCGCCTACGCCCTCTGGTGCGCCGAGAACGGCGTCGGCATCATTGGCGGCTGCTGCGGGAGCACTCCCCGCCACATCGAGGCCATGGCTCGGGCGGTGGCTGCCTAGTCCGTCGCCATCGAGGCCACGTGCTCGGGCGCGATCTTGAAAATGACGCGGCGCTCACCCGGCTGGCGGAACGGGTAGGTGTCGCGGCCCAGGTACTTCTTGGCCATGCGGTCGATGTGCTGGTCGGCGCCCTCGTGGGTGATCTCCACCACCCGGCCGCGTATCGTCGCGTAGGAGTAAGGGCTCTGGTGGCTGAAGATCGACACGGCGACGCGCGGGTCGTGGCGCACGTTGCGGGGCTTCTGCCGCCCCTCGGCCGTGTTCACCAGGATGTGCGTCCCGTCGAAGTCGACCCAGACGGGGGTGACCTGGGGCGAGCCGTCCGGCATCAGGGTGGCCAGGCTGGCGAAGTTGGGCTCCTCCAGCAGCTTCCGGATACCCTCTGAGATCTTGACCGGCATTGCAGTGTCCTCCTTGAGTTGACGGAAGCAAGGCCTGGCTCGCGGCCGCGGCCGTGCCCCCGTGAGGTGCAGCCTCTGTAGCCCCTCCATTATAGAAGATCGCCTCTTAGAGAGTCTTGGACCGTTGCCCTACCGTCCGCCCCTGGTCTACCATCGCCCCAACGGCACAGGTCACGCTGGATCGTGAGGTGTTGAATGGCCGTCTACCGCACTCCCGACGAGCGGTTCCGGGACCTGCCCGGCTACCCTTTCCAGCCCCACTACGTCGAGATCGAGGGGATGCGGGTCCACTACGTCGATGAGGGTCGGGGCCCGCCGGTGCTGATGCTGCACGGGGAGCCCACCTGGTCGTATCTCTACCGGAAGATGATCCCGCCCATCGCGCGGCGCTACCGCGCCGTGGCCCCGGACTACCTGGGTTTTGGTCGCTCCGACAAGTGGACGGAGGTAGAGAAGTACACCTTCGAGGCCCACTACCGGGTGCTGGAGGGCTTCATTGAGGCGCTGGATCTGCGGGACATCACCATCGTCGTCCAGGACTGGGGCGGGCCCCTCGGCCTGCGCTTCGCTACCCAGCACCCGGAGCGAATGGCACGACTGGTCATCCTGAACACGGGGCTCTTCACGGCGGCTGTCGTCATGCCGGAGGGCATGCGCGCCTGGCGCGAGTACGCGACGCAGACGCCGGACCTGCCCGTGGGGAGCATCGTCCAGCAGGCGCTCTACAACCGCGACCTGGCCACCGAGGAGGTTGTGCGCGCCTACGATGCCCCCTTCCCTGACCCGGAGTCGAAGGCGGGAGCGCGGGCCTTCCCCGCTATCATCCCCACCAGTGCGGAGGCACCGGGGGCCCAGGAGATGATGGAGACGCTGGAGGCGCTGGCTCGCTGGAACAAGCCGGCCCTGGTGATGTTCAGCGACCAGGACCCCATCTTTCCGGTGGCGGCCGGTCATCGCTTCCAGGGGCTCATCCCCGGTGCTCGGTTCAAGGTCATCGAGGGGGCGGGCCATTTCGTCCAGGAGGAGAAGGGGGAGACCATCGCCGCCGAGATGCTGTCGTTCATGGAGGCGAGTTAGCTGGTAGGGGCATGGCCCCGGGCCCCTTCGGCCTCCGGCAGAAGGGGCCGATTGGCCGTTCACCGCAGGCCTGAAATCTGGGAGAAAGATGACTTGATGGATACGCTGTCACCCACAGCCAAGCCATTGAGAGGAGTGAGCTGGCGATGACCCCTGCTGCCTGGAGCGAAGAGCAGGCCCGCCGCTACAGCCGCCACCTGGTGCTCAAAGAAGTTGGCCCTGCCGGCCAGCGCAAGCTGCTTGAGTCCAAGGTGCTTCTTGTCGGCGTTGGCGGCCTGGGCTCGCCCGCCGCCCTCTACCTGGCGGCGGCCGGCGTCGGCACCCTGGGCGTCGTTGATTTCGACGAGGTGGAGATCTCCAATCTCCAGCGCCAGATCGCGCACCACGTCCACGATCTGGGTCGACCCAAGGTCGACTCAGCGGCGGAGGCCATCGCCGACATCAACCCGGACGTGCAGGTAGTGCGTCACCCGGAGGGCCTTTCCACCGCGAACGCCCTGGAGATCATCGCCAGCTATGACGTCATCATGAGCACCTGCGATAATTTCCCGACTCGCTACCTGGTCAACGATGCCTGTGTATTGACGGGCCGGCCTATGGTGGAGGCCAGCGTCTTCCGCTTTGATGGCCAGGCGACGGTGTTCTTGCCGGGTCAGGGGTGCTACCGCTGCCTGTACCCGGAGCCGCCGCCGCCGGGCACCCTGCCCAGCGCCGCCGAAACCGGCCTTCTGGGCGTCCTGCCCGGCATCGTGGGGACCATCCAGGCCCTGGAGACCGTCAAGCTTCTCCTGGGCATCGGGACGTCGCTGGCGGGGAGACTGCTGGTCTTTGACGCTCTGACGACGGAGTTCCGCACCCTGCGCATTCGCCGCAATCCATCGTGCCCGGTCTGCGGCGACAAGCCCACCATCACCGGCCTCATCGACTACGCCGCGTTCTGCGGCGCGCCACCTCCGGGTCGCTAGCCTCAACCGAGAGCGGCGAGCTGCGGCTCGCGGCCCGGGGGATGCAGCCCCCCGTGCCCTCTACCAGCGCTCGTGGTGCACCAGGTCGTTGAGGGGAAGGCGGGGGCTGCTCCGCCGTCTCTCGTCGGGTGCCGGGTAGCCAAAGGCGAGGACGATGGCGACCCGGTGCGTCTCGGGGAGGCCAAGGATGCGACGGGCGCAGGGGGCATCGTGCATGGTCACCGGGCAGGAGGCGAGGCCCTCGGCCCAGGCGGCCAGCATCATGTTCTGGGCGCTGCGACCGGCGTCGAACTCCCGCCCGTCCTGGGGTATGACGACGGCCACCGCCACCGGCGCCGTCACGATGTGGGTGGCGAACTGACCGCAGGCCGCCAGCTCTTTCTTCCTCGCCTCCTCCGCAAGGACGACGAAGCGGCAGGGCTGGAGGTTCTTGGCGCTCCCCGCCATACGCCCCGCCTGGAGGATGCGGCTCAGCGTGTCCTCCGGGACGGGCTTAGTCTGGTAGGCACGGGTGTCGCGCTTGCTGCGGATGCAGGTGTAGGCGTTCAACTCTCCTCCTCCCTCTCTGCGGCAGGGTATGGCAGGCCTCTCGGGAGAACCGGCCCCCATCATAGCGCGCCCGCCGTCGAAGGCAAGGAGCCGGGGGGCATCCCAACCCGTGACTGGTGCATTCTTGGGGCGCCTTCCCTCGCCGGATTCGGACATGACCCCAGCCTGAAGGCCTTAAAGGAATTATCTTTACACCCTCCTGGTTAGCGCTTCGTAGCTGCAGGGCTTGAGCCCTGCCAAGAGAGCAGTCCCAGGAGCAGACCTGAAGGTCTGCAGCTACGGTGGTGGATCGTAAAGTCATTTTCTTGATGACCATAAGGCTGGGGCATCAGGAGGCCAATCCATGCCCTCGCCTTCAGGCGGGGGTTAAGGATTCCCCCGCCAATGACGAACCAGTCACTCTGAACCCTGGGCTAGTGGACAGCCCGTCGTCGGTCATCTACCATACGGTGGCTGTCACGAGCTGGGAGGTGCCGCCATGTTTCCCAGAGACGAGTTCACACCCACTAAAGCCGACAAGTTCACCTTCGGGCTGTGGACGGTCGGGAACCGGGGCCGCGACCCCTTTGGACTGGAGGTGCGTGGCCCTGTTCCGCCGGAGCGCATTGTCCAGAAGCTCAGCGAGCTCGGCGCCTGCGGCGTCAACCTGCACGACAACGACCTGGTGCCGATCGATGCCACCCCTGCCCAGCGCGACCGCATCGTGCGCGACTTCCGGCGCGCCCTGGCCGAGAACGATATGCGCGTGCTCATGGTCGGCACCAACCTCTTCTCCCACCCGGTGTTCAAGGACGGAGCCTTCACCTCCCACGACCCCCAGGTGCGGGCCTTCGCGTTCCAGAAAGCCATGCGCACCCTGGACCTGGCGACGGAGCTGGGTGCCGGCATCTACGTCCTCTGGGGTGGGCGTGAGGGCAGTGAGGTGGACGCCTCCAAGGATCCGCAGGAGGCCATCCGGCGCTACCGCGAAGCCGTCAACTACCTCTGCGAGTACGTCGCCGACCAGGGGTATGAGATGGTCTTTGGTCTGGAGGCCAAGCCCAACGAGCCCAGGGGCGACCTCTTCTTCCCTACCACCGGCCACCTGCTGCACTTCATCGAGACGCTGGACCGGCCTGAGATGGTAGGCGTGAACCCGGAGGTGGCCCACGAGCACATGGCCGGCCTCAACTTCCACCACGGCGTCGCCCAGGCCCTGGAGGCGGGCAAGCTCTTCCACATCGACCTCAACGACCAGAAGCCCGGCCGCTACGACCAGGACCTGCGCTTCGGCTCCGAGAGCATGAAGGGCATGTTTTTCCTGGTGAAGCTCTTGGAGGAGGGCGGCTACCAGGGGCCCCGGCACTTCGACGCCCACGCCTACCGAACCGAGGACGAGGAGGGGGTGTGGGACTTCGCCCTAGGCTGCATGCGCACCTACAACATTCTGCGTGCCAAGGTGCGGCGCTTCCAGGAGGACGCCGAGATCCAGGGCTTGCTGGCTGAGCTGCGGCGCGACGACGGGCCGGGGGCCGAGCTTCTGGGCCCCTACTCGCCCGAGCGGGCGGCGCGCCTGAAGGCCATGACCTTTGACATCGAGGCGATGGCCCGCCCCGGCCTGCGCTACGAGCGGCTGGACCAGCTCGTTACGGAGCTCCTGCTGGGGGTGCGCTAGCGGTTAGCTCGTGCAGAGCGGCGAAGCTGCCCTTCAGCTTCGGATAGAGGTCGCGGTAGCGACCGTAGAGGTCATTGTACAGGCGCATGCTTTGAGGCTGCGGCTCGACGCGGCCGGCCGTGCGCACGGCGGCCCGGCAGGCTTCCGGCACGCCCTGCCAGAGGGCGGCGCCGACGCCGGCCAGCAACGCCGCCCCATAGGCGGCACCCTCCTCTGCCTCTAGCCCCAGGATGGGCAGCCCGAAGACATCGGCCACGATCTGCCTCCACAGTGGGCTGCGGGCGCCACCCCCGATAAGCCGCACCTCGCGGATGGGCAGGCGCAGGGCGCGCACCAGCTCTAGGCAGTCGCGCAGGCCGAAGGCTACGCCCTCCATCACCGCCCGCGCCAGGTCGCCGGGGCCGTGGCTGGCTGTGAGGCCAACGAAGGCGCCCCGGGCCAGAGGGTCGGCGTGGGGCGTGCGCTCGCCGCTCAGGTAGGGGAGGAAGAGGAGCCCACCAGCTCCGGCCGTGGAGGAGCGAGCTAGCTCCGAGAGGCGCTCCTCGCTCTCGCCCAGGGTCGATGCCAGCCAGGCGAAGGAGCCCCCGGCCGACAGCATCACTCCCATGACGTGCCAGAGGCCTGGCACGGCGTGGCAGAAGGCGTGCAGGCGCCCCCCGCGTTCGACAGCGGGGCGCTCGGCGGCGGTGAAGACGACGCCGGACGTCCCGATGCTAACCATGACCACGCCTGGCGAGACGGCGCCGGCACCCACGGCGCCCGCCGCCTGGTCGCTGGCCCCGGCCACCACCGGCGTCCCCTCGGGCAGGCCCAGGTCGGCGGCGGCGCGGGCGGTCACTCGTCCGCTGACGGCTGGCGACTCCAGGGCGGTGGGAAGCAGTTCCACGTCCAGGTCCAGGAGGCGCATGACCTCGCCCGACCACTGGCGGGCGCGCACGTCGAAGAAGAGCGTGCCGGAGGCGTCAGCGACGTCGGTGGCGAGCCCGCCGCTGAGCCGGAGGCGAAGGTAGTCCTTAGGCAGCAGCAGGTGGTGCAGGCGGCGGAAGCGGTCGGGCTCGTGGCGGCGCAGCCAGAGCACCTTGGGGGCCGTGAAGCCCGTGAGAGCGCGGTTGCCGGTCAGGGCTAGGAGGCGCCGCTGTCCGACGCGCTCCTCGATCTCGGCCGCCTCTACAGTGGTGCGCTGATCGTTCCAGAGGATGGCCGGTCGCAGGACGCTGAGCCGGCGGTCCAGGAAGACGGAGCCGTGCATCTGGCCCGTGAGGCCGATGGCCCTGACCTGCGCCAGCAGCCCCCGCGCCCGCAGATCGGAAAGGGCGGAGCGGCAGGCCTGCCACCAGTCCTCGGGCTCCTGCTCGGTCCAGCCGGGATAGGGCTGCGCTGTCGGATAGGGAACTGACGCCTGGCCCAGAACGGCGCCCTCAGGGTCCACCACCAGGGCCCGCAGGCTCGTCGTGCCCAGGTCCATGCCCAGCAGAGTCGATGACATGGCGCCTCATTGTAGCGGCGGGCCGCCCCTGTTTGACAACTACCCGTTGGTGTCCCATCATGAGGTCGCCCGGTCTTCGGGCCGGGCGAACTCCGAAAGACCCATTCATAGCCCGTGGCTAGACCCAGTCGGAGGTGAAGAGATGCCTCAACCCCAGGAGTCCCACTATCGCACGCGTTCCTTCTGGCATGAAGTAGCGCCGCCCTACGAACCAGGGCCGTCGCTGGAAGGGGAGCGCCGCGCCGACGTCGCCATCATTGGAGGCGGCTACACCGGGCTCTGGACAGCCTATCACCTGAAGACAGAGCAGCCGTCTCTAGAGGTGGCCGTTCTCGAGCAGGAGGTGGCCGGATACGGCGCTTCCGGCCGCAACGGCGGCTTCGCCATGACCCTGCTCGCCCACTCCTTGAACGACCTGAAGGAGCAGTTCGGGTCGGCGGAGGCCCGGGAGGCCTATAAGGCGGTGGCGGTCGCCGTCGACGGCATCGGCCAGTTCGCCAAGGAGAACGGCGTCGACTGCGACTACGAGAAGAATGGCATCATCACTGCCTCCACCACTGCCTGGCAGGATGCCATCATCGAGAACGACGTGAAGGCGGCCCAGGAGATGGGCATCCAGGACATCCGCTTCCTGGACGGGCAGACGGTGCGCGACCTGGTGCACAGCCCCACCTACCGCTGCGCCCACGAGGAGGGAGCCTGCGCCATCCTCAACCCGGCGAAGCTTGCCTGGGGGCTGGCGGGCGCCATCCGCAAGAAGGGCGTAGCCCTTTACGAAGGGACGCCGGTCAAGGAGGTGCGCCGCGCTGATGGTGGGGTGGAGGTGAAAACGGAGGGCGGGACCCTGCGCGCCGAGAAGGCGGTGCTGGCCACCAACGCCTACTCCGTCCACTTCCCTCACATCGCCAAGTGGGTAGTGCCCCTTTACACCTACATCGTGCTCACCGAGCCGCTGACGCAGGAGCAGTGGGACTCCATCGGCTGGAAAGGGCGGCAGGGGATCGAGGACAGGTTCGGTGGGCTCCACTACTACCGGCCCACGGCCGACGGTCGCATCGCCTGGGGCGGCGATGCCTTCCCCTACCACTTCGGCAGCGGCATCGGCCCCCAGTACGACAAGGACGAGACGGTGTTCGCCCGCCTGCGGGCCTCGTTCGCTCGCACCTTTCCCACCCTTGCCGGCGTCAAGTTCACGCACGCCTGGGGTGGCCCGGTGGGGATAACCATCCGCTTCGTGCCCACCTTCGGTTCGGTCGAGGGCGGACGTATCTACTACGGCATCGGCTACTCCGGCCACGGGGTGGCCCCCACCTACGTAGGGGGCGAGATCCTGCGCGACCTGGTCCTCGATAGGAAGACCGAGCGTACCAACCTCTGCCTAGTGAAGAAGCAGGCCGTGGCATTCCCGCCGGAGCCTCTGCGCTACCTGGCGGTCACGGCGTCCCTTCGATACCTGGACCGGCAGGACCAGTCGGAGACGGTGGTGAAGCCGCCGTTCCTCATGCGCATCGTGCAGCGGTTGGAGGGCGGGCAGAAGTAGCAGAGGCTGGATCACTGGTGCCAAGGAAAATAAGCCCGACCGAGGGGTCGGGCTTTCCCATAAGCGGGCCTTGTTGTTAAATGTCGACGGGAAAGGGGCGTGCTGCCCTGACGCCTCAGCCGTAACTGGTGACAGTGACTGCTGATCCACCAGGGATGCGAGGTCGGTAGCGTCAGCGCAGAACACCTTCCGGTCTGGCCATGACAACGCAAGAGAACAAAGGAGAAACACCAGGATGACCAGTTCCAACAATGAGACCTACTGGCCGAAGAACCGCTATCTTGAGGTCTACAACAGATCCGTTGAGGACCCCGAGGGCTTCTGGGCCGAGGAGGCAAGGAAGCTTGAGTGGTCCCGGACATGGGACAAGGTGCTGGAATGGGATGAGCCCTTCTCCAAGTGGTTCGTGGGCGGCGAGCTTAACGCCTCCTACCTCTGCGCCGACCGCCACGCCAAGAGTGAGCGGCGCAACAAGGTCGCCTACTACTGGGAGGGTGAGCCCGGCGATACCCGCGTCATCAGCTACGCGACCCTCTATCGAGAGGTCAACAAGTGCGCCTCCATGCTCAAGAAGCTCGGCGTCGGCAAGGGCGACAAGGTCGCCATCTATCTGCCGATGATCCCTGAGCTGCCATTCTTCATGCTGGCCTGCGCCCGGATCGGCGCCACCTTCACCGCCGTCTTCTCCGGATTCACCGCTCAGGCCCTCGCCGACAGAATGAACGATGTCGAGGCGAAGGTATTGATAACTGCCGACGGTGGCTTCCGCAGAGGGTCGGTGTTCCCCCTGAAGAAGGTTGGCGATGAGGCGCTGAAGCTCTCACCCGGGGTGAAGAAGCAGATAGTGGTGAAGCGGACGGGCATCGACGTCGACATGGTCGAGGGGCGCGACCACTGGTACCACGACCTTCTCAAGGACGCCGAGGACTGGGTAGAGCCGGTGCCGGTCGAGGCCAGCCACCCCCTCTACATCCTCTATACCTCCGGCACCACCGGCGCGCCCAAGGGCGTTGTGCACTCCACGGGCGGCTACATGGTGTACGGGAACTCCACTTTCAAGTGGGTGTTCAACGTAGAGGACAATGACGTCTACTGGTGTACAGCGGACATCGGCTGGGTTACCGGCCACACCTACATCGTATTCGCCCCGCTCTGCTATGGGGCCACCAGCGTCATGTACGAAGGCGCGCCCAACTTCCCCGACCTGAGCCGCTGGTGGGACATCATCGAGAAGTACGGCGTCAACATCCTCTACACTTCGCCTACCGCCATCCGCATGTTCCGACAGGCCGGCGAAGAGTGGCTGGAGAAGTCAGACCTGAGCAGCCTCAAGCTCCTGGGCACGGTGGGAGAGCCGATCAACCCTGACACCTGGATTTGGTACTACGACCACGTGGGCAAGGGCCGCTGCCCCATTGTCGACACGTGGTGGCAGACGGAGACCGGCGGCATACTCATCTCTCAGGCTCCATCTATCCAGATGCCGCCGCTGAAGCCCGGCTCGGCCAGCTTCCCGCTGCCGGGTATTGTACCCCAGGTGGTGAACGAGGCCGGCGAGCCCGTCCCGGCCGGCGAGAGAGGCCTGCTGGTCATCAAGAAGCCGTACCCCGGCATGCTGATGACGCTCTACAAGGACCCCGACAGGTTCAAGGAAGCCTATTGGAACCGCTTCCCCGGCGTCTACCTGACCGGTGACTACGCGATCCAGGATGAGGACGGCTATTACTGGCTCCTGGGCCGCGCCGATGAGGTGATTAAGGTAGCCGGGCACCGGCTGGGCACGCTTGAACTGGAGAACGCCACGGTCTCCTTCCCCGCCGTTGCTGAGGCTGCCGCCATCGCCAAGCCGGACGAGGTCAAGGGTGAGTCGATCACCGTCTTCGCCATCCTGAGGGAGGGCTACCAGAACCAGCCCCACAGCGAGATGGAAAACGCTATCAAGAAGCACATCCGTGACACCATGGGCCCCATTGCCACGCCGGAGCGCGTCTTCCTGGTGAAGAAGCTGCCCAAGACGCGCAGCGGCAAGATCATGCGCCGCCTGCTCAAGGCCGTGGCTATGGAGGCCCCGCTCGGCGACGCCACCACGCTCGAGGACGGCGCTTCTATCGACGAAGTGAAGGCGGCTTACGAGGAGCTGAAGACACAGGTGTAGCCAGATCCTCCACGGGTCGCCAGACCGGGACGTCAAGAGACCGGGCCTATCGTGGGCCCGGTCTCTTCTTTGGCCTTGGCGTGCAAGTGACGCCGTCGTTGCCCGCCGCTAGTAGGCGTATAGTCTTCCGTAAGGTCGTAGGGACAGTGGGGAAAGCTTTGCGAAGCGCCCTGCCAGGATATCCTTTTCGTCGCGGCCGAAGTGGCGACAGAACTCGCTCACCAGCCCCTCCAGGGTGGCGCGATCATCGGCATTGAGGTCGGTCACGTCTACCTCGCGGCCTAGCTGGTGTTTCTCCACCTGGCCTCGCAGGTAAATGACGCCGCCGTGCATGCCGGTGCCGATGAAGCGGGCCCGGTGCGGCTCGCCCTCTTGCAGCTCCAGGCCCAGCACCACCAGCACGCCCCCGGCCATGTACTCGCCCAGGAAGTCCTGCGCTGTGCCACCGACCACCAGGCAAGGGCGCTTCTCCTCGTATTCCTTCATGTGGATGCCCACCCGGTAGCCCACGCTGTCGCGGATGAAGATCTTGCCGCCGCGGGCGGAAAGGCCGGCGATGTCCCCAGCCCGCCCGTGCACCACGATCTGGCCGTCGTTCATGGTGTTGCCGCAGCCATCCTGGGCATTGCCGTGAACGACGATGGTGGGCCCGTCCATGAAGGCGCCCAGGTCGTTGCCGGGGGTGCCGAAGACCTCCAGGCGCACGGGTCCGGCCAGGTTGGTGCCGATGTAGCGCTGGCCGTGGACGTTGCGCACCTCGATGTGGTGCTGACCGGCGAGGACGACCTCTCGCAGCGAGTGGTTCAGCTCGCTGTAGTGGAGCCCGGCGGCATCGATGACAACCGGTGTGCTAACCATGTAACAACGCCTTCACGTGCCCGCCAGCCTCACACCCAGCACCTCCAGCTCGCTGTCGGTCAGCCCGACGCCGCGCAGATGGTCGCGGTTGCCGCGCAGGCTTTCCAGGGCGTTGATGCCCATGCCGCCCAGCATGTCCTTGATCTCCAGCGTCCAGCCGCGCAGCAGGTTCACCAGCCGGCGGGCGCCGATCTCCGGGTTGACGCGCTTGCTGAGGGCCGGGTCGGTGGTGCAGATGCCCCAGGCGCAGCGACCGGTGTGACACTGCTGGCAGACGGTGCAGCCCAGAGCTACAAGGGCGGCGGTGCCGATGTACACGGCGTCGGCGCCGAGAGCGATCGCCTTGATGATGTCGGCGCTGCCCCGGAAGCCGCCGGCTGCGATAAGCGATGCCTGGTTGCGGATGCCCTCCTGTCGCAGGCGGGTGTCCACAGAGGCGAGGGCCAGCTCGATGGGGATGCCCACGTTGTCGCGGATGACCTTGGGGGCGGCGCCGGTGGCGCCCCGCAGGCCGTCGAGGGCGATGATATCGGCGCCGGCCCGCACCATGCCGCTGGCGATGGCCGCCGAGTTGTGGACAGCGGCTATCTTCACAGAGATCGGCTTCTCGTAGTGGGTGGCCTCCTTGAGGGCGTAGATGAGCTGGGCCAGGTCTTCGATGGAGTAGATGTCGTGGTGGGGTGCCGGCGAGAGGGCGTCGGTGCCGGTGGGGATCATGCGGGTGGACGCCACGTCCTCGCTCACCTTCTCGCCCGGCAGGTGGCCGCCGATGCCCGGCTTCGCTCCCTGGCCGATCTTGATCTCGATGATGCGCGCCAGCTTCAGGTACTCGGGGTGCACGCCGAAGCGTCCCGAGGCCACCTGCACGATGGTGTTCTCGCCGTAGCGGTAGAGCTTGGGATGCAGGCCGCCCTCGCCGGTGTTGAAGAGGGTGCCGGCCTCGTAGGCAGCCCGGGCCAGGGACTCGTGCACGTTGAGGCTTACCGCCCCGTAGGAGAGGGCTGAGAAGAGCATCGGCACCTCCATGGCTACCTGGGGCGCGATGCGCGTCTTCAGCGTCACGGAGCCGTCGCCACCGCCCGTCTGGGCGCGCACCTCTACCCGGTCTGGCTTCCGGCCCAGGTAAGTGCGCAGCTCCATCGGCTCCCGCAGCGGGTCGATGGAGGGGTTGGTCACCTGGCTGGCGTTGAGCACCAGGCGGTCCCAGTAGATGGGGAAGGGCTTGTCGTTGCCCATGCCTGTGAGGAGCATGCCCCCCGTCTCCGACTGCTTGATTACGTCCTCGATGACCTCCGGGCGCCAGTTGAAGTTCTCGCGGTAGTCCAGGGGGTTTTGCGTGATGGTCAGGGCCTGGGTAGGGCAGAAGACCACGCAGCGATGGCAGGCGACGCACCGCTCGTCGTAGCCAACGACGACATCATCCTCGGCGTCGTAGGCCTGGGCGCCAAAGCTGCACTGGCGCACGCAGACCTGGCAGCGGATGCAGCGGTCATCTCGCCGGTGTATTGCGAAGCGAGGAGGCAGGTAGCTCTTCATTGGCAGCTCGCGGCCCTCAGGCTTTCCTTCCGGCCCTTCCAACGGCGCGCTTCAGGCGGAGAGCTGGTAGTTCGGAGGGTGGCGGTGCCTCGCGCAGGGGTATGCCGAGCCGTCCTACCACCGGCTCGCCGCCGGTCGGCGTCCACACTCGGTCCAGCTCGGGCGAGACAAGCCGGATGGACGCCTCCTCCGAGGATAGGTAGAGCCGGTCTCCCTTGATGGCTGCCGTCAACGGCCGGAGCCGGATGCGATCGGTGAGGCCGACCATCTCCCCCTGATGGGCGATGATGACCGTGAAGGGGCCGTTGAGCAGGAGGCTACCGTAGACCTGACGCAGGGCCCGGTGTAGGGCCTGGGTCTCCTCGTCCTCGCGCTCGATGTCGCTCCAGAAGGGCGGCGCCAGGACGTTGGCCACCACCTCGATGGGGAGGCCGTGACGGCGCACGAGCAGGTCCACGGCGTAGGCCACCACCTCCGTATCGGTCTGCATGGTGCAGTGGTAGTCGAACGCCTCCAGGTAGCGGACGTTGGTGCCATAGGAAGAGATCTCGCCGTTGTGGACGACGGTCCAGTCCAGGATGTTGAAGGGGTGAGCGCCTCCCCACCAGCCGGGCGTGTTGGTGGGGAAGCGGCCGTGGGCCACCCACATGTAGCCTCGATAGTCGTCCAGGCGGAAGTGCTCGGCGATGTCCTCCGGGTAGCCGACGCCCTTAAAGACGGCCATGTCCTTGCCGCTGGAGAAGACGAAGGCCCCGGGGACACCGGTGTTAATCCGCATCACCTGCTGGATGACGTAGTCATCGCCGGGTCCCTGGCGATGGTCGCCCTTGGGGCTGACGAAGTAGCGCCAGAAGTCGGGCGGGCTGCTAAGGCGGGCCGCTGGGCGCGTCGGTACCGGTTCAGCGTGGGCGACAGTGAAGTGGGCACTAAGGATGGCTTCCGTCTGGGGCCGGGCGTCGTCGCGCATGTACATGATGTGAAGGGCGTAGAGGTCGGCGTGCTCCGGATAGAGGCCGTAGGCGGCGAATCCGCCCCCCAGGCCATTGCTGCGGTCGTGCATGTTGGCTATGGCGCGGACGATGTCGCTGGCGGCAATGGGGTGCCCGCTGGTGTCCAGGATTCCGAAGAGGCCGCAGGCAGCCATGACCTTGTCGTCCCCGTAGGGGTTCTGGATGGGCTCGAACCAGGCGCTGTCCCGCATGTCTATCCCTCCTGTTTAGGCGGCCTCGGTTACAAAAGGTGCCAGCCGCTGCCGCCGCAGCTCTTCCGGTAGCGACGTGAGCCCGAAGTCGGGCGCTACCAGCGCCTCTTTGAACGCGCTCACGTCCGTGCCGTCCCGCATGAGTCCGAGGACGATGCCTGACTTCTCGATGTCTCCAACGAATGTGAGGCCGGCCACCCGGCCCTGACGGAGCACCACCTTTCGATAGGCGGTATCGCTGTCGGAGGACACGAGCACCTCGTAGCCAGGCCCGTCGCCGGGCTCCTGGAGGCCGGCGGAGACGATGGCCAGCCCGAAGTAGCTGAGGGCGTTCATCGCTGTGCCGCCGCTGTACACCGTCTCCCGGCCAGCCATGTTGAGGCCGGCCACGCGACCCCCGATGTAGGCGTTAGGCCAGATAGGCGTCACCCGCTCGACGCCGTGGACGAAGTCGAAGGCCTCGGCGGCGTCGCCGCAGGCGTAGACATCAGGGTGGCTGGTAGCCATGCGCCGGTCCACGATGATGCCCCGGTCCACCGGCAGGCCAGCTTCGGCAGCCAGCTCTGTCCGCGGCGTGACGCCGATGGCGATGGCCAGGATGTCGCACGAAAGCTGGCGGCCGTCCTGGAGACGCACGCCCCCGACGTGCTCACCGTCCTCCGGCTGGCCCAGGACCTCGTCCACCGTTTGCCCAAAGACAAGCTCGACGCCGGCCTCCCGCAGGGCGCGCTCCACCACCGACGCCGCTTCTCGGTCGAGGGCGTTGGCCAGGGGCCGGTCTAGGAGCTCCACCATGACCACGGGCACACCCAGGTGGACCAAAGCGTGGGTGAGGCTGAGGCCGATGAGCCCCGCTCCGATGACCACCGCCCGTGAGGCAGGGCTTAGGGCTGCCCGGATGCGATCGGCGTCAGCCAGGGTCGTGAAGGTGAAGATGCCCTCACGATCGGCGCCGGGGATGGGTGGCATGGTGGGCCGGCCGCCGGTAGCCAGGAGCAGTCTGTCCCAGGCGAGGGTGCGCCCGTCCTCCAACTCCAGGCCCCTCTTCCGCAGGTCCAGGCGCGAGGCGGTGACACCTAGGATGGCCTCTACGCCGTTCCTCTCGTAGAAGTCGGGCGGGCGGAAGAGCATGCGCTCCACCGTCGTCAGGCCGGCCAGGTACCCGGAGATCTCAGGACGGGAGTAGGCCGGGTAGGGCTCGTCGGAGACGATGGTGATGGGGCCGTTGGCGTCCACCTGGCGGATGGCCTCGACGGCGCCGATGCCGCCAGCCGAGTTGCCGACGATGAGGTAGCGGGTGCCTCTCTGGCTGGTCTTGCGCGGCATTACAGGGCCTCCTCCACGTAGAGGATGGCCTCGTTGGGGCAGGCAGCGACGCAGGCGGGCAGCGAGCGGTCGGGGCAGAGGTCGCACTTGGCGATGATGCCCCGCTGGGGGTCACGCCGGATGGCGCCGTAGGGGCAGGCCAGGATACAGGTCCAGCAGCCGATACAGTGCGCCTCGTCGACGTGGACCTCGCCTGTCGTCGGGTCGCGGCTGAGGGCGCCGGTGAGGCAGGAGTAGACACAGAGGGGCTCCGGGCAGTGGCGGCACTGGACGGGCAGGAAGAGATGATCCTGCCGCTCGACGCGCAGGCGGGCAAGCGGAGAAGGCCGCTCTCGCAGGTAGGCCTTGATGACATCGCGCGTGCGGGAGTGTTCGACCAGGCAGTGGACCTCACAGAGGCCGCAGCCCATGCAGAGGTTCTCCAGCGGGTAGATGCGCCGGATGGCTGGTCGTCCTCCGTTGCGGCGGGCTGCGCTGCTCAAGGCCATCTCTCCCTTTGGCGAGGGCCACCCGATCCTGATCGCATGGAGGCGGTGGGCGGCAACCGGTTGCCGCCATCCTACACCTTGGGCGATGACCTGTCAAGGGGTCGAATGGCCTCTCTATTTAGGTTTTAGGGGAAGGGTTTGGCTGCGCTGGGAGGTGGGCGGAGGGGCATGGCTTCGCTCGGTGGGTAGGCTAGAAGGCCGTAGTGAGATGCGCCGCTGGGCGAAGGCGTGTGAGCGGCCAGATGGCGAGCAAGAAGCCTCGGTCCGTGGTTATTCTACGGCCGGCTGTGCGTGCCGGTCGGAGCGCAGCATGGTATGGCGACCGGCGAAGAGCCCAGCCTAAGGCGGCTGGGGGCCCACGTTGATCATGGACGACCAATGCGCGGTGCAGCCCCAGCCGCCCTCGCGACTAGTTCCTCGTAAGGCTAGGAGGGCTGGGGATAGGCTGCCTTGTGCATCAAACCCAAGGGCTTGTAGCCTGCGCCCCGCAGCTTGAACATGGCTGCGCGGAGCTGCTGCCTCTCGCGAAGCGTCAGCGCCTTGAAAAAGGCCTCCAGGGTCTTGTCGCTGTGTGCCGCAGCCTCTTCGTACCTCTTCCGGCCCTTCGGGGTTATCTGGACCCTGATCTTGCGGCGGTCCTTCGGGTGGCTAAGGCGCTGGGCTAGGCCCTGAGCTTCCAGCCGGTCGATAAGGCCGGTCAGGCTTTGCGCCTCCACCACCAGGGTGTTGCGGATCCGGCGCGGTACCAGGGGGCGGCCGTCCCAGTAGAGCGCGCCCAGCAGCAGCATCTGGGGCGTGCTGAGGCCGAACTCCAGCAATGAACGCTCGACCAGCTTGGCGAGGGTCGTCTCGGCCTGGTAGAGCAGTAGGCCCTCAACAACGGGCACCGGTACATCTCTTGGCGGGGCTTCGCTTGCTGTCTCTGGCATTGGTGTGCTTCACCTCCTCTACAGTTGCCGCATCCCGCGGCGCATTCGGCACCGATATACACAAGTATACACTCTACTACCTCTAAGGGCACTAGCAGGCCCCTGAGATTCTTAGTCCTAACGTGTGTTGTGCGTTTCTGCAGTTGAAATAAACCCTTTCGGTCAACTAGTAGCTAGGGCAAGACGTACTCTTTTTCTGGTACAAATGGCCCGTGCCAGAGTAACCCTCGGTCGTTAGGGTCATCGCCAGCGGCGCGGGACTGCCGCTGGCGCTGCCGGATCGGAGACATGCTGAGCCCTGGGGGCCGCCCTTCGCCGTCGATTGTCACCGGTCCTTGCGGTGCGCCTGGCCTGTCACTGGTTCCGCAAGTAGATGTTTCGCTTGACACCAGCCGTCTTGCATGCAAGGCTTGGGCTGCCCGAGCCGCGGCAGGGGATAGCCACCAAGTGTAGACCTCACGGTCGCGCTATGGGACAAATGGCCCTTGCAACATCGACGCTTGCGGGGGAGAGTTGAGCAAGGACGGCGGCAGCCACTCGAATCAATGATGCCTGTCGCGAGATGAGTTGGCCCGCCTCGCCGGGCAGGAGGGGTAGCTCCATGGACTTCAGATTCAGCGAGGAGGAGGAAGCCTTTCGTAAGGAGGTGCAGGAATTCCTGGCCCGAGAATGGACCCTGCCAGACTGGGACCCCGACAAAGCTGAGGACTGGCAGGCGGCGAGGGATTTCGAGAAGAAGCTGGTCGCTAAGGGCTGGCTCACCATGGCCTGGCCCAAGCAGTACGGTGGCCTGGAAGCCAGTCACATGACCCAGCTTATCTTCCGGGATGAGATGGCGTACGCCGGGGCGCCCATCGTGGACGGGCAAGGCATCTCCATGGTCGGGCCCTGCGTCATGGTTCATGGGACCGACGAACAGAAGGAGCGCTTCCTTCCTCCTATCGCCAAAGGGGAGGTGGTCTGGTCCCAGGGCTTCAGCGAGCCCAACGCCGGCTCCGACCTGGCCAGCCTTCAGTGCCGCGCCGTGCGTGACGGCGACGACTACATAGTGAATGGGCAAAAGACTTGGACCACCGCTGCCACCCGTAGCGACTGGATCCACGTTCTGGTGCGCACCGACCCCGATGCCCCCAAGCACCGGGGCATCTCCTACCTGCTGGTGGACATGAAGTCGCCGGGCATCACCACCCAGCCCATCGTCAGCATGACGGGGTTCGCTGGCTTCCATGAGACGTATTTTGAGGACGTGCGGGTGCCCGTGGCCAACCTTCTGGGCGAGGAGAACCGCGGTTGGTACGCGGCGATGACCACCCTTTCCTTCGAACGGTCAAGCATCGGCTTCGCCTCGGGGGCCAGACGTACCCTTCAGGAGCTCGCACAGTACTGTCGGGAGGCCAAGCGCGCCGGGCAGCCCCTGATCGACGACCCGCGGGTACGCCGCAAGCTGGCCAATCTGGCCATCGAGATCGAAGTGGCCCGATTCATCAGCTACAACGTGGCCTGGTTGCAGAGCAAGGGCCAGGTGCCAATCTACGAGTCGTCGGCAGCCAAGACCTATACGACAGAGCTTCGGCAGCGCATAGCCAACACGGGCGTGCAGATCCTGGGGCTCTACGGCCAGCTCGATGAATCATCAAAGTGGGCGCCTCTGCGTGGCCGGATTAAGTACTTGTACCTGTGGACGGTAGGGGAGACTATCTACGCCGGCAGCAACGAGATCCAGCGCAACATCATCGCCCAGAGAGGGCTAGGGCTGCCGCGCGAGTAGGCCGAGTGAGAGAAGCGGCTAGCGCACCTCCGCGCCGGCCAGCTTCTCGAGAGCCTTCACCAGGGCCTGGGTGCCTTCGGCGCCCAGGCCCTCCGCTTCGACGGCAGCGAAGAGCTGGTGGACCAGGCTGGTGCCGGGCAGGGGGATGGCCTGCTCCTCTGCCGTCTCCAGGGCCAGGCGCAGGTCCTTTTGTTGGTGGGCCACCTTGAATCCCGGTCGAAAATCGCGGGCCAGGATCCGCGGCGCCAGGTTGAGGAGCGCCCACGAGCTGGCGGCGCCGGCACCCACGGCCTCCAGCATACGCCGGGTGTCGACGCCGGCCTTGGTGGCGAAGACCAGAGCCTCGCACATAGCCAGGTTGTTGAGGGCGACCACGATCTGGTTGCACAGCTTCACTGTCTGACCGGCGCCGTTGGGACCGCAGTAAACAATGGTGCGGCCTAGCACCTCGAAGATGGGCCGGCAGCGCTGAAAGGTCTCCTCCTTTCCTCCGACCATGATGGATAGAGTGCCGGCCTGGGCGCCCGTATCGCCGCCGCTCACGGGGGCGTCCAGCATCTCGATTCCCTTTTCAGCCAGGCGAGAGGCGATGCGACGGGTGACGGTGGGGGAGATGGTGGACATATCAATGTGGACGAGGCCAGGCCGCCCGCCCTCGATGATGCCCTTGGGTCCCAGGGCCACCTTCTCGACATCCTGTGAATCAGTCACCATAGTAATAAGCACATCGGATTGGCGGGCCACGTCCTCCGGACTGGAGCCGGGGGAGGCGCCGTCCCGGACCAGCTCTTCGATGCCGGGCCGGCTGCGGTTCCAGACGGTGAGGGGGTATCCCGCCCGCAGCAAGTGGCGGGCCATCGGCCTGCCCATGATGCCGAGGCCGATAAAGCCGACGTGATCCGTCATCAGTTGCCCTCCTCTGCGGTGCTATCGTCGAGGGCAGACTACAACGGGCTGTGAGGGCTGGCAAGCAGGACTTGCTCTTTTGCCGGTGCTGCAGTGCGCTCTGGCGGCGGGACAAGGCGGCTTGCGCCGGTCGGGCGGCTTGCTGAAGCCTGGCGTTTTCAGGTATGGGGGCCTAAAGGGAGCCTCTGCGTTGACGATTATTACTCAGGATTGGCCGAACCACCGCCGTTCGTGCTGACAGGTCGGCACAGCCAGCCGCCACAAAAGGCCTGTCCTGAGGGCAGGGAAATTGAACGCGAAGCCTGACGACATCTCGCAACAAGACATCGATACCGGCATCGATTGGGAGACGCTGGACTCTCGGGTATCCACGGCTGTCCAGGAGATAGAGGCGGCGCTGGAGGAGGCGCTGGCCGCCACCCGGGAGCTCAACCAGTGGGTGGAGCGTCTCCATACCCTGTCGGCGTTCATACGACAGGTGGAATCGGGACTGGCAGAGGTCAGGCACCAGTTGAAGGGGCCACCCCAAGCCCATCGGCCGGCGCCCGTTCCACCGACGGTGCCCAAGGCCGATACGGTGGAGATGGGCGAGCCCTGGCCGCTCGAGCCGGAGGAGGCTGAGCCTGAGGTCGCTGAGGAACCTCTGCTGACGGCTCTGGAGGAGCACGAGGCTGAGAGCAGAGCTGAACCCTCTGAGGTGGCGGCCGTGGCTGAGGCCGAGGAACCGCCGGGGCCTGTCGAGGGGGGACCTTTAGAGGGGGCTCCTTCGGTGGCTGAAGCTGCCGAAAGCATCCGCCTCCAGATCGAGAGCTCCGAGGCCAACATCGACCTGATGGTCGTGGAGCGAGCTCTTCGCGAGACCCCCGGCGTCGCCGATGTTGACCTGCTGGACTACGCTGGGCGGCGCGCAAGGGTACAGGTGACGCTCAGCGAAGGGGAACGCCCCGAAGAGGTGGCCGACCCCGAGCGCCTGGCGGCGAACGTGCAGGAGCGCCTGGCCAAGCTGACCTGGAACGGCAGCCTATCGGTGTCTGCGACGGAATAACGTCAGGGCACATTCGACCTGTTGAAAGGCCCTCCCGTGGGGAGGGCCTTGCTGTACGTGACGTTCTGGGTTCAGGCGCTGGCAGACGAGAGGCGCCGTTTGGGCAACAGGCGAGATTCAGCGGCTACCAGCAGGGTGCGAGCGTCGTCTGCGTCGTTGGGGTAGGAGGCGATGGCAACCACGCATTCCGGCGCCGGGCTGTCTTCTCCCTCAAGGGCGCGTACACCCGTCGCTGCCTCGCGGAGGCGGTTGGCGGCCTCAGAGGCCACTTCCTCTGAAGCCTGCATCAGGATGACGCCGAACCCGTTGTGGCGATAGGAGCCCAGGAAGTCAGACTCACGCAGGCACCCGGCCAGGGTAGAGCTCATGGAACGCAGGAGGCGGTTCGCCACCGTCCAGCCGTACTCCAGCCGCAGCGTGTCAAAGTTGTCGACCGCCAGCAGCGCTATCGATAGGGGCTGGCCGTAGCGATGCGCACGGCTCACCTCCCGCGATAGCTGTCGAGTGAACTCGCTGTGGTCCGGAATCCAGCGGACAGGGTCGATGCTGCCGAATTGACGTGCCTTCTCTATGCTCAGGAGACCAGCAAGGGCCACCGTCAGGTGGTGCCCCACGGCGTCCAGCATTGCCAGGTCTGGGGGATCGCCTCGAGAGAGGAAAAGAGCGATGCCCAGAGGCTCCTCTGGCGAGGCGAGACGGATGGCGGTCACCTGGGAAAGGTCGAGGACTTTCTCGGCACGCCAGCATGTTTCTTCTCCCGCGAGGCTGCCCCAGAAATCGGCCAGCGAGGCGGCCTGCGCGCTGGCGGTATCGTCCAGCCAGATCTTGGTTATCCGGCCTTGACGGGGCGGGGGGCTCTCGCGGCCTACATCGATGCCAAGCGTGTCGTTCAACTGTTCAAGCAGTGTCCTGGTGGCACCGGACCTGGCTGCCCGGAGGTGGAAGAGGCCGGCCTTGTCGACGATGAGCACCAGCAGGTGGGTCCCGTTGAGATAGGTGCGGGTCAACTGGTCGGCGGCGTCAACCAGCGAGTCGATGTCCTCCGCTCCATGCAGCCGCAGCAGTGTGTTTAGAAGCGGCAGGCTATCACTGACAGTGTGCTTGGGGGAGGGAGTGGAAGGGATTTCCTCTGCGGCCTCGGCGCGTGCTTTCACGCCGCCTTCGGCGTCGCTCTCGGCCAGAGGGGGCTCCTCGGAGACGACGGGCGTTTCCATGCCTTCGGCGGCGTCGCTCTCGGCCGGAAGGGGCTCCTCGGAAGCGACGGGGGCTTCCTCGAGCCCGGCTTGGGCGGGCTCGGCGATCTCGCCGCCCTCGCTGCCCTCTGTTGACTGAAAGCCTTCCGGTACCTCTGTCCCTTGCTCCGGCTCGGGCGTGGGGACCTGAGGCTCCTCCTCGGCTTCTTGCTGGCGCTTTCGGCGGCGACGCCCGAATCTGAGTACCATGGCATGCTTCCTTTGCCACTGCGGCGAAGGGGCGCCTGCAAGGCCCTTCAGGAGCCTTCTTTGCGCGCCCGGCCTGCAAAGCAACGCGACTTGTTCTATGATTGTTTTCGGCATATACGGCGGCGGATTGATATGTTGGGCGCCACGGCGTATGCTGCGTAGGCGCAGAACATCGGGGGTCAAGAGCGTAGGGCACGTTACCGATAATTAGCTAGACCCATCTGAGGTGCGGCCTTGCCCTTCGTGCAACAGATTGGGGGGCCTGGTGGGCGACAACGATACCTTTCAGTTCCTGGTAGCCATCATCGCAGTGGGCCTGGCTCTTGCCGGGCTTCTCATCTTGACCGTGGTGGCGGTGCTGGCTACCTGGCGCCAGCACGGCGATACACGCAGCACGCACAGGGCGACCATCGAGGCGCTTTCTCGCATCGAGGAGATTGTGCGTAGCTGGACGCCGGGTGGGCCTGCCCCCTTGCTGGCGAGGCCGCCGCTGCCTCCGCTGGAAGGCGTGCCGAACGAAAGCGAGGCGCTGCGTTCGCTCCTCCCGCTGCTGTCAGAGCTCGATGAATCCTTCCGAAAGATGTCGGAGGCGCGCACCGCATACAGCGGCCAGGTGGCAGCCAGCCTGGCCAACAGCGAGGCAGCCCTGCGGGCGCTGGAAGAGTCCACGGAGCGTATCATCCAGGGCCTGCGCGACTTCATGGAGCAGGTGCGGGCCGGCAACGGCGAGAACTACAACCGCTCTTCCTCCTAGGCTCATCCCTCTTGTGCGTTGACGTGAAGAAGGCGCCCTATCGGGCCGTTGTCCTCTACGGGCGGGCGACCATCCATGCGCGCAGGCTCTTGAGCACCGGCCTCCCTCCCTGGATGTGCCCCCAACCCTAGGGATTTTTGAAGCGTACGCTGGCTATGATCCCGAGCGCTTCCCGCTGGTCTTGGCTCACCAGATCCACCGCATCATCCCCAGGGGACTGATCGGCTAACTGGACACCCGCCCAAACGGCAGGCACCTCCGCCAATCGATAGGGTATGGTGACACCAATAAGCCGTGCGATGTCGGAGGTAATCGTGTTGAAGGGGTGCCGCTTGCGCTCATGAAAACAAACGGCGGCCGGGAGCGTGTCTACCTGCATCGTGCCCATTTGGGGACAATCCAGCAACGTAAACGGACGGGAACCGGTGATTTGGATTGCGACGCGAGTCACCTCTCGACCGCTGACGGGGTCAGGCTTGGTGAGGAGCAGGGCGAAGCGATAGCCCTCGAGCCTCTTCTCCGATAGCAAGAGAGGTTGATCGCCGATAGTCACTTTCCAGGTGGGCGGGTAGCAGAAGCTGCCACCCAGCAGTTGGGACTCATAAAGCAGGTATGACGCCGGGCAGCGTTCCCCACTCGAGGCTAGCGCCGCCTGGTCATCAGCTACCTGACTCAAGGCCGCCTGATCTGGGGGGATGTAGTTTGGGTGGAAGGGCCGCCCTGGCGCCTCGGTTCCCTCGACGACTGGCGTTGGAACACGCGGCGTGGCGATCCCAGTTACCTGCGCTGCGGGGGCGCTACCGCCACTGTCACCAGCGCCGCCCTGGGCGCCCCAGGCTATGACCCCGGCCAGCGCCCCGCCTATCGCCAGCGACGCCGCCAGTTTGAATAGGCCTGGTACGCGAGAAAACGCAGACACTATCCTCGCCCTCTGCTACGCGTGTGCTGCTCACTACCTGAAGCCTGAACTGGACCAGCTCCCCTCATGAACGCACGTACCGGACCTTCTGATGCCGCGTGATTCTATCATCGTGTGCTTGCCTGTCAAGGTCCGTTACGTAGCTCTCCTCTTCGCCACAAGAGGTGCGGTGCTGCACCACCACTTTACTATCGGCAAGTGCGGCTCCCTGCTGGTGCCAGAGCAGTACGCGGCACGGGCGTTGTTCACGTCGCCCGCCATGTTTGGGGCGGTCTTCTGGCCGTGGGCGGTGCGCGGAGCGCTGTTCCAGCGACTCCGGCAACGCAGCCTCCTCCTCCTTCTGATGTCGATCCGCGCGATTGTAGTATCCAAGCGGTCCCGCGCCCATTGACAGCCGCCTCGACTCGGCTATGATGGCGCCGGTATGCCTGCTGAAGCCGGCTCCAGATTCGACCTGGTGATCCGCCACGGCCTGGTGGTGGACGGCACGGGCGCGCCCGCCTTCGCTGCCGACATCGCCGTCGCGGGCGACCGCATCGCCGCCGTAGGCGAGGTGTCGGAGGGAGGTCTCCGCCCAGACGGGCGCACCATCGACGCCTCCGGGCTGGTGGTAGCCCCCGGCTTCATCGACGTCCATACCCATGACGACCTGGCCGTGCTGCGCACCCCGGCCGTCGACTTCAAGGTCCGGCAGGGGGTGACGACGGACATCGTGGGCAACTGCGGCATCGGGGCCGCCCCCTCCTCCGAGGCCTACCTGCACTTCTACAGGACGGTGCTAGGGGACATCCTGGGCCCGATGGGCGCCCTCCCGTGGCGCACCACAGAGGAGTTCTACCGGGCGGCGGAGGAGGCAGGCCCATCTCTCAACGTCGCCTCCTTCGTGCCCCACAGCACGATACGCTTCCTGGCCATGGGCGTGGAGCGGCGTCTGCCTGCGCCAGCGGAGATGGCGGCGATGAAAGGGCTGCTGGCACAGGGGATGGAGGCCGGCGCCCTGGGCCTTTCCACCGGCCTCATCTACCCGCCGGGTCTATTCGCCGCCACCGAGGAACTCATCGAGCTGGGGAGGGTGGCCGGCGAGCACGGCGGCATCTACGCCAGCCATATCCGCGACGAGGGCGACGGCATGCTGGACGCCGTGGCCGAAGCCATCCGTATCGGCGAGGAGGGCGGCGTCCCGGTCCAGATCTCCCATCACAAGGCCATGCTGGAGCGCAACTGGGGCCGGGTGGAGCAGTCCCTCCGTCTCATCGAGGAGGCGCGGGCCCGCGGCCTGGACGTGACCGTGGATGTCTACCCCTACACAGCCGGAAGCACCGCGCTGGGGATGCTGCTGCTGGCTGGGCGCACCGAGGACCTGGCGGGTGACCAGTTACTGGTCGTCTCCGTCAAGCACCAGCATGAGTACGAGGGCCTGACCCTGGCCGAGATCGCCCGGCGCATGGGCCTGCCCCTCCGCGAGGCGACTACGCGTCTGCTGGAGCAGGAGGAGAACGCTGTCGTGGTGGTGGCCTTCGCTATGAGCGAGGAGGACGTGCAACGTGTCATGCGCTACGAGCAGGCCATGTTCGGCTCCGACGGCATCCCCTCGCCGACCGGCAAGCCCCACCCCCGCCTCTACGGCACCTTCCCCCGTGTCCTCGGCCACTACGTGCGAGAGCTGCGACTCCTTTCGCTGGAGGAGGCGGTGCGGAAGATGACCTCTCTGCCCGCGCGAAAGCACCGGCTCCGCGAGCGGGGCGAAGTACGGCCCGGCTACTTCGCCGACCTCTGCCTCTTCGATCGGGAGACGGTCATGGACCGCGCCACCTACAAGGAGCCGAGGCAGTACCCCGAAGGTATCCCCTACGTTATCGTCAACGGAGAGCTGGTCGTAGATGGCGGCGTTCACAACGGCGCTCCGGCCGGGCGGGTTCTCCGGCACGGGGGCTGAAAGCCCACGCATTTCCTTCTGATTAATACGACCTGAACCTGGGGCCAATCTCCCCCTCTCCGCCTGTCCGAATGGCCCTTGACACCCCTTGCTTGTGGGGTCTCTAGTGGTGACACTGGCGGTGGTGCAGCCGGCCTCCATCCCCGGGGCCAGAAGGAGGGGTGCCCAGGTGTGTGACTGGTGTGAGCAGTACGGCGGCGGCTACGAGCGCTGGTACCTCAACCCTGCGAACTATGCTCGCCGCCTGTACAAGGTGCGCAGGGAGGAGGCGGAAGCCTCCGGCGCCGAGGCTAACCCGCAGGTGGCTGGCGGCATGAGCGTCGTCGGGCGGGAGTTCCTGGAGGCTCAGACCCGCGGCGACCACGAGACGGTGGCCCGCATGCGCCGCGACGCCGAGCAGGTATCCTGGCGGATCCACTTCGGCCAGGTGGTGACCAAAGAGGAAGTTGACCGCATCATCGACATCATCTATCCGATCGGCCTCATGACCTGCGTCTGCCGCCGCTCCATGCGCGGCCTGCCCGACGAAGAGAACTTCACGTGTATCGGCATGGGGCCCGGCATGTACAAGTGGGAGCGCTGGCCCGACACCTATCGCGGGGGGATGAACTTCCTGACGCCCGAGGAGGCGAAGCAGGTCATCGACGTGCTGAACCGGCGGGGCCTCGTCCACTGCATGTACACCTTCGGCACGCCCTACCTGGCCGGCATCTGCAACTGTGACTACCCGGACTGCGGCGGCCTTCGCACGGCTGTGGACATGGGCGTCAGGGTGGTCTGGAAGGGACACTATGTGGCGGAGGTGGACCCGGACCGCTGCAACGGCTGCGGCCTCTGCGTCCGCCGCTGCCAGTTCAAGGCCCTGAGCTTCAGCTCCAGCACACTCAAGGCCTACATCGACCCATTCAAGTGCTTCGGCTGCGGCCTCTGCCGAAATCCCTGCAAGCCTGACGCCATCGAGCTGGTCGACCGAGCTAGCCTCCCGGCCGTGGCTGGAGTCTGGTAGCGGAGGTGCCGGGAATGCTTCCTACGATCCAAGTCGACGACAGCAAGTGCAGCGACCCGCTGCGTTGCCGCCTCTGCCTGCTGGCCTGTCCCACCCGGGTGCTGGGTCTGGGCACCAACGTGGCACCACATAAGTACCAGGAGACAGCACCCTCCCACTTCATCGTCCGGGGGGTGCGCTACCAGTTCTGCACCACCTGCCAGAAGTGCGTGGAGGTCTGCCCTCACGGGGCCATCTCGGTTAGCTTCGGCCGGGGGGTGACGGCGTGAAGATCACGTATCGCTACGGCAGTCCCATCAAAGAGCGCCTGCTGGTGTTGGAGGAACCCGGCCGGCCCCTCGCTTTCGACGCCGACCGCGGCTTCGTGGTCGAGATGTCGAGTCGCCACAACGTGGCTTCGCTGGCTGAGGCGGTGAAGGGCAAGACACCCGAGGATGCCGCCGAGGAGCTCCGTCGCTTGGGACGGGAGGTGATGGCCTCCACCATTGAGCTGGCGGACGGCAAGTACCTGGACCGCACCGGCGAGATGATCGAGAAGGTGGCGGAGCAGACGGGCATTCACTTCCCGCACCGGCTACAACGCTACGTGGAGCTGGCCATTGTTGGCCCCCGGCCCCTGGACCGCTGGAACGTGGCTGTCTCCACGCTCGTAGAGCTGCGCATGCAGGTCTTCAGTTGCGCGCTGCTGAAGGCCCTTCAGGATGCGGGCGTGCCCACCGAGGGGACGCCCTGCCGCGAGTTCTGTCTGGCCAGCTTCCGAGTAGCGGTCGAAAAGTGCGGCCTCAAGATCCAGACCGTGCTGGAGAAGTCGCTGGCGGAGGACAGCGTCTGCGAGTTCTGCTTCCGGCCTTCGGAGGGAGAGAAGGGCGGGCCCTAGGCACGCCCACCGGCCACCATGGCCTTCGCCGTCGACCTCCACACCCACACGCGTCACGGCTCTAGCTGCTCCTACATGGAGCCGGTTGACCTGCTGCGTCAGGCGCGGCTCGTGGGTCTTGACGCCGTCTGCATTACCGAGCACAACGTTCCCTGGGACCGCTCCAGCCTGCGCACCCTGGCACGAAAGGGCCCTCCCCTGGTCTTCACGGGCATGGAGGTGAGCACGGAGCTGGGCGACGTGCTGGTCTTCGGCGCGAACGGCGTTCCGCCTGGCGTTTGTCGGGCGGAGGAGTTGCGAGCGCTGGTGGAGGCGGCCGGCGGCGTCATGATCGCCGCTCATCCCTTCCGGCGCTTCTTCGTGCCCGGCGTGCAGGCCAGCGTCGAGGAGGCGCTGGCCAATCCCCTGTTCGAGCTGGTAGATGCCGTAGAGGTGTTCAACGGAGGGGGCTCGCGACGGGAGCAGGAGTTCGCCGTCGAGGTGGCGGCGCGCCTGCCCCTGCCGGCGGTGGCGGGCAGCGATAGCCACGCTCCCCACACGATTGGCTGCTGCTACACGGCGTTCGAGCGGCCCCTGGCGACGATGGCGGACCTCGTCGGCGAGCTGCGGTCGGGCCGGTTGAAGGCGGTCCACCGGCTCATGGGCCTGGAGTTCGGGAGGAGACCCTAGGGGCCATGCATGAGCCCTTCAACCCCCAGTGTGGCTACTGCGCCAAGTTTGTCTACTGCTTCGGCCCGGACAGCCCGCTGGCCGACTGGGGTTTCTGTGTCGACGAGGCCGGTGACAGCCGGCCCGACGGTGCCGAGCTCCGCCGCCTCGAGGAGCTGGCCGCCGCCGGCCGCTACGACCTCCTCTTTGAGGCCGCCCGTGGCCTCTATCAGGTGGGCGACGACGGCTGCTCTCGCTACCAGCCGGTGGTGGAGGGCCTGCCCGTCCGGCAGGCGGGCATGACGGCGCCGCCGGCGCCGGGGAGGGGAACGTAGATGGCTTCCGGCGCTGCGAAGCCGGTCGGTTCCGAGGCTGCCTCGAAGGCCGCTCAGGGTGCTAAGGCGTGCGCTCTGCGCTTCACCGAGGCCCTCTCCGGCTACATGGCCGCGGCGGAGGACTACGGGGCTGGCTACCGCGCCGGACGGGCGGCGGGCGCGCACGTGCGCTACCGGGCCACGGCGCGGATCCAGGATCTGGAGTCCTTCCTGCACGACCCTCAGCACGCCGCCGAGATGACCGGCGTGGTGGATGTTGTCGGCCTGGGGTGGGGGATGCCCATCGAGGAGGGGCGCATCGAGATGTTCTGCCGGCGGGAGGATCGCAAGATCATCGCCTACCACCTGCCCTTCCGGCAGGGGGAGCGGCGCTACCTGCTCCGGGGCGAAAAGTATATCCAGGACGACCCGGGCTTCGACGTCTGGAAGGATATGACCACGCTCTACGCCGAGCTACTGGACCTCTCGGCGGCGCCGGACGGCCCGCCCATCGCTATGGGCATACTGCGCATCGGGCCGCTCTCGGCGCTGCGCATGCTCTTCACCTTCCGAGGCGCCGGCCTGCGGGGGACGGCGAACGCTGCTCTCCGCTTCCTTCTCTTCGCCTCCCGCGAGCTCCGCGACACCTACGGGCTGCTGCCCTGGTGAGCCCGAGGGTCGAACCCTGAAGCCTCAATTGGGGGCTTCAGTGGCCAGCGCTCTCAGCACATCACCGCGTGGCACCCTTGCCAGGGGCCCTCGATTAGGTATAATGCAGGCGGAGACGGGAGGCTCGGCCTGCCAAGCGGAAGGCGGGGCGCAAGTCAGGCTCAAGTGCAGGGAAGCATGGGGCCGGTCCAAGAGGGCCGGCCCCTTGTTTGTATACCTTGCGCAGGAAGGGACGGACGCTATACTGGGCGACAGCATCTCCCGCGGCTGGTTCTATGACATGAGAGGAGCGAGACGTGAATCTGGCAGAGCGCCTCGGCTATGGGCGCCAGGATCGAGTCCTTATCATCCACGCCGACGACGTGGGCGTCTCCCACGCTTCCGCCCAGGCGGCCTTCGAGGGCATGGCATCAGGGAGCATGACCTGCGGCTCCACTCTCGTGCCCTGCCCCTGGTTCTCGGAGGTGGCCCAGCACTGCCGCGAGCACCCTGAGGCCGACCTCGGCGTCCACCTGACCCTGACCTGCGAGTACCCCCAGTACCGCTGGCGGGGGCTGACCGGTCGGGAGGTAGCGCCCGGACTCTACGACGAGCAGGGCTACCTGTGGCTGACGGCCGCCGAGGCCCAGGCCCACGCCTCGCCGGAGGAGGCGGAGCGGGAACTGCGCGCGCAAGTCGAGGCTGCCCTGGCCGCCGGCATCGACGTCACTCACCTCGATACCCACATGGGGACGGTGCTGCACCCTAAGTTCCTGGGCGTCTACGTTTCCCTGGGGCTGGAATACCGGCTGCCCCTGTTCTTGGTCCGCCCTGACCGGGCCCTCCTGGAGAAGCGTGGCCTGGAGTCTCTCTGGAGCGTCATCGAGCCGCACCTGCTGCGGGTCGAAGAGGCGGGGCTACCCATCCTGGACGAGATCATATTCGAGACCTTGGGCTACCCAGAGGAAACGAAGGGAGCCTCCTACCGGCAGCTCTTCGCCGACCTGAAGCCCGGCGTCACTCATTTCATCGTCCACCCGGCCCGCGCCTCCGATGAGATGGCGGCCATCGCCGAGGACGCCCCCTCGCGGGCACGCGACTACGAGCTCTTCCGCGACGGCTCCATGCGCGAGTACCTGTCGGGACTGGGGGTGAGGCTCATCGGGTACCGGGAGATACGCGACGCCTTGCGCCATGGCACCCTGCGGCGCTAGCAGGGTGCTAACAGATTGGACTGGACCGTTCGTGGTTCGACGGGCTCACCACGAGCGGAATCTAGCAACCGCTCGTCCTGAGCCTGTCGAAGGGCGAGCGGCGACCTTTTCTTGGCACCCCACCAGGGGACGCCGATGGCTCGAAAGCCGCGGTTCGGCGACGAGGAGGTGAAGATGGGAGGGCAGGACCTGCGAGAGCTGACGCTGGCGGAAGCGGCGTCTCTGGTGCGCCGCAAGAAAGTCTCACCCGTGGAGCTGGCCGATGGCTACCTGCGGCGCATCGAGGCCCTCAACCCGAGCCTGAACGCCTACATCACGGTCGCCGCTGACGAGGCCATGCGCTCGGCCCAGCAAGCCGAGGACGACGTGGCGCGGGGCCTGGACCTGGGGCCCCTGCACGGCGTGCCTCTGGCCATCAAGGACCTGTTCGCCACCCGCGGAGTGCGCACTACTGCCGGCTCCAGGATCCTCGCCGACTGGGTCCCTGAGGAGGACGCCCACGTGGTGACCCTCCTGCGCCAGGCAGGAGCCATCCTCCTGGGCAAGCTTAACATGCACGAGTGGGCGGCGGGCGCCACCACGATCAACCCCCACTTCGGCGCCACCGCCAACCCCTGGGACACCACGCGCATCCCCGGCGGCTCCAGCGGCGGGTCGGCTGTTGCCGTCGCCGCTGCCCTCTGCGCCGGGTCGCTGGGCAGCGACACCGCCGGCTCCATACGCATGCCGTCGTCGCTCTGCGGGACAGTGGGGCTGAAGCCAACCTATGGGCTGGCCAGCCTGCGCGGCGTGCTGCCGCTGAGCTGGTCGCTGGACCACGTGGGGCCCATGACGCGCACCGTGGAGGACGCCGCCCTGATCATGGAAGCCATCGCCGGCTACGACTCCCAGGACCCCTCGTCGGTGGACCGGCCGGCCGCCCCGTACCGCGATGCTCTTCGCGGTGGTGTGCGTGGACTGCGCCTGGGCCTGCCCCGCAACTACTTCTTCGACAAGGCCGACCCGGAGGTAGTGGCCGCCGTGCGGCGGGCGGCCTCTTTGCTCGAGGCAGAGGGCGCCCATGTGATAGAGGTGGAGGTGCCGGGGGTGGAGCAGGCCTTCGCCATTGGCATGCCTGTGCTCGTGGCCGAGGCCGCCGCCTACCACGAGAAGTACCTCCAAGAGCGCCCAGGCGACTACGGAGAGGATGTGCTGGCCCTGCTCAAGGGGGGCCAGTCTCAGACCGCCATCGACTACATCAAGGCTCAGCGCGCCCGCATCGAGTTCCGGCAGGGGCTAGAGGCCCTCTTCACCCGCATCGATGTCCTTCTGACCCCCACGACACCTATCACCGCTCCTACGATCGAGCAGTGCCGGGCGGAGACGCCCACCTTCACCCTTATCCGCTGCACCTCTCCCTTCAACCTGGCAGGCCTACCGGCGCTATCGGTGCCCTGCGGGCTGTCGGAGGCGGGCCTCCCCATTGGCCTCCAGATCGCGGGGCGTCACTTCGAGGAGGCGACGGTGCTGCGCGTGGGTGCCGCCTACGAGCAGGCCAGCGGCTGGAGGGGCCGCCTCCCGCCGACGGTCTAGCAGCTTGACGCCCTTGTCATTCTGAGCCCGCCAGAGGCGGACGAAGAATCCGGTTCACTGAGACCCTTCGCTTCGCTCAGGGTGACAAAAGAGAAGCCTCTGGGGACACTCCCCTAGGAGCGGCCTCTGCCGCGACGGCGCAGCCTGCCTGCCGAGCGCGGAGGCGGGCTCGGCCAGGCCGTCGGGCGCCCGAAGTCCACGGGCACCTCGATGACGGTGGTCCGGTCTGACTCCAGGGCGCGCCGGAGGGCGGGACCGAGGCCGTCGGGATCCTTAAGGAGCACGTAGTGGAGGCCGTAGGCCTCGGTGAGCCGGCCGAAGTCCGGGTTCAGGAGGTCCACCGCGTAGTAGTGGCTCTGGAAGTCCATGTCCTGGAGGACCTTGAGGATACCGTAGCCGCTGTCGTTGAAAAGGAGGACGGTCACGTTGATGCCGAACTGGGCGGCCGTGGCCAGCTCCGGGAGGGCGTACTGGAAGCCGCCGTCGCCGACGATGCAGATCACCTGTCGGCCCGGCATGCCTACCTTGGCGCCCAGGGCGGTGGGGAAACCGTAGCCCAGAGTGCCGTAGCCGGGGTAGAGAAAGGTGCGGGGCTCGTACACGGGGAAGCAGCGGGCCGCCCAATAGGCGGGCTTCGTCTGGTCCCAGACCAGGATGGCGTCGCGCTCCACCGCCTGCCGGATGTCATCGAGGACGGCCATCTCTTGGGAGCCCGCTGCCTTGAAGTTGCCGGCCACCTGCGAGCGCAGGGCGGCCACGTCACCGGCCCAGCAGTCAGGCGTTCGGCCCGCCTGTGGCGGGTCCAGGGCCTCCAGGAGTTGCCCCAGCACCAGGCGGGCGTCGCCGATCAGTCCCAGGGTGGCAGGGTAGCTCTTGCCTACCTCCCTTTCGTCGATGTCGATGTGGATGAGGCGCGCGGGCAGCTTCAGGTTCCAGTTGGCGGTCTGACCGGCGGCGAAGCGCGTGCCTACGGCCAGGAGGAGGTCGGAGCGCTCCATGAGGGGCGTGAGGGTGCGGTCGTAGGGGCGGTAGCCCAGGGCGAGGGGATGGTCGTAGGGGATGGCGCCCAGGCCCTGGACGGTGGTAACGACAGGCGCCTGGAGGACCTCAGCCAGGCGCGCTAGTTCCTCCGAGGCGCCGGCCCGGTTGACGCCGCCGCCGGCCCAGATGATGGGCGCCTCGGCGCTGGCCAGGGCGCGGGCTGCCTCCTCCACCAGGGCCGGCTCCGCCGCCCGCCGGGGAAGCGACTGGGACGGCATTACCCAGGGGACAGCCTCCGAGTCCACCTTGCCCGCCAGGTGGTCGGTGCAGACCTCCACCTGGGTGGGCCGTGGCCGTTCGACCAGCATGGTGCGGAAGGCCTCGTGGAGGACGGCGGGTATGTCCTCGATGTCGCTGGCGCGGGCATTCCACTTGGTGACAGCCCTGAAGAGGCCTAGCTGGTCCTTGGGTTCGTGAAGCGCCCCCTTGTCGCGGTCCACCAGGTTGCTGGCGACCTGGCTCATCACGTTGAGGATGGGCACAGAGTCGAAGTAGGCGGTGCCCATGGCGGCGGCGGTGTTGGCGGCGCCGGGCCCGGTGGTAGTGATGCAGACGCCGGGGCGGCCCGTCACGCGGGCGTAGCCGTCGGCCATGTAGGCGGCGGTCTGTTCGTGGCGGACGGCGATGTGGTGGACCTCCGGGTGGGCGTAGAGGGCGTCGTAGATGGCAAGGGCGTGCACCCCCGGCAGGCCGAAGACGACATCGACGCCGTGGGCCTGGAGGGTGCGCACCACCACCTCGCCGCCGGTGACCTCGGGCATGACTCCTCCTCCGTAGCGATAGGCGTGCCGGGCGATTTCACCCATGATAGCATGCGGTTGGGGGAGAGGCGCGAAGGCAGAGACGGCGCCTTCAGTGGCGAGTCAGACATTCGGCTTTGCCGCTGCCGCCTGCTCCTGTACTATACGGCAGGTGCCGCATAAGGTGCTCAGGGAGACTATGGCCGTCGTTACCGAGACCGCACGCTTTCCATCCGGCGACCTAACGCTGGTGGGGGTCCTTCACCGGCCCCAGGGGTCGGGGCTACCCGGCGTCGCTGTCTGCCACCCTCACCCTCTCTACGGCGGCGACATGGAGAACAACGTGGTGGTGGCCCTCTGCCGGGCCCTGGCCGGAGGCGGCATAGTGGTCCTTCGTTTTAACTTCCGGGGCGTTGGAGGGAGCGGCGGGTCCTACGGCGGCGGATCCGAGGAGGGGCAGGACGCCCGGGCCGCCCTGGACTTTCTGGCAGGCCTGGCCGAGGTTGACGGCGGCCGCCTGGGACTGGCTGGCTACTCCTTCGGCGCCCTGGTGGCCCTCGGTGCCGCCGGGGAGCGGGTACGCGCTCTCGCGGCCGTCTCGCCGCCGGCGGGTGGTCTGGATCCCGCCACCTTGCGACGGGGCATTCCGACCCTGCTTGTCTCCGGCGACCGGGATGACATCTCGCCGTCGCTGCGCCTTCCCGAGATGGCTGCATCCCTGGGACCGCCCTGCGAGATACGTTCGGTGGCGGGCGCCGACCATTTCTGGTGGGGCCATGAGGAAACCCTCGCGACAGCCGTCCTTGAGTTCTTCCGGGCCCAGCTCGTGGCGCTGGGACTCTGACGTAGGGAGCGCTTATGGTTATCGTCATGCTGGCTACTGCCGCTGAGGAGGAGATCGAGGCTGTCCTCTCCTACCTCAAACGGGCCGGCGCTGAGCACCAGGTGAGCCGCGGTGTCGAGAGGACGATCATCGTCGTGCTCACGGAGCTGGCCCCGGCCGCCGTCGCCTTCGTGTCAACGATGGCGGGCGTGGAGCGGGTCGCCCCTATCGCCCGTCCCTTTACGCTGGCCAGCCGCGACTTCAAGCCGGAGAGCACCGTGGTGCGCATCGGCCCCGTCGAGCTGGGTACGGAGGCGGTGGTGCTGGCTGTGGGGGCGCGCTTCGTCGATGATGACGCTCAGGTTTCGGCGCTGGCGCAGGCCGCTCGCCGGGCGGGCGCCGGGCTGATGCGGGTGTCGGTCGGGTCGCGGACGCTCTTCCCCTACGGCTCGGAGCGCCAGGCGGAGACCCTGGCTCGACGAGCGACCCTGGCTCGCGAGGCCGGCCTGGCTGTGCTGGTAGAGGTGAGGAGCGCGGAAGAGGTCGGGGTTGTGGCCTCTACGGCCCAGGCGTTGTATGTGGGCGGTCAGGACATGGGCAACGCCGCCCTTCTGCGGTGTTGCGCGTCCACGGGCCTGCCCCTGGTGCTGGAGAGGGGGCCCTCGGCGGAGGTGGAGGAGTGGCTGATGGCCGCTGAGTATCTCCTGGCCCTGGGCCACGGCCAGGTCGCCCTTTGCGAGGCCGGCATCCGTACCTTCGAGCCGGCTATGACCCGAACACTGGACCTGAGCTCGCTGCCCCTGGTGCGCCGCCTCAGCCACCTGCCGCTGATGGCCGACCCGACCTCGTCGGGAGGTGGCGACCTGGTGCAGTCGCTGGCCCTGGCTGCTGTGGCGGCCGGCGCCGATGGCGTTCTGGTGGAGGCGGCAATCGAGCCCTCGCTGGCTGGCGGGCAGGCGCTGCCAGCGGATGCCCTGCGCCCCCTGGTGAGGCGCCTCGCTCCGCTCTGTCGCGCCCTGGGTCGCATACCCCCGTCGACCGCCGCCGGAGGTTGGGGACGCGGCGGGCGCGATCTGAGAAGGTGAGATGCGTCTTGGCGTCATGCGGGACGAATGAGGTGCAAACGGACTACAAAATTCGGCGCGAATGGCCCTATGTGGGATCGAGAACACTTGCTAAGAGAAGGTATGGGCGTGCCGGCCTACGCCGGGCGGGGAGTTCATCGCGGGTCTCGTGACAAGCGGGGGGACGGGAGCTGATGCGTGCGTATATCATTGGTCGCATCCTTCTGAACATCCCCGTCCTCTTTCTCGTCATCACGATGGTGTTTCTGGCCTCGCATGCCCTGCCGGACTACGCCACCCGGCGGGTCGCTTCTTCTCTCACCGGTGCTACTAACCTAGACGAGGCTATCCACCAGGTGCGGCACGAACTGGGTATGGACAGGCCTCTCTATGTCCAGTACTTCGACTACGTAGGCGACGTACTGCGCGGTGACCTGGGCCACTCTCTGCTTACCAAGCGCCCCGTCTTGACGGAACTGAAGGCCCGGATGCCGCCCTCCGTCGAGCTGGGCATCCTGGACATCCTGGTGGCCCTGACGGTTAGCGTACCCATCGGCATCATCTCAGCCATCCGACAGGACACCTGGATCGACTACCTGCTGCGTTTTTTCGCAATCTTCTGGCTGGCCATCCCATCGTTCTACCTGGCTGTTATTCTCTTGATAGTGAGCTTCAAGGTAGTGGGATGGACCCCGCCTCTGGTCGTGACGGCATACCACAACTTCCCTTCAGATCCCGTGAAGAACCTCCAGATGCTGGCGCTGCCCGCCATCGCGGGGGGCATCGCGACGGGCGCCAGCGTCATGCGACTGCTGCGCTCGCAGATGCTGGAGGTGCTGCGGCAGGACTACGTACGCACGGCCTGGGCCAAGGGGCTGCGTGAGCGGACGGTGGTCACGCGTCACGCCCTGAAGAATGCCATGATCCCGGTGCTTACCATCGCCGGGCTTCTGGTGGGGGCGCTTATCAGCGGGAATGTGGTGCTGGAGACCATGTTCTCTATCCCAGGGATGGGCCTCTTCACCGTTACCTCCATCAAGCAGAATGACTTTCCGGTGGTCCACGCCATTGTCCTCATCGTGGCGACAGCCGTGGTCTTCACCAACCTCGCGGTGGACCTGGTTTACGCCTGGCTGGACCCGAGGATTCGCTACGGCTAGGCCGGTCAGCGAGGAGAAGCCGGATGGTTGGTCGAACAGGGGAGATGGGACCGGGCGTCCTGGCCTCGGAGTGGGCGCCTCCCAGGGCACCCAGCCTCTGGCGCAGCCTGGGCAGGTTTGTGGTGCGCAAGCCCCTGGGTGCCTTCGGCGTCTTCGTCATTGTGGTGCTGGTGGTGGTAGCGGCCGGGGCGCCGGTGCTGGCCCGCTACGGCGTGGAGCAAGCCTTTGAGGTCGCCAATCCGGCCTACAGCCCTAACTCGCTGGAGACAGGGAAATTTTCGCCTACCCTCATTGACACGCAGGCACCCCCCAGCATGAAGCACTGGTTCGGCACCGACAACTATGGCCGCGACAGCTACGCTCGCATCATCTGGGGATCGCGACGGACTCTCAAGGTGGGGCTTCTTTCTCTTGCCATGGGGACGGCCATCGGCGTAATGATTGGCCTCACGTCTGCCTACTTCAGTGGTCTGCTGGACACCATCGTCCAGCGCTTCATGGACAGCTTCCAGTCGTTCCCGGCCTTGCTCTTCCTGATCCTGGTGGTGACTGTGAGGGCTCCCACTGAGATGAACCTCATCATTGGGCTGGCCATCGTCTCTGTGCCGTCTATCTCGCGCATCGTGCGTAGCGTCGTTCTGCAGACCCGCGAGATGCCGTTCGTGGAGTCGGCGCGCCTCATCGGCGCCTCCGATCTGCGAATCATGGGGCGTCACATCCTGCCCAACATTATGGCTCCCATCATCGTCGTCTTCACCATCGGCGTCGGCACCGTCATCCTCGCCGAGGCGATGCTGTCCTTTCTGGGTCTGGGGCCGCCGGGGATCTCCTGGGGGCAGATGTTGGACACGGGTCGACTCTTCGTGCTTACCTCACCGTGGCTGGCGCTGTTCAGCGGCGGTGCCATCACCCTGGCTGTCATGGCCTTCAACCTGGCGGGGGATGCTTTGCGGGACGTTCTGGACCCCAGGCTGCGCATGTAGGATTACCCGCTCGGGAGGGGGTTGCAACACAGGCTGTTTATCTGGCCGGCGGGATGTGACGGGTTAGAACAGGAGACGAGAGTCATGGCTCAAGAGCAAAGCGTCGGGAAGCAGGTCGCCATGGTCTTCGACCTGAACAAGTGCCTGGGCTGCCAGACCTGCACCATCGCCTGTAAGACCCTCTGGACCGACCAGCCGGGCATGGAGCACATGTGGTGGAATATCGTCAACACCCTGCCCGGCGACGGCACCCCCAAGGGGTGGTTTGAAATGGGCGGTGGCTTCAAGGATGGGCAGCCGGTACCGGGAACACTGCCATCCAGGGCCCAGTGGGGCGAGGCGTGGGAGTTCAACTATGACGAGGTCTACTACGGCGGCAAGGGAGACAGCGTCTACCTGAAGCCCAAGGGTGAGGCCCCCACCTGGGGACCGAACTGGGACGAGGACCAGGGGGCCGGCGAGTACCCCAACAGCTATTACTTCTACATACAGCGCATCTGCAACCACTGCACGAAGGCGGCCTGCCTGGAGGCCTGCCCTCGCAAGGCCATCTACAAGCGGCCCGAGGACGGCATCGTCCTCATCGATGAGAACGCCTGCCACGGCTACCGCTTCTGTATTGAGGCCTGCCCCTACAAGCGCATCTACTTCAACACGCAGAGGCTCATCGCCCAGAAGTGCATCTTCTGCTTCCCCCGCGTCGAGCAGGGGGTAGCGCCCGCCTGTACCCGCCAGTGCCCTGGCCGCATCCGCCACGTGGGCTACCTGGATGACGAGGATGGGCATGTCTACAAGCTGGTGAAGAAGTGGAAGGTGGCCCTGCCCCTCTTCCCCGACAAGGGCACCCAGCCCAACCTCTACTACGTGCCGCCGCTGGCCCCGCCGCGGTTCGACGAGAACGGCGACATCGACGAGAGCACGCCGCGCATCCCCGACGAGTATCTGGAGTACCTCTTTGGGACCGATGTGTACCAGGCCCTGGCCACTCTGAAGGCGGAGATGGAGAAGAAGCGGCGGGGCGAGCCGTCGGAGCTCATGGACCTGCTCATCGGCTACCGCTGGACGGATCTCATGGGCCCCTTCGCCAAGGACCCGGCGAAACTGCACAGGCCTGCTTAGACGAGCGCCGCGTGACCCACCAGGCTGACCTCTCGACGGACGAAGAGTTCCAGGGCGCCGCCCGCAGCCGGATGTACAGGCTGCTGGCCAGCGCCTTCACTTTCCCTGAGGAGACCTTCCACCGGACCGCCCTGGGCGGCGAGTTCCTGTCGGAGGTGCTGGAGATCGCGGCGGGCCTTCCCTACGCGCTGCCGCTGGCAGAGGGCGAGCCACTGCGCACCGTCCTGGGCGGCGTCTCTGCCGACTACGTGGAGTTCCAGTCGGAGTACGTGCGCCTCTTCGACGTAGGCGTGCCGCGGCCTCCCTGCCCCCTTTACGGCGGGCTCTACCTGGGCAGCCGCCGGGGAGTGATGGAGGAGGTCACCCGCTTCTACAACCACTTCGGGCTCAGCCTGGACGGGGAGTCCCGCGAGCTTCCGGACCACATCACCACAGAGCTGGAGTTCATGCACTTCCTCACCTTCCAAGAGGTGACGGCGCTCCAAAGAGAAAAGGACCGCGGACCGTACCTGCGTGCCCAGCGGGACTTCCTGCAACGGCACCTGGCCCGTTGGGTTCCGCAAGTGAGGGTGCTGGCGGAGAAGCAGAGGGCGGCGCCTTTCTTCCTGGGCCTGGTGGGGCTGACCGAGGCCTTCCTCCTGGCCGACCTCGCCTACGTGGCGTCCCTGGTCGGGTCCACCATGCCCGGGGTGGCGCCCGAGTCCGCCGAGGCCGAGCCCTGAGCGACCGGCAGTTTACACTCCCCTGCGTTCGCTTTAGAATCGGCGTGCCCTCTAGCGCTTTCCCCAAGGAGCAGACGTGACAGCTCCCGGCGAAGACATTGTTTACTTGATCGACGCCTATCACGGCGGGGTCACCTTCTGGGACTGGATCGTGGCGCCTGGCGGTGGCCTCTGGTACTTCCACTTCTGGCCTCAGATCGGCGAGCGGCTGCTCGATGCCGCCTGTCAGCGGCCCGACCGCCCCGTGGTCTTCGAGTTCGACGCGCACGCCTACGAGGACATGGCGCGTCGGGCGCCGGCCGCCATCGCCAAGATGCGCTGGGCCCTGGCCTGCGGCGCCCTGGAGGTGGTCAACGGCACCTATGGCCAGCCCCTCTCTCAGACCATCAGCGGCGAGTGTAACCTGCGCCACTTCTTCTACGGGCTGCGGGTCACTCGTCGCGCTCTAGGCGTCGATGTCCGCTACTATCTTTCCCAGGAGCCCCTCTTCTTCCCTCAGTTGCCCCAGATCCTGAGGGGCTTCGGGTATGAGGGGGCTGTCCTGCGCACCCACTGGTCGCCCTTCGGGACAGACCCCTCGCGCGATGCCGCCTTCGTAAGCTGGCGGGGCCCGGACGGCAGCGAGGTCCTGACGGCGCCCCGCTACGCCTTCATGGACTATTCCATCCTGGGCTCCGAGCACGCCGGCGCCACTACCGGCGGCCTCCTGGGAGGGGACCTGCACCTCTGGGATGGTGCCCGCCTGCGTGCCTTCGCCGCCGAGGCGAGGGCCCACGGCATTCGGGCGCCCCTCCTGGCCCGCGTGGCCGATATCAAACCCCCCGAGTCGCCGCTGCCCAACCTGGAGGAGCTGGAGAAGGACGGCCTGCGCGCCGTGACCCTTCGCCAGTACTTCCAGCTTGCCCCTCGCCACGGTCTGCCGGTGGTCGACTTCCGGCCGGCGGACATCCCGGCCTCCATCCCCTGGGGCCTCGGCGGCGACCGTCTCCAGCAGGCCGGTGCCGACGCCGAAGGGGTCCTCCTGACTGCCGAGAGAGTGGACGCCGTTGCCTGGGCCGCGGGCCCTCCTGCCGGACGAACACGCGCCCGGAGGCGGCAGCGACGGCTGGACAGCGCCTGGAAGCGGCTCCTCCTCTCGCAGCACCACGACCTGCACGTCTGCGGCCCCTCCCTCTCCAAGCTCCACAACAGCTCGGTGGCCGAGGCGGGCCGCCGACTGGCGGCTGCCGCCGCGCGGTCGGCTCGCCGTGTGGCGCAGGAAGCGCTGGCCGACCTGGCCTCACGGGTGGACACCTCACAGGTGGGCGGGCAGGGCTGCATCGTCTTCAACCCGTCGCCCTGGCGGCGTCGCGAGTACCTGGAGATAGCCCTGGAGGGCGGCTCCCAGCGCCTGCGCCTGGCAGGCCAGGGCGGCGCCGACCTGCCGTCGCAGGTGGTGGCGCACTCCGGCCGGGGGACGGTGCTCGGCTCCGCGGTTGACCTGCCGCCCCTGGGCTATCGAGTTCTGGACGCCGTCTCTGGGGAGACCGAGGGCGAGACGGTGGGCCGGCGGGCGGGCTCGGCTTCTTTCTTCGAAACCCCCTTCTACCGTGCAGAGGTGGACGCTGACGGCGCCCTGCGCCTGGAGGCTGCCGACGGCCGCCGCCTGGTCGATGCGGCGGGCTACCTGACGGTATGGCGGGACGGTGCCTGGCACGACTCCCGCGAGGGCAGGCCACGAGTGCGGCTGCTGGCCGATGGCGCCGTCTTCCGGCGCTTCGAGGTGCGCGGCGACATAGCTGGCATCCCATTCCGGGAGCAGGTGACCCTCTACCGAGACCTGCCCCGGGTCGACTTCCGGGTGGAGTTCGACTTTGGCGATGGCTCTCTCTTCGGGCCTCAGATGGCCGACCACCGCCCGGACGAGGCCTACTTCGTGCAGGATGAGAAGAAGCTCTGCGTCAACGTGGAGACGCCCTTCCGCCGCGCCCTCTACGAGTCGCCATATCTGCTGGACAGGAGCGGCGGCGGCCGGATCATCGGCCTCGGCTTCGTCGGGCTGGAGGACGATGCCGGCCGCGGCGTGGCCCTCCTGAACCGGGGAACGCGCGGTCACCACTTCGACGGGCGGCGGAGCCTGCTACGACAGGTCCTAGCCTGGGCGCCGGAGCACTGGCTCTACGCCGGCGAGGACTTTATGGAGCCTACCCAGACCCGCTACACCTACATGACGGGCCGCGGCAGCTATGAGTTCGCCCTGGTTCCCTGTGAGTCGGAGTGGGAGGTGCTGCGGGCCTCTTGGGACTACCTGCTGCCCGTGCTGTGGGCGCCGGTGGAAGCGTCGAAGGGGCGCTTGCCGGCGAGCGCCGGCTTCCTGAGCGTGGGACCGGAGCCAGTGCTCCTGACGGCTCTCTTCGCCTCGGGCCGGCGGACGGGCGGAAGTGACGGTGCTCTCTACGCCCGGCTGTGGAACGCCTCGGGCCGGCGACGGCGGGCGGCGCTGCGCAGTGGCGGCCGCCTTCGCGCCGTCCCCTGCGATTTGGACCTGAGGCCAGGTGAAGGCGAGCGAGAGCCGCCGAACGCGCTCTCCCTGCGGCCGTGGGGCATCCAGACGCTGCGCCTCCAGGGCCTGCGGGCCGGGGCGCAATTGACATAACATACTAAGTTCCTGTACCTGCTCGTCGGTAGGCAGGTCTGAGGCGAGGAGGAGATCATGACGGAGCAGTCGATCCCTGTGCTGGAGATGGCGGAGCGCTACAAGAAGCTCTACACGCCGGCCATCGCTGACATCTTGGACGAGCGCGGCCTTTACCATCAGATCCTGCCGCCGCAGATCCAGGCCCTGGCGCCAGGTATGCGCCTGGCTGGCCCTGCCCAGACTGTGAAGGGCACCCCCACCACCGTGCACAAGGACGAGTACCTGGCGGTAGCCATCCGAGGCCTGGCCGACATGGAAGCGGGGACCATCGCCGTCTACGATACGAGCAATGACCCCGGCACGGCGCACTGGGGGGAGCTGGTGAGCACGGCGGCGCGGTTGCGGGGCTGCGCCGGCGCCGTCATCGACGGCGGCGTGCGGGACGTGGAGCGCATCATCGAGATGGGCTTCCCTGTCTTCGCCCGCTACCGTACGCCGGCCGACATCCGGGGGCGCTGGCGCTACGTGGAGGTAGGCATCCCCATCCGCATCGGCGAGGTGCTCATCCAGCCCGGCGACTTCGTCGTCGGCGACTCCAACGGCGTCGTGGTGGTGCCCAAGGACTTGGCGCTGGAGGTGCTGCTGGAGGCGGAGAAAGTGGCGGAGGTGGAGGACAAGATCCGCGAGGAGTTGCGGGCTGGGGAGGACCCCTTGAAGCTGTATGCAAAGTATGGCAGGTTCTAAACGGTATTGAGAAGGCTTTCCATTGTGTCACCCTGAGCGAAGCGAAGGGTCTCCATCCACCGGATTCTTCGTCCGCCTCTGGCGGACTCAGAATGACGAGGCCAGAGAATGGTGCTTGTCAACATCTTTCCTAGGCCCGTCCCTACCCAACTAGGAGGCGCAGGACAATGAAGATCACAGACCTTAAGGCGACGCCTGTCGCCATGCCCCTGAAGACGCCGCTCCTTCACGCCTGGGGCGTCCACCCCGGCTTCGGTCGCCTCATCGTCCAGGTGTTCACCGACGAGGGCATCGTGGGCCTGGGCGAGTGCAGCCTCACCCCCGGCGGCCGTCAGATCGAGGAGGTGGTCAATAGCTGCCGCCGTCTCATCGCCGGGGAGGACCCCTTCAACCTGGAGCGCCTGCGCTGGAAGATCGCCGTCCCGTTCTACGTGCGCATGTTCGGGAGCAACCTCACCAATGCCTACGCCGCCATCGAGTTCGCTTGCCTGGACATCCAGGGCAAAGCGGTGGGCCGGCCGGTCTGCGACCTCCTGGGCGGCGCCCTGCGCGACCACGTGCCTCTCACGGCCTACCTCTTCTACTTCGCCGAGGACGGCGGCCAGGGCCCTTGGGAGAAGGCGTCGGAAGGTGTGGTGGAGTACGCAGCAAGGCTGGTTGAGGAGTATGGATTGCGCTCCCTGAAGCTGAAGGGGGGCGCCTACCCGCCAGACCAGGAGGCGGAGACCTTCATCGCTCTGCGGAAGCGCTTCCCTGGCCTGCCCCTCCGCATCGACCCCAACGGCGTCTGGTCCATCGCCACCTCAGTGCGCATCGCGCGCCGCCTGGTCGAGCACGACATCGAGTACCTGGAGGACCCAACCTGGGGGCTGGCGGGCATGGCCCGGGTGAAGAAGATGGTCCCCTACGTGCCCCTGGCTTCCAACATGGCCTGCTTCGGCTACGAGGACCTGGCGCCGGCCTATCTGCTGGAGTCCGTGGACGTCGTGCTCTCGGACCCCCACTGGTACGGCGGCCTGCGCGCCACCAAGGCCCTGGGCATGGTCCTGGAGGCCTTCAACCTGGACATGGGGATGCACTCCGGCACCGAGTTCGGAGTGTCCATGGCCGCCGTTCTCCACCTGGCGGCTTCGCTGCCCAACCTCAGCCACGCGCCTGACGCCCACTACCACTACCTGGACGACGACATCATCAAGGGGGGCAAGATCCCCTACGTCGAAGGCGGCATGAAGGTGCCGTCGGGGCCGGGCCTGGGCGTGGAGCTAGACGAACAGAAGCTGCACCAGTATCATCAACTCTACGAGGCCTACGTGGCGGGTGCCATCACTGTCCCACCGCCCCCTACGCCACTCTACCTGAAGCCGAAGTGGTAGGGGAAATGCATTAGTTATAGGGTCGCATATGTCAAGAGCCGAATGGGGGAAGTCCTCAATCCCATCGGCGGGAACGTCTTGTCCCAAGTGGCTCTGTTTACGTCCCAGGCGCCGGTGTTACTCTGTGAGAGGAACAACTGGTGCTGCCGATACTTCAGTGGCGGTCCGGCCGGAAGCAGGCGGTCGCGGACGGCACGCGTCCCTGCCTGCCAGCGGGCAGGCGAGGCGGCGAACCGACGGCGCAGCTTGCGTCGATGGCGATGTCGGGTGTTCTACCTGGCACGCCCGGAAAAGAGGAGAGAATCCGCGTCCCAGGGCCTCTTCGACACTCTCCGCCCCGGCGACAGACGCGGGCGGAATCCTGTTGTTCGCCGGGGTCATGCTGCTGCGCCAAGGTTCCCTGGGCCCCATATCATGCCGTCTGGCAGCGGCGCTAGTCATCCGCCCGTTAGCATGCGGAGACTGGAAGGGTTGGTGAGATGACAGTTCTGGAAAAGGTGGGAACGTCGCGGGCTGGGTCCGTACTGCCTCGGACCAACGCCCTGGGCTACTACGAGGTCCGCATCGAGTCCATCGGCGGGCTGGGTGCCCATCTGGCCGGGCAGACCCTGGCCGAGGCCGGTGTGCTGGGCATGGGACTGAACGGCGCCCACTTCTCCTCCTACGGCTCGGAGAAGAGGGGGGCGCCGCTGCGCTCTTTCGTGCGACTGACGGAGCGCGACCAGGAGGTACGCACCAGCAGCCCCGTGGACCGGCCCCACTTGGTGGCGGTCTTCCACGAGGCGCTGACCCGCAACAAGACCGTACTGGAGGGCCTGGAGGAGGACGGCGTTCTCCTGGTGAACACGCGCCACACGCCGGCCGAGATGGCGGAGCGCCTGGGCCTCCAGGGCATCACCGTGGGCACCGTCGATGCCCTGGCCATCGCCCTGGAGGAGAAGACGCGGATCAACACCGCCATGCTGGGCGCCATCACCCGGGGCATGGGCTTCATAGACGTGGAAGCGGTGCGGCGGGCGTTGGCCAGCACCTTCGAGAAGCGCTACGCTCACCTGCTAGACGCCAACCTTCGCACCTTCGACCGCGGTTACAGCGAGGTCAAGCTGGAGCGCATCCCCGGCGAGTACAGGCCGGTGGAGCCGGCCCTTGGAGGGCCCGCCCTCGGCTATCTGAACGCGCCCCTCGGCGGCGCCATCGTCCACCCTGCCAACAGCGTCGCCAAGGACCTGAGCCCCAGTCGCCTGGGCAGGCTGCCCCAGTTCCTCCAGGAGTACTGCAACAACTGTGGCCTCTGCGACATGGTCTGCCCCGACATGTGCTTCGTCTGGCAGGAAGGCGTGGATGAGAAGGGGCGCCCCGGCATGATGCTTCAGGGGATCGACTACCAGTACTGTAAGGGCTGCCTGAAGTGCGTGGAGGTGTGCCCTGTGCACCCGGCTGCTTTGGTCGAAATCCCGGAGACCGAGGGTTACGCCGAGAGTCACCGGGTGCAGCGCTACACCCATGCCAGGCATGCACAGGAGGTGGCGGCCGGCGCTCGGCCGGGTCCCAGGAAGGTGGGAGCCCCCTGACGAGGAGATGAGCTGATGGTTACGACTACGAGAACAGGTGCGCAGAGGACGGCCGTCCGACCTGAGCAGGTCCTGGCTTTCAAGACCGGCAACGAGATGGCCGCCCTGGCCGCGAAGCAGATCAACTATCACGTGATGGGCTACTACCCCATCACGCCTTCCACAGAGATCGCCGAGTTCCTGGACGAGATGAAGGCGGAGGGCCTGCATGACATCGTCATGATCCCGGCCGACGGAGAACACGGCGCAGCCGGCATCTGCTACGGCGCTACTGTGGGTGGAGGTCGCGTCCTGAACGCCACCAGCGCCAACGGGCTGCTCTACGCCATCGAGCAGCTACCGGTGCAGTCGGGGACGCGCTACCCGATGGTGCTGAACGTGGTGACGCGCTCCATCAGCGGCCCTCTCGACATCCGGGGCGACCACTCGGACCTCTACTTCGCCCTCAACATCGGCTGGATCATCCTCCTGGCCCGGAGCCCCCAGGCCGTCTACGACATGAACATCATCGCCCCGAAGATCGGCGAGCACCCCGACGTGCGGCTGCCGGTCATCGTGGCCTACGACGGCTTCTTCACCAGTCACCAGAAGCGGCTGGTGGAGCACTTCAAGGACGACGAGGTGGTACAGGGCTTTCTGGGTCCACCCAAGACGCCCATCCATGCCTTGGACCCGCGGCACCCGGCCACCATCGGGCCGTATATGAACGACCCGGACCTCATCAACAACAAGTATCAGCTCAAGATGGCCGTGGACGCCGCCATGCGGGAGCTGCCGGTCATCTTCGCCGAGTACGCCGAGCTGAGCGGCCGCCACTACCCCGTGGTGGACATCTACGCCATGGAGGACGCCGAGGTGGCCCTGGTGCTGCTGAACTCGGCCGCCGAGACCGCCAAGGACGTGGCCGACCGCCTGCGCGAGAAGGGGCTGCCGGTGGGGGTGGTGAGCCCCAATGTCCTGCGGCCCTTCCCGGCCGAGGAGTTCCGCAAGGCCTTGCGAAACGTCAAGGTGGCCCTTATCGGCGACCGGGGCGACTCATTCAGCGGACAGGGCGGCAACCTCAGCATCGAAGTAAAGGCGGCCCTCAAGGATGACCCTGAGAACCGCACCCTCTGCCTGAACCGCATCTACGGCCTGGGGGGCAAGGACTTCCGCTTCGAGGACGCGGAGGCCCTCTTCAACGAGGCGCTGGAGGCGGCTCGCACCGGCGTCGTCGCCGTCCCCTATGACTACCACGGCGCCACGCCGGGACAGGAGACGGCCGCCGGCGTGTATCCGTACCTGCCCCCATTGGAGAAAGAGGAGGTCTACCAGAACCTGGTCCAGGTGGAGCGGGACGAGGCCACCGGCAAGCTGAAGGTGAAGGTGCCCAACCCCCGCGAGCTGACGCGGCGGCCCAAGCGCCTGGCCCCAGGCCACGGCGCCTGCCCAGGCTGCGGCATCTTCTCCGCCGTCGAGCAGTTCATGCGGGGAATCGAGGGCGACGTGGTGGTCCTCTACCAGACCGGCTGTGCCATGGTGGTGACCACCGGCTACCCCTATAGCGCCCACCGGGTGACCTATGTCCACAACCTGTTCCAGAACGGCGCAGCTACCCTTTCGGGGCTGGTCGAGATGTACCGCGAGCGGCGTCGCCGCGGCGAACTGCCGGACGTGGACGACCTCACCTTCGTCATGGTCACCGGCGACGGCGGAATGGACATCGGCATGGGGCCGGCCATCGGCACGGCGCTGCGCAACCACCCGCTGATCATCGTCGAGTACGACAACGAGGGGTACATGAACACGGGCGCCCAGCTCAGCTACTCAACGCCGCTGGGGCACGCCAGCAGCACCAGCCACGTCGGCTCTCACCAGCAGGGGAAGCGCTTCCAGCACAAGGACACCCCCCAAATCATGGCGGCCACCAACATACCTTACGTGTTCACGGGCATCGAGAGCCTGGGCCGCGATCTGGTGGAGAAGGCGGCCAAAGCTCAGTGGTACGCCCGCAACGAGGGGATGGCCTACGGCAAGCTGCTTACCGCCTGCCCCCTGAACTGGCGGAGCGAGGAGCGCCTGGGCCAGCGCATCGTGCAGGCGGCCGTCGATTGCTGCTTCTTCCCTCTCTACGATATCGAGCACGGCATCACCAACATCACCTACGACCCCGAGGCCCGGAACAAGCGGGTTCCCGTGAGTGAGTGGCTGGACATGATGGGCAAGACGCGCCACCTGCTGCGCCCGGAGAACGCTGAGATCCTGCACCAGTTCGAGGAAGAGGTGGAGAGGCGCTGGCGCCGCCTCAAGGCCCGCCACGAGCACCCCCTGCTGTAGCGGGCATAGCGTCTCTCTCTTGTCGGCGGCTCCCTTCCTGGTGGGGGCCGTCATTTGTCTCCGGGTGTCGCGGGTTGTCGGCGGTTCAGGAGCCCGCCCTTGCTGAAATGTGGCCCTTCGCTGTGAAACAGGTCCTGGCCCGAGTTGGCAACCCTTGCGACGAGTGGCCTTTCACTCCCCAATGCGGCGTAGACATTTCCTTCAGCCCTGCTAGACTCGTCGTAGACTTCGCGAGGCGCGAGATCGACGGCGAGGCTGCTGGCCCTTGAGCCTTTGAGCAGGTGGCGATCAAGAATGTCAGTCGAGCGCGAGGAACAACCCAGCCGGGCGCCCGCCGCGCACAGGCTGGTATCGGCTGGGAGGCTGCTCTGGCTCGCCCTGGCCATAGCGGCGGCCATCGCGGTCGCGACGAATGTTGGCGAGCTGAAGGGAGTCGCGCACACCGTAGCCTCGGCACGCTGGGGGTTCATCGCAGCCGCGGCCGGCGTCGAAGTCCTCTTTGTGGTCAACCTGGCGCTCTTCTACACGACGACGTTCCGCGCCAGCGGCGTCCACGCCGACCCCCGACGCTTCCTCCTCCTGACCTCAGCCTCGCACTTCGTCAACCTGGCGTCGAAGACGGGCGGCCTCGGCGGTATTGCGCTCTACCTGCGAGAAAGCCGTCGCACAGGTGAATCTCCAGTCCGGGTGGGCGCCGCGTACATGATAGCCTACGCTCTTGGCTACGCCGCGTTCTTCGTAGTACTGATCCTAGCGCTCGTGTTGCTCTACGCGCGCGGCTCGCTGAAGCCCGTCGAAGTCGCTGCTTCGGCCGTCATCGTGTGCATCGTCGCGGGCCTCGGCACCGCCATAGCGAGCGGCCTGCGCAGCCAAGAATCGCTGGAGCGGCTCTACCTTCTTGCGGCGAGGCCCCTCAACTTCGTCGCGCGGCTCGTTCGTCGCAGGCCCTTGGTCGACAGCGAAGCTGCCCACAAAACCACCACCGAGCTCTACGAGGCCGCGACGTACATGCGGCAGCACCCGAGACGCTATGTGTTGCCGGCGTTCCACGCGCTGGGCGTCGAGGTGCTGAGTGCCGCTATACTTTACCTGATGGCTCTGTCGCAGCGGGCGAATATCGGCTTCGAAGCTGCCCTGGCGGCGTACGCCATTTCCCTGCTCTTTTCCATGATCGCGATAACACCCTCTGGGCTCGGGTTCGTCGAGGCGTCGCTGAGCGTGTTGCTGGTGTCCTTCGGCATGTCGCCGCACCCCGCCATCGCCGCGGCCCTTGAGTATCGGCTCTTCGAGTTCTGGCTGCCGGTGCTGCTCGGCGCGCTGAGCCTGCTCATGCTGCGCTACGTTCAGCCGGAGACGATGGCCCCATGAACAGAACGCGGCACCATTTCGAACGACGGCTCGTGGCGGTTGGGGCGGTGCTGCTCGGAGTCTACAACATTGTGCTCGCCATGCTCCGGGCCCCGCTTGCGGGTATCGGCCAGATCAGACACGTTGTCCCGATTGAGGCCGTACACGGCAGCCGGTTCGTGCTGCTGATACTGGGGCTGCTACTTCTGGAGACGGCACCCGGGCTCTGGCACGGCAAGCGCTTCGCGTGGGTCATCACGCTTAGCGCCGCCATCGCGTCTGTCCTTGCGCACCCGTTCCTGCACGTCGACATCTGGGGGACCGGCGCCAGTCTGGCCCTGGCGGGCGCCCTGATTGGGGCCCGGCCGGAGTTCCCCGCCCGCAGCGACCCACCGACGGCGACGCGTGGGGTGGCCTTCATCGTCACCGGGCTCGCCCTTGTGTTCATCTACAGTACGCTCGGTTTGTACTTTCTCGACCGCGAGTTCAAGCAGCCGATACCGTTCACCGGGGCACTGAAGGACACAGCCCGCCTGCTCTTCATCGTGCCAGCGACGGCCGCAGAGCCGGCGACGCGGCATGGCACGTGGTTCGTCGACTCGGTACGCGTGGGGTTCCTTTCAATGATGGTGCTGGGCGTATGGCAGCTACTGCGCCCGGTGATCTACAGGGCGGGTACGTCGCGCGTCGAGCGAGAGCGGGTGGGTGTCCTGCTGCAGCGCTACGGCAACTCGTCCATCGCCTTTTTCGCACTCCTGCCCGACAAGGCGTACTTCTTCTCCAGGGGCGGCAACGCGGTGCTGGCGTACAAGGTCGTTGGCAGCACCGCCGTTGTGATGGGTGACCCCATCGGCGACGAGAGCGAGTTCTCTGAGCTTGTCGATTCTTTTCAGGAGCATTGCGAGCTGAACGACTGGGCCTACGCCTTCCATCAGGTCACGCCCCGGTACTTGGAGCTGTACGCTCAGCACGGCCTCAAGGCCCTGAAGATCGGCGAGGAAGGGATCGTACGGGTGCAGGACTTTGCTCTCAGCGGCCACGCTACTAAGCACCTGCGGTCCACGATGAACTACTTCGAGCGCGAGGGCTATGGGGCCGAAGTGCTGCACCCGCCCTACGAACCGGCACTGCTGCGTCGGTTGCGTGAAATCTCGGACGAATGGCTCGCGCAGGGCGACCGCCGCGAGCGCGGCTTCACGCTCGGCTACTTCGATCAGGCCATGCTCCAGGAGTGCGACATCCTGGCCGTCCGTGCCTCGGACGGCACCATCGTGGCCTTCGCGAACATCATCCCCTCGTATCGCTTGCCCCAGGGGAACTTCGACATGCTGCGCTACGGCCCGGAGCCCAAGCGAGTGGCTGACTTCCTCTACGTCTCCCTCATCAACTACTTTCGGGAGCGAGGCTACAGCGGCATGAACATAGGGCTGGCACCCTTCAGTGGACTCCAGAGGGAGGGCCTCATGTCCCCCGCGGAGCGGGCGATGGATCTGCTCTACAGGCGCGGCAGCTTTCTGTTTCGCTATCGGGGACTGCGTGAGTTCAAGGAGAAGTTCTTGCCGGTCTGGGAGCCTCGCTACCTGGTCTACAGCAGCGAGATGCAGCTACCCGGCATCGCCCTGGCCGTGGCACGCGCCGGTGAGCTGAAACGGAAGCTGCCCTGGCAAGCTCCTCGCGGCGAGCCATCCGCGCAGCATCTCGGTGGCGTTGAGGTAGGTTCAGGATGACGGTGCCTGCGGTGGGAACGCAGGAGGCGAAGCGGAGGACGCCGTTCGTAGGCGGCGCATTGGGGGTGGCCCGCGCGTTTCCCGTGACACTGGCGCTGACGACAGTCATAGTCATCATTGGCGTCTTGACCGGCACCGTCTTTCGAGCCGATCATCAGTCCATTCTCGATGCGGTCGGGTTTGACCTGGAGGCGCTGAAATCGGGCCGCCTCTGGACAGTGCCCGCCGCCACCCTCATACAGGCGCAACCGGGCATCAAGTGGCACATGGTTCTGTTGGTGCTCGCCCTCGGGCCTTTGGAGTACATGGCTGGCAGCTTGTGGGCGCTGCTAGCCTTCTTTCTCACCGACTGGGTGAGCTCGATTCTCACAACATTGACGCTCTGGGCGCTGGCCGGGATGGGCTCGGGTACGGCGGAGCGGCTGGTGCACACACCTGACATGGGCTCGTCCGCAGCGGCCCTCGGTGCCCTCGCGGCGGTCGCTACGATGCTACCGGGTGGCCTGGCGGCAGTCGCCTTGGGGGGCCTCCTTGTCTTCTTGGGGGCTTCCTTCACATGGTGGGAACTGGACGTGGCGACTGCTCACCTCATGGCGGCCGGTGCCGGCGTGGCGCTCGGATGGTTTCTGCGATGGCGGCGAAAGGCGGCTACCTAGGGGCAACAAGCCATCAGAAGGCTGCGCTGGCCCGCGTCAACAGGAAGGCAGGAGATGTCCTTCAGGTACTAGCTGTGGGGCGGCGCCGGCGGCGTTTTCCTTGACCTGCCTTTGGGCCAGGCATAGAATGGCGGCAAAAGTCGCCGGTCCCTCCGCTGGCCAGGGCAAGGTCATCTGAGATCTCCCATGGAGAACGACTTCGGCCTGGACATCCAGGAGATCATGAAAGTCATCGATACGGCGGAGGTTCTGGTCGTACGTTTCGCCATTATTGACAAGCGCCTGTTGATCGACGCCCGCCACAACGACGCGGAAGGCCCACTCATCAAGCTGGTACCGCGGGCGGACTCTGTCGAAGAGCGCTTCCGGCACCTGAAGCAGATCCGCCCCCGCTTCCCTCTGCCGGAGCGCATCATGTCCTTCATGTGGCCCCGCCACGTGGAGCTTCTTCAGACGTCCGGCGTCTGGCAGCGCATCGTCGATAGACTGAGGGCCCTGGGATACGGCGGCACCGCCGAGGAGTGCGAGGCCGTCTATCGGGAGCTCCTGGCCGAGGAGAAGGCGCAGGTGTTGGCGGCCATCCGCGGCGATGAGGGCTATCGGTCGCTGTGGGAACGCCGCGCCTGAAGACGAGAGGCAACCGGCGTCGACTGGGAGGGGCTTGTCCTGAGGCAGACTTCCGTTTCTCGTGCTAGAGAGTAGGACTTTTCGATGAACGTCATAGACCTGCGGAGCGATACCGTCACCCATCCGACAGCGGCCATGCGCCGGGCCATGTTCGAGGCCGAGGTGGGAGATGACGTCTACATGGAGGACCCCACCGTCAGGCGCCTGGAGCGCATGGCCGCTGAGGCCATGGGCAAAGAGGCTGCCCTCTTTGTGGCCAGCGGCACCATGGGCAACCTGGTGGCTGTCCTCGTCCAGACTCAGCGAGGCGACCGGGTGGTGGTGGGTAGTGAGGCCCACATCTACTACTACGAAGGCGACGGCCAGCGCCGCATGGCCGGCGTGGAGCTGGTGGCTATCCCCAACGATGAGCGCGGCGGCATGGACCCGGCGCTGGTGAGGGAGGCGCTGGAAGTGTCGGCCCCGCCGACGACACTGGTCTGCCTGGAGAACACCCACAACCGCTGCGGTGGCGCCGCCCTCACCGCCGCCGAGATGGTCGCAGTGACCAACGTGGCCCGCTCGTGCGGGGCGCGCGTCCACCTGGACGGGGCCCGCATCTTTAACGCTGCTGTCGCCCTGGGAGTGCCCGCCGCCGAGCTGGCGGCCACCGCCGATTCGGTTACCTTTTGCTTCTCCAAGGGGCTCTCGGCGCCGGTAGGGTCTATCCTCAACGGTAGCGCTGACTTCATCACCCGGGCGCGGCACATGCGGCGCATGGTCGGGGGCGGCATGCGCCAGGTGGGGGTCATCGCCGCCGCCGGCATCGTCGCCCTGGAGACGATGGTCGAGCGCCTGGCCCAGGACCACGAGAATGCCCGACTCCTGGCCGAAGGGCTGTCCATCGTGCCCGGCATCCGGCTGGACCCGTCATCGGTGCAGACCAACATCGTTGTGTTTGAGCTGGAGGGTTGGGAGCCGCCGGACTTCCTGGCTGCCCTGAAGGAGGTGGGCGTGCTGGCGGTGCCCTTCGGGCCGCACCGCATCCGCATGGTGACCCACAACGACGTTAGCCGCGACGACGCCGAGAAGGCGCTGGAGCGGATTCGCAGCGTCTGCGCGGCCCGGGTCTAGCAGGATGCTGATAGACCCAAGGGGGCCGCTCGTGGTTCGACAGGCTCACCACGAGCGGAGTCTAGGAACCGCTCGCCCTGAGCCTGTCGAAGGGCAAGCGGCGACTCTCTCAGTACCCTGCTGAGAAGGGGGTTGTCGGCCTGCCGCGGGCCCAGCGGGGCCGGCTGTGGCGGTCGTCTCCCTATCCCCCCTCTTCGGCGGCCCCCCACAGGCAGCCCCGGCCCTCGCGCTGGGCCTCCTCTTCCAGCGCCATGAGCGCATCCCGGTAGGAGCCATCCGAGGTCCAGGCGTGGGCGAAGCCCTCGGCCACCAGGGCGGCATCTATGGAGTAGCCGTCCAGGGTGAAGACGTAGCGCAGAAGGCGGCCCCCGCTGTCACGGTCGCGGGCGTCGGCCACGAGCAGCACGTGTCGACCGGCCAGCTCCTCGTTGCGCTTCTTGGCCTCCTCGTAGCAGGGCTCCTGGCGCTCGGGCGTGTCGATGCCGTAGTAGCGCACCGTCTCGCGTTTGCCCGCCAACTGCACCTCGATCGTATCCCCGTCGATGACTTCCATCACGACCACCGCCGGCAGCGACTCCGGCTGGGGGTGCTTGAAGACGCCGGGGGGCAGCTCCGCCGGCGGGTGTTCATCTCCTGCATGCTGCTTAGCGAGGGCGGTGGCCGTGGCCACCAGTTCCTGCTGTGTCAACTCCTCGCCATCGCCGCCGGTGCTAATAGGGGTCAGGAGGACGATGAGGAGGCCGGTCAGGGCAAGCAGGAGGACGGGCAACGCCAGGGTGAAGAGCATGCGCCGTCTCGTCCTGCCGCCCCAGGGGTACGGTTTCAGGCGCCTCACGGGACCGCTCCAGAGGCTGTCGGGCCGATAGGCGATGCCGGGCCCACCACCCGCGCCTGGTCCGTGGCTGCCGGACCCCAGCAGTCGTCCCAGAGGCGGCGGAACCGATCGCCGTGGTGGCCGGGAGACCAGTCGTTCGGGTGGGGCCAGAGCGCGAGGCCAGCGGCCCGGAAGCGCTGGCGGCCGTCGGCGGCCATCCCCCCAATGGTGGCGATGCCCGGCACCTGAGCGGCCGCATCAAAGAGCGAGCGCACCTGCCAGTCGTAAGTGGTGGGCTGGAAGCTGGCACAGAAGCAGGCGGCGGCCCGATAGGATGGCGGCGGTCCCTCGGCCGCCACCACGTCGGCGGTCACCAGGTCGCTGACCCGGGGGAGGACGGCTGTCTGGAGGTACTCGATGTGGCGGGGATGGGTGCCGAACTCCTCCAGGGCGATGCTATCGCGGAGTAAGGCGAACATCGCCAGCGAGTGAGTGGAGTCGTCGCTGGCGGCGCGTGCCGCTCCCAGGTGGAGCACCCCATCGATCTCCGCCAGGCGGCCAAAGGCGGCCAGGAGGTCGTCTACCGGGGCCTTGCCCGAGGCCGGCTTCAGGTTCAGGAGCACCAGGTGGAGGATCAGATTCTGGGCTATCATCGATGATCGCCAAAAGGCGTCAGGGGCTTCCGGCTGCGAGGTATTGTACCACCTCCGGCCGTCAGGCGTAGGGCTTGCTCGCGAGTGCAGGCCGGCCAGCCGAACGGGCAGGCGCGTAGGTGCGATGCTATAATCGCAGGGCAATGGGAAGTGAGCGGAAGCCTCTGCTGGTGATCCTGGACGGCCACGGCATTATCCACCGTGCCTACCACGCTCTGCGCGACCAGCCCCTGACCGTGCGCCGGACGGGGGAGCCTGTGAGCGCCGTCTACGGCTTCGCCAACACCCTGCTGAGCGTGCTGGAGGAGCTGAAGCCCACCCACGTGGCCGTCGCCCTGGACCCGTCGGGCCCCACCTTCCGCCACGAGATGGACGAGACCTACAAAGCCCACCGGGCGGCGGCCCCGGAGGACCTCCACCAGCAGGTCGCCCGCTGCGAGGAGGTCGTCGAGGCCTTCAACATCCCCATCTGTCGCGTCGAGGGCTACGAGGCCGACGACGTCCTGGGCACCCTGGCCCGTCAGGCGGAGGCGCGAGGCCTTGAGACCTACCTGGTGACCCTGGATAGCGACATCGTGCAACTGGTGCGCCCCGGCGTTCGCGTCTACATGTACCGCCCCTACCAGCGCGACACCGTCATCTACGACGAGGAGCGGGCCCGCGAGCGCTACGGCGTCGAGCCGGCGCAGATGCCCGACCTCAAGGGTCTCAAGGGTGACGCCTCTGACAATATCCCCGGCGTGCCTGGCATCGGCGAGAAGACGGCGGCGAAGCTGGTGCAGCAGTTCGGGAGCGTGGAGAACCTCTACGAGCACCTGGAGGAGGTGCAGCCCGAAAAGCTGCGGGATAACCTGCGTCAGCACGAAGAGCAGGCCCGCCACAGCAAGAGCATGGCCACCATCGCTACCGATGCGCCCATAGACCTGGACCTGGCGGCCTGCGAGCTGAAGCCCCTGGACCGGGAGAAGGTCCTCGGCCTCTTCCGGGAGCTGGAGTTCCGCAGCCTGGTAGCACGCCTCCCGGCCTGGCTGGCTGGGGAACAGCCGCCGGCGCCTGCCGTGGTTGAGGTTGAGGCGCCGACGGTGGACTACCGCTCCGTCCAGAGCGAGGAGGAGCTGGAGAAGCTGGCCCGGCGCCTGGCCGACGCCGGCTCTTTCGCCTTCGACACGGAGACGTCGGAGCTGAGCGCGATGCGCGCCAGCCTGGTAGGCATCTCCCTCTCGCCGGCAACGGGCGAGGCGTACTACGTCCCGGTGGGCCACCGCCTCGGCCTGGGCGAGCGAGAGCAACTGCCGCTCGCGACGGTCCTGAAGCGCCTGGGGCCGGTGCTGGAGGATACCACCGTCGGGAAGGTGGCCCACAACGGCAAGTTCGACATGCTGGTCCTGGCCAACCAGGGCGTCTGGACCGAGAACCTGGCCTTCGACACCATGATCGCCGCCTACGTCCTCGGCGAGGGCGGCGGCACCGAGGCCTACCGTACCGGCGCGGGCTCCCTCAGCCTCAAGTGGCTGGCCTCCAAGCGCCTGGGGGTGGAGATGACCCCCATCACCGACCTCATCGGGCCGGCGGGCCCCAAGCAGCTCTCCATGGACCAGGCGTCCATCGCCGCTGCCACCGCCTACGCCTGCGCGGACGCCGACATGACGGGTCGCCTGCGCGCCGTCCTCGAGGGCGAACTGCGCGAGCAGGGACTGTGGAGCCTCTTCGCCGAGATCGAGATGCCGCTGGTGCCGGTGCTGGCCCGCATGGAGCAGGCCGGCGTCGCCCTGGACACCGGCATCCTGCGCGACATGTCGCGGCAGTTGGAGGGTCAGGTCCGAGAGGTGGAGGAGAAGATCTACGCCGAGGTTGGCCACCAGTTCAACATCGGCTCGCCGCAGCAGCTCTCTGCCATCCTCTTCGACGAGATCAAGCTGCCCAGGACGCGCCGCACCAAGCTCGGCTACACTACCGATGCCCAGGCCCTGGAAGCCCTGCGCGGCGCCCATCCTGTCATCGACCTCATCCTGCTCTACCGGCAGCTCACGAAGCTGAAGTCCACCTACGTCGATACCCTGCCCGCTCTGATCAACCCCAAGACGGGTCGCGTGCACACCACCTTCAATCAGACGGTGGCCGCCACCGGCCGCCTCTCCTCCAACGACCCGAACCTCCAGAACATCCCCGTGCGCACGGAGCTGGGCGGGATGGTGCGCAGCGCCTTCGTCGCCCGCGACATCGGGCCGGACCCCTGGCTGCTGGCCGCCGACTACTCGCAGATCGAGCTGCGCATCCTGGCCCACCTCTGCCAGGACCCGAACCTCCTGGAGGCCTTCCACCGCGACGAAGACATCCACGCCAGCACGGCCTCCCAGGTCTTCGGCGTGGACATCGACAAGGTGACGCCGGAGATGCGGCGACGGGCCAAGGTCTTCAACTTCGGCGTCCTCTACGGCCTCACCGACTTCGGCCTCTCGCAGCGGGAGGGCATCTCGCGGGAGGAGGCGGCCCAGTTCATCGAGACCTACTTCCAGAAGTACGATCGCGTCCGGCAGTGGCAGGAGCAGGTGGTGGCGGACACGCGGCGGCTGGGCTACGCCGAGACGCTGGCCGGCCGGCGGCGCTACATCCCCGAGATCAACTCGGCGAACTTCCAGGCGCGGGCCGCCGCCGAGCGTATGGCCGTCAACATGCCCGTCCAGGGTACCGCCTCCGACATCATCAAGATCGCGATGAACCGTATCGACGCCGAGATGCGGGAGCGGGGCCTGCGCTCCAAGATGCTCCTCCAGGTGCACGACGAGCTCATCTTCGAGGGGCCGGCGTCGGAGTTGGACCCGCTGCGCGACATGGTCCTGCGCGTCATGCCCGCCTCCCTCTCCCTGGCCGTGCCCCTGAAGGTAGACGTGAAGGTGGGCCGCAACTGGGGCGAGATGGGGTAGGCAGTAACGTAGCTGCAGACCTTCAGGTCTGCTCCCACGGCAGGGCTGAAGCCCTGCAGCTACGCTGGCCGTGCCCCTGAAGGTGGACGTGAAGGTGGGCAAGAACTGGGGGGAGACGTGGTAGGAGATCGCCTAGGTGGCAAGCACGATGACAATCCATCCTAAGAGCGCGCTCTACATCAAGCTTGGGGAAGGTGGCAAATGGGAGCGAGAATGCATCCAGGAAAACCAGACTCTGCGTCTTGGTTACGAGCAAGTGGATCACTCGCCCTGTTGTCAGGGGAAATGGGATGAAGTGGCGGCCCAACTCAGCAGCAAGACAGCCAACTACACAGGGGCGGCGACTCGCCACGCCAAGCAGGTCAGACTGTTCTACGAATCACAGGAAGATGTTCTCTGGGTCACGTTCTTCGGCGATAGACTGTGGTGGTGCTTCTCGAGACCTGAAGTGACGCTCTTGCCTGACAAATCCAAGGTGCGCCCCGTCATGGGCTCCTGGAACTGTTGTGATGCTGAAGGCGAGCCTTTGGAAGTGAGTCGTTTGAGCGGAAAACTAGTGGCCATGCAACGCTTTCAAGGGACGATCTGCGTGGTGAAGGAACTCGACTATGTGCTACGGAAGATCAACGCGGTGCCGGAACCGCCGGTGGAAGCCGCAAGGCTTGCCCGAGGGGAGCTTGTAGGGAGGGTAGCGACGATCATCCGTACCTTGCACTGGCGAGATTTCGAAATACTGGTTGACCTCATCTTTCACCAGGCAGGCTGGCAGCGAATCAGCGAGTTGGGTGGAACACAGAAGACTTCTGATCTGAGACTCGTTTCACCCATCACCGGTGAGCGGTACGCCGTGCAAGTGAAATCCGAGGCAGACTTGGCTACGTTCAGAAGCTACGAGCACCGGTTCAGCGATATGGAGGGGCTCACTCGGGCCTACTTTGTTGTCCACTCGCCTTCAAAAGACTTGCTGGAGCACCCACGCACTGCCAAGGTCAAACTACTGGGCCCCGACCAAATTGCGGAGTGGTCGGTCCAGTACGGCCTAGTAGACTGGATCATTGATAAGGCAGGCTAGCCGCCGGTTGGCCGGACATCGCACCCACCCACCTCTATCCCATGCCCGAGGTAGAGACCACCGTTCGCCGTCGGCTTCTCCCTCTGGGCGCCTCCTCGAGTGGGGGCACCGGGCCGGTGGTGCGTAGCCGTAAGGACGGAGCTTCAGCTCCGTCCGCAAGGCCTCAGGGATTGGACAGAGCTTCCGCCAGGGGCGGACCCGCCTGCGGCGGGAAAGCTCTGTCCCTACGGCTACGGCTGATGCTCGTGTAGCAGATGAAATGTGAAAACGTTCTTCGGAGGCTGAAGTCTCTCGCCAACCCGGAAGCGGTCGCGGGCATGGCCCGGTTCGGCATCAACCCGGAGAACACCTACGGGATATCCATCCCCGTCCTCCGGAAGATGGCCAGGGAGATCGGGCGAGACCACACGCTCGCTCAAGAGCTCTGGTCGTCGGGTGTCCACGAGGCGCGCATCCTGGCCAGCATGATCGATGACCCGCGCCTGGTCACCGAGGAGCAGATGGAGCGATGGACGGCCGGCTTCGACTCCTGGGACGTCTGCGATCAGTGCTGCGGCAACCTCTTCGACAAGACGACGCTCGCCTACCGGAAGGCCGTCGAGTGGGCCGCCAGGGACGCGGAGTTCGTGAAGCGAGCGGGCTTCGCCCTGATGGCCTGGCTGGCCTTCCACGACAAGCGGGCGCCCGACGAGGCATTCCTGGAGTTCCTGCCCGTCATCAAGCGGGAGTCTGTCGACGGCAGGAACTTCGTGAAGAAGGCGGTGAACTGGGCGCTGAGGCACATCGGCAAGCGGAACGCAAACCTGAACAGGGCGGCGGTCCAAGCGGCGAAAGAGATCCAGGGAATGGGCTCAAAGCCTGCCGCGTGGGTCGCCTCCGACGCGCTCCGAGAGCTGACCAGCGAGAAGGTGCAGGAGAGGCTGCGTGCCTGAGCTGCCCGAAGTAGAGACCATACGGCGCGACCTGCTGCCCCTCCTGAGGGGGCGCGCCTTCACCCACGTCTGGGTGTCGCCCGAGGCCCCCCGACTGGTGCAGGCCGTGCCCGCCGGCAGGCAGGCGCCCTCGCCCGCCGACTTCGCCCGCCTGCTGCCGGGCAGGCGCATCGAGGACATCTCGCGGCGGGGCAAGTTCCTGGTCTTTCACCTGTCCGGCGGCCTCTATCTGGTCGTCCACCTGCGCATGACGGGGGCGCTGCTCCACCGTTCGGCCGGCGCGCCGCCCGACCGCTACGTGCGGGCCGTCCTGTCGCTGGACGACGGCAGCGAGCTGCGCTTCAGCGACCTGCGCAAGTTCGGCGCCCTGTGGCTGGTGACTGACCTCTCGCCGGTGTTGGGACGGCTGGGGCCGGAGCCCCTGGACGGGCTGACGCCCTCGCTGCTGCGGGAGCTGACGGCGCGACGGCGGGCGCCCATCAAGTCGCTGCTGCTCGACCAGCGGGCCCTGGCCGGCCTGGGCAACATCTACGCCGACGAAGCGCTCTTCGCCGCCGGCCTGCACCCGCAGCGACCGGCCTCCAGCCTGTCGGACTCAGAGGTGGAGCGGCTGCACGGCGCCATCCGCCGCGTGCTGACAGCGGCCCTGGAGGATCGCGGCGCCAGCTTCAGCGACTACGTGGACGCCTCGGGGCAGGAGGGCCGGCACCAGTTCCGGGTGCAGGTCTTCCGGCGCACCGGCCAGCCCTGCTACGTCTGCGCCCGCGAGATCGCGCGGGTGAAGGTGGCGGGCCGCAGCAGCCACTTCTGCCCGAGGTGCCAGCCGCTGAAGCGCGGCGCCACCCGCGGCGCGAGGGAGGCGGCATCGTGAGCCGACCCCTCCGTGACGCCATCACCGACGTGCCCGGCATCCGGGTCGGGCACTTGACGGACCGGCGCGCCGCCACCGGCTGCACAGTCGTCCTCTGCGAGAGGGGCGCCGTGGGCGGCGTCGACGTGCGCGGCGGCGCTCCCGGCACCCGCGAGACGGACCTCCTGCGGCCCGGCACGCTGGTCCAGGGCATCCACGCCGTCCTCCTGACGGGCGGCAGCGCCTGGGGCCTCGACGCGGCCGGCGGCGTCATGCGCTACCTCGAGGAGCGCGGCGTCGGCTGGGCCTTCGGCGCCGGGCCGGTGCCCGTGGTGGTGGGCGCCGTCCTCTACGACCTCAGTCTCGGCCGGGGCAACGTGCGTCCCGACGCCGAGGCCGGCTATCGGGCGTGCCGAGCGGCAAGAGCGGGCGCGGTTGCGCAGGGCAGCGTTGGCGCCGGCACGGGGGCGACGGTGGGCAAGGCCCTGGGAATGGAGCGCTGCCTGAAGGGAGGCCTGGGCACGGCCAGCGAGGCGCTGCCCTCTGCCGCGGGCGACCTGGTGGTGGGTGCTCTGGTGGCCGTCAACTGCTTCGGCGAGGTGGTCGACCCGGCTAGCGGTCAGGTGATCGCCGGCCCCCGGGCCGAGAGCGGCGGCTTCGTCGGCACCGTCGACATCCTGCGCGGGGCCGAGCAGGCGCCCTGGGGCGGCGAGAGCACCACCCTGGCCGTGCTGGCCACCAACGCCCGGCTCACGAAGGAGTACGCCTGTCGCCTTGCCTCGGTGGCCCACGACGGCCTGGCGCGGGCCATACGGCCCGTCCACACCATGGTCGACGGCGACGTCGTATTCACGATGGCGACGGGCGGGGTGGCCGTGGAGCCCATGCGCTACCCGGCCCTCGAGGCCCTGGCCGCCCAAGCGGTCGAGCGGGCGGTGCTGAAGGCGGTGCGGGAGGCCCGCGGCCTGGCGGGCGTGCCGTCGGCCGCCGAGTGGGCGGCGCGGACGTAGCGGAGGCCTTTAGGCCTCCATATCGCTCGTGGCGACCTGAAGGTCGCCGCTACGTTGATTGAGCTCGCCGTCGGAACCGTGGGTGGGCTGTAGCGGAGGCCTTTAGGCCTCCATGGCGCTCGTGGCGACCTGAAGGTCGCCGCTACGTTGGGTGGGCCGCCGGTCGAAGTCGTCGTCCATTTGGACGTAACTCCATTGAAGCTATTGACACGGGCCGTATCCCTGGTATATTGAAGCTGCCATCGATCCGCCATCGGCGGGCGGTGAGCCCAGGCAACCTTCGCGCAAACGTCGCTTGGATCCACAGGACCGAGACGGCACATATGGCAGGGATGGTGAGTGCCCTTTTGGTCTGAGACCGGAAGGGCCTTTTTGGTGCGGCTGGGAGGGGCGTCGGTTGCGCAGACTCAGGCCCGGGGCGTCATCATCGGGCCGGAACCCGGAGGTGCGAATCCTGTGAGGAGCATGTTGAAGAGCAAGATCCACCGGGCGCGGGTCACCGACGCCAACCTGGAGTACGAGGGGAGCATTACCCTCGACCAGGACCTCATGGAGGCCGCCGACCTTCGGGAGTACGAGATGGTGCACGTCCTGGACGTGGACAACGGCAATCGCCTCCAGACCTACGTGATCAGGGGCGGCCGCGGCACCGGCGAGGTGGTGATCAACGGCGCGGCGGCCCGCCTGGTGCAGCGGGGCGACCTCGTCATCATCCTGGCCTACGCCACCCTGACGGAGGCGGAGGCACGGACGTGCGTCCCCAAGCTGGTCTACGTCGACGGCGAGAACCGCATAGTGCGAAGGGGCCCGGTGAGCGAGGAGCTCGCGAGCGCCGCCGTGAGAACGGGAGGCAACCATGGCACGCATAACCATTGACGCACTGAAGGCCATGAAGCGCCGGGGCGAGAAGATCGCCATGCTCACGGCCTACGACTACCCGACGGCCCGCATCCTGGACGAGGCCGGCGTCCCCGTCATCCTGGTGGGCGACAGCCTGGGCATGGTGGTCCTCGGCTACGACTCCACGTTGCCCGTGACCATGGAGGACATGATCCACCACACCCGCGCCGTCGTGCGCGGCAGCCAGCGCACCCACGTCGTCTTCGACATGCCCTTCATGAGCTACCAGTCAGGGGTTGAGGATGCGCTGCGCAACGCCGGTCGCGCCCTCAAGGAGACCGGCGCCCAGTCCGTGAAGCTGGAGGGCGGCGCCCACATGGCGGAGACGGTGCGACGGCTGGTTGAGGTGGGCATCCCCGTCATGGGGCACATCGGCCTGACGCCGCAGTCGGTGAACCAGTTGAGCGGCTTCCGCGTGCAGGGCAAGACGCCCGCCGCCGCCGTCCGCCTCCTCCACGACGCCCGCGCCCTGGAGCAGGCCGGCGCCTACGCTATGGTTCTGGAGACAATCCCGGCGCCCCTGGCCCGGATCATCACCTCCAAGGTGTCGGTGCCGACCATTGGCATCGGCGCCGGCCCCCACTGCGACGGCCAGGTACAGGTGATCTACGACTTCCTGGGCCTCTACCCCGACTTCGTGCCCAAGCACTGCCGCCAGTACGCGCACCTGGCGGAGGAGATCTCGCAGGCTGTCCGCCAGTACCTGGACGACGTGCGTGGGGGCGCCTTCCCTACCGAGAAGGAGTCCTTCGCCATGGACGAGTCGGTGCTGGCTGAGCTTGCCCGGGGAGGTGAGGAGGCGGTGCGGGACGAGTCCCGCAGCCTAGCGTGAGTCCGAGACCCCCGCTTGCGTCCCCCCGTCAAGCGGGGGTCTCAACCTCTGTGACAGGTCTTGAACGTGCGCGTCATCACTACCCTAGCCGACATGCGACAGGCCCGTCAGGAGATGGCGGGCCCGCCGTGGCGGGTCGGCCTGGTGCCGACCATGGGCGCCCTCCACGAGGGTCACCTCTCGCTGGTGCGGCACGCCCGCGCCGATGACGACACGGTAGTCGTCAGCATCTTCGTCAATCCCACCCAGTTCGGCCCCAGCGAGGACTTCGCCCACTACCCTCGCGACCCGGACCGCGACCTGGCCCTCCTTCGTGACCTGGGCACGGACGTTGTCTTCATGCCCCCGGTGGAGGAGGTGTACCCGCAGGGCTTCGACACCCACGTGGAGGTGGAGAAGCTGACGCAGAGGCTGGAGGGCGTGAGCCGCCCCGGCCACTTGCGGGGCGTTGCCACTGTCGTCACCAAGCTGTTCAACATCGTCCAGCCACACCGGGCCTACTTCGGACAGAAGGACGCCCAGCAGTTGGTGGTGATCCGCCGCCTGACCCGCGACCTGGACCTGCCGGTGGAGGTGGTCGGCCTTCCCACCGTGCGCGAGCCCGACGGCCTGGCGATGAGCAGCCGCAACGCCTACCTTTCGCCTGGGGAGCGTAAGGCCGCCCTGGGGCTCTACCGGTCGCTGGAGGCGGCCCAGGAGCTGTGGCGCTCGGGCGTGCGCGACGCCTCCCTCATCCGTCGGCGCATGAACGAGGTGCTTGCCGCCCCCGCCACAGGCGGGCTGGCCCGCGTCGACTACGTCAGCGTCGCCGATGCCGAGACGCTGGAGGAGCTGGAGACGGTGGACCGGCCGGCGCTGGTCTCCCTGGCAGTGCGCATCGGCAAGACGCGGCTGATTGACAACGTAACGCTGTCGCCCTAGCAGGGCGCTGGAAGACTTCTCTGTTCGCCCTTCGACGGGCTCAGGGCGAGCGATTTCCAGTTCCCCTCGTGGTGAGCCTGCCTGCCGGCAGGCAGGCCAGTCGAACCACGAGCGGCCACGACAGCTTTTCCAGCAGGCTGCAAGCTCTGCCCGAACCACCCTCGCGGCGGCTCCTTCACTTTGCCCCCTCTTGAACGCAGGTGCTAGAATGGCGACGGGCTGCTGCCCCGGGAGGAAGCTATGTCGGGTCATTCTAAGTGGGCACAGATCAAGAGACAGAAGGGTGTCGCCGATAGCCGCCGCGGGCAGCTCTTCACCAAGCTGGGGCGCGAGATCAGCGTCGCCGCCCGTCAGGGGGGCCCAGACCCGGCCGTCAACTTCCGCCTCCGACTGACCATCCAGAAGGCCCGCGACAACAACATGCCGGCGGACAACATCGATAGGGCCATCAAGAGAGGAGCCGGCGGGGCGGATGCCGCTGCCCTCTCGGAGGTAACCTACGAGGGGTACGGTCCCGGCGGCGCCGCCATCCTGGTCGAGACGCTGACCGACAACCGCAACCGCACGGTGGCCGACGTGCGGGCCACCTTCGCCCGCGCTGGTGGCAGCCTGGGTGAGGCCGGCTGTGTGTCCTGGCTCTTCGAGAGCAAGGGAGTTGTCACGGTCCCCATCCAGGACCAGCCGGGCGATGACCTGGCCCTGCTGGCTATCGACGCCGGTGCCGAAGACGTGAAGGTGGAGGACGACGCCGTCGAAGTCTACACCCGTCCGGTAGACCTGGAGAACGTCCGCCGGTCACTGGAGGAGGCCGGCGTCACCGTCGCCTCCGCGGAGATCGCCATGGTACCCAAGAGCACCCTGGGCCTGGGGGAGAAGGAGGCCCTGCAGACTCTCAGGCTTCTCGACCGCCTGGAGGAGCTGGACGACGTCCAGCGCGTCTACTCCAACGCCGACTTCCCGGACTCCGCGCTGGCTGCCTACGGTGCCCTGGCCGGCGGCGGATGAGACCGTCAACCACTCCGCCTGCGGCGGGGGCTGGCCCCGGCCTGGTCGTCCTGGGCATCGACCCGGGGCTGCGGGCCACCGGCTGGGGCGTGCTGGCCCTAGCGGGCTCGGGCGTGAGCTCGGCCGAACGGGAGGAGCTCACGGTCCTGGGATACGGTGCTGTGACAACGGACCCGGCGGTGCCGCTGGCCGAGAGGCTGCGGCGCCTTTCTCTTGGCCTGCGGGAGGTGATTGGGCGCTGGCAGCCGATGGAGGTGGCGGTGGAGGAGGCCTTCGTGGCCGCCAACAAACGTGTCGCGATCGCCATGGGGGAGGCGCTCGGCGTCGCCCTCCTGGCGGCGGCTGAGGCCGGCCTGCCCGTGTTCGAGTACTCGGCCTCGGAGGTGAAGCAGGCGGTGACGGGCTACGGACGGGGCAGCAAGGAGCAGGTGCAGGAGATGCTGCGCCTCCAGTTGGGGCTGGAGGCGGCGCCCCAGCCGGCGGACGCCGCCGACGCCCTGGCCACCGCCCTCTGCCACCTGATGCGCCGTCGCGCCGAGGCGCGACTGGCGGGCGCCGGGTCGCTTTTGGGAGGGAGAGCATGAGCCCCATCGCCCGTCTGCGGGGCGTGGTAGAGGAGTGGGGGGTCGACTGGCTCCTGGTGTTCGTCGGCGGCGTTGGGCTGCGGGTCCAGGTGCCAGCCTCCACCGCCGAGGCGCTGGGCCACCGGGGCGAGAGCGTGGTGCTGCACACCCACCTCCACCTCCGGGACGATGCCGTGGCCCTCTACGGCTTTGCCACCGGCGAAGACCTGCGCCTGTTCGAAATGCTCATCGGCGTGAGCGGCGTCGGGCCCAGGGGGGCGCTCAGCCTCCTTTCGGCCCTGGGCGCCGATAGCCTGTCCGACGCCGTATCGGCCGGCGACGCGCTCAGGTTGCAGCAGGTCTCGGGCGTCGGGCAGAAGATGGCGGCGCGCCTGGTGCTGGAGCTAAAGGGCAAGCTGGCGGGGCGGGCCGCCGCAGCCGTCCCGACGGGCCGCGACGATGAGGTCGTGGCTGCCCTCGTCGGGCTGGGCTACACCCAGGCAGAGGCCCAGGCCGCCGCTGCCAGCGTCCCCTCGGACGGCTCGCTCGCCGTCGAGGAGCGGCTCCGGCGCGCCCTGGCCTACTTCGGCCGCCGGGCCTGAGCGAGCAGCGGAGCTGCGGCGAGGGACGCCCCGGAAATTGGAACTCCAGCGACTTCTGAAGCCCTACCTGTGGCTCGTGACGGGGCTGGCGGTCATCGCCCTGGTCGCCCTGGTGGTGGCCGTCTTCGACCCTCTGGATGGGGCGCTCGAAGGTTCCGTCCGCTGGCATAGGGTGGACGAGATCCTTATTCCCGGCGGCCTCGCCCTGATCTTTCTCCTCGTGAGCCTGGTCAATGAGCTGCGGCGGGGTCGCCAGCGCGAGCGTCAAATGGCCGACCTGTACGGCGAGCTGCTTGTCAGGGGCGCGGAGCTGGAGCGGCTGGCGATCACCGACCCGCTGACCGGCCTCTACAACCGGCGCTTCTTCCAGTCGCGGTTGGGCGTGGAGATCGAGCGGTCGAAGCGCTACGGCCGCGTGCTCTCGCTGGTGATGCTGGACGTGGACAACTTCAAGGAGATCAACGACCAGCGCGGGCACCAGTTCGGTGACCACGTGCTGGCGGAAGTTGGTAAGATATTGACGGGAAACGTCCGCGCCAGCGACATCGTCTGCCGTTACGGGGGCGAGGAGTTCGCTGTGCTGCTGCCGGAGACGCCCCTGGAGCAGGCGAGCCTGGCGGCCGAGAAGCTGCGCGCCTGCCTGAAGAAGAGTTTCCAGGGGGGCCGCGACCCGGTGGCTCTGACGGTGAGCCTGGGAGTGGCGAGCTGCCCCTCGCCTGGGGTGGCCGACGAGAACGATCTGGTGAGGCGCGCCGACGCCGCCCTCTACGAGGCCAAGGGCCTGGGGCGGGACCGCGTGGAGGGGGCTAGGGAGACGTGACTCTTTCTTCTCTGAGAGTGCCTATTGGTATGCTGGGGCTACATGCCGCTTATTGCGTCGTATATGGCATTCGCAGCGACTGTCACGACTATTATCCCAAGGGCCGCGAACAGCCACTTCCTAAACCGCCGAAACAGCCTGAAGACGCCCCAGGAGTTCACCAACGGATCGGCTGTTCCGCGCAGATCGGTCATCCAAAGCCAAACGACCAGCAGCAAACTCCCGGTACCCAACCCTGCTCGCCAGAACCCCCAGGTGGTCAAGCTCGCTAAGGCGATCGAGATACATGACGTCACCAACAATATTGAAGCCACGGGAGCAGCGACCCACTTAAGAACGAACCCTGCTATGTGTAGCCGGCCTTCCACGGACTCGCGCGCTTCGCGTTCTTCGGCTAGCCGCCGCTCTACTTCTTCCGCGGTCTTCGCGCTCTCTGCCGCCTCTCGCTGCAGTCCTGCGATTCTCGCTTTGGCGGCCTGCAGTTCGTCCGCCGTCCGCCGATGCTCTTCGATCAAAGCCTCTCGGACCAGGGTGATCTGGGCTTCTCCGCCCTCTTCGACTGCTAGCTTCTGGCGGAGCGCCTCGTTCATCACAACTGCATAGATGGTTTCCGTAGAAAGATCTCCAACGTTTTCGAACCTGGAGAGCGCTCGGAGAATCCGTATTGTCACCCGCTCGGCGGCGGGATCGAACTCTTGGAAGAGGAACGGCAACCGCAGGGTCCCAACAACGGCCTCCTCGAACTCCGGGGTCCTGGGGATCCAGAACTGGAGCAGTTGCATCAGCGTTGCTGGATGCAGGCAAACCGGCGTAGTGGTTGCGCCTTGTGCTCTCTTGTATGCGTCAAAACCAAGGAGGCGGTAGTCGACAGTGACCACCCAGAACACAGCATCCAAGGGGGACTCGATCTCTACTGACCGTTGATCTGCAACGAAATGCCAGAGCACCATGTCGTGCAGCAGCGTCTCGTACCCCTTTGGCCTGACTCCGGGGCGTCTCTTCTCAAATTCGAGTTGGTCGTTGAGGTCGTCAATGACTTCTTGCTTTGTTCGGTAGGCATCGATCTTCCGGTTGTGGAGTTCTACGCCCTTGTCTCTCAGAATGCGGATCAAGTCAGTGACGTATGGCCTGAAGTAGTCCTTAGCTGCGAGTCGCCCTGTCGCTCTGCTCGACTCTTCCGCGAACTTCTGGGCAAACCCGCGGAGCCCACTTGCCAGGGCCACATGCGACAGCTTCGGCGGAAGCTGCAGCTCCGCCAGATCGCGCTCGCAGAACTCGAGAACACGCCTGGTCTCGTCAACAGTTATCGGAGAGACATACAGCTTGACGGACACCTTCCCCCCGAGGCGCTGTATGACGTCCATTAGTGCCCGAGCGGCCTCGTTTGAGGGGTTCTCGTGCAACTGAAGTATCGAGAACAGGAAGTTGGTGTCGACAAACAAGACGAATGACGGTGTGCGCCCGGGGAGCGTCGTCAGCGCATGAACAGTCTCCTCGCCTAGGTTCCCGGCCTCCAAGAAGAAATAGGCGTTCAGTTCACGTAAAATGCATGCGCGCACGTCAGCGTCACTGGGATCCATGAAGTCGATCGCGGCGCGCCTTAACGGATCGCGCAACTCAGGAGGATACCTTTCGAGGAACTCCTGGAACCGGGCCCTTTCGCCCAACTCCATTCTGCTACCTGAGACCAGCTCGTATGTCCTGGCCCCCATCTCGTGGATGAGAGGGACGAGCAGTTCGTCGCGGAACGCAGTCCAGGTCTCGGCGGCGTTGAGACTGGGGCAACATCTCGTCAGAAGCGCCGCGAACTTCTCTCCGGCCCTCCGTGCGATCGCCTCTGCTTCAGCCACGCTCGCCTCAAACTCCTTGAGGCTACCTTCCGCGATCTTGAATCTGCCGTCGTGGAGGGCTACGAGCGTGTTCGAGTCACACAGCAGACGGAGCTGCTTTTCGACCGTGCTGGACGCTAGATTCACGGCAAACGCGTCGCGCAGTCTGTCAGAGATCGCTTGTGGCGTGAGGCCTTCGCCTGCCATCCACGCTGCTGCGACGATCAGACGCTGGACGGCCCTGTCCCACCACCCCGCTTTGTTGAGCTCAACGTGGTGAATAAGAGCCACCAACTCCGGAGGAAGCTTGGCAACCGTTACTGTCGGCCCCCCTTCCGTCATGGAACTTCACTATACCAAGGGGACTTCCTTGTCAAGAGGGATACGCGGCATTTCTGTAGCCGGGCCATCCGCGAGCCTATGTCACGAGAGTGCCGAGGCCGTGTAGGCTCCCAACCCTTCGCTCTCGACCGGCTGTCTGCTGGAAACGCATCTGACCCCGCCCGGGAGGACGCGGGGTGCGGGGCGAGCTAATCTGCCGCAGCCCACCGCCACCTTCCGTTGCGCTGGCCCAGCGGTCTTCAAGCTGATATCCTGAGATTTGTGGAGCGACGTTGCCCGCATGCAGCGCCTTGGCATCCAGTAAGGCTCCGCTTCTCTGATTATGCCTGACTTCCGCCTCGTCTCTGACTTCCAGACCACGGGCGACCAGCCGGAAGCTGTCGAAGCCCTGGTCGAGGGGCTGCAGCGCGGCCAGAAGCGGCAGACGCTCCTGGGCGTGACGGGCTCCGGCAAGACCTTCACCATGGCCAACGTCGTCGCCCGCTGGCAGCGCCCCACCCTCGTGCTCGCCCCCAACCGCACCCTGGCCGCCCAGCTCTGCTCCGAGTTCAAGGAGTTCTTCCCCGACAACGCCGTCGAGTACTTCGTCAGCTACTACGACTACTACCAGCCCGAGGCCTACATCCCCCGCTCCGACACCTACATCGCCAAGGACGCCGACATCAACGACGAGATCGACAAGCTGCGCCACGCCGCTACCCGCGCCCTCTTCGAGCGGCGCGACGTCCTCATCGTGGCCTCCGTTTCCTGCATCTACGGCCTGGGCGAGCCCGAGGAGTACCAGAGCTTCACTCTCACCTTCCGCAAGGGCGAGGCGTTCAACCGCTCGCGCGCCATGCGCCGCCTGGTCGACATGCAGTACGAGCGCAACGACATGACCCTGGCGCGCGGCAAGTTCCGTCTCCGCGGCGACAGCCTCACCATCCTTCCAGCCTACGAGGAGCTGGCCATCCGCATCGACTTCTGGGGCGACGAGGTGGAGCGCATCGTCGAGCTGGACCCCCTCACCGGCGAGATCGTGGCCGACCGCGATCGCGTGGACATCTACCCCGCCAAGCACTTCGTCACTTCGCAGGACAAGCTGCAGGCCGCCATCGCCGACATCGAGCAGGAGCTGGAGGAGCGCCTGGCGGAGCTACGGGCGCAGGACAAGATCCTGGAGGCGGCCCGCCTGGAGGAGCGCACCCACTACGACGTCGAGAGCCTGCGGGAGGCCGGCTACTGCTCCGGCATCGAGAACTACTCCCGCCACCTGGCCCGTCGCGCGCCCGGCAGCACCCCCTGGACGCTGCTCGACTACTTCCCCGACGACTTCCTGATGTTCATCGACGAGTCGCACATCAGCATCCCCCAGGTGCGGGGCATGTACCGCGGCGACAGCTCTCGCAAGCAGACGCTGGTGGACTACGGCTTCCGCCTGCCCTCGGCGCTGGACAACCGGCCCCTCAACTTCGACGAGTTCCAGGAGCACATCAGCCGCGTCGTCTACGTCTCGGCCACGCCCGGCCCCTACGAGCATGAGCACAGCGAGCAGGTGGTGGAGCAACTGGTGCGGCCCACCGGCCTGGTGGACCCCTCCATTGAGGTCAAGCCCACCGAACGCCAGATCGACGACCTGCTGGAGCAGGTGCGGGGGCGCGTCGAACGGGGGGAGCGCTGCCTGATCACCACCCTCACCAAGAAGATGGCCGAGGACCTGGCCGACTACCTGGCGGAGATGGGCGTCCGCACCCACTACCTGCACTCGGAGATCGACACGCTGGAGCGGGTGGAGATCCTGCGCGACCTGCGCCTGGGCGTCTACGACGCGGTGGTGGGCATCAACCTCCTGCGCGAGGGGCTGGACCTGCCTGAGGTGAGCCTCGTGGCTATTCTCGACGCCGACAAGGAGGGCTTCCTGCGCTCCGGCGACTCCCTCGTCCAGACCATCGGCCGCGCCGCCCGCCACATCGACGGCCACGTCATCATGTACGCCGACAACATGACCGAATCGATGCGCAAGGCCATCGACGAGACGTACCGGCGCCGGCGCGTGCAGCTCGCCTACAACGAGGAGCACGGCATCACGCCCCAGGGCATCCGCAAGGCGATCCGCGACATCACCGACCACATGAAGAAGGTGGCCGAAGAGCGGGTCGAGTATCGCGTCGGCGGTGCCGTCCCCAAGGACGAGATCGCACGGCTGGTGAAGGACCTGGAGTCGCAGATGAAGCAGGCGGCGCGGGCCCTGGAGTTCGAGCGGGCGGCCCTCCTGCGCGACCAGATCATCGAGCTGCGCAAGGAGCTCATCTCGGGCGAGGACGCCCTGCACGAGTTCGCCAAGTCGGCCTACGGCGCCGCCGAGTCCGGCCGGCAGAAACGCGCGCCGGGCGACTCATGGCGGAACCGGGTGCGCACGGGTCGGAGGTACGGGAGATAGGGCCGCACGGCTGCGTCTTGATCAGCTGCCCGCTCCTTAGCCGAGGGGATGCCCCTAGGAGCCGCACCGCCAGCCCCAAGAGTCCCAATCAACGGAGCAGATCAAAGGCATTGACGTAGGAGTCCAGCGGAATCGGTTGGCCGATCCCCTTGCCGGTCAGATAGTACATTCCCAATCTCTCCGTGACATGGAACTCCTTGCGTCCCTGCTTGCTCAACGACAGGCCATCGAAGGCTGCCTTGTGCCTGGCGTAAGGGACTACGAAGGCAATGCGACGGTCAGCCAGCAGAGGCACGATGAACAGCGGGGACTCGCTTTCCAGCAGGCTCTCGTCAAACCCGAACCAGTAGTCTCCTCTCGGCCCAGATGTTGTGGTCGATACCGGCAGGACCCCCTGCTTACCGTTCGCTGTGAACCTCGTCTTTGAATGGACCGATAGCCCAGGCGCGATTTGGCGAATCTGCTCCCATGCCCATTGTCGCCCCGCTGCTTCCGCCTCTGGGTCACGGTTTGGCTTTTGCTTCGCGGGGCCGCCCGGGCCGCGTGAGCGGCTGCGTGTGGGCGCATCTGGTGAGCCCGCATATGGCTTGTTCATGAATTCCACGAGAGCCTCTTCTTTGATGCGGGCATCATTGATCACCCGGAAGCCAGCAAGTTCCCCCTGCTGTACGAGTTGCACTACCTCGTCCTCGGTTATCTTTAGTATTTGTGCCACCTCTGAAGGAGTGTACACCTGTGTCACCGCGCTTACCTCCTCAGGCTTTGTCTATACCTAACACGATGGTGCTATGGAAAGAATACCTGTCACTAGGTATTGTGTCAAGGGGCAGCGGAAGGAGTTTCCTGCCGCTTCCGTCCCTGGTCTCCACTTCCCTCGCAGGCGCGGCCGTGATACAAAGGGCGTGCCTTGTCCCTTCAGCTTCAGGCGGAGGTGAGCTCACATGGAGATCGTCCCCGGCGTCCACACTATCGATTCGCTCGGCATGGGTAGGGCCTACCTGGCCATCGACGCCGACCGGGTGACCGTCATCGATACCGGCCTCAAGGGCAGCGCCGAGCGGGTGCTGCGTGCCGTGGAGGCGGCCGGACGCAAGCCCCAGGACGTGCGCCAGATCGTCATTACCCACCACCACGGCGACCACGCCGGCAGCCTGGCGGCGCTGGTCGAGCGCAGCGGCGCCCAGGTGATGGTGCACGCCCTCGACGCGCCCGTCGTGCGCGGCGAGCGGCCGCCGCCGGGGCCGTCGTCGGGCGGGCTGCTCAAGCCCCTGCTGGCGCGCATGGCGCAAGCGGCCCCCGCGGCCCGCGTCGACAGCGAGCTGGCGGACGGCGATGAGATCGACGCGCTGGACGGGATACAGGTGGTGCACACGCCGGGGCACACCCCCGGCTCCATCTGCCTCTACTGCCCAAAGAGGCGACTCCTCTTCGTGGGTGACGCCGCCGCCAACATCTTCGGCCTGCGGCCGGCGATCGGCTGGTTCACCGAGGACACGGCCCGGGCAAAGGAATCGCTGCGCAAGCTGGCGGTGCTGGACTTCGAGGCCGTCTTCTTCGGCCACGGCCGACCCATCGAAAAGGAGGCCGCGCTGCGTTTCCGTCGCCTCGCCGAGAAGCTGCGCTGAGGGTGCCGCACAACCCACCGCTCGCCCTTCGACAGGCTCAGGACGAGCGGTTCTTGAATCCCGTTCGTGGTGAGCCTGTCGAACCACGGACGGCTCACTTGGGTTTATCAGCACCCGGCTACACGCTGGACAGCGGCCGCATGACGTGCTGGCGGAGAAGGGAGAACGGGTAGGGAACGGATAGGCCGATGGTAGTACGGCCCCCTCTTCAGAATGGACGATGACCTGCCGAAAACTAGTCAGACACTCCAGGCGCGAGAGGAGGGCCCCGTGTTCAAACGACTGCTTGTTCCGCTGGATGGGACGCGGCGGTCGGCGTCGATCGTGCCGCTGGCCGTTCAGATAGCGCTGGGTTTCAACTGCAGCGTGAGGCTCATGAGCGTGGTCGACACGCGGAGTGGAGAGACGGGCGCCATCGTTCCCAAGAGCGGCATCGGGATGCTCGTGGAAGGCGAGGTGTACCAGGCGGAAGAGTACCTGAAGACCGTGGTCTCTCGGTTCCAGGATCACGGGATACTCACCTCCATGGAGGTGCGCGTCGGCGATCCCGTAAAGGAGATCCTGAGCGCCTCCGACGACTTCGGCTGCGACATCATCACGATGGCCACGCGCTCCCGTCGCAATCTGGGCAGGCTGGTCTTCGGGAGCGTCGCCGACGCCGTGGTCAGGGAATCACGCATACCGGTGCTTCTCTACCGGGTGGCTGCCTAGCCCGAACCACACTCGACAGGGATACAAAGGTGGGCCCCGTCTCGGGGCCCTTCTTGTTGCCCCGAGGCGCCCTCCATCACAGCCGCCAAGGATAGGCCTGAAGAAGGCCAGTGTCTGCCGCCCGTAGGGACAGAGCTTATGGCCTTAAAGGAATTATCTTTACACCCTCCTGGGTAGCGCTTCGTAGCTGCAGGGCTTCAGCCCTGCCAAGAGAGCAGTCCCAGGAGCAGACCTGAAGGTCTGCAGCTACGGTGGTGGATCGTAGAGTTATTTTCTTGATGACCATTAGCTCTGTCTTGGGTCGAGCCGAAGCTCCCCCCTAGGCGATGGCTCGAAAGACGTCAGCTAGAATGCTCTCTTGTGGGTTTGACCGAGGCAGGTGGGGAAAGAGCGGCGGGTGGCGGGAAATGTAGCGGCGAGCTTCAGCTCGCCACGTCATCGCCCTAAGCGGCACAGGGCAGGCCTGAAGGCCCGTGGGGGCGGACCTGAAGGTTCGCCCCTACGTGTCCTCGTCCAGGTCCTCGCGGCGCAGATAGACCTCGCGCGAACCGGCGCCTTCGGACGGTCCGATGACGCCCTCGTCCTCCAGCATGTCCATAAGCCGCGCCGCCCGCGGGTAGCCGACGCGCAATCGGCGCTGGAGGAGGGATGTGGAGACGCGGTTGTGCTCGGCCGCCAGCTCCCGGGCCCGGTCCAGCAGGGGGTCTTCGGCGCCCGTCAGCTCGTCAATGGCCGGCTTCGCCTCCTCGAGGAGGTGATCGTAGACGGGGCGCTCCACTTCCCGGAAGCGCTCCTGGGTCCAGAAGCTCACCAGGCGCTCGATCTCCTGGTCGGAAACGAAGACGCCCTGGAGCCGCTTGGGCTTGGCAGCGTCGGTGGGCATGTAGAGCATGTCGCCGCGCCCCAGGAGCTTCTCGGCACCGGCGCCGTCCAGGATGGTGCGCGAGTCCACCTGAGAGGAGACGGCGAAGGCGATGCGGGTGGGGAAGTTGGCCTTGATGAGGCCCGTCACCACGTCCACCGACGGGCGCTGGGTGGCGATGATCAGGTGGATGCCGGTGGCCCGCGCTAGCTGGGCCAGTCGGCAGATCTGGCGCTCCACCTCGTAAGGGGCGGCCATCATCAGGTCCGCCAGCTCGTCGATGATGACCACCCAGAAGGGCATGCGGAAGGGCGCCCGCGGGTGGCGGTTGAAGGCGTCGATGTTGCGCACCGCCAGGGAGGCGAAGCGGCGGTAGCGCGACTCCATCTCGTGGATGACAGCCTGGAGAGTGCCCACCACCTTGTCGAGGTCGACGACGATGGAGGAGAAGGCCAGGTGTGGTATGCGGGCGAAGGCTGAGAGCTCGACGCGCTTGGGGTCGATCATGATAAGGCGCACCTCTGTTGGCGAGGCATGCATGAGGAGGCAGGCGATGATGGAGTTGATGCAGACGCTCTTGCCGCTGCCCGTGGCCCCGGCGATAAGAAGGTGCGGCATCTTCGACAGGTCCGCCGCCACCGGCTCCCCGGCCACGCTCTTGCCGAGGGCCAGGGACAGCTTCGAGCGGGCCGCCAGCCGCTGGAAGGGCGCGCTTTCGATGACGCTGCGCAGGGTGACCAGGGACGTCAGGCTGTTGGGCACCTCGATGCCCACCACTGACTTGCCCGGCACGGGCGCCTCGATGCGGATGGAGGGCGTGGCCAGGGCGAGGGCCAGGTCGTTGGACAGGGAGGTGATCTGGCTGACCCGCACCCGTGTGCGCGACACTTCCTCCGTTGTCATCTTCGGCTTGCCGTCCCGGTCCAGGATGGACCGGCCGTTGTTGTCCCGTTCGGGGGTGGGGCGTGTCTTCACCTCCCACCCGGGCTCGATGCCGAACTGGGTGACGGTGGGACCTTCGTTGATCTGGACGACGCGGGCGTCGACGCCGAAGCTGGCCAGGGTATCCACGATTAGCTGGGCGCGGGCGGCGTTGTCCGGGCGCACGTCCTCTTGCGGAGCGACGGCGGTCAGCAGCTCCAGGGGCGGCAGCATCCAGCCGCCCTCAGCCTCTCGCGGGTGCGCGGCGGCAGGCAGCAGCGGTACCGCCTCGGCAGCGGCGCCCTCCTCACCGGGCAGGGGCAGCTCCGTCTGCCAGCCGAAGTCGGAGGGTGGACCGGCTTCTTCGACCGGTGCCGGCGGGGCTACCGCCTCTGGCTCTGGAGGGAGCGTGGTGGCAGCCGTGCGCGCCCACATCAGCGTGTCGACGGGCACGCGGGGCTTCGCTGGCGGCACCGCGCGAGTAGGGAAGATGGCCTGGAGCAGCGCTTGCAGGCCCTTCCAGACACGCTGAGGGATGCGCCAGCGCCAGACGGCAACGGCTGCGTGGGGGCTCCGGGCCAGGGCGTGTAGAGAAGGCCGGGGCCAGCGCACAACCACTGCCCCGGCACCGCAGGTCAGCCAGATCAGGATACCCAAGCCTGTAGAGGTCAGGGCATGACCCAGGTCTCCACCGGTCGTTACCTCGGAAAGAGAGGTCTGGCCCAGCTCCCAGTCAGGCCGGAAGAAACCGAGGAGGCCCAGCAGGAAAGCGGCGCCGAGGCCGCCTGCCAGCCAGGACTGCCAGTGCGCCAGCGCCGAGCGCAGGCTCCGGCGCAGCACCAGCCAACCGACGACGCCAAGGAGGGCGATGATCACGAACACGTACAGGCCCACCGCCTGCACCAGGTCGTCGCGGGCGCTGGAGGCCAGCTCGGTGAGGGGGACGAGCCAGGGGATGGCCAGGGCGGCCAGGATCACCAGGGCAGCCCCCAGGGTCTCGCGGCGGAAGAGGAGGGTGACAACGAGGGCGAAGGGGGAAGGGGCACCCCGTCGTCGGCCGACGAAGCGGGGCCGCCGGCGACGGCCGGTCCGACCAGCGGCCTGAGGGGGCGAAAGAGAACGCCCAGCCGACGGGTGGGGGGCACTTCTTACTTTGGCCATGCCTGTGGCACCCTTTGTCGCGCTTGCCTGCCGTTGGGCAAGTTCGCCTGCCAGTCGGCGCGGCCCCCCGCCTTAGCCTCGCCTGAGCGCCGTCAGTCTCTCTGGCGCTCTACACTTCGACGGCCACCGGCAGCACCATGGGCCGCCGGCGCGTCTCCTGATAAAGGAACCTGGCGATAGCCTCCTTGACCTTGCTGTGTATGACTCCCCACTCGGCGATGTGGTTCGCCCCTTCCAGGGCGGCCACCACCACGTCGCGGGTGCGCTCCAGAAGCTCCTCTGACTCCTCCACGTCGATAAACCCGCGCGAGACCACGTCCGGCTTCCCTACGACGCGGCCGCTGCGCTTGTCGACGGCTATCACTACCACGATCATGCCGTCGGTGGCAAGGTGTTGACGGTCCCGCAGCACCACGTGGTCGATATCGCCTACCCCTAGGCCGTCCACGTAGACGTAGTCGGCCGAGACACGGTCGCCCAGGCGGGCCCCCGTTTCGTCGATCTCAAGCACATCGCCATCCACCATGACGAAGGTGTTCTCTTCAGGGACGCCCAGGGACTGGGCAAGGCGGGCGTGGAGCACCAGGTGCCGGTACTCGCCGTGTACAGGCATGAAGTACTGAGGCTGGACCAGGGTGATGACTATCTTCAGCTCTTCCTGGGCGGCGTGACCCCTCACGTGGACATCGGCGATCCGGTTGTAGAGGACACGGGCGCCCAGCCGGAAGAGGTTGTCCACGGTCCTGTAGACCAGGGCCTCGTTGCCGGGGATGGCCGTGGCCGAAAGCACTACGGTATCTCCGGGCACGATCTTGACGTGGGCGTGGTCGCCGTTGGCCATGCGCGTAAGGGCTGAGGTGGGCTCTCCCTGGCTGCCGGTGCTTACTACGGCTATCTGGTGATGGGGGAGGCGCCGCAACTCGCCGACACCGGCAAGGACGCCGTCCGGCACCGTCAGGTAGCCCTTCTTCACTGCCATGTTCACGTTGTCGAGCATGCCGCGGCCAGTGACGAAGACCCGCCGGCCGGTGGCATAGGCGGCGTCGATGACCTGCTGGACGCGGGAGATGAGGGAGGCGAAGGTGGCCACAATGACGCGGCCGGGGGATGAGGCCATGATGTTGAGCAGGGAGGCTCCCACGACCTGCTCCGACGGCGTGTAGCCGGCTATCTCCACGTAGGTCGAATCCGAGAGGAGGAGAAGGACGCCTTCGCTGCCCAGTTGGGCCAGGCGGGCCAGGTCTGTGGGCTGGCCCATGACGGGTGTGTAGTCCAGCTTGAAGTCGCCGGTGTGCACCACGGTCCCCACCGGCGTACGGATGGCCAGGCCCACCGAGTCGGGCACGCTGTGGGCCACGCCGAAGGGCTCCAACTCGAAACTGCCCACCTGCACACGCTCGCCGGGCTGGATCTGGCGCAGGTCGGCCTTGTCCAGGAGCCGGGCCTCCTTCAGCTTGACGGCGATGAGGTCGGCGGTGAGGGGAGTGCAGTAGATGGGCGCCTTCACGCGCCTGAGGATATAGGGCAGGGCGCCGGTGTGGTCCTCGTGGCCGTGGGTGATGAAGAAGGCCTTCAGGCCGTGGGGATGCTGGAGGATGTAGGAGATATCGGGGATGACCAGGTCCACGCCCAGCATGTCCTCTTCGGGGAACATGAGGCCGGCGTCGATGGCGATGAGGTCCTCGCCGTACTCGAAGAGCATCATGTTCTTGCCGATCTCTCCGAGACCTCCCAGGGGTATGATGCGCAGTCGTTTTTTGTCCATGCTTCCCGTGTCTCTCAGAAGAGGCGCATCTGTTCCGGCTCTGGGACCGGTGGTTGCCCGCCTTCCGGACGGGCAGCTTCGCTGGGCTGACGGGCCCGCTCCAGGATCGCTGGCAGCTTCTTGAAGTCGGTTTCGATGGTGCGGCGCAGGCTGGCCTGGTGCAGGGCCGCCGCTGGGTGGTACATGGGCACCACCACCACGTCGCCTACCCGCCGCTCCTGGCCGTGGATGCGGCTTATGGGCTCGTTGGGGAAGTACTTGGCCAGCGAGTAGCGGCCCAGGGTCGCCACGACCTTGGGCCTGATGAGCTCCAATTGTCGCTCCAGCCACTTGTGGCAGGCCTGGATCTCCTTAGGCAGGGGGTCGCGGTTGTTGGGAGGGCGGCACTTGATGACGTTGCAGATGTAGACGTCCTCTCGCTTCATGCCGATGGAGGCCAGGAGCTGGTCGAGGAACTGGCCGGCGGGCCCCACGAAGGGCCGCGCCTGCTGGTCCTCATAGTAGCCCGGCGCCTCTCCGACGAAGACTATCGCGGCGTCGGGGCGCCCCTCGCCGGGGACGGCGTGGGTGCGCGTGGCGGATAGCTCGCAGTCGGGGCAGACGCGGATCTGCTCGTAGAGCCGGAGCAGGGCCGAGTGGTTGTCGTTAGTCACGGGCTGCCGTCTTCTAGCTTGCGCCAGGGCAAAAAACGACGATAGCGAGGAAGTCTCAGGTCGCCCGGCTTCGCCGGAACGCCTGTAAGGCCACCTGGCCCCTGGGCTGCGCCAAACAACAGGCTCAGGGCTAGCGACCTCAGACTCTACCTCGCCACCTCGCCGCGATGATAGCACCGGCGGCGGGGCCCAGTCAATGTGGTAAGGGAATGATCTGGTTAGCAGATAGGCGTCACGAAGGCACGATGTGCATGCGCGGCGGCGACGGAGTATGATCCGACAGGTATGAAAGCCCGCGACTTCTCCTCATTCGACTTCAAGGTCATCGAGTCGGACAAGGCATCCAGTCAAGACCTCGAGACCATCTTTGCTCTGTTCGAGATGAACTATCGCCAGGCCAACCACGCCTTCCTCGAGAAGTCCCTTCGGGTGCTGCGCTACCTGGCCCTCGCCGAGCACCAAGGCCTGCCTGCCGGCTTCGCGGTCGCCGAATGCCGGGTCATGGATCTGCCGCGCCTGCCGGCGCAGGCCGTCAACCTCGCCGGCATCTGCTGCATCGCCCCCCGGTTCCGGCGGCGAGGCCTCTTCACCCACCTGGAGGCCCTTGCCCTCGGCGCCGCCGGAGTGGAGGACAGCTCACGCCGGCTGTCCTGCGGGCGCATGGCCCACCCTGCCGCCATGCGCATCATCACCCTCAGCCCAGCGCGGGTTCCCATGCCAGGAGTGCGCCCGACGGCATGGCAGCAGGAGGTAGGCCAGGCTATCGCCCGGGCCTACGGCGTGCACGCCTTCGACCCAGAGACCTTCGTCTGCATCGGAGCGGGCGAGCCGATTGGCTACCCGCGCATCGAGGTTCAGGTGGAACCGCACGAGTGGGAGGTGTTCAGGCCGGTCAACCGAGACCGCGGCGACGCCCTGCTGGCCATGATGTGGACCCCCGATGCCCCACCGGGGTGGTAGCCTCGGGCGAAACAGCTTGGTTTAGGTGGGCAGGCTGCGGCCGTTGAGACCGTGGGGCGCGCCCGCTACCGCGGCAGCACCGGCCGCGACTCCACCAGCTTCGCCAGGACGATGCCCGCGAAGTAGAGAACGATGATCGGGCCCGCCACCAGCGACTGGGTGACGGGGTCGATGGAGGGGGTGACGACGGCCGCTACCACGAAGGCCAGGACCAGGGCGTAGCGCCACCAGCCCAGGAGACGCCGTGAGCTGACGACGCCGAGCTTGGCTAGCCCCATCACCAACAGCGGCATCTCGAAGACGAGGCCGGTCACCAGCATGAGGCGGGTGACGAAGTTGATGTAGCTCCCGATCTTGATGAGGGGCTCGGCCACGTCGCCGCTGAAGCCGAGGAGGAATCGGAGGGCCGGCGGCAGCTCGACATAATAGGCGAAGGCCGCCCCTCCCAGGAAGGAGAGTGAGGCCCCGAGGGCGATAGGGTAGACCCAGCGCCTCTCCCGTCGAGTCAGACCCGGCCCTACGAAGGCTAGTATCTCGTAGACGATGACGGGCATGGCGAGGGCCACGCCGGCCACGAGGGCGACGCGGAAGTAGGTCGCCCAGTACTCCAGGGGCTCCGTGTAGATGATGGCCAGGTCTTCGACTTGGTCCTTGGCGGGGGCTGTGAGCCAGCGCAGAAACTGCTGCGTGAAGACCGCGGATACTATGACGCCGATGAGAAGAGCCGCGGAGGCGATGATGAGGCGGCGGCGAAGCTCCTGGAGATGCTCCAGGATGGTGAGGACCTTGCCTTCCTCGACTGGCTCTTCTCTCCGCTGGGTGCCAGCCCTCGAACTCATAGCTTTGGGATCGACCTAGGAGCGACCCTGTCCGGCGGGACGTTGATCACCATCGCTAGCATCGGTGCTTGGTGGGTCGGGGGAGACCTCCGGCGGGCGCCCGCTACGGCGGCTGGCGGCGTCCTCCATAGAGATCACCTTGGAAGGTGTCTCCTGGGGGGCTGTCTGCCCGCTGGTGGGTCGCTCCTCCGCGCTCAGCCCGGCGCGAGCGTCTTCGACGGCGCCTGACACTTCTGCCTCCATGGCCTTCACGTCCTGGCGGACGGCTTCGCCGACCTCTTTCCACTCCTCCCGGACAGCGTTGTACTCCTTCTCGAGGTCTCCCAGTGCCTCCGTCACCTCTCGGCTAAGGCTGGAGGTGTAGCGGCGGAATTCGCGCATGGCGCGGGCCATCTGGGCTGCTATCTCCGGCAGGCGCTGCGGCCCCACGACGATAAGAGTGATCAGGAGGATGACCAGCAGCTCCGGCAGCCCAACCCCTAAGAACTCCATGGTATTAGTTTACCCTGGATCCACTCTGACAGGATCCCTGGGAAGGAAAAAGCGCCGCGCACGGTCCCGTGGACCTGACTGCCCGGCGCGGCGGTGAGGAGTCTGGAGTCCCTACTCGTCCTCTATCCCCAGGTCCTTCAGGTAATCGACGGCATCCTGGACCGTGACTATCTTCTCCGCATCCTCGTCGGAAATCTCGAGGGCCTTCCCATCCTTGCCGAACTCCTCCTCCATGGACATGATGAGCTCCACCAGGTCCAGAGAGTCAGCATTGAGGTCTTCGACAAAGGAGGCGCTTGGTACGACCTGCTCCTCGTCGACACCCAGTTGCTCGACGACGATCTTGCGTACCCGCTCAAAGACCGTGGCCACCGCATCACCCCTTTCCGACTTGGATACACCAGCCGCCTGCTAACCTGCGGCCATGGCGCTTACCGAACCCAAAACTCCGTTGACGAAACGAGCCGAATTGTCGCTCCCGAACCTCTTGGCCAGCTCCACAGCCTCGTTTATGGCGGCTCTGACCGGGGTCTCATTATTCATCAAAATCTCGTGGATTGCAAGCCTGAGGATGTTGCGGTCGATGGCTGCCAACTGCCCTACCGGATAGGCCGGCGCCGCCCGCGCGATGACTTCGTCGATACGCTCCCGGTTCTCCAGCACGCCCTTCACCAGCTCCCGCGCGAAGGCCGCCACCTCCTCGCTGGCCGTGGTCTGGGCCAGCAGGCGGCCCAGCGTCTCCTCGGGTGGGTGGCCCACGGTGTCCACCTCGTACAGGGTCTGGAGGGCCAGGATACGCGCCCGGCGTCGTCCGCTAGGCATGAGTATTCCCTCCGAACCGCGCCCGCGTGGGCCGATACCCGGCGTGTCTCCCCCTACGATAGCTCCCGCTGTGCAGGTCGAATGTCATGACGTGTCGCTCTCTCCGCCAATAATGGGCATGGCGACGGGCGGGGTCAAGATGTCTTCGCGCCGGCGCGGGCAGCCTGAATAGCGGCCGCGCCGTCGATGTTGAAAAGGCGCGCCCCCGGTACGATGCGGCTGACAAGGCCGGTGAGCACCTGCCCCGGTCCCAGCTCGATGAAGGTATCGACGCCGGCGTTGGCCATGTACTCGACCGAGCGTTGCCACTGCACCGGGTGGTCCAGTTGGTAGAGCAGTTCGTCGCGAACCTGGCGGGCGGAAGTCAAAGGGCGGGCGCTGCCGTTGGCAAGGACGGAAACCCGCGGCTCGCGCAGGGTGACCCCTTCCAGAGCGCGGGCCATGCCCTTCGCAGCAGGGGTCATGAGGTCGGTGTGGAAGGCCCCGCTGACGTTGAGGAGGATGGCCCGGCGAGCGCCGCGCTGGCGGGCCAGGGGGAGGGCGGCCTCGACGGCCGCCAGTGTGCCTCCGATGACTATCTGCCCCGGCGCGTTAAGGTTGCAGACCTGGGCGCCTGTCTCCCGGCAGAGGGCCGCCGCCGTCTCCTCGTCAAGGCCGAGGATGGCGGCCATGGTGCCTGGCCGCTCTTCACCGGCCACCTGCATGAGGCGGCCCCGTTCTCGCACCAGGCGCAGGCCGTCCTCGATGTCCAGGGCTCCGGCCGCCACCAGAGCGGTGTACTCGCCGAGGCTGTGCCCAGCCACGAAGGCAGGTTCGTCCGTCAGCAGGCCGGCCTCGTGGGCGGCCTCCAGGCAGGCGAGGCTGACGGCCATGATGGCGGGCTGCGCATTGATAGTCTGGCGCAGGATGTCTTCGGGCCCGTGGAAGCAGAGCTCTGACACAGGGAAGCCCAGGGCGGCGTCGGTGCGCTGGAAGATGCGGCGAGCGGACGGCGAGGCCTCGTAGAGGTCACGGCCGCTACCAACCTTCTGGGAGCCCTGCCCGGCGAAGATCCAAGCGACGGTGCTGGCGGGGTTCGCCATGTCCGCTAGCTGTGCGAAGAGAGGGAAGATTCGCCGGCGGTCACTGACTCAGCTCTGGGGCCTTGATGGTGATAGCCTGCCGGTCCCTGTACATCCCGCAGACGGGGCAGGGGTGGTGGGGACGGCGAAGGCTGTGGCACTGCGGACACTTGGTGAGGTTGGCGAGTGTCAGGCTCAGGTGGCTACGTCGCTTTCCCTGGCGCGACTTGGGGTACTTTCGCTTCGGTAGTGGGGGCAAGGTCTCCCTCCCTGCCTGCCAGCAGGCAGGCCTGGCTAGCTGTCTCCTGGTTCGCGCTGGGCCAGCTTGGCCAGCGCGCTCCACTGAGGATCATACTCATCGCGCGGGCAAGCGCAAGTCGACTCGTTCAGGTTCTGGCCGCAGACCGGGCAGAGGCCGGCGCAGTCAGCCTGGCAGAGGGGCTGCATGGGCACAGCCAGCACTCGATACTGGCGAACGGCCTCTGTCAGGTCCAGGACGTGCTGCTCATCGATAAGGAAGGCGCTCGGGTCTTCGGGTCGCGGGCTGGCGGCGCCGGTCAGGACGTCCACTGTGGGCTGGTACTCCTCCTCGATGTGCAGCTCCAGGGGCAGCTCTATCGGTTTCAAGCAGCGACTGCACACGTCGGGGTAGTGCAGGCGCAAGGTAGCTCTTACCAGAATGCCCGACTTGGTGCGCAGAAGGCTAAGCGTGCCTTCCACCAGGCCTCGGGAGCCGTCATCGGCCACCACGTCGACTTCGCGCACTTCGTAGCTGCGGGTGGTGCCGATGCCTTCCTTGAGCAACTGAGCGACGTGGAAGCGCATATGGGTGCTCCGAGGTTGTTCTCCTCAATGATAGGTTCACGCAGCCTTGGGGGTCAAACACTGAGTGGCAGGGCGATTGGTCCGGTGATACGATCTTTGAAGCGATGCGCGCCTTGAACGAACCCAATAGCTGGTGGGGGTGGCACGGCTGGTCCGGCCAGCCTGTGCCCCTCTCCATCACTCAGATCCTGAAGGTGGGAACCATGCCCACGGAGCTGGCTGCCCTCTTCTGGCTCTCCTTGGAGCGGCGTGCCTCCCTGATCCTGGCGGCCGACCCTCCCAGCTCCGGCAAGACCACCATCCTCACGGCGCTCCTTACATTCCTGCCGCCAGAGACCAGGGCTTACTTCACCCAGGGATGGGGCGAGACCTTCGACCTGCCTCCGCTCAGCGACGCCACCCCTACCTACATCCTGGTGAATGAGATCAGCGACGACCTGCCCGTCTATTCCTGGGGCCCCTACGTGGTGCGCATCTTCGAGCTGCTGGTCGAGGGTTACTCCCTCGGCAGCACGATGCACGCCGATACGGTAGAGGAGGCCATCGCGCAACTGGAGGAGGAGGGTGTGCCGCGACGCCACCTGGCCCACCTCACCTTCGTCGGCACCCTGCGCCTGGTCTACGCCGGCGGCCGCATCCTGCGCCGGCTGGACGAGGTAGCCCTCCTGGGGCCGGGCGACGGCGCCCGGAACGACCTGTCGGTCACCCCCGTTTCCTCCTGGGATGCCGAGCGCGATTCCTTCCGGCTGCTGGAGCGCGAAGGGTCGGCGGCCGCCCTGGCGCGAAGGCTGGGTGTGCAAGAAGGGGGGCTTCGGCAAGAGATGGAGCGACGGGGACGGTTCCTGGCGGGGCTCGTGCGCGATGGTGTCTTCACCCAGGCGGCTGTCCAGCGCGCCGTCGCCGAATACCGGGGCGACTCCACATCCTAAGGGTGCCCGCCGCTAGGAGAGCAGCACACCCAGCACCGAGGCCACGTCGCTGAGATCGGGGAAAACGGCGTCGGCGCCGGCGCGCGCCAGCTCCTCGGCGCTGCTCGTGCCCGTGGTCACAGCTACCGCCACGGCCCCGTTAGCCTTGGCAGCCTCCACGTCGATGGGGGTGTCGCCCACGACGTAGATGGGGTTGCGGCCCCCGGGACGACCGCCCAGGCGCCGGATGGCCAGGGCTACCACCTCGCTTCGCAGCTCGGAGTCCTCGCCGAAGCCACCGCCACGGAAGAAAGAGCGGATACCGCAGTACTCCAGCTTCATCATGGCGCTGCGGCGGAAGTTGCCGGTGGCCAGCCCCAGCCGCACCCCCTCCGTCTCGCTGAGGGAGCGCAGCAGAGCTGGGACTCCGGGCAACACGTGACCCCGCGTCTGAGGCAGGGTACGGGCCAGGTGCCGCAAATAGCAGGCCTTGAAACGCGCCAGGAGCGCCGCAAAGTCGCCGTCCGGCAGGTGGTGGAGAAGGAGGCCGTTGCGCAAGATGGCGCTGTCGGTGCGGCCGCTGAACTCCACGCCGCTGAAGCCGTTGTCGATGCCGAAGAGGTCGCGGAAGGCCAGGTTCATGGCCCAGCCGCCGGCGCCGCCGGAGTTTATCAGGGTGTTATCGATGTCGAAGAGGAAGATTCTCGCCATGCCTTGCCTGCAAAAAGGGAGCACCTAATGCTAGCAGACGCCGGAAGCATGGGGCAACGGCCGCACCGCCGGCTGGGATAGCGCCGTGCACGAGCATCCTGTATAGTTTGTAACGAGTCTACCCCTGCCATTTGACCCCGCCGTGGATGCAAACGGGTGTTGCCATGAGTCCCCTGCTAGAAGTAGAGCGGGTGGTCAAGAGCTTCGACGGAGTGCGGGCGGTGAACGACTGCTCTCTCGAGGTGCAGCCGGGCACGATCACCGGGCTCATCGGACCCAACGGTGCCGGCAAGACCACGCTGTTCAATCTCATCACCGGCTTCCTCAAACCTACCTCCGGCCGCATCGCTTTTAAGGACGAGCGCATCGACGGGCTCCCGCCCCACCGGATCTTCCGCCGGGGCATCGTGCGGACGTTCCAGATCCCGCGGGAACTGAAACAGATGACGGTGCTGGAGAACCTGATGCTGGTCCCGGCCGAGCAGGCCGGCGAGAGGCTCTGGAACCCCTTGTTCTTGCCCTTCCTGGTGGCTCGGCAGGAGCGGGAGATCCGCGACAAGGCCCTTGACATCTTGGAGTTCGTGGACCTCTGGCATTTGCGGGATGAGTACGCCGCCAACGTCTCCTCAGGCCAGAAGAAGCTGCTGGAGCTGGCGCGCACCCTCATGGCCGACCCGGAGATGATTCTCCTGGACGAACCGGGGGCAGGAGTGAACCCCACCCTGATGAGGAAGCTGGTGCACAACATTGAGCAGCTCTGCTATGGAAAGGGGATCACCTTCTTCCTCATTGAGCACGACATGGACCTGGTGACCCGGCTCTGCAATCCCATTATCGTCATGAGCAATGGGGAGAAGCTCGCCGAGGGTCCGCCTGACGAGGTGAAGAGCGACGAGCGGGTCTTGGAGGCCTACCTGGGGAGTCAGTACCGGTGACGGCAGTGCTAGAAGCGTCGGAGCTGGTGTCTGGATACGGCGAGGTGGAGATCCTCCATGGGGTGTCCCTACGGCTGGACAGGGGCGAGATCGTAGCCATCATCGGCCCCAATGGCGCGGGCAAGTCTACCTTCATGAAGGCCGTCTTTGGCCTCCTGAAGGTGAAATCGGGCACGGTGCACCTGGTGGGTGAGGACGTTACCGGCATGCCCCCAGAGCGGGTCGTCCGCAAGGGGATGTGCTACGTGCCGCAGTCCGAGAACGTCTTCCCGTCCCTGTCCATCCAGGAGAACCTGGAGATGGGGGCCTTTATTCGGACGGACGGCTATCGCCAGCGTCTCGACGAGATCTACGAACTCTTCCCTGACCTGGCGCAGAGGCCGCAGTTGCGGGCGGGGAAGCTTTCAGGAGGGCAAAGGCAGATGCTGGCCCTGGCCCGCGCCCTGATGCTGGACCCCAAGGTTCTCCTGCTCGATGAGCCCACGGCCAGCCTGGCCCCCAAGATGGTGGAGGACATCTTCGTCACCATCCACAACATAAACGAAACAGGAGTTGCCATCCTTATAGTGGAACAGAACGCAAAAGAGGCCCTAAGCATCTGCCAGCGGGCATACGTCCTCGCCAGTGGCTACAACCGACTGGAGGGTACGGGCCCGGAACTGCTGGCTAGCGAAGAAGTGGGCAAACTGTACCTGGGCGCCTGACGCATGGCCGCTATTGTAGGCGCATACGGCCGGCTCCGCGATCAACTCCGCGACTATCCGCAACTCGCTGGGCAGTTCCTTACCGGCCCCGGCCTCCCCCTCCTCTTCCTGGCGCTGGGCCTTTGGGCCCTTATCACCAGAACCGACGCCTTCGCCATTGGGGTCGTCACGGGTAGCGTGCTCGCTCTGGGCGCCATGGGCCTTACGCTTCTCTACGGCGTCCTTAAGTTCGCTCACTTCGCCCACGGCGACTCCATGATGCTGGCCGCCTACCTGGCCTTCTTCGCCCTCACCGGGGTCATGGTCGGGGAGAGGACGGATACTCAGGTCCTGCCCTGGACGCTGAGTGACCTCCCTGGGGCAACCAAGCCCATCCTCAACTTCTCCTTTGGGTACGGCCTCCTCATCGCCATGGCCATAGCGGGCGCCATCATGGCGGTGGTGTTCGTCGTGCTGGACCGGCTGGTCTACCGGCCCCTTCGCCGCCGTGGCAGTGGAATCGTCATTTTCGCCATCGCCTCTCTGGGTATCGCCATAGCCATGCGCAGCCTCATCCTCATCTTCTGGTCGTCCTTTGGCCGTTTCTACGTGCCGGGTATCCGCCCCACCACCGACCTTCCCTTCGGCATCCGGATACTCACGGATCAGATCTTCATCTTCTGGGCCGCCCTGGTGCTAGCCGCCCTGGTCCACCTGATCCTCTTCCGCACCAGGCTGGGCAAGGCGATGCGGGCTATGGCCGACAATCCAGAACTGGCCCTGGTCTCCGGCATCAACACCGACCGAATCATCATCTGGACGTGGGTGATCGGCGGCGGCCTGGTGGGGATTGCTGGGGTAATGCTAGCCCTTCAGGCCCAACTGAAGCCGGAGCTGGGATTTGTCCTTCTTCTGCCACTCTTTGCCTCCACCATTCTCGGAGGCATCGGCAGTCCGCAGGGAGCCTTCGTGGGGGCGATGGTGGTGGGCATCACCGAGGAGGTGGCCGTCACCCTGGGCTTCATCAGCCCTGGCTACAAGTTCTCGGTGGCCTTTGTCATCCTCATCCTCATGCTGCTCCTGCGGCCTCGCGGCCTGTTCGGAGCGAAGACGTAATGAAGCTGCCGGCGGTGCTTGGCAGAGGCGCCCTCAGGGGGCAGATCAAAGGCGAGCGGCTGATCACGCCCCTCACCGTGCTGGCCATCACTGCGGCCGTGGTCCTCATGCCAGCGGAGCGCTCCAACTGGGACGTCAACGGCGTCATCAGCTTCCTCACGTTCTTCGCCACCTTTGTGGCCATCTATGCCATCTTCACCCTGGGGCTCAACGTTCAGTGGGGCTACACCGGCGTCTTCAACTTTGGAGTCATGGCCTTCTTCCTGGTGGGCGCCAACGCGGCGGCCATCATCGCGAAGCCCCCGGCCAACACGGAATACGTTCGCTATGTAGGGGGCTTTGGCGACAAGCTGGCCTTCATACCGGTGCTGGACAGTGACCAGTGGCTGCCCTTCCTGTTTGGGATCGCCGGCGCCGCCGTCTTCGCTGGCTTCCTCGCCTTTCTCCTATCCATCCCCACCCTACGACTGCGCGAGGACTACCTGGCCATCGCCACCATTGGCATCGCCGAGCTCCTGCGGCGTGTCACCATCGAGGAGCGGGGGCTGGTGAACGGTACCCGTGGCCTGACGGGCATACCTCGCCCCCTGGGCGAGCTCGTCAGCACCAGCGACTACAAGTACGTCATGCTGGCCATCGCAGTAGCCACCCTTGTCCTCGTCTATGTGGCTATCGAGCGAGGGATCCGTTCGCCCTGGGGGCGCGTCCTGCGCGCCTTGCGGGAGGATGAGCTGACCACGGCTGCCAGCGGCAAGAACGTCTTCGCCTTCAAGTCCCAGGGCTTCGTCGTGGGCGCCATGATCATGGGCATTGGCGGCGCCATCTACGCCTACGCCAACGCGGCGATATCACCGGACACGTTTACCCATTTCTTCGGCACCTTCATCTTCTGGGCCATGCTCATGGTGGGCGGCAGCGGCAACAACAAGGGGGCCATCC
>Ga0315277_10000165_pt1 | contig 111589 bp, 118 predicted proteins | sample YL17G05_15_MG_FD_203695 | JGI IMG/M metagenome (GOLD analysis project Ga0315277, IMG submission 203695) | Sediment microbial communities from Yellowstone Lake, YNP, Wyoming, USA - YL17G05_15 | ecosystem: Environmental > Aquatic > Freshwater > Lake > Sediment | place: USA: Wyoming | collected...
AAATAATATATAATACTGTACGACCTCACCAGGCACTGGGATACCTTACTCCACAGGAATTTCTTAAGCTCCACCAACAAAACAAAGGAAAGGAGGAGGTGTCACTAAGGTACTGAACGAGTACAAGCCGTTGACAAGTCACTGCTGTGGATGCTAACATCTCACTGCTTTTAGTGGCGCGGCGCCTTCTGAGTTGGTCGACTGAAAGGAGGTAGCATAGCGATATCAATAAAGTCATAGCGCCGTTAAAAAATCTCAAAACAAGGAGGGTATCATGGCTTATGAGAATTTAGTTGTAGCGCAGGAGGAGAATATTGGCATAATCACCTTGAACCGGCCTCCCGCAAATCCGATAAATTTCGCTGTGCTGAGCGAACTGGATGACGTTTTGACCAAGTGGGAAAAGGATAAAGCGCTGAGAGCCATAATCATCACCGGAGCCGGAGAAAGAGGATTTTCAGCCGGCTTTGACTTGAAGACCGCTGGCACGCCCGATGGCGAGAAGGCTATGTCACGGGGGCAGCAGGTGTTCAGCCGCATAGAGAAGTATCCCAAGCCTGTAATCGCTGCCATAAATGGCTTTGCCCTCGGTGGCGGTTGCGAGCTGGCAATGGCCTGCCACTTCAGGATAATGCTCAACTCTCAACAAGTGGTGATGGGGCAGCCCGAGATTGACCGCGGCATTATACCTGGCTGGGGTGGCACTCAGCGGTTGCCCAGGCTGGTGGGGAAGACCAAGGCAATGGAGATGCTTCTGCTCGGCACGAGGGTCAACGCCCCCGAGGCTTTAAGCATTGGACTCATAACAAGGATATCTCAGCCAGGGCAGTTGATGAATGATGCCAAGGAACTCGCCAGGACGCTGGCGAAGAAGGCCCCGATTGCTGTTCAGATAATCCTTGACGCAGTGACCCGGGGACTTGAGACCACCACTGACCAGGGCGTGAAGATAGAACTGGAAGGCTCACAGCGGGTGAGCAAAACGAAGGATGCTATGGAGGGGGCGATAGCCTTCATCCAGAAACGAGAGGCGGTGTTCACCGGAGAATAGATTTCTGGGCGAAAGTAAGAAAATAGAAGGAGGTTTTCTGATATGAAAGTTGAAGATGTGAAGAAGATTGCAGTCATGGGTGCGGGGGACATGGGACATGGCATTGCAGAGGTAGCGCTGCTTGCTGGCTACAAGGTAGCAATGCGGGACATAGAACAGAGATTCGTTGACAAGGGGCTATCCAGGATTAAGGAGAGCCTGGATAAGCTCGTGGAAAAACAAAAAATCACCGCAGATAACCAGAAGGCGATGCTGGGCAATATCAAGATCTTTGTTGATATTGCCGAGTCCGTTAAGGACGCTGATTTTGTTATTGAGGCGGTCCCCGAGATTATGGACCTCAAGAAACAGGTTTTCCAGGCGCTGGATAAAGCTGCTCCGAAACATGCCATACTGGCTTCTAATACCTCCAATATGAGCATCACGGAGATCGCTGCGGTTACCAAGAGGCCACAACAGGTCGTCGGCGTGCATTTCTTTAACCCGGCGGTCCTGATGAAGCTCGTTGAGGTCATAAAGGGAGGAAAGACGAGCGAAGAGACGATGCAGGTGGCGTATAATCTGGCGCTGAAGATGAACAAGGTGCCAGTCAGGGTTGAGAAGGACTCTATCGGGTTTGTATATAATCGGATCAACGCGCCGACTGCAATTCTACTCGACCTCATATTAGAGAAACGCGAGGCTGCCCCTATGGAAATCGATGCCAAGATGAGAAAGATGGGTATGCCTATGGGGCCATACGAGTTGATGGACTACGTGGGGCTGGACGTTGCCTATCACAGCGCTCTTTATTTTGCTGAGAAACTCTCTCGTGACTACGCGCCGCCCAGCTGGCTCAAAGCCAAAATTGACGCTGGTACACTGGGAAAGAAGACAGGGAAGGGCATCTTTGACTGGTCTAAGGGCAGACCGGAGATAGACTTGTCCAAGGCGAAAGAGGATTTTGACCCTACTGCTTTGATTGCCCTGCAGGTTAACGAGGCGACGAAACTGCTCGAGGGCGGGGTAGTCAAGAGTGCAGACGAGATTGACAAGGCCATGGTCAATGGCGGCGGTTCGATGTTTGGTCCTTTCCAGCTTGGCAAGAGCATAGGATATGACAAATTGGCTAAGATGTGTGAAGACCTGGCCAAGAAGTATGGCATCAAAGCGTTCCAGCCTACCGAGACTCTGAAGAAAGGGAAGGTCTGACAGGAAACTTAAGTCTGACTTAAATTAAACTGGGGTCGGCATCCGGCGAACTCTTTCTCTCGTGATGCGACCCCGGTTGCATTATGGTGTCAACATTCTTCGTATCTTGACTTTGTCTCCTTCAAAAGCTGAGCCTGTTTGATAATCTTCCATGTCATTCTAAGGTCGTCTTGGAAGAATCCTGAAGGTAATTGACAGCGTAGAGGTGATATACTATAAGCGATTTGGGATAGCTTCAGAGATGAGAAAAGAGAAGAGACTTCTACTGTTCTTAATGCTGGTTCTCGTCGGGGTGATGCTTTTTGGCTCTGTCCCGGCTTCGGCTGGTGAAACTCATGGTCGTGGGAAGTTACTGGGAGAAGCCAGAAAGGCGCTGGAACAGGAACTTCTGCCTCTGGCCGGAGCTGGCTTCGTGGGCATTGCTCATTCGGAACTTGAGGGTGACATAACGGTCTTTGTGGAGAATGAGCAGGCAACGGGAAGAGTGCCACGCGTCTTTGAAGGGTATGAGGTGCGGACGAAAGTCACCGGGAAGATACGGACTCTGTCTACTCAGGTGATGGAGCCTCTAGTCAATGTTAGCGAAGAGAGACGAAGCGAGGTCAGACCTCTGGTCGGCGGCATAAGCCTGTCAGCCTGCGTCACGAAAGGGGCGGCAACATATTTGTATGCAGGCACCTTGGGCATGGTCACCTACGATGACAAGGTTTTGTCTAACGCCCATGTTATCGCTATGAATCCGGAGACGGCTGCATTTCTCCCCACAGGAACACCCATTATCCAGCCCGGGACTCGCGACGGAGGGACATCAGAAGATCGAGTTGGCGCACTCGAGACATACATTCCTATCGACTTTACGCCTAATGCGGAAAACTACGCTGACGCTGCTGTAGGCAGTATTGATGTTGGTGTTAATGCATCTCCTGGGGCGCAGTTTTCTGAGACAGGCGATTACTGGATTGAAGGGTGGAGCGAGGTCTCCCAGGGAGATACCGTGCGAAAATCCGGTCGTACGACCGGAGTGACCACGGGCACGGTGAACCACACCAATGTCTCTGTTGTGGTTGGGTACGGCAGCAAATCAGCCTATTTCGTGGATCAGATTGTCGTAACTCAAGATAATTGGTCGTTCGCACAGCCTGGCGATTCAGGCTCGGCGGTGGACAAAGATGGAGAGTTCGTGGGGCTGCTTTTTGCCGGCACGGAGGACTGCATAGTCATCTGCAAGGCAGAGCACATTATTGACGGGCTGGATGTCTCTGTGGAACCTCCTGAGAATCGGCGTAGCCTCACTGTCTCCAGCACTCCTGGCGGTGAAATAATCAGCCCCGGCCAGGGAATGTTTCTCTACGATGCCGGGACGGTAGTCGAGCTTGCTGCTGTGCATGACGAGCACTGTCACTTTGTAGAATGGACTGGCGATGTGAGTACCATTGGCGATGCCCAGGCTGCCACAACTAACGTCACCATGAACGACTCCTACTCCATAGCCGCCAACTTTGAACTGGACGAAGGATGGCACAGACTGAGCATCTCCAGCACGGAAGGTGGTTACGTAACCACCCCTGGTGAAGGGGCTTCTGTCTATGCCAATAGTACGGCGGTAGAGCTTGTTGCTGTGCCTGATGAACACTGCCACTTTGTGGAATGGACTGGGAATGTGAGCACCGTCGAGAATCCCCAGACAGCCACGACTAACATCACCATGGACGACTCTTATTCCGTCACCGCCAGCTTCGAGCTAGATGAAGGTTGGTACAGGCTCACCATCTCCAGTACGGAAGGGGGTTCCGTGATTACCCCCGGTGAAGGGGCTTCTGTTTACAGCAACGGTACAGTAACTCCCATTGTTGCTCAGCCCTACGAAGGCTACGAATTCGTGAAGTGGACCGGCGATGTAACGACTGTTGCTGATACCGACGCTCCCTCAACCACAATCACCATGAATGCCTCCTACTTCATTACTGCCAATTTCGAGTCGTGGCATCCGGAACCCGCGGCACTGTTGATGATATCCAGCACGAGAGGTGGCTCGGTAATCACTCCTGGCGAAGGGACATTCCCGTGTCCTCTGGGCAGCCCGGTCAGCCTTGTGGCTCAACCTGACGAGGGCTGCTGGTTCGTGAAATGGTCAGGCGATGTGGGTACCATTGCGAATGTCACGGCGGCATCGACCACTATCATTGTAGACAGTCCCTACAGTATCAGAGCCGATTTTGGAGGGGCAGGCGGGTGTTTCATTGCCACCGCCGTCTACGGCACCCCAATGGCTGAGGAAATACAAATTCTGCGTGAGTTCAGAGATGAATATCTCTTGCCCGACCCGGTGGGAAAAGCTTTGGTGGACTTCTACTACAAAGCCAGCCCACCAATAGCCGAGTTCATAAGTGAGCATCCGAGACTGAAGCCGATAGTGAGGGCTGGCCTGTTGCCTGCCGTAGCTATGAGTACCATAGCCGTCAACACTTCTCCGGCCGAGAAAGCAGCTATAGTGGGATTGGTTGGGCTGGTTCCGGTGGCAGTGGCTATGTTGTCGAGGAAGCGGCGAGGCAAAGGTTCAGAGTGTTCCTGAAGGCCGAGCTGCTCATTAGCCTGCAATACTGCTCGCTGTGAAACGTACAATCGCTATAATTCTCCTCCATACCTCTCATTTCTCTGCCTGGACAGATAAAGTCCTCGCAATTCACCCTCGATTAGTCTTCTCCCACCAAAAGGGAGGAGATGCGCTTTGAGGAAAGTCCGTTTCTTGCTACAATTGAACGCCGAACAATGGGTTATTACTTAGGCGTAGATATTGGTTCTGTCAATGCCAAACTGGCGGTCATAGATGAGAAGGGCGGAGTCATTCAGTTTGATACCGAGAAGGTGACTTCCAGCCCCCGGGCTGCCGTCAGCTCACTTATCGCCAGGCTGGGCCAGAAACTCAATCTCCAGGAGATTATCGCTGCTGGCGTATCCGGCTCGGGCAGGGGCGTTATCCCCGAAGAGCTGGGCTGGCCGGAATACAGCAGCTCACTGGCAATTGCCTCCGGCCTGCTCCGTCGTTACCCCGACGTCAAAACTATCATACAAATCGGGGGGCAGAGCACCCTGGTGATAGAGCTGGAAGATGGCTTGAAAAAGCCGTGGAAGGTGGAATCCAATCCCCTTTGCGCTGCCGGCACAGGAAGGTTCCTGGAGCAACAGGCATACAGGATTGGCATCAGCATGGAGGACTTTGCCAGCTTGGCACTGAAGTTTGAAGGCACCGCCCCCAGGATAGCCGCCCGGTGCAGCGTCTTTGCCAAGACCGACCTCATCCATCTGCAGCAAAAGGGCGTCCCGCTGGGCGCCATGCTCTACGCGCTGTGCGAGAGCGTGGCCCGGATGGTCGCCTCTCTGAAAAAGGGGACCTTCCAGGAGCCCGTCTATTTTGTGGGCGGCGTTGCTGCCAATCCCGCTGTGGCCAAATCCCTCAACGATATGATTTCTGCCAGGAATGGGCATCGCGTTGAGGTAATCATTCCCGAAGGCTACCTTCATATGGAGTCCCTGGGTTCAGCATTACTGTCAATAGGGAAAACCTCCCAGGGCGTTATGCTGTCAGGAACGGACGCCGAGCAGCGCCATTTTGAAATGCCCAAGCTGGAAATTGTCGCCGTTGAGGATGGTAAGGATGGTCAAAGGATAGAAGAACCATGCATTGGTTACCTCGGCGTTGACGTGGGCTCCACCAGCACCAAGGCTGTGATAATGGGTGAATCAGGCACAAGTTTACTGGCGAAGGACTATCTGATGACTGCGGGACGGCCAGTCGAGGCCGTGCGCCAGGTGTTCAGGAACTTGCTCCAGCAGGGCGCAGACAAGGTCAGGATAGCCGGCGTCGGCGTCACCGGCTCGGGCCGGTACCTGGTGGGTGGCTTCATCGGGGCAGACCTGATTAAGAACGAGATAACGGCACAGACCAGAGCTGCTGCCGAGATAGACCCTGAAGCCGACATAATCGAGATTGGCGGACAGGACTCCAAGCTCGTCATTAAGAGAAACGGCATTGTCGTAGACTATCACATGAACAAAGCTTGCGCCGCAGGGACAGGAAGCTTCATTGACGAGCTGGCTGAAATGCTGGGCGTTTCCGTGACCAGTGGTCAGTTTGCCGACCTGGCATTTGCTGCCCCTCATACCATTGACTTAGGGACGAGATGTGCGGCCTTTATGGGCCAGGCGGTGGCTTCGGCACAGCAAGATGGAGTGCCTCTGGAAATAATCACGGCCAGCCTGGCCAACTCCATAGCGAAGAACTATCTCTCCAAGGTAGTGGAGCACAGAAAGCTGGGCGACAACGTTATTCTCACAGGAGCGGTATTCTATAACAAGGCTGTAGTCTCCGCCTTTCATCATGAACTGGAAGGAAAGAAGCTGACCGTAGCGGAGCAGAAGGAGGTCAGTGGCGCCATAGGCGCAGCCCTCCTGGCCAGAGAGACTGTAGCTGGACAGACATCGAGGTTCAAAGGCTTTCGGGAGGTTGTGGACAGAGAGTGCAAGCTCACTACATTCGTGTGCAAGGGGTGCGATAACAACTGCACCATTACCCGCATGGAGATGCCCGGTGAAGAGTCCAGTTTCTATGGTAGTCGGTGCGATAAGTATGATGCCATAGCCAGCCACGCCAGGAGAGAGACATTCTTCGATAAGAGAGAGCAACTGCTCTTTCGAGAATACAAGAAAGATTCGGGCACTGGACCCAGGGTGGGCATTCCCAGAGGACTTCTGGTGTACGACTATGCACCGCTGCTCATTGGCTTCCTCAACGCCCTCGACGCCAGGGTTGTCCTTTCCAAGCAGACTAATAACGAAATCATGGAGCAGGCAATCGAGTTAGGCTACACCGACAGTTGTTTCCCTCTCAAGCTTCTCCACGGACATGCGGCGATGCTTAAGGATGTTGATTACATCCTTTACCCCTGCGCCATTCGCCTGGGTAGAAAAGATGGGGATGCGAGCCAGAAATACTCCTGTCCCCTGGTTCAAGCTTCGCCATTCATAATACGCAATGTGCTTGACTTTGGGGAACGGCTGTTGATACCCATAATTGATTTCAGTCAGGGCGATGACGAGGTGATAAAGAACCTCGCGGATGTCGCCGTAAAGATGGGATTCGGTAGAAAGAGAGGGAAGGAAGCAGCCCTGGCTGCCATTGAAAGTCAGCGGAAATTCGAGGCTGACCGGGCAGTGCTGGGCAGGGAACTATTGGAGCAACTGCGCCAGAGCGACCAGCTGGGCGTAGTCCTTCTAGCCAGATCTTATATGTCACAGGATGCCGGGGCCAATCTGGGTATAGCTGAGAAACTCGCTCAGCTTGGAGTGGTGCCCATGCCTCTGGATCTTTTGCCCCTGGAGTCGGTGAATGCCAAGGACTACTCCGACCGTCCGTACTGGTACTATGAGAATAAATACATAGCTGGCGCGGCTATAACTGCCTCGGACCCGCAACTTTATGGTTTGTGGTTGACGAACTTCGGGTGCGGCCCGAATTCCTTCATAATCCATCTGGTGGAAGATATCATGGGGGGCAAGCCTCTGGGGCAGCTGGAAATAGATGAGCATGCTGCTGAGGCTGGTATCGTTACTCGCCTGGAAGCCTTCGTTGATACTATTAAGGGATTTGCACATTCTGCTGGGAAACTTGAAGCGCCACATAAAGAAGACGTCTATCGACAAGCATTTCCACCTGTCATTGATGCCACGAAGACCTTTATTATTCCCAGGATGGCCCCGCACATTGAGCTTGTAGCTGCACTTCTGGAGGGCAGCGGTTTCAGGGCAATGGTGCTTCCTGAAGCCAATGAGCGCAATCTATTGTATGCCGATAAGATAACATCCGGCGTGGAATGTTTGCCCTACCGGGTGACTCTGGGCGACTTTCTGAGGTTCTGTTACGAAGATGGCGCTGACTTGAAGAATGTCGAGGCAATCATGGCCAGCGCATATGGCCCTTGCCGCTTTGGGAAATATGCTCTGGAACAAATCAAGATACTCAAAAAGGTCGGCTTTGACCTTCCCATAAGGACAACCGTGTCCAACAATGCGTATCGAGATAGTGACATCAGCCCTCGTTTTGCGCGCCTGGCCTGGAAGGGCTGCGTGTCTATTGACTACCTCCAGAGGTCACTCTGGCGCAGCCGCCCATATGAAAAGCGGCCAGGCTCAGCGGACGAATTGTTTGACGAATACCTCGGCAGAGTTGTCGGTCGCGTCCGTAAGAAGGAAGGTTTCGACGATATCCTGCCTCGGGCAACTTCTGATTTCAAGTCTCTCATCGACCTTGAACTGCCCCGCAGACCGGTGGTGGGCATTAACGGCGAAATCTTTCTGCGCTCCAACAGATTTAGCAACCAGGACATGGTCAGAGAGTGCGAAAAAGCTGGGCTGGAGGTCGTCGTTTCTTCCATCGGGGAATGGATGAAATATATTTTCTACCGGCATGTTGAAGATGCTGTCAGGGACCGCAAATTCTTGAAGGCGATGATTAGCTACGCTATAAAGCGTGCCTGGGAACATGACGAGCACAAGGTAATCAAGCATTTCCAGGACTTAGTTGATGGGAGAGAGCCCTCAACGCAAGAGTTACTGGCGCAGACAAGCCATTGGCTCTCTCCGAGATGCGGAAGTGAAGCAGTCCTCAGTATAGGAGGTGGAATCGAATGGATGGAGAGCCCTGAGTTTGCTGGCGTCATATCGGTAATGCCGCATGGCTGTATGCCCGGTGGAATTGTGGCTGCCATGTCCGAGAAGTTCAGCGCCCTGTATCGCAAACCCTGGATCAACCTGACCTATGACGGCTTTGTGGAAAGCACCAATCTTACGAAGATCAATAATTTCGCTGAGGTCCTCAGATTTTGCAGCCAGGAAGGAAAGAAAGGCTCGTAGTAGTTGCTCGGTAGCTGCATGACACGTTACGCGGGTCGAATACATACTCATTTTTTCCAGGGCGTCGATTTAAGTCGCAGGATGTTTTTAATTTCTTAAAAATGATATACTAAAAGGGCCATGTCTCGGTCTTATGTCTATCAATCGCTGCGGGGTGTTGTAGAGCCCTTGCTGCTCTTTATCATAGACGAATTAGTACCCATACACGGCTATGAGATTGCCAGAGAGCTGGAGCGCAGGAGCGAAGGCTATTTCAACCTTACCGCGAGTACCCTTTACTCGGCATTACGCCGTCTGGAGAGCAGAGGGCTTGTGTCCAGTACGTGGGAGCAGATTTCTAAGCAAAGGCGACGATGTTATGAGTTGACCGAAAAGGGTCGTCAAATTCTGGCTGAAGAATTAGCTCAATGGCAGAAGTTTTTTGGGGCTACCGAGCGAATTATAGACAGCCAGTGAAGTGAAAATCCAAATCCTGGGTGCCCATTTAGCTGAGGTAAAAGGGGCACGGCTAACTTCTCTATCAGTTGATGGTGTTTTAGCTGTAGACGCTGGCGGACTTACCTCTGCCCTTTCTCTGCCCGCACAAAAAAAGATAAGAACCGTTTTGCTTACCCATCACCATTTCGACCATACTCGAGACCTAGTTACTCTGGCTGCTAACGCCCGCTACTACTGGCGAAAGCAACTGGCGGTTTATGCCCCGCGCTACACTCTCGATATTGTCACTAGGTGTCTTCTTGATGGCCAGATATATTCCAATTTCTTGGAATATCCGAGTAAAGAGAAACCGACCCTTGTACTTGAGGCTATTGAGCCTTATGACAGAAAAACCATTGCCGGTTATGATGTGTTGGCGGTGCCGGTGAAACATTCCGTGCCCGCAGTTGGCTATCAAATAACCTCTTCGGATGATAGAAGCCTCTTTTACACCGGCGATACCACAGTGGGGATATCTGACTGCTGGCAGCATATTTCTCCCCAGTTGCTTATCACTGAAGTTGCCGGACCTAATAAGTATGGAGACTGGCTCAAGAAGGCTGGCCATCTTTGTGCCGGATTTCTAAAAGAGGAGCTCATACAATTTCGCCGACTCAAGGGGTATTTACCTCGCGTCATTGTTATTCATATCGGGAATCCTTATGAGCAGGAGATCAAGGAAGAAGTGGCTCAAGTGGCTCAGGAACTGGAAGCTGACATAAGCCTGGGCTATGAAGACATGAAAATCACCCTGTAGTCGCCATCCACAGCGTCACTGCTGTTCTTTTCTACTGGCATACATGTATGGCCTATGCCTCAGACTGGCGCCATAGCAAGTGAGTCGCCATGGCGCCAGTGGTTTTTTCTTCAGGGTACCTTCGGTAAATCGGCTAGCGCCTTCTCTACCAGCTCCTTGGGATATTCGTAATCCTGGAGCTTGCCTGATAAATACTCGTCATAGGCACCCAGGTCGAAGTGCCCGTGCCCACTCAGGCCCAGAAGGATGTTCTTCTTTTCTCCTGATTCCTTGCACTTTAAGGCTTCATCAATGACAACCTTTATGGCATGTGCCGGTTCAGGTGCCGGTATGATGCCCTCGGTGCGAGCGAATTGCACCGCCGCTTTAAAAATGGGTATCTGATACTCGGCGCGCGCTTCGACAAAGCCCAGTTTATGAAGGTGGCATATGATAGGGGCCATGCCGTGGTATCTCAACCCTCCAGCATGGACTGGAGGCGGGACGAAGCTGTGTCCCAGGGTGTACATCAGGGCAATTGGTGCCAGCCCGGCTACATCGCCGTAGTCCCAGGCATAAAGGCCCTTGGTCACAGAAGGGCAAGCCTGGGGCTCAACACAGATAATCTGAAGTTTTGGCTTCTTCCCTGCAATCTTGTCTGTAACAAAGGGCAGGAACAGCCCGGCGAAATTGGAGCCCCCGCCGATACAGCCCACTATTATGTCGGGGTAAACATCAATTTTCTCGAGCTGTTTTTTGGCTTCCTGTCCTATTATGGTCTGGTGCATCAAGACGTGGTTCAGCACGCTGCCCAAAGAGTACTTAGTGTCATCGTGGGCAAAAGCATCCTCACAAGCCTCGCTGATAGCGATGCCCAGACTTCCCGAGCAGTTGGGGTCATCCTTGAGGATTTTTCTCCCTATCTCGGTTTCCTGGCTGGGGCTGGGCACCACCTTGGCTCCCCAGGTCTCCATCATCACCCGGCGATATGGTTTCTGGTAATAGCTTGCCTTAACCATATAGACCTTGCACTCAAGACCCAGAAACGCACAGCCCATAGCTAGAGCACTGCCCCATTGTCCAGCCCCGGTCTCGGTGGCTAGTCGTTTAACGCCCTCTTTTTTATTGTAGTAAGCCTGGGCTACAGCGGTGTTTAACTTGTGACTACCGGCCGGGCTTACCCCTTCATACTTATAGTAAATCCTGGCCGGGGTTCCCAGGGCCTTCTCCAGGCGGTAAGCTCTTATTAAGGGGGTGGGCCGCCATAGTTTAGAAATCTCCTGCAATTCCTCGGGGATTTCAATCCACCTTTCTTTGCTGAACTCTTGTTCGTTCAGGGCCTCGGGGAAGAGGGGAGGTGGAAGCCGCGTGGGCTCTTTTGTCGCTGGATGCCGGAGCGGTGGCAAGGGCTTGGGCAGGTCAGCCTGAATGTTGTACCAGCGGGTGGGCATCTCTTTCTCGGTTAACACAATCTTTGTATCCATTTGTCCTCCTTTCGATTTTCTATTCGATTATAGTTTCAAACCGGGTACCCTACATAGTAACCTCCTTTTACGATAAGGCCTCTCTCAGACATTTAATAAAAGAGCAGGCATTTTTAAGTGATTTGTCCTCGTCGAGCAGCTGTATAATGCGGCTGCCCACAATAACGCCATCAGCTACCTCGGCTACTCTTCGGGCTTGCTCGGGGGTGGAGACTCCAAAGCCAACACAAAGAGGCTTGTCAGTCCGTTTTCTCACACTACCTACGAAGCTTTCCAGTTCCTCAGGGAGTTTATCCCTGGTGCCAGTGACACCGGTCAGCGAAACCAAGTAGATGAAGCCGCTGGACCTGCTGGTCACTAGCTTAATGCGTTCTTGGGTGCTAGCCGGGCTGAGAAGATAAACAAGGTCGAGCCCGTGCCTTTCGGTCGATTTTTCCAGTTCTTTTCCTTCCTCGGGCGGGAGGTCAGGTATGATCAACCCGTCAATCCCCACCTCGGCACACTTGGAACAGAATTGCCCCAGCCCGAACTTGAGCACAGGGTTATGGTAAGTCATAAACACGAGAGGGGTTTGTACTCGCCGCCTTAGCTCCTTCGCCACTTCAAAGCAGACCTTGGGGGTAACTCCTTGCCTGAGCGCTTCATAGCTTGCCCGCTGGATAGTAGCTCCGTCAGCCAGTGGGTCGGAAAAGGGAATGCCGAGCTCGATGATATCGCATCCGGCGCTGGCGAAAAGAGGCACTGCCTTCAAGGTTGTTTCCACAGTGGGATAACCTACTGTGACGTAGGGAATGAGAGCAGTGTGCCTTGACTGGGCAAAAACTGAAGAAATACGACTCAAAGCGTCACCCCCAATGCTTTGACCACAATATCCATGTCCTTATCGCCGTGCCCACTCAGGTTGACGACAATAATTTGCTCTTTGTCCAGAGAGCCTGCCATTTTGGCCGCGTAGGATATGGCGTGGGCTGGTTCGAGGGCTGGAATAATACCCTCAGTCTGGCAGAGAAGCTGGAAAGCTTTCAGCGCCTCTTTGTCATTTACTGCCACATAGGTGGCGCGGCCAATACTCTTGTAGTAGCTATGCTCGGGTCCTACTCCGGGGTAATCCAGGCCGGCGGCAATGCTGTGAGTTCCGAGAATCTGGCCGGCATCATCCTGAAGGACATAAGATCTCGCGCCATGCAAAACCCCGACTGTACCGGCAGCCAGGGTGGCGGCGTGTTTCCCTGTCCTGATTCCCCTTCCGGCTGCTTCTACGCCGATAAGCTTGACGTCTTTATCATTCACAAAGGGGTGGAAAATACCGATGGAATTGCTGCCTCCGCCTACACAGGCGATGATGTAGTCAGGCAAGCGGCCACACTGAGCTAAGATCTGTTCCCTGGCTTCTTTGCCTATGACCGATTGAAAGTCGCGCACCATTACCGGATAGGGATGAGGACCTACAACTGACCCCAGAAGGTAATAGGTATTTTTTACGTTAGTCACCCAATCTCTAATTGCCTCATTGATGGCATCTTTCAACGTTTTCGTGCCCGAGGAAACAGGGCGTAGCTCGGTCCCCAGCAGTTTCATGCGGAAGACATTGAGGGCTTGACGCTGAATATCCTCCTCGCCCATATAGACAACACAATCCAGCCCCAACTTGGCACATATGGTGGCAGCGGCTACGCCATGCTGCCCAGCGCCAGTCTCAGCGATAACCCTTTGCTTTTTCATTCTCCTGACCAGGAGACCTTGCCCCAGAGCATTGTTTATCTTATGGGCTCCAGTATGAAGGAGGTCTTCCCTTTTAAGGAAGATTTGCGCCCCGCCGCAATGTTTGGTTAGCCTTTCCGCGAAACAAAGCGGCGTCGGCCTTCCTGAATAGTCACGGGACAGCGAATCGAATTCAGCCCAGAAGAACGGGTCGCGTTTTGCTTCTTCGTAGGCTGTTTCTAGTTCGTCTAAAGCCGGCATGAGGGTTTCGGGCACAAACCTGCCACCGAACTGTCCGAAATAGCCACGGGAATCGGGTAGCTGCTTATATTCTTTCATCGGCTTTCCTCACTGCTCCAATGAATGCTTCTATTTTAGAGGTGTCTTTGACTCCTCCCGTCTCTACCTCGGAGGAGACATCCACTCCCCAGGGTGCCACTCTCTTGATCAGCCTGGTCACATTCTTTGGGTCGAGCCCACCGGCAATAATGACCGGAAATCCCTTAGCAACCTTTTGAACGAGGTTCCAGTTGAAGCTTTCTCCTGTTCCTCCATATTTGCCTTCAACCCGGGAGTCAAGAAGGGTGATGAACCCTTGTGCGGGAAGTAATCTACTTCCACTAGACAAGTCGGCATTGAGTTCCTCGGGGGATTGCCGGTCTATTCGAATTGCCTTGATAACTGGTCTAACAACCTTGCGGCAATACTCCCAGGATTCATCGCCACTTAGCTGGACCCAATCTAGAGCGCAGAAATCGGCGAGCTCGTTTACCTGGGAACTCGGTGCATTGACAAAGACGCCGACCACTTTTGTGGCATCGCTGCTTTTCTTGACGGCACTGGCTATCTCACGTGCCAGGGCAGGACTTACCTGTCGTTGGCTGGGAGCGAACACTAACCCGATGAAATCGGCACCAGCTTGAACCGCTGCCAAAGCATGGGTCTTATCTCTAATCCCGCAAATCTTGATACGAGTCATAACAGATTAAACTCCAAATTCTAATTCCTAAACTCTAAACAAATTCGAAATCTAAACATCCCAAATTCAAAACCTTCTTGTTTCCGTCATTAGTATTTTGGACTTCGATATTGTTTAGCATTTCGTATATAGTTCTTAGGACTCTCCCTCATTACTTATTTGCCTATCAATTCCTTCATCTTAGCCCGGACATCACCGGCGGTAACCAGAGCCTCACCAACAAGTACCGCGTCGACTCCCCATTTTCTCAGCTTTTCCATATCCTTCCTGCTTCTAATGCCGCTCTCGCTAACTACGATTTTCCCTTTAGGGACAAGCGGTCGTAAGCGGCGGGTGGTATTGATATCAACGGTAAAAGTGTTGAGGTCTCGATTGTTAATCCCAATGATTTCTGCTTCGCTGAGAACTGCTCTTTCCACTTCGTCTCCATTGTGCACTTCAACCAGGCACATTAGACCAAGGCTGTGACTCAGCGAGACGAGGTCGCTAAGCTGTCCCTGGCTTAGAATGGCTGTGATCAGCAATAGAGCATCAGCGCCATAGGCACGGGACTCATATACCTGGTAAGGGTCGAAGATGAAATCCTTTCTCAGCAATGGAAGCGCAACCACTTCTTTGATTGCTGCCAGATGTTCGTTGCTGCCCATAAAACAATTTGCCTCAGTGAGCACTGAAATAGCAGCAGCACCACCTTCTGCATAGGTCCGGGCTAATTTGGTGGGCTTGAAGTTGGGACTTAGCACCCCCCGTGATGGAGAGGCTTGCTTCACCTCGGCAATCAATCGAATGTGGTCGCCCTTGAGAGCCGGGGCGAGGTCAAGCGCCGGCTTCTGGCGGGCAATGAGCTCCTGCAAATAAGTTATGGGGGCTACCTTCTTTCCTTGCTCCACCTCTTCCCTTTTTTTGGCAATGATTTTATCCAACATTTTCTTTGTCCAGCCAAATACTGACTACTGACTTCTGGCTACTACTTACTATCTACTCCTTGCTCAAGCTCCGGCTCAACTTTATTAGCCCGTCCAGTTTGTCCAGGGCTTGTCCGCTGTCGATCGTCTTTTCAGCGATACAGACGCCTTCTTTGAGGTCTGATGCCTTGTTGCCAGCCACCAGTGCCGCAGCAGCATTCATGATAACTATGTTCCGCCTGACTCCTACCTCTCCACCTAATATGCCGCGCAGTATCCTGGCATTTTGCCGGGCTGTTCCTCCCCTTATTTGTGTCGCGCTGGCTTTCATAAACCCCAAATCCTCAGGGAGAACTTCATAAGGTGGTGATGCTCGATGTTGATTGATATCCCATACCAGAGATTTCCCACTGATGGAAATTTCATCCATGCCATCTATGCCGTGTACCACCAGTGAATGCTCTGTGCCCAGGCGGTGGAGAACGGAGGCGATCTTCTCTCCCAGTTCCTTAGAAGGAACACCGATGACCTGAAACTTGGCTCTGGCGGGATTAGTAAGGGGGCCGAGAATATTGAACACAGTGCGAATTCCGATTTCGCGTCGGGGGACAGCGGCGTATTTCATTGCCGGGTGGAAGTTGGGAGCGAACATGAATCCAATGCCAACTGTTTCAACGCATTGAGCGACAGCCTCAGCCCCGAGCTCAATCTTAACCCCCAGTGCCTCCAGGACATCGGCGCTACCACAGTGGCTGGACATTGCCCGGTTACCATGCTTGGCTACTTTGATTCCTGCGCCGGCGACAATAAAGGCGGCCGTTGTGGAGATATTAAAACTGGAGGAGCCATCGCCTCCTGTCCCGCAAGTGTCAACCACTGGTGAAGTAACTCCAACCGGTGTTGCCCTGGCCTGCATGACGGTGGCTAGGCCGGCAATCTCGTCTACCGTCTCTCCTTTGATGCGCAGAGCGGTGACAAAAGAAGCAACCTGGGCTGGCGTGGCTTCGCCAATCATTATCTCATCCATTACAGATGCCGCTTGCTCAAAGGTCAGCGAGCGACCGTTGACCACGGTTTCAATGGCTTCTTTAATCACTGCTGTGCTCCTTGCTTCTGAAAATTGTTCAACAAGTATTTCCTCTCATCACTCTTAATTACTCAGGGCGAAACCGAACGCGTAAAAGCATATTGATCAGCCTCTGCTTGGTCAATAGCAGAAAGCAATGCCTGAGCCTTGTTCAAGCTTTCCTGGTATTCTCGCTCAGGGATACTATCGGCGACAATGCCAGCGCCCGCCTGGATATAAGCAATGTTATTTTTGATAATAATGGTACGTATGGTGATAGCAGTATCCAGGTTGCCTGAGAAGTCGAAGTAGCCCACTGCGCCGGCATAAGGTCCCCTTTTCTCTCTTTCCAGTTCGGCAATGATCTCCATGGCCCGAATCTTAGGGGCGCCGGAAACAGTACCGGCGGGAAAGCAGGAGCGGAGAGCGTCAAACTGGGAAAGTCCGGCCCTGAGCTTACCCTGAACATGTGATACCAGATGCATAACATGGGAATAGCGTTCCACATCCATAAGCTGAGTTAGCTCTACTGTGCCTGGCTCGCTAATTCTCCCGATGTCGTTACGCCCCAGATCAACGAGCATGATATGCTCAGCACGCTCTTTTTCATCGTTCTTGAGTTCTTCTTCCAGAGCCAGGTCTTCAGCAGCATCCTTACCGCGACGGCGAGTGCCGGCAATAGGATGGGTGGATACTGTGCCATCTTCAACTCGCACCAGGAGCTCGGGGGAGGCTCCGGCGATATAGAAATCACCCAGGTGGAGGTAGTACATGTAGGGAGAAGGGTTGATAGAACGCAACGCCCGGTATATAGCGAAGGGACTAGCACTAGTGCGCCTTGCCAAGCGCTGCGATAAGACAGCCTGAATTATGTCGCCGGCATAAATATAGTCTCTGGCTTTAGATACCATAGCTTCGAACTCTGCCGGACTAAGATTTGATGACACTTCAGACTTAGCTGGCGGCACACTCTTAAGGACCTCGGAACGCATCGGCTGTTCTAGTCTGTTTACCAGGTCGTCAATTTTGCAGGTTGCCTCTCGATATGCTGTGTCCACATCGCCATCCCCCAGGTGGGCGTGAGAGACAACCTTGATCTTGTGGGTAACATGGTCGAAAACAAGCAAGGTGTCTGCCAACATCAAGACAGACTCTGGGAGTCGTTGAGGGTCTTGGACAGGACAGGGCAGTCTCTCAAAGTGGCGGGCAACCTCGTAGCTTAAATAGCCAACCATGCCGCCGTGAAATCTGGGAAGTCCGGCAATGGATACGGGTCGGAATTGCGCCAACTCCTTTTCCACCAAAATCAGTGGGTCAACTGTTTGCTCATTTCCTGTCCTCAAAACAAGAAGAGGCTCGGTGCCAATGAAGCTATAGCGGGCCAGCCGCTCACCGCCCTCAACACTTTCCAGAAGGAAGGAGTAATTGCCACGGGCTATCTTGAGGTAAGCGGACACTGGCGTCTCCAGGTCTGCCTGAATGTCACGGCAGACTGGTACCAGATTGCCGCGGTTTTTCAGTCGGCGAACCTCTTCCAGTGTTGGATAGTACATATCACCTCACAATAATCAAAACAAAAACCTCTCGCCCAGGGGCGAGAGGTTTAACCTTCGCGGTGCCACCCTTTTTCGGCCTTTTCGGCCATCTCTTTTCAGGTACAGCCCGATCTGGCGATACCCTGGACTTTGATAACGCTGTCCCTGCGGCAAAGCCTACTCAGTGTTAACTTTTCAGTTTGCAGCTCCCAGGTCCATTCCAGCCTTGCGCAAGTGTCGGCTCACACCTTCCCCGACTCTCTGACCTCCGCCTCAGGCCGTACTAGTCCTGTTCTCAGCCTTTCCCCATATTCAATTATTTACAATATAAATCCTGCCCTGTAGTTTGTCAATAGCGGGATTTGGAGGGTGCCCAATTTGCCAAGAAAAGAACCGGGGCTTGGCGTCAGTTCATGAAGAACGAACAAGCTGGCTGGGGAATTCTGGCGATAGAGGAAACTAGTCCCTCATTGAAGCCCAAACACTCGTTTGGCATTGTCACAAAGGAACAGCCTCTTCACGTCGTCGCTGAGTTCAAGGGTATCAAGGTCTTTCAGGCACCTCGCTGCCGTGACCATCGGATAGTTGGTCCCGAACATAACCTTTTTCTTGCCGTTCTGTTTCATGTAATCCACTAATTCCACCGGATACCTTTTGGCGATATAGGCCGAGGTATCTATGTACACGTTCTCGTGTTTCGTTGCCACCGCTATCATTTCCGCTGTCCAGGGATAGCCGATGTGTCCCCCGACAATCTTGAGTTCGGGAAACTCAATGGCCACTTCGTCAATATAAGGGATGGGCCGTCCCGGTTCGGAAGGACAGAGAGGGCCTGTGTGGCCGACCTGGCAACAGAACGGAATCCCGAGTTCGACACACTCGGCGTAGAGGGGATAATAGCGCCTATCAGTCGGGGGCAGGTTCCAGTACCACTGGACAATCCTCAACCCCTTGAAGCCAAGCTGACGCACGCAGCGCCTCAGTTCTCGGATGCCATCCATAGGTCGGTACAAATCAACCGACGCGATACCCACAAAGCGGTTGGGATACTTCTTGACAATGGCTGCTACCTCGTCGTTGGAGATGGTTGGTCCCTGGGGACCCCACCACGCGCATATCAGTCCTAACTGAACATCCGCTTCATCCATGGCGCCGATGGTGAACTCCACTGGAATATCCCCGGTGATCTTCTCCACGCCTCCCGTCCATCTGCGCAGAGAATCAAAAATTGGCTGGTTTATATGTTTGGGTGTCGGATGCTGCATCCAGACGTCAATGATTCCATAATCTTCTGCCATGATGTACTCCGAGCGGCAAGAGTCCAAATCCTATGTCTTGGACATATTACAGCCATAATAGGAAAATCGCAACTTGGCCTTTTCTCAGCCCTCTGTGATAAGCCCTGGCTGCCGACTGGACAGAGCTGAATAGCATCAACGAGGTGGTGGGCCATTGTGGATTCGAACCACAGACCCCGGTCTTATCAGGACCGTGCTCTAACCAACTGAGCTAATGGCCCTCAGCAGGCAGAATATAGCTTTTGTGGGAGTGACTGTCAAGCTAAGGGAGAATTCGCCCCGGCTCAGTTCTCTGCCAGCCCACTATCTTGGTGTTCTCCCCTTTCTTGCCAGAGAAGAGATACGGCGCGCTTTATCACTTCGTAACTGAAGCCGCGGTAGGTTAGATAACTAGAGAGGCGTCGGTAAAAGGCTGGATAATCTAGATGGGCAAGGGCTGGCATCCGGCTCGAACCTAGCTTGTAAGCAATCTCTTCGTCATCTATGTCCTTCGTCACCTGCTCAATGATTTCTGCGTCTACTCTTTTATCTCCTAATTCCCTTTCTATCAATCTCTTGCTCTTAGGTCTGAAGGATAGGCGGTTGTCCTTCCAGAATTGCGCGAATGCAAGGTCATCGCTCAACTTCTGCTCTCTTAGCCTGGCGATTGTTTTTTCTGTCAGTTCACTGGGAAAACCGCGTTTGTGAAGCCACTGCCTGATTTCCCCTTCGCTGCGCGGGCGATAACTGAGATAGTAGTAGGCGGCATCAAGGCAGTCCTGCAAGGAATTACTATCTGTCAACTGGCTTCTTTCTGAATTACATCAAGCTTCTTGGGAGAGGGTTTCTGCACCTTCTCCGAGAGAGATGCTGGGAACAGCTGTTGAAGCTCTTATTGCGCTTTCTAGTTTTGAAGCTAGTTCGGAGTGTTGCCTCAGGTAATCCTTGGCATTTTCCCTGCCCTGCCCCAACTTCGTATCACTGTAAGTAAAGAAGGCGCCGGCTTTCTTTATCAAGCCTGTCGCTACTCCCAGGTCAACCAGGTTTCCTTCTTTGCTTATCCCGTGATTAAACATAATATCAAATTCAGCGCTGCGGAAGGGTGGAGCTACCTTATTCTTAACCACCCTGGCTTTCACCTTTGAGCCTACCATTTCTGTGCCCTGCTTGATGGACTCACCTCGTCTCAAGTCTATCCTCACCGAACTGTAGAATTTAAGCGCCCTGCCCCCGGGAGTTACCTCTGGATTACCGAAAAAAACACCTACCTTTTCCCGCAGCTGGTTAATGAAGATAACCGCTGTTTTGGACTTACTGATAGCAGCACTCAATTTTCTCAGTGCCTGGGACATCAATCGTGCCTGCAAACCGACATGGGCATCGCCCATCTCGCCTTCTATCTCGGCTTTGGGCGCCAGGGCAGCTACGCTGTCTATGATTATCACATCTACACCACTGCTTCTCACCAGTGTTTCCGTGATTTCCAGAGCTTGCTCGCCGGTGTCAGGTTGGGAGATGAGTAAATCGTGCAGGTTGACACCGCAGTTAGCGGCATATCTGGGGTCAAAGGCATGCTCGACATCAATATATGCCGCAATACCGCCGGCTTTTTGAGCTTCCGCGATTATATGCTGGGCGAGCGTAGTCTTACCTGAAGCTTCAGAACCAAATATCTCGGTAACTCGCCCTCTGGGTATGCCACCTATTCCTAAAGCCAGATCAAGGGATAGTGCCCCTGTGGGAATGGCATCTCCAGCTACTCTAGCTGGAACTTCGCCTAACCTCATAATCGAACCTTTGCCATATTGCCTCTCGATTTGCTCTATGGCCAGTTCGACTGCCTTCTCTTTCTCAGTAGCCACTACGGGGATATTGTATCATGAAGACTGTAACTCAATCAACGAGAAATAATGCGTGGTCACTACTTTTTAGGGGGAAAAATTGCCTGAGTTTACCGCTGTCGCTGAAAAGCAACATTTTTCTATTCGTGGCCCAGGATCTCCTCCAGGAGTTTAGCCTGTTCCACGTGATAAGGGCCCACTCTGGTGCGGCGGACATCCACGACAGTAGCGCCCACTCCGAGTTTCTCTCCAATATCGTGGGCAAGGCTTCTAACGTAGAATCCCGAAGACACCTCGCAAGCAATGGTGAAATAGGGAAACTGAAACTCCTTGAGCTCGAGGGAATAAATGCTCACCTTTTTTGGTGGTATATCTACACTGATGCCCTTTCTGGCTAGTTGATAAGCTTTTCGCCCCGCTATTTTTTTTGCTGAATATAGTGGAGGAGTCTGCCAGATGTCGCCGGAGAATTCCTTCAAGACGTTCTCCAATTCTTCTCTGGCTATTTCGTTATCCCTTCGCCGCAAGACGGTTCCTTCAGAATCGAATGTGTCTGTCTCCATGCCGAGAACAGCCCTGACTTCGTAAGCCTTGTCCATCTTGAGGAATGAGGATGCGTTTTTCGTGAACTTGCCGGTAAGAATAACCAGAAGCCCCGTCGCCAGGGGGTCCAAGGTCCCTGTGTGACCAGCCTTCACATTGAATTTCTTTTTTATCCGCTCTACCACCCGGGAGGAGGTAGGCCCTTTAGGCTTGTCCACCAGGAACATCTTGTCCATCCCCGCAAGTATACTGGAAAACCCGACACTTATCACTCCCCTTTTTCTAGACCGGGAGGTGTAAAATAGAGAATAACCACAGGGCAGAGCTTGCGGTCAACACTGTGCCTGTCGAACCCACTGCCTCTGTTGGGAGTTTTTGGGGCGCAGTATGATTGGAGTAGACCGTTCCTCAGAAGAAGCTGGAACCATACAGGCTCTGCAAGTCTGGCTGTTGCCGCTCTATTGAAGTGGAGAATGAAAGGAACTAGACTCGGCCGGACCGTTTATGGGGGCATCCGGTGGCAAGGAGCGTTAGGTGGCTAACCGGCTGGCAAACGAGGCTTCTCCTTATCTGCGTCAGCATGCTGATAACCCGGTGGACTGGTACCCGTGGGGCACAGAGGCATTCGAGAAAGCTCAGAAGGAGGATAAACCCATCTTTCTGTCTATAGGATACTCGACATGCCACTGGTGCCACGTGATGGCACATGAGTCGTTCGAGGATCCTGAAGTGGCCAGGCTTATGAACGAAGCTTTCGTGTCCGTTAAGGTGGATCGTGAAGAGCGTCCCGATATAGACAGTGTCTACATGAGCATCTGCCAGATGATGACTGGCGGCGGAGGCTGGCCCCTCAGTATCGTCATGACGCCGGACAAGAAACCTTTCTTCGCCGCTACCTACATCCCCAGGGAGACCCGATTTGGATTGATTGGGATGACGGAGCTAATTCCACGCATTGAAGAGCTTTGGCTAAGTCGGCGAGGCGAGCTTTTGGGCCTCTCCAACAATATAGCCACCGTACTGCAACAAAGCTCGCAAGGAACACCCGGTGAAGAACTACATGAAAGGGAACTGGAGCTGGCATATGAGCAGCTTGCCAAACGCTTTGACGCGCAGCACGCCGGTTTCGGCGGCGCCCCGAAGTTTCCCGCCCCGCACAATCTCCTTTTCCTGCTCCGTTACTGGAAACGTGGCGGCAACAGGGAAGCGTTGGATATGGTCGAAAAAACCCTTCAAGCAATGCGGCGTGGAGGCATCTATGACCACGTCGGGTTTGGCTTCCACCGCTATTCGACAGATTCACAGTGGCTTGTGCCTCACTTTGAGAAGATGCTCTGCGATCAAGCTATGTTGGCTATGGCTTACACCGAGGCGCAACAGGCAACCAAGAAGGAAGAATATGGAAAGACGGCGCGGGAGATTTTCACATATGTTTTGCGAGATATGACAGCACCAGAAGGTGGGTTCTACTCGGCCGAAGATGCTGATAGTGAGGGAAGGGAAGGGAAGTTTTACCTTTGGACGGAGGAGGAGGTCAGGCAAGTGGTTGGGAAAGAAGGACTGGATTACGTCGCCAGAATATTCAACATCGAAAAAGACGGCAATTTCTTGGAGCAAGCTACTGGAAGGAGCAGCGGCGTCAACATTTTGCATATAAGCAAATCACTGGGAGAGCTCGCCTCCGATTTGAATCTATCTCAGTACGAACTTCGGAAGCGCCTGGACGTGGTGCGACAGAGACTATTCGCGCACCGTGAAAAACGCGTTCATCCCATGAAGGACGACAAGATTCTGACTGATTGGAATGGGCTCATGATAGCTGCATTGGGGAAGGCAGCCCAGGGCTTCGATGAGCCTGAGTATGCTGAGGCAGCCCGACGTGCTGCCGACTTCATCCTCGGGAATATGCGCAAACCAGATGGCCGGCTTTGGCACCGTTATCGAGATGGTCAGGCTGGCGTACAGGCAAATTTGGATGACTACGCCTTCTTGGTTTGGGGCTTGGTGGAATTGTATGAGGCCATTTTCGACGCAAAGTATCTTAAGGTTGCTCTCGAACTGACTCACGATATGCTAGCGCATTTCTGGGATGCGGACACTGGTGGGTTGTATCTCACGTCTGACGACGGTGAAAGCCTGTTGGTCAGAAAGAAGGAGATTTATGATGGGGCTATTCCATCGGGAAACTCTGTAGCAATGTTGAACCTGCTTCGTCTAGGCCGTATGACTGCGACACTCGATTGGGAAGAGAAAGCAGAGGGAATCGGTCGTGCTTTTTCCCAAAACGTCAAACAACTGCCATCGGCGCATACTCAACTCATGGTTTCTCTGGACTTCGGAATTGGGCCTTGTTACGAAGTGGTTATCGCTGGCGGTGCGCATGCCGAAGACACCAAAGTTATGGTGAGAGCGTTGAGGACACGTTTCTTGCCGAGTAAAGTGGTGCTGCTCAACCCTGCCGAACAAGACTCGCCTGAGACAGCTCAACTGGCTGCAGTCACCCGATATCGACCTAGCATCGAGGGCAAGGCCACGGCCTACGTTTGCCTGAATTATAACTGCAAGCTGCCGACGACAGATGTCCGCAAAATGCTGGAATTGCTTGGTGTGGAGTGATTGCCTTCCGGGCAAGGTCCACTGGCAATTACACCCCCGCCTATCATTATGGGGCTGACGAAGCCAGCCGAAGCAATCTCAGTGGGGCCATGATGGGGCCGAAGTGATAGAGTTGCCACTTCTTCTATGATACACTACAAACATGGTCAAGCTTACGTTCTACGGCGGCGTCAGGGAAATCGGGGGCAATAAGATCCTCCTCGAAGATGATAAAGGCAAGCTTTTCCTGGATTTTGGCTATCCTTATAAGAAATACCGAGACTTTTATGAAGAATACTTGAAGCCTCGCCCCGGAGCCGGACTCCTCGACTTGTTAGTAATGGGACTTCTTCCCCACCTTGAAGGCATTTACCGCACCGACCTGGAGACGGGGAACCTGTGGCAGCAGTTTCGTCGAGCCAAGCATTATCGCAAACTTGAAGATATAGATGGAGTTCTGTTGACCCACGCCCATCTCGACCACTCGGGCCACATAGCCTTCCTGAGAGAGGACATCCCGGTATATGCCACGGCCACCACAGCTTTTATTGCTAAGGCAATACAGGACTCGGGCAGGGCATCCTTCGACCAGCAGGTATGCTATTTCACCCCCAGGATAGAGGAATGTGCGGAGGGGCTTAAGCAGGGGGCTTATGTTGCCAGCAGCGCCGGTGACCGCCAGCGTCGCTTCTGCGTAGCTGATAGGTCAAAACTGAGTCAGGAGGCCGAGAAATTCTGGGAGAAAGCTACCGGTCGGAAGAAGCTTGCCTGGCGACCGCTGGACGATATCAATAAATGTGGCTTTAATCTGCGTTGCTTCCCTGTAGACCATTCCATTCCCGGCGCCTGTGCCTGGGGCATTGAGACAAGCTCGGGCTGGGTGGTTTACAGCGGCGACCTGCGGCTTCATGGGAAGCAGGGTAAACTTGCCGAGTCAACGATAAAGGAGGCAGCCCGGTTACATCCCAGGGCATTAATTCTGGAAGGCACTAATGTCAACAGAGCGGCAAATGTCTCCGAGCAGGAAGTGTATGAGAATGCCTTCAAAGCCATTAATGGTGCCCGGGGCCTGGTCATTGCCGATTTTTCTCCCAGAGATGTAAATCGCTTGCTGACCTTTTTGCAGGTTGCCAGAGACACGAAAAGAAAGCTAGCCATTTTGCCCAAGGATGCTTATCTTCTAAAGACCATGCAACTTCTCGAGCCAGAGATACCGGACTTGGCTGCAGAAGATAGCCTGGTCATCTACCAGGAGACGACAGCGGCCAAAAGCCCTGCTGCATGGTTGCGAAGTATCTACGACGATTACTCCAGCAAAATCGTTCTGGCCAAAGATGTCGGTGCTAACCAGGGCGATTTCATACTCAGTTTCAGCTTCTGGGATTTGAACGAACTGCCCAGTATACAGCCCCAGGCCGGCAGCCTTTATGTCTTTAGCTCGAGCGAGCCTCACGATGAAGAGCAGCAGATGGACTTCTGGCGCCTGCACCATTGGCTGGAGCGCTTCGGACTGAGAGGATTCGGGCTTCCCGTAGAAAAGAACGGCGAATGGGAAATACCTGAAGAAGAGAGGGGGTTGCATGCTTCGGGACATGCCTGCGGCCCCGACTTGCTACGAGTTGCCCGCGAGATTCAACCGCAGGTGCTTATGCCGGTGCACTCGGAGAAACCTGAATTCTACGTGGATAATCTGGCTGACAGCGAGATAGACATCATCCTGCCCACCGAATATGAAACGATTGAAATATGAAAATTGTTGAGCGCTAGTTTCACGGCCAAAGGCGCTCCGCCTCAAATCCTGAATCCCAGGCACCAGATTCCAGACAATGTCAAAGCACAAACAGCCAAAACGCTTAGAACATAGGATTTGGCTAATGGAATTGCCCCGCCCTGATTTCTCAGGGCGGGGCAATGAGAAAAAGCCCGGTTATGACCAGTTCTACGGGCCGGGGATAACCTGCCAGAGGCACATCCAGTTTTCCCACGGTATGGCTACATTCTCGGGAGTGGTCGCCCAGTTATCGTGGACGATGGTCCAGTTGGCTGAAGGTAACGGACCTCCACCATCGGGGTCCCAGTTCAGAATATATCCCACGCCGGTAACGGCGTGCCCGATATCGCCGTAAGTCCAGTACTCTACAGGGTTAGGAGGAAGTGAACTGGATACAGGATCCCCCCAAATGAATACATCTATTGTCTCTCCGGTTTCGGGGTCAGGGTAGGTCGCTTTAGATACCGGGTTCCAGTAGTCAAAAGCGACCACAAGAGGTCGGCCGTTATCAATCTCGTTCCTGTAAAAAGCGAGGGTGTTATTATAAACGGTATCACAGGTCGAAACCACCCCCCAATTGTAACCAAGCTTGCCAGCAGGGAGAGCAGGAGGAGGAGGAGGGGGGACAAGGAATTGGTTGGCAGCATCCCAGCGAGCAAATTCCGCAATCCCCGGCAGGATATCGAGATTGTAGGTTCCGGGGAAACCAGGGTTGAATCGGGTTGACCTGCCCATATTATTGGTATCCATAAACCAGCCCAGGTAATCTGCCACCGTCTCAGGTATAAGACCGGCGGTCACATTTTGGGCATTAACGTGGTTCGCCACATCGTCCCAGTACTCCAGGACGTTGGCCATGGCTATCGGGGCACAGAAATTAGTAGAGTTAGAAGTAGGTGGCTGGTTTGTGTCGGGAACATCCTTTATGAGAGTCCCCAGGGCGAAACGAGCGGTGACCGTCGCGTTTTGAGACGGCATGGTGAAGGTAGTCGATGCCGAAGTTGTGCTACCAAATATGCCCGCTGTCGCCGTCCAGTTGACGAAGCGGAAGCCGCTGTTTGGAGTGGCAGTCAAGTTAACCACCGTGCCGTTGGCAAAGGTAAACAGCGTAGTTCCAGGGATAGTTACATTGTTGACAGCGACTGAACCTCCCGCAGTGAAGTTGACAGTGAGCGTATTAGACGCACCACCGCCACCGCCGCAACCAATGCTGTTGCCCATGATCATGAATAGCAGGATTGTGACCAGACCGAGTGAGATTAACCTGTGTTTCATTTCCCCTCCTTTGTAATACTGATAGTGCGATTATTACGATTGTACGGTACAAATGTTAAGTTCTTGTTAAAGACGTTGTCAATAGTCTTCGCAGAGAAGGAGTCAATCCTATCTCGTTCTCCACCTTGAGCTATCTCACTCCAATGAAATCAGCCATTCGCAAGATGCGATAGCAGGTCTGCCTTCAGGTCTGGCTTCAGGCGGGGTAAAAATCCTCTGGACTTTTGCCCTGGGGTTAATGCCTTTGTAGAAACCGTTGCGAATTCGCAGACCTCCAGCCCCGCAATCGTAATACTCCATGCCCCATTTTCTGGCGGCGCGCTGCGCCGAACAATCGAGTGTGCGCATTCTGAAACTCCTTGGGGTCAGATCCGCTATCTCGATATCCTCAAAAATGGCCCAGTGAGAATGTTGCAGGAACCTGACCAGGTCCTTGATTTCTTCTCTCGGAAAACCAAAGGCTTTGACCAATCGCCTGGCTTCTTCCGAACCATAGTCTTCGTAAAGCTGATAGTATTCATCACTCATATATGCTTCGGGAGCTTTCTGCTGAATGAAGCCTTCGAACCTCAGCCACATGTAATTAAGTGCATACAGCTGCTGGAGCATAATGGCATGAAGGGTATCTTTTTTGATTGCACGGGTGTTCAGCATCTTTTGCTCCTCCCAAAGCATAGTCCAAATTTCGTAAATATTGGTCGGTATTATATCACCCCGCATTACCAAGACTTAGAAGAGGTATAATGTCATCTGTGATCATAGATTTTCATACTCATATATTTCCCCCCTGGCTAAAGGAAAGACGTGATGAATATGTCAAGTCCGATCCTTGCTTTGCCCTGCTTTACGCTCAGCCGAAAGCCAGGATAGCCACGGCGGAGGAGCTGATTGCCAGCATGGATGAAGCCGACATTGATTTGTCCGTCGTTCTTAATGCCGGCTGGGTCAGCCATGAACTCTGTGTGAAGACAAACGATTACATTCTGGATTCAGTATCACGCTATCCCAAAAGGCTCGTCGGCTTTTGCGCTATTCAGCCCCGGGCAGGAGGTGCTGCCATAGCCGAGATAGAGCGATGTGCCAGAGCCGGGGCCAGGGGCATTGGGGAACTGAGGTCTGACGTGCAGGGTTTCGACCTCGCCGATAAAACGACGATGGGGCCTGTCGTTGATGCCGTGCTAAGGCACGACTTGATTTTTCTGACCCACTCTTCTGAGCCAGTGGGGCATGAGTACTTCGGCAAGGGTCGTATCACTCCGGACATTATCTACTCCTTTGTCACGGCTTTCCCGAACCTGAGGGTTGTTTGTGCTCACTGGGGTGGCGGCTTGCCCTTCTACGCCCTGATGCCCGAAGTAGCCAAGGCTCTAGCCAACGTCTTCTTTGATACTGCAGCCACCGTTTTCCTGTATAAACCTGAGGTTTTCCAACAGGTAGGTTGCATCATCGGGAGTGATAGAATCCTTTTCGGCACTGACTATCCTCTGATGCGCCAGAGCCGGGTGATTGCCCAGGTCCGATCTGCGCAGCTTTCCGAGAAGGATAAAGCGGGAATCCTGGGGACTAACGCCCGTAAATTGCTGGCCAAGCGTACACGGAGCAAAAGTGGCATATAATCCTGAGCAAATCCGTTCTTTTATTGCTATCGAACTGCCTGAAGAGGCTAAGAAAGGGCTAGCCAGGCTAAGGAGAGAACTGGAGAGAAACGAACATAAGTTCGTCAAGTGGGTGGACCCCCAGGGGATCCACCTGACCTTGAAGTTTCTGGGCAATATTCCTTCTAAGCGGGTGGCAGAGATAACTGAAGCCATGAAGAAAGTTGCACAGGGGGTTTCTCCATTCCGTTCAGAGATTTCAGGCCTGGGTGTTTTCCCCAGCCTGAAGCAAGCCCGGGTCTTCTGGGTGGGGGTCGGTGGAGAACTGGACAAGCTGTCCGGGTTACAGCAAAACATTGACTCTGCGCTCGCCGCGCTGGGATTCGCCAGGGAGGAACGCCCCTTTGTGCCGCACTTGACTCTGGCTCGCATTAGAGAAGGAGCATCAGCTCCGGAAAGAAGAAGCTTTGGCGAACTTGTGGGCTCTACCACTTTTGAAGACAAGTATCCCATTGAAGTCGAGGCTGTCAGGCTAATGAGAAGCCAACTGACGCCGGCCGGGGCTATCTATACATGCCTGTCGGTGGCTGGACTGGGTGGTCAGGAAGGGATCAAGAAAATCTAAGAAAATTTGACTTGTCGGTGAAAATAGCCTTGCAAACGAATTTCTGATAGTATATACTTACTGGTTTTGATCAACAAATAAACTAATTGTGGAGGTGGAACTTGGAAACCGGTTCATTCCCAAAGTGCCAGAAATGCGGAAAGGGGGATTTGGTGCCTCTGTCTGACTTCGGTAGTCAGGGGGCGCCGATTCACTACAAGGCCTGGGTGTGTACCCGTCCTGATTGTAACTACAACATAAAAATCAGGAACGGCGAAATATACATCAATGAGCCCATTCTTAGTGGAGAGCTTCATACCCGGACACGCCGAGAATATACTCCTTAGTAGAGGATGTGCTTCGTTCAGGTAGATTAGTTGAGCTGGCGGTGGACTCTTTCTTCCCACGCCGATGCGTTGGCTGTGGGAAAGTGGGAGGTTTTCTTTGCCCCGAGTGCGCGGGAGAACTGCCGAGGCTGATGCCTCCGTTTTGCCCCCGCTGCGGTAGACCTCAGGCTAGCGGCATCGTGTGTCCAGGCTGCTGGCAGAGACCAACTGAGATTGACGGCATCCGTTCCCCGTTCAGATTTGACGAGGTAATACGGAAAGCCATTCATGAGCTGAAGTATCGAAACTTGAAGGCAATCTCTCCCCGTCTGGCCGAATTGTTGGCTGATTATCTGAAGGAAAATCCGTTGCCTGGCGAAGTTTTGGCTGGCGTTCCTCTTCATCCCCGGCGATTGAGAGAGAGGGGTTATAACCAGTCCAGCCTTCTCGCCAGAGAATTGGGGAAGCGCATTGGTTTGCCGGTGATTGAGGATTGCCTGATTCGCGTCAGACAGGCACAGCCTCAGGTGAAAGCAGTCGACGTAGAAGAACGCCGGAGGAACGTGGCTGATGCTTTCGTGTGCCGTGATGAAAGGCTGAAAGGTAAACACATTATCCTTATAGATGATGTGTGCACCTCAGGTGCCACGCTGGAGTCCTGTGCGGTAGCTCTTAAGGACAAGGGAGCCACGTCTGTCTGGGGCTTGACGTTGGCAAGGGAGATTCGTAACTGAAGGAGGAAAAATGAAGCTACAGATTCTCGCCAAGAATAACGTGGAGATTTCTGAGACAATACGGGCATACGTTGAGAAGAAGGTCGGCAAACTGGGCCGTTACCTGTCTACCATCGATGAAGGGAAGGTGGAAATCTCCCGGGAAGGTGCCAAGCTGCCTGAGCAACGATTCACCGTCCAGGTTACCCTTGACAGCAGGGGTGTCTTGATCAGGGCTCAGGAGAAGTCCAAGGACATGCGGACAGCTATTGACTGGGTGGTGGATGCGCTATCTAAGCGAATCGAGCGATACAAAGGGAAACTGTATGATAAGAAAAGCAGAGGCGTCTCTTTCGCCCGACAGGGCGCTCCAATCGAGGAAGAGGATATCGAGGCTCCCAAGAGGGTGGTGAAGACAAAGCATTTCCTGGTCAAGCCCATGCCCGTTGACGAAGCCATAAACCAGATGGAGCTTCTGGGACATAGTTTCTTTCTGTTCCTGGACGCTGATACAGAGAGGCTCAATCTGCTATACCGTCGTGATGATGGCAACTACGGCCTGATCGAGCCAGAACAAGGGTGATGGAAACGCAAGCTCTAAACAAATATCGTCTGGAATTTAGTGTTTGGGACTTCATATCTGGGCTGTCACTGAGCGCGGAGAAAAATGGATTAGTATTGGGGAGTCCAATCAGATGAGACGCGAGACACGCCGAGAAAGGCCTCGGGCGATAGAGGGGGCAGCTACTCCTGTCGGTGTAGTAATGTTGTCTGGCCTTGCCTTGTGAACAATCTAGCTTCAAAACCTTGTCCATTGAGCAAATACTTGCTCGGATCGGTATTCCATCTGCTGCTGGCTAAGGGTGTGATTCTATTGAGATTGCAAAGACAATATGGGCGACAAAGCATTGAAGGACAGAATGCCTCACTGCAAGTTGAAATGGGGAACCTCGCCCAAAAATCCCGAAATGGCTAAATGTATTTGAAGAGGAGGATTGCGAAATGGATAGAGAACTGATAGCAAGGTGTGGTGCCTACTGCGGCGACTGTGAATGGAGAGAGAGAATGAACTGCTTGGGATGCCAAGTGACAAAAGGCAATATGTTTTGGGGTGAATGTCTAGTTGCCAAGTGTTCCATCGAGAAAGGCATGGAGCATTGCGGATCATGTTCGAGTCTCCCCTGTAACATGCTGCAGGAAGCTTTTGACCAACCTGAACATGGTGACAACGGTGAAAGGCTAGCCAACTTGAAAGCCTGGGCAAGAGGTGAGCATTCCTACATCAAATTAGGGACATTTCCCTCAAGGGATGGTGGCTGAACTCGCTCTTACATCTGAATGCTAGAGGCAGCTAATCACTACTACATCTCTATCGTTTTGGCAATAATCTAAGCGAACCTGGAGCTGTTGCTCTGTTATTGCAGGTAAGAGCCTCTTTTGGACTTTGGGAAGTATTACCTTTTAGCTTTGAGGCTGGTGGAGCTGATGGGATTCGAACCCACTACCTTCTGACTGCCAGTCAGACGCTCTCCCAACTGAGCTACAGCCCCGTGTGACTCAAGAATATAACAAAACAGCTTGGAAAACTCAAGTTAAGAAACAAGGGCCAGCCATTTTAATAGGGGGACACAAACCAAAGTATCTTGGATAAGACAGCACCTTTTGACTGTCGATCCTGGCTGGTAAGAGCCAAGGGTGGTGTCAAGAAATCGTGCTCTGCCGCTTTCGGGATTTTCTCCTCTTGCTTCCTGTTTCATGTTGTTTCTGGAATCTTTCAGTGCCTTCTGGGGCGATTCTCAACGGGTTGAGAGGAAGAGAACCGAGTCACTGTAGCATAGCCACATAGCTATCTACAGGCACCCCCAGGGAATCGGCTACGGGTCGGCACTTGGCCTTGAGGCAATAGAAAAACCTCCCTTCTGGGGGAAACTCGGATAAAGCCTCATAATGTCCCATCCCTTTGGCGAACACAAAGTCCGCTGACTCAAATTGACGTCTGAACTGAGCCGAAGCCAGAGAAAAAACGATTCCTGGTGAAGCTACGCCCGTGCTCATGACTCTTCCCAACTCAGCCTCCAAGCCAGATCTCTTCACATCTTCCAGTGCTAAATCGTTTTGAACAGGCGACGGTTTGACTACATAGATTACCTGGGCGAATCGCTTCATCCACTTGACCAGAGGCAGGTCGAAGTAGAGTTCCCCGGCATTATCTGCCAGATATAAGACTCTGGAGGCATCCCTTAGCTTTGCTTCGAGCCGCTCCGAATCATCTATAACAAAGCTCACGGGTTCCTTGATGGCATCTCTAATCGACCCGGGGGCCTTGAAGAAATCGAGAGCATTCGCTGCTGCTGCCAGCTGAAGATGACCCCGAAGTTCCTCTTCATGAAGATTGCTTCGCTTTGCTCGCAGTGACAGCTCCGGATATAGTTCCCTGGCGAGCGTCATCTCCCTTTCCTTCATTGTCCGATAAGGGTCATGATTCTGGGTCACCTCTCTTACTATCTTGTGAATCTTGGCGGCAATCCCTAGAGATGTTTGGCTAGACGAGAACTCGTCGTCCAGTATCTTCATCGCTTCCCTGATTGCCCTTTGCTTCAGCGAAACATCGCCAGTGGCTAGCTCTGCAGCCTGACGGACTAATCTGCGTAAGCATTTGTAGCAACCCGGTGCCAGTTTCATTCTAGGTCCGTTCACCCAAGTTTGAGCAGCCTAACATCCTCAGGTTATTCTGAGCTCTTTGCCACCTGTCATTCTGAACGAAGCGAAGAATCTTAAGACCCTTCGCCGGCGCTCAGGGTGACAACCAGAGACTAGTTTGAGCAGCTTGTGCCGCTGTATTATAATAGCATTGGCTATGTTTGAGAAACTGGAGTTAATACAGAGGCACTATGACGAGCTGAGCCAGCTTCTGGCTCAAGTGGAGATAGCTACAGACCACAGGCGGCTTCAAGACCTAAGCAAGGAGAGGGCCGGTCTTGAGGACATTGTCAGCATGTACCAGGAGTACAAGGCCAAGGGCAAAGAACTGGGCGAACTCGAAGCGCTGCTCAATGCCCACGGTAGTGCGGAGATGACGGCTCTGGTCAAGGAAGAAGTGAGCAAGCTCAAAGAACAGCAGGGCGAACTCCTTGGCAAACTCAAGCTTGCCCTGGTGCCCAAAGACCCCAATGATGATAGGGGTGTTATTGTGGAGATAAGGGCTGGAACCGGCGGTGAGGAGGCAAGCCTTTTTGCCGGAGACCTATTCCGCATGTATAGCCGATATGCGCAAACCAAGGGCTGGCAGGTGGAGATCATTGATAGCAATCAAAGCGAAAGAGGCGGGTTCAAGGAGTTGATATTTGAAATCAAAGGTAAGGGTGCCTTCAGTCGCTTCAAGCACGAACGTGGCGTTCATCGAGTGCAGAGGGTGCCGGTTACCGAAGCCTCGGGACGGATTCACACATCGACGACTACGGTGGCGGTATTGCCTGAGGCAGAAGAGCTCGAGCTCAACATCGGCCCCGATGACATCAAAATGGAGTTTTTCCACGCCCGGGGTGCCGGCGGGCAAAATGTGAACAAAGTGACCACGGCGGTCCGTCTCACGCACCTACCCACCGGCATAATGGCTTCCTGCCAGGATGAAAGGTCTCAGGTAAGAAACAGGATGAAGGCCATGGCGGTACTTCGGGCCAGGGTGCTTGACGCGGAGCAACGGAGGCAGTCGGAAAGCATAAGTGAGGAACGACGGATCCAGGTAGGCAGCGGCCAGCGGGCAGAAAAGATTCGCACCTACAATTTTCCCCAGAACAGGGTCACCGACCACCGGGTCAATCTGAGTTTTCACAACCTGCAAAGGACTTTGGACGGAGACCTGGACGAAATCATTGAAGCCCTGATCAACAAGGAACAGGTGGAGCAACTGGAAGCAGCTGTTACGTGATTCTGAGCGAAGCTTTACAGTCAATCACCCAGACATTACGCGGAGCGAAAGTTGCCGATGCCTCGGTTGAGGCCGAACTTCTGCTGGGCCACGTCCTGGGAGTGTCCAGGACAGGGCTTTACACAGAGCCGGAGAGGCCTCTGACTTCAGCGGAAACGGAGCGTCTACGCCATCTTGTCCGACGGCGCCTTGACCGAGAACCGGCCGCTTACATTCTAGGGCACTGCGAGTTTTACGGGATCAACTTCTACGTTGATTCTCACACTTTTATCCCCCGACCGGAAACAGAACTTCTCGTGGAAAAGGCTGTAGAACTTGCCCGGCGTATTTCCCACCGGGGAGAGCAGACTATAATAGCCGATATCGGCACGGGTTGTGGGGCTATTGCCATCAGTCTGGCCTTGGCACTACCCGGGGCTAAAATCTATGGCACGGATATTTCACCCTCAGCTCTACAGGTGGCCGAAGTAAATTGCCGTCGCCATGGAGTTGACGGCCGGGTGGAACTTTTGCAGGGTAATTTGCTTGAGCCGCTGCCTCGGGCCGTGGACATGATAGTAGCCAACTTGCCCTATGTCAGAGATTGTGAATTCAGAGATTTGAGCCCGGAGATAAGAGAGCATGAGCCAAAGATAGCCCTGGCCGGCGGTAGGGATGGCCTGGACAAGATACGGGAGATGCTGGAACAGATGCGGGGGAAAGGGGGCACCCTCGGCGCTGAGGGCCCGACCTGTTTTCTTTTAGAAATAGGCCAGGGACAGGGTGAAATGGTGGCTTCGTTAGTAGGCAACTATTTCCAAGAGGCCAGTGTCGAGTTGATTTCCGACCTGGGTGGCGTCGAGAGGGTAGTAAAGGTCGAGTTGTAGGCAGGAAGGTCAGTCCTGGAAGAATCGAACGATGGAAGAAACAGAACGATTAAGTCAGCTTATCATACAGTCAAAGAAGATCATCGTGTTCACCGGGGCTGGGATAAGCACGGAGTCGGGGATCCCCGATTTCCGTAGCCCGGGAGGAATCTGGAGCAGATATGACCCTGAAGACTTCACGATTCAGAAGTTCCTCAGCGGCCCGGCCGCTCGCAGAACTATTTGGAGGATGTCCGTCGAAGGCGGACTCCTTACTGAAGCTGAGCCAAATCTCGCTCACCATGCCATCGCCGAGCTTCACCGGTCGGGCAAATTAGATTGCGTCATCACTCAGAATATCGACAGCCTGCATCAAAAGGCCGGGGTTCCCGAGGACAAGGTATTTGAGCTTCATGGCAATATGCAACGGGTGGTGTGCATAGGCTGCCGTAGACGCTTTCCAATGCTTGAAGTATTACAACGGATAAAAGGTGGGATAGAAGTCCCCGATTGCCCTGATTGTCAAGGTATCTTGAAGCCAGATGCAGTGTTTTTCGGAGAGGCATTACCACAGGAGACGCTACGGGAAGCCATTCGCCGGGCGCAGAACTGCGACCTTTTTATTGTCATTGGTTCCACTCTTGTCATTTACCCCGCTGCCTATATACCTACATATGCCACAGAGGCTGGAGCAAAGCTAGCTATCGTTAATCTGACTCCAACTCCCTTCGACCACTATGCAGCAGTAGTCATCCGGGGCAAGGCTGGCGAGATAATGTCCAAGGTGATGGCAGAAGTAAGGCTTTCCTAGCTATCAGGCTTGAACGGAGCCGGCTGTCGAGTGCTTCCCTGCTCCTACTAGTACACTGATTTCTGGATGCGCTGGATAGCTATTGCTTTGGCGGTCTTCTCGTCCACCTCGACCAGAATTGCATCGAAACTGACTTTTCCCTTGCCAACCGATAGCCGGCTTGGTATTTGGGTAAGGAAGCGGTTGATTACAGAGTCTGGGTCATCCCCGATGACCGAATCTGTGGGGCCTACCATGCCTATGTCGGTGACATGAGCAGTGCCTCCTGGCAATATGCGAGCATCAATGGTGCCCACGTGAGTGTGGGTGCCCAACACAGCACTGACTCGTCCGTCGAGGTATCTGCCCATGGCCACTTTCTCCGAGGTTGCCTCAGCATGGAAGTCAACAATGATAGGGATTGATTTATGCTGAAACTCGGCCAGTAACTGGTCCATGGCGCGAAAGGGACAATCAACATGGCCCATAAAAACGCGCCCCACGAGGTTAACTATCAGCACATTGTTCTTGAGCAGGTAGCCTCGACCGGGATTCATGGGTGGGTAGTTCAACGGGCGGAGAATAGCAAGCTCACTGTTAAGACACGGAATGAGCTCGTTATAAGCCCAGACATGATTGCCGGTGGTTATGACATCGATTCCAGAATCGAAAAGCTCCTCTGCTGTACCGGGAGTCAGCCCCAACCCGCCAGCAGCATTCTCGCCATTGCCTATGACGAGGTCAATATTGTGTTCAGCACATAAACCTGGCAGGATTTCCTTCACTGCGGTTCTGCCAGGCTTGCCGATGATGTCGCCTATTGCCAGTATTTTCAAATCTATTTGGCGTAGTCTGTCGCCGTGGTCTCCCTTATCACCATTATCTTTATCTGGCCAGGATAGGTTAGGCTCTCTTCTATCTTCTTGGCAATGTCTCGAGCTAATCTCACTGCGGTTAAGTCGTCCACCTTATCTGGTTTCACCATGACGCGCACTTCACGCCCGGCCTGGATGGCAAAAGCCTTCTCCACACCGGGGAAACCAGCAGCTATGTCCTCCAGGTCTTTAATACGCTTCACGTAGTGTTCCAGAGACTCACGTCTTGCGCCAAGCCGCGAACCACTTATAGCATCGGCAGCAGCAACAATGAAACCCATGACAGTACTGGTCCCTGCCTCACCATGATGTTCAGCAATGGCTTGAACCACGTCCCGATTTTTGTCCCACTGCTTAACCAGGTCAGCACCTATCAGGGCATGTGGTCCCTGCGTTTGATGGTCTATGGCCTTGCCAATATCATGCAGCAGGCCGGCTTTTCTAGCGGTACTGACATTGATCCCAATCTCGCTAGCCAACATCCCCGCCAGATGAGAGACTTCGAGACTGTGAAGTAAGACATTCTGACCGTAGCTGGTACGGAATTTAAGCTGGCCAATTAGCTTAATCAGTTCAGGATGTAAGCCTGTCACTCCTGCTTCGTAAGCAGCTCGCTCACCCTCACTACGGACAATAGCTTCAACCTCTGCTTTGGTTTTGTCCACTATTTCCTTAATCCGGGCGGGATGAATGCGCCCATCAAGGATAAGTTTGCTTAAGGCAAGGCGAGCTACTTCACGTCTCACAGGGTCAAAGCTGGAAATGGTAACTGCCTCCGGAGTATCATCGATGATAAGATCAACGCCAGTAGCTTGCTCTAAGGCTCGGATATTGCGTCCTTCACGCCCAATCAGCCGCCCTTTCATTTCGTCACTAGGCAGGGGAACAGCGGATACTGTAGTTTCCGACACAACATCGGTAGCACACCTTTGAATAGCTGTGGCCAGAATATCCCGAACCCTCCCATCAGCCTCTTCCTTTATTTGCGCCTCCCACACTCTGACTTGTCGCGAGGCATCTTCTTCAACCTCTTGTTTTAGTTCTTGAAGAAGGAGAGTCTTTGCTTCTACGCTGGATGTGCCGGAGAGGGATTCCAACTTCGCCAGCTGTTTTTCTCTTATCGCCTGAAGTTCGGCCGTTATCCTCTCGGCTTCCTTCTTCTTGTTGTCTAGGTCACGCTCACGCCGCTCTACACCCTCTAACTTCCGCTCCAGCGCCTCTGTTCTCTGGTTAGAACGCTTTTCTAATCGTTGTATTTCAAGGCGACGTTCCCTGTTTTCCGCCTCGGCAGCGTTGCCAACCTTGATAGCTTCTTGTCTAGCTGCATGGAGTAGTTCGTTATACTTGGTTGTTGCTTCATCTAGTAGGTTCTGTGCCTCTTTTCTTGTTCTTTGGATCTCCCGATTGGCTACTAACTGCCTGACAAAGTACCCAATAACGACGCCCAAAACAAGAGCAAGGCCAACTATGATATATAGATATTGCTCTAACATATTCCCTCTTTATTTCGTTGTTATAATAAATGCAAAACATTGCATACTAATAATATCCTTTTATTGAATTATCGTCAACTTACTGTGCCAGCGAACAACCAGGTGACCCATTTACCTGTTACGCACTCCAGTGCCCATAGAGATTGATTCTTCTCGAACTGGTGTCTATCGCTTCAAATCCTGGATATTACTGTTGTGGAAGCCATGAATGAAGAACTAATCGCTCCCTGCGGAATGAACTGCGGCTTGTGCGCTAGCTATTTGGCGATGAAGAACGACTTAAAGAAGAAGGGGTTTGGGAAGACGTACTGCGCCGGTTGCCTGCCAGGCCACAAGGATTGTCACTACAAAAGGCAGTGCGAACTGCTGAGGAAAGGACTTGTGCGATTTTGCTATGACTGCAGGGATTTCCCCTGCCGAAGCCTGAAGACTCTCGACAAGCGCTATCGCACTTTCTATCATATGAGTATGATAGAGAACCTCGAGTACATAAAGAAGTATGGTATGGAGAGGTTCCTGGAAAAAGAGATGGCAAAGTGGCAGTGCCCTGGATGTAGTGGGGTGACATGTTGCCATAACGGGCTATGCTATAAATGCCAGCTCGATAAACTACGCCAGAAGAAACGCAAGTACCGCTGGGAGGAATAATGTAGAAAACCCGGCAGGAAAAATTGAAGGACAAACCATCTTTTCCTAAGGTGCTCAGGCTGGAGAAAGGGTTTCCCTGTTACAACGCAGTGCACAAGATGGGCGCCGAAGTCGGTGACGATGTCGTCCTGGTGAATCCATCGGAAGTAGTGGCGATAATGAAGCAGGTACCAAAAGGAAGGCTCATCACTATCGTCGAGGTATGCAGGCAAATAGCTAAGAACCACCGTGTAAAGGCTTGCTGTTCTTTAACTACCGGGATTTTCATCATGACGGCGGCCAACGCGGTAGAGGAAGTAAGCAAGGAAGGTAATCCGCCAGGCATACCGTACTGGCGGACGCTCAAGGCAGGCGGTTTTCTGAATGAGAAGTACCCCGGTGGACAAGAAGCACATAAGGAGCTACTGGAAAGAGAGAATTTCAAGGTCCTTGCCCGGGGTAAGAAATACCAGGTTGTGGATTACGAGCAGTACCTGATGCAATTGACGTGACATTACTGGTGGTCAAGATATCGCGCTTCGGACATAAGGGGTTTGTATTCTCACACATATACTCAAATCGTTTGATTTGTCTGTTTTGCCAGTCACGGCGATGCTTCGACATCGGGCCTTGTTTAATATAAAATACCGCCGTATATGAGCACAAGGAGGCCGGTAAAGCTGAACACGGTCTATTTGGGCCTTCTCCTTTTTGTTGTTGCCCAAATGCTCATTCTTCTTGTTGCTCCTCGTATAAACCCATTCCTGGATGAAAATGATATAGAAATACCGACCTTACCATCCGGGCCGATATACTGGTGGCCCGGCGAAGTGACATTACCTAATGGAGATGTCGTCGACGTCCCGGCCCATTCGGCGCTAGGACCAATCTTGATCTACATTTTTGCGGCAGCAGGCGTGCTCGGACTCATACTCTACAAGATTCCTGTTTCAGCTTTAAGAATACTCTTGAGACTTTTGTTTGCCCTTCTGTTTAGTTGGGGTGCATTCATCGCCACTGTTTTCTACGTTCCACTTCCATTAGCTGTCGCGATCGCTGTCGCATTTGGAACATTTTGGTTTTTGATACCGCTTGTCTGGCTACATAACCTGGTGTTGATCCTGGCGGTTAGCAGTTTGGGAGCAGTGTTCGGTCGCTTCATTACCCCGTGGACTGCGATGGCTATTATCCTGGCACTGGCCGTGTATGACTTTCTGGCAGTTCGTTTCAAATTCATGCTCTGGATGGCGGACAGATTGTCGCAAGTAAATGCCCTGCCTGCGCTCATCATTCCCAAAGACTATTCCGAGTGGAACTTGAACTTGAAGAAGCACGGAGAGAAGATGATAGAGGTGAATCCCGCCGAAAGGGAATACTCCATACTGGGCGGTGGCGACATTGCCTTCCCTTGTCTGCTGACAGCCTCCGTTTATTTTGCCCAGGGCTTCAAACCGGCGGCCATCATGGCCGTATTTGGGTTAGTGGGACTGATTAGCGTCTATGCGATTCAGGCGATATTCTTGAAAGGAAAGCCGATGCCGGCTCTGCCACCTATCGCTGCCTTTACATTGGTTGGATTATTGATTATCTAGTGATACAGCATCATAGTGATTTGTTAGGCAAGAGTAGGTGAACCGCGAGGATACGTTGGGTTCCGATTCACTGCCCAGTCCAAAGAGCTTGTGCATCCATAAATATGATGTGTTCCGCATTTTGAAGTAATGGAACAGGAGGAAACAATGGCTTCTGTGAAGGATGTGCTGGACAAACTCCAGAGCAAGGCTCAGCCAGAGCAGTTACAAGGGATGGCTAAATACGGGATGACAATTGAGAAGAGATTGGGCGTCTCGGTCCCTGATATGAGACAACTGGCCAAGGAACTGGGCAGAGACCACAAGCTGGCACTGGACCTTTGGAGGACCGGAGTAGCTGAAGCAAGGATCGTGGCCGGGATGGTCGGAGACCCGGCTAGGCTCACCGAGGAGCAGATGGAGGAGTGGGTGAAAGACATTGATTCGTGGGATGTCTGCGACCAGGTCTGCATGAACCTCTTTGAAAAGAGCCAGCTGGCCTGGAAGAAGATTCTGGACTGGTCTGAGCGGGAAGAAGAGTTCGTCAAAAGGACTGCCTTTTCACTGATAGCTTGTCTGGCGTGGCACGATAAGAAGGCCAGCGATGAGAGATTCACGGAATTGCTTCCGGTAATAACGCAAGCGGCCATGGATGACCGCAACTTCGTCAAGAAAGCGGTGAACTGGGCACTGAGGAACATCGGGAAAAGGAACCTCAATCTGAACCGGGCGGCGATAAATGCCGCGAAGGAAATCCAATGCCTCGATTCAAAGGCGGCTCGCTGGATCGCCGCCGATGCTATCAGAGAGCTGGAGAGCGCTCCTGTCCAACGCAAGCTCAGGAGATAAACACTAATCCAGGTTGTTCAATTCGGGCGACAGAAGCCTGAATTGTTCCCTCCTAGCTCAAAAGTACAGGCTAGACACAGTACGAAGGAGCTATTGACTGTTCTTCTGACAGCCGTATAATCGTTTCCATAAGAATATTATGGATTTGATGAACATCGGAACCGGATAATACTATGGTTGTCACCGGCATGCCGATACGTCAAGTCATCGGGAAAAGTGGGTGACACGTTAGCTGATTGGTAAGGTGAGTGAATATGCATAAGGTGGATTTTCCAAAGAGATGGGTATCGTTCATACTATCCATCTCACTTGTAGTTTCTCTGGCTGTCAGTATGGCGCCACAGGCCACCTTAGCTGAACCTGCCAGACCCTATGAGCTGACTATTATTGATAAAAGCGGACGGCAGATTGTCATGGCTGTCTTCCCGCTGGCACCGCCCGAGATAAAAGTAGCCGCGGCCGATGTGCCGGAGGTGTATATTGCGGGGGTAGCCAATACTCTATCAGATGTGCCAGCTTTTGACTGGAGCTATGGTTGCTCTGCCACTTCGGCAGCCATGCTTTTCGGCTATTACGACCGGATGGGCTATGGCGACATGTATACGGGCCCGACGAACGGCGGTGTCTGTCCACTGAACAACTCCGCTTGGGGACGAACCGTTTACCCCAGTGTCGTCTGTGGTGAATGCCCTCTCAGCGCCACTCACAATGGTATTGACGGCAGGGCGACAAAAGGGCACGTTGACGACTATTGGATCGACTACGGCAATGCCGGCCCTGACCCGTATCTTGGCAACTGGGCAGAGCGTACGCCGGGCGACTGCGCAGGCGACTTCATGGGCACCAACCAGGCGAGATACAGTGATATGGATGGAGGCACGAGGTTTTTCTTCTACTCGAGCGGTGACCCGCTCTATGACTACACCGGGCAAGAGCCTACCTACCGCGACGGCTGCCACGGGATGAAGTTGTTTGCCGAATCCTGCGGCTATACGGTAACGACAAATTTCAACCAACTGATACAGGGCCAGGGGACTGACCCTAGCAAGGGCTTCACCTTCGCCGACTTCCAGGCTGAGATTGATGCCGGGTCTCCCGTGCTTATCCAGGTCACAGGTCATACCATGCTGGGATATGGCTACGATGCCTCCACAAATACCATCTATGTGCATGATACGTGGGATTACTATAGCCATACAATGACTTGGGGTGGGACTTACTATGGTATGCAGCATAGAGCAGTGACCGTCATACGGCTGAACCCACCGCAGTCAAACGCTCCGACCAACTTGATGGGTACTCCCATCTCTTCCTCCCGGATAGATCTGACCTGGCAGGACAACTCCGATGATGAGACTGGATTCAAGATAGAGAGGAAGACAGGGGCTGGATCCTATTCCCAGATAGCCACCGCAGGTGCTGGTGTTACCAGTTACAGCAATACTGGTCTTGCTGCCAGCACCATCTACTATTATCGAGTGAGGGTATATAATGCTGGCGGCGATTCTGATTACTCCAATGAGGCCTCGGCCGCAACTCTACCGCCGCCGCCGCCGCCACCGCCGGCACCGACATTGACGTCTCCAGCCAGTGGCTCAACGGTGTCAAGCCTGGCGCCGAGGCTGGAGTGGAATGCTTCAAGTGGAGCCGTTTCTTACGGAGTACAGGTGGCAACCAGCTCCAGTTTCACCAATGTGGTAGTGAGTGTGACCGGGATAACCGACCTCTATTACGATATAGCGCCGGGGATTCTGAACTGGAACACCAACTACTACTGGCGCATCAACGCCGTGAACAGCTTCGATAGCACGTCGGGCTGGTCAAGCTACCGCTACTTCAAAACAGCAGTAGGACCACCGCCTACCGCACCGAGCGACTTAATGGCCAGTCCCGTGTCTTCCTCCCGGATAGGCCTGACCTGGCAAGATAACTCCAATGATGAGACTGGATTCAAGATAGAGAGGAAGACGGGCTCCGGGTCTTATTCCCAGATAGCCACTGTAGGAGCCAATGTCAGGAGCTACAGTAGTAGCGGACTTAGTGCCAACAGTACCTACTATTATCGGGTGAGGGCTTATAATGCCGCTGGCAACTCCCAGTATTCCAATGAGGCCTCAGCCACGACGCTGCCACCACCGCCCCCAGCGCCGACATTGAAATCGCCAGCCAGTGGCTCAACAGTGCCCGGCCTGACTCCGAGACTGGAGTGGAACGCGTCAAGCGGGGCCGTCTCTTACGGAGTACAGGTGGCAACCAGCTCCAGTTTCACCAATGTGGTAGTGAGTGTGACCGGGATAACCGACCTCTATTACGATGTAGCGCCGGGGATTCTGAACTGGAACACCAACTACTACTGGCGCATCAACGCCGTGAACAGCTTCGATAGCACGTCGGGCTGGTCAAGCTACCGCTACTTCAAAACAGCAGTAGGACCACCGCCTACCGCACCGAGCGACTTAATGGCCAGTCCCGTGTCTTCCTCCCGGATAGGCCTGACCTGGCAAGACAACTCCAATGATGAGACTGGATTCAAGATAGAGAGGAAAACAGGCTCTGGCTCCTATTCTCAGATAGCTACGGTAGGTGCTGGTGTCACGAGTTACAGTAGTAGCAGGCTTGGCGCCAACACTACTTACTATTATCGGGTGAGGGCATACAAGGCGACGCTGAACTCCGATTACTGTGAAGAAGCATCAGCTACGACTCTACCACCGCCACCATCGGCACCGACATTGAAGTCACCGGCAAGTGGTTCGACGGTGCCCAGCCTGACTCCGAGGCTGGAGTGGAACGCTTCAAACGGGGCCATCTCTTATGGAATACAGGTAGCCACCAGTTCCAGTTTCACCAATGTGGTACTAAACGTGACCGGGATAACGGACCTCTTTTATGAGATAGCACCGGGGATTCTCAACTGGAGCCGTACCTACTACTGGCGGGTTAATGCTGTAAATAACTATAGCAGCGCCTCAAGATGGTCCAGCTACCGCTACTTCAGGACACCAACAGGACCCTGAAATACTGTTTCGATTCTGACTGTTCGATAGTCGGTAGTAATGCCATTGGAGTAGCTAGCCTGGTTACGATTGCCTTGAGTGTTGTACCTTGAGTCATCTTGTTCAGAGCCGTACGCACAGACTAGCATTGAAGCAAATGCAGGCGCATTCTTAAGTGAATTGCCTTACTCGCTGAATGCTGCCACCGTGTCGTCACCAAGTGCAGTGGAGAAACAAAGCCTTGGCCATGTGGCGTCAAAATAACACTCGACATTCGATGCCCTGTTCTGTAAAGGCCGAGGCGAGCTCTTTGCCCTTTGAGAAGAAGAAATCATGGCTCATGGCATATTCGAGATGGTGTTTTCTGTATACCCAATCCCCATAATGGTAATTCATTCTGTCAACCAGCACGTAGTCCACCTTTCCGTTGAGTTGGTCGGCAAGTCTCTCCGCGCCGGGAAGCATTGGTGCAATCATGGCATAGGTTCTAATATTGGCAAGACGTAGCTCCTCGAGTGCTTCAATTCTTTCCTTAATAGGTGGAGTACCTGGTTCAAACAGTTTCCTTACCCCGTCGTCGGCGGTGGTAACTGATAGGCCCACCTCGACCTTGTCGTTTCTCCTGAGCAGGTCTATGTCACGCAATACAAGGGGAGATTTGGTCTGGACTGTTATTGGCCAGCCATATTGGATCAGTATCTCCAAGGATCTTCTTGTCAGTTCATATGTTGTCTCCAGTGGCTGATACGGGTCGCACACTCCACTCACCCATACTCTGCCGGGTGGCCTCTTATCTATCTCGTGTTTCAATAGAGCCAGAGCATTAATCTTCACATCAACAAATTCACCCCAGGGCTCTTTGTGTCTGGTGAATCTCCTCATAAAGCGGGCGTAGCAATAGACACAATTGTGTTGACACCCAATGTACGGATTGACCACATAATCGAAGACCTGTGATTTGGACAATATACTGCGCGCGTAGATTTCTCTGAGAACCATAGGAGGGCTAGCTCACCAGCGATAATTATACTCCCAGAAAACTAAGGAGTGACGCTACCCAACGCAGGCTGAGATGAACACCAGCCCTTATGGTACAGCCTGGGCGAGAGAGGCTCGAACATTGCTCCGTTGAGCCAGAAGATGGGGCGTTGCTTCCTAGCTCTAAAGTACGGCTAGAACATGGTACAAAACAGCTATTGACTGTCCCTCAGATAGCCGTATAATGGTTTCCATGGAAGCCCTTATGTGCGGAACGCGAGATGGAAGAGACTACTATGAAGTGTTGGGCATCGCGCCAGATGCCAGCCTGGAGGAAATAAAGAGGGCATATCACAGATTGGCTTTTCAATGCCACCCGGACAGGAATTGGGAAAGTGAGAAAGCCCATGAAGAAATGGAGAGGATAAACGAGGCTTTCGCTGTTCTGTCTGACCCAATTAAGCGCAGGGAGTATGATCTTCCCCGAGGGTATGGGAGGATGGCACCGAAGTTCAAGAAGGGCAGCAAAGTGAAAGTCAAGGCCGATTCCCCTTCAGCGTATAGAGGGCAAATCGGTGTGGTGGACAAAGAACCCACCAAGGATGCTTTTCGCTTCTGGTATATGGCCAAGATTGAGTCCAGAGGTTTGACTACAGTGAGGCGCTTCGCTGAGGAAGAACTCGATGGACTGAGCAATTAACACTAGACCAAATGGTCAGCGTTTGGAGCGACCAGGTATCACCTTTGTGTTCTTTAGCCTGGCTATTCATTGATAACACTCAGTGTGCGGTATATCACCAATCCGGCAGCCACTTAACGTGCCTTCCATAGCACTATAGTAATCATGCTCATCTTGTAGCCGATTTCACCAAAACCGGCTGGAAAATGGTAAACTAGCCAAGAACACCGAGGGAGACCATAGTGTTTATAGGTTTGATCGCTTTCATGATTTTCCTGGCTTTCCTGCTTGCCCTCTGGGAAATTCAAATCGAAGGCAAGGATGGCTGGGCAGCGAAGCTACCATGCTGGCGAATTGAAAAAGGATGGCTTGTCAAATTGGCAGGTGGACGTCCGATAACAGGCTACCATTTTTTTATGATGCTGTTCTTGATTGCCATAATTCATCTGCCGTTATTTTTCCTTTCATGGAGCTGGCGATTAGAAAGCCTCCTGTTGGGCTTCTATGTAGGTATGGTTTTTCTGGAAGACTTCTTCTGGTTCGTTCTAAATCGACATTACGGCATTAAGAACTTCCGCAAGGGAAGAATCTGGTGGCATAAAGACTGGTGGGGGCCGGTCCCTGCTTTATACTGGCCTTTACTCATCATCGTCATCGTACTAATCTACTTTGGAAGTCCCATTGTCTAGATAGTGACAGACTTTTGACAGGGCAACACCGCGTGCTAGAATAAGCACACAATCTTCAGACAAAGTGAGGAGGGCCGAGATGAAAAGACTGATGGTAGGTGTGTTGGTGGCGGTGCTGGTCCTGGTGCTCATAGCACCAGCCGTGCTGGCCAAGCCTGATATGAATAAACCACTACCGGCAACTGATGTCGAGCTGGTCAAGAAGGTCACCCTCCGCGGCAAGCCTGGTGGTGGAGGTGGGCCAGTCAGGCAGGCAGCCACTGGTCTGTTGGGTGAACAACTGGGCACAGGAGCTGACAGGTACGCCATCATAGTCGGTATTTCCGATTACCCGGGTACAGGAAGCGACCTTCAATATTGTGATGATGATGCAGACGACATATATGCTGCCCTAACTACGCTCTATGGCTATAGCCCGGATAACATTCACCTGCTTTTGAATATGGATGCCAGTTTCACTGCGATTCAGGGTGCTATTAACGATACAAAGTCGCAAGCAGAGGCCGGAGACGAAGTTGTCTTCTTCTTTAGCGGGCATGGCACCAATGGCCGGGCAAACGATGGTGACAACGAAAAAATTGATGAGGCAATTGTCAGTCATGATGGTAATCCCTCCGGCAGCTTGGTCGCCATATGGGATGGGCAGCTAAAGGCTTGGTTCTCGGGCTTCAATACCTCAAGGATTATCTTCATATTTGATAGCTGTCTGGCGGGCGGCATGACCGACCTCAAGGCTGACGGAAGGGTCATCAACATGGCTTGCTCTGAAAGCGGGGTGTCATATGAGTACAACTGGTGTCAGAACGGACAGTTTACCTACTTCTTCATTGATCAGGGTATGCTGGCGAGTGAAGCTGACAAATACAATAATCTGCCAAGTGTTGCAGATGTTACAATTGAGGAAGCTTTTGACTATGCCAAGGCCAACTGCCAGGTGCAAAAGCCGATAATAAGCGATTCTTTCGATAACGATTTGCTTTTGTGAACCTCGGGCCTCTTCAGTTGGCGGAAACTGAATCCAATAAACAAGGGGCGAGAGAGGGCATGGTGTCCTCCCTTCCATAATTTCACACAGGACTTCTATCAGACACCTTCAGAAGCAGAGTATGCCTCATTTGGCCTGCAATTGATATTCGAATTAAGGCTATTATTTGGTGTCCGGTATGATGAGCTGCTGAGCCGCGTATTGAAGGATACGACCCCGAGGGGATTTGAACCCCTGATCTCCACCGTGACAGGGTGGCATGTTAGACCGCTACACCACGGGGCCCTGTACGAATTCATTACAGAATATAACGAAAAACTTGCTTGATGTCAAACTTGCTTTAGTACCGCGGGCTGATGTATTGTTTTGCCTTTGGGTCAGGGGGAAAATTTGACAGAGGAGGAGGGGTTCTTGTAGAATATTGGTGAGTTGGTACTTTAACAATTGAATAGTGGAAGGAAGGTTTTAAGTGGAGAGCTTGATCCTGGCTCAGAATAAACGTTGGCGGTGCGCCTTATGCATGCAAGTCGAACGGGGTTATGGTTTTCGGATTGTAACCCAGTGGCAAACGGCTGAATAACACGTAAGTAACCCGCCTTGGAGTGGGAAACAACCTGCCGAAAGGCAAGCTAATGTCCCATGTGGTGATGAAGCGCAGGCTTCATTACTAAAGCTTTCGGGCGCTCCAAGAGGGGCTTGCGTCTGATTAGCTAGTTGGTAGGGTAATGGCTTACCAAGGCGATGATCAGTAGCTGGTCTGAGAGGATGGCCAGCCAGATGGGGACTGAGACACGGCCCCAACTCCTACGGGAGGCAGCAGCAAGGAATTTTGGGCAATGGGCGAAAGCCTGACCCAGCGACACCGCGTGAGGGAATAAGGCCTTCGGGTTGTAAACCTCTTTTCCTGGGGAAGAATCTCGACGGTACCCAGGGAATAAGCCTCGGCCAACTACGTGCCAGCAGCCGCGGTAATACGTAGGAGGCGAACGTTATTCGGATTTACTGGGCGTAAAGGGAGCGTAGGCGGTTCCTTAAGTCGGATGTGAAATCTTCTGGCTCAATCAGAAGGCGCCATTTGATACTGAGGGACTTGAGAGCAGCAGAGGGAAACGGAATCTCCAGTGTAGCGGTGAAATGCGTAGATATTGGAGAGAACACCAGTGGCGAAGGCGGTTTCCCAGGCTGTTTCTGACGCTGAGGCTCGAAAGCGTGGGGAGCGAAGCGGATTAGATACCCGCGTAGTCCACGCCCTAAACGGTGGACACTAGATATAGGAGGTATCGACCCTTTCTGTGTCGAAGCTAACGCTTTAAGTGTCCCGCCTGGGGAGTACGGCCGCAAGGCTGAAACTCAAAGGAATTGACGGGGGCCCGCACAAGCAGCGGAGCGTGTGGTTTAATTCGATGCTACACGAAGAACCTTACCAGGACTTGACATGTCAGAAGTAGGAAGCCGAAAGGCGGACGACCTGTATCCAGTCAGGAGCTGTCACAGGTGCTGCATGGCTGTCGTCAGCTCGTGCCGTGAGGTGTTGGGTTAAGTCCCGCAACGAGCGCAACCCTTGTCCTATGTTAAATTCTCATAGGAGACTGCCTTGTACAGCAAGGAGGAAGGAAAGGATGACGTCAAGTCAGCACGGCCTTTATGTCCTGGGCTACACACACGCTACAATGGACGATACAGAGGGTTGCTAAGGAGCGATCCGGAGCTAATCCCCGAAAATCGTCCTCAGTTCGGATTGCAGGCTGAAATCGCCTGCATGAAGTCGGAGTTGCTAGTAACCGCAGGTCAGCTATACTGCGGTGAATACGTTCTCGGGCCTTGTACACACCGCCCGTCACGCCATGGGAGCTGGCAACACCTGAAGTCGATGGGCTAACCCGACTTGTCGGGGAGCAGTCGCCTAAGGTGGGGTTGGTGACTGTGACGAAGTCGTAACAAGGCAGCCGTACGGGAACGTGTGGCTGAATCACCTCCTTTCTAAGGAGTCATAGGCAGAAGCTTGATGATTCCGAGGTCGGTCGATAGACCCAAAAGTCTGTCGCCAAATGTCTGTAATCTTCCTTCCTTCCACTATTCAGTTGTTAGAAGTATCTTCTTCATAATAGCCTCGACAACCGACAGATTCTTCCTGGGAATAAGCCCACTGGTCTTCTGCTTGGACACCTTGCTATCAAACAGTGACGTAGGACCAAGATTCACCTGTTGCTGCCCAATCGGTTGAGCCTTTACAGATGCTGAACAAGATCTTGAAAAACCTTGCCGATGGGGGGTATGATATAATCAGATACTTACATAGGAGCTACGAATCTGGAAGAACTAGGCTTTTTACCAGAGGAGGTGGAATATGAATAGACAAATCAGGGTTATATTGGCAGCTTTGCTCGCCGTCATGGGGATTCTGGTTTTCCTTCCGTCCGGTTACGTGGCTGCTGGGGGATGGGTTGTGAACTCGGGCTTTGAACTGGGAGAAGAAGTCCCATCCGGATGGGACCTGACCGGAAACGCTACGCGCGTAAATACCAGCCCCATCTATTCAGGTAATTGGACCGCCCAGATAACAGGGGACAATGACACGCTTACCCAGTGGTTGTATCTCGGAAATAGCACCCTGCCCCTGCCGATAACATATAATGCCTGGGGATGGGTATATGTTTCCGGCAATGTTACCGGTATCATCGCTCTCGATTTCTGGGTGGGAGTAGGAGTGAATGGGACCCAAGTGAGTCCGACAACAGAACTGTCCACCAATGACACGAATGGTGTCTATGTAGAGGGGGCTACCGCGATGCAGTCGCCGGTCGGGACGACTCATCTAAGAATCCGTCTCCTGGGAACTGGCTGGAACGAGGGGGCAGAAGTGCGGTTCGATGAGATTGGTTTTTTCCCGCTGATGGGGGGCTTCTGCTTCATTGCGACCGCGGCCTATGGCACAGAAACAGCCGCTGAGCTAAACGTATTACGCGATTTCCGAGACCAGGTATTACTGAAGAATGCCCTGGGTTCGCGATTTGTGGAGACTTACTACAAAATCAGTCCCCCGATAGCCGACTTCATAGCGAAGAACGATTTCCTGCGTGCAGTTGTCAGAGACGTGCTCATCGATCCAGTGGTAAATCTCCTGCAATGGTCTCGGGGCCTATGGGGAGCCTAGCGATATACCCTCAGTCCAAGTCTTCTATGGCGTAGGTGTTGTTCAAACAGACTCGTATGTGGAGCGGGCACGCACCTGGGATGTGGTTGGATGTGGTGAACTGCGTGTGTTGGCGGCCTGGAACCGACGCCGACTCCGACAGGAATCTGAAATTCCCCTGATTGCTATGACTATGAGTGCACGGGAGAAAATAGACTGCTATGGCTAATCCAATTAAATTCGGCACTGATGGGTGGCGGGGGATTATCGCCGAGGATTTCACCTTCGATAACGTGCGCATCTGTGCTCAGGCAGTAGCAGAATATCTCAAGCAAGACAGACTCGATAGACGAGGTCTGGTCATTGGCTATGATACTCGGTTCGCCTCTGAGGATTTTGCTGCTGCCGCTGCTGAAGTGATGGCCGGCAACGATATCAAAGTCCACCTCTGCCTCAAGCCGGTTCCTACTCCGGTAGTGAGCTTTGCCGTCCCAGCCACAAAGTCTGCAGGGGCTATCGTAATAACTGCCAGCCACAACCCTGGCTCGTGGAACGGATTCAAGTACAAATCTCAGGATGGTGCCAGTGCCCCGGAGGAGGTCACCTCTCGAATAGAAGAAAATATAGCTTGTTTGACCCGCCGCGGAATGAGTGTGAAACAGCTTGCTCTCGATAAGGCCGTGAAAAAAGGAGTTGTTGACTATGTAGATCCCTCTCCTGTCTATTTCGAGCACCTTAGTCACTTTGTGGATATGGAAAAGTTACGCCGCCGGAAATTGAATATCATGGTTGACCCCATGTATGGTGCCGGCATCGGGTATTTCAAGGCAATCCTTCAAGGTGGTAACCTGAAAATTGTTGAGATCAACGCTGAAAGAAATCCTGCATTCCCCCAAATTCAGCCGGAGCCAATTGCCAGAAACTTGGCCAAGCTTTCCAGATCGGTCGTTGCCCGGAAAGCTGACGTCGGCTTAGCCACCGATGGAGACGCCGACCGTATTGGCATCGTAGACGAAAGGGGACAGTTTCTGACACAGCATCAAGTTTTTGCCTTGCTTTGTCTCTATCTCCTCGAAGTCCGTGGTGAACGTGGTGCCATGGTGAGGACCCTCACTTCCACCATGATGCTTTCTCGCTTGGGGAAGCTTTTCGGCGTGCCTGTTTATGAAACTCAGGTGGGTTTCAAATATGTTGCTCCCTTGATGGTGAAGAAGAAGGCCATCATTGGCGGGGAAGAAAGCGGCGGCTATGGCTTCCGAGGGCATGTCCCGGAGAGGGATGCCATACTTGCCGGCCTTTACTTTCTTGACTTCATGGCAAAAACAAGAAAGACACCATCTCAGCTTCTCGATTACCTTTACAGCAAAGTGGGGCCTCATTACTATGACCGCAGGGATTTTCATATCTCCGCAGCTAGACGTCAGGCGATTGTGCACCGATTAAGCTCCAGCCCCCCGGCCACCGTAGCTGGTTCCAGGGTGACCAAAATAGATACCACAGATGGTTTTCGCTACTTCCTTGGCGACGAGTCCTGGCTGCTCATCCGCTTTTCCGGCACAGAACCGCTGGTCCGCATCTACGCTGAAGCTGAAACCTTGGAAAGGGCGAGTAAGCTGCTGGATGAGGGCAAGGAGCTCATAGGCTTCTAAAAATGAGGTCAACTCTATTTTTCCTTTAACAATTTGAGTGAGGCCGAGAGGAAGACATAGAAGAGAATAAATGGAGTTGACCCCGTTTTCTTGTGTTTGACATATGCGACTAATGAGCTATAGTATATACCGCGAAGCTCGCAATAAGGAACGGCAGTTCCAAGACCGACGTAACCATAAGACACTATCTGTGGATGCAAGATTATTACGAAATTAGGTGGCATGGGCGGGGTGGTCAGGGAGCTATAACAGCCGCCAAAATTCTGGCACAGGCAGCCTATTTTGAAGGCTATCAAGGAGTGACTGCAGCCCCATCCTTTGGTGCCGAGAGGCGAGGTGCCCCAATAAGCGCCTCAACCAGGATCGGCCGGCAGACAATCATGGTAGTATCCCAGATAGAAAATCCCAATGTAGTGGTCGTGCTAGATCATACCCTGTTGAAGTACGATGAGGTGACCAGCGGATTGATTAGAGGAGGGTGGCTCATCGTGAATTCCTGGCGGCATCCGAAGGAGCTCGATGTTCCGGGTGACTTCAACATTGCGACTGCTGACGCTACCAGAGTATGCTCAGACCTGGGGCTGGTAGTGGCGGGCGTAACGGTGGTGAATACAGCGATACTGGGTTCGTTTGTTCGCGCCACCGAAGCGGTAAGCATGTCCAATATAGAGAAGGCAATAAGGGGGAGATTCTCAGATAGCCAGGCAGGTATCAATCTTGCTGCAATTGCGCAGACCTACGAGATGACCAGACTCGAAAGAAGAGGGTAACTACAGGACATGGGGACCAGGGATTGTCAGCACATATGTGCTGAATCGTCGCCGGCTATTGGCGAAGCAGGGAAGACTGGCGAATGGCGCGACTCGTTTCCAGTGATAGACCCGGAAAAGTGTGTGGTAGCTAGACAGAACAAGCCCGCCTGTTTTCTATGCTGGCTATACTGCCCAGATGCAGTTATTACCAAGACCGTGCCGATCCAGATAGACATGGAATACTGCAAAGGCTGTGGAATATGCGCGCAGATATGTCCGGCGCACGCAATAAGCATGATACGTGAGCAGTGATTATGTTTGCATGAAACGGATTAGGCGATAGCGATGAACAAAAAGATGGCCGAAAAGGGCAGCACCCGGATACTGGATGGCAACAATGCCGCGGCTCAGGGGGCAAAGCTCAGCCGGGTTCAGGTAATTGCTGCCTATCCTATTACACCCCAGTCACCAGTCACCGAGAAGCTATCGGAATTTGTCGAAAAAGGCGAACTTGATGCTCAGTACGTTGCCGTCGAGAGTGAACATAGCGCCCTCGCCGTCTGCACTTCAGCTTCAACAGTGGGTGCCAGAGCCTTCACTGCCAGCAGTTCGCATGGTCTGGCCTATATGCATGAGATGCTACATTGGGCCGCCGGGGCGCGTCTTCCCGTGGTCCTTGCCTGCGTGAACCGTGCTATTGGAGCGCCCTGGAATGTGCTCAATGACCAGCAGGACTCTATCTCCCAGCGAGACACTGGCTGGATACAAATATACGCTCGAAATAATCAAGAGATTCTGGACTCGATAATCCAAGCTTACAGGATCGCCGAGTCAGTTTATGTCCCGGTTATGGTCTGCTACGACGGTTTTGTCTTGTCTCATACTGAGATGCCGGTCAATCTGCCGTCGCAAGAGGATGTGGACAGATTCCTGCCTCCATATAGACCACACACGATACTGGACCCGGCCAACCCCAGAAACTACAACCTTGTGACCTTTGCCAATCCCAGAGTCAATGCCGAAGGCGTGCTCTGCCACGGATATATGGAACTGCGGTATCTTCTCCAGGAGGCGCTGCAGAACTCCAGGGAAACGATAATCAAGGTGGGTCAAGAATTCGGTGAAGTGTTTGGCAGGACCTACTCCAGTACGCTTTGGGCGAATAGGCTGGATGACGCTAATACAGTTATTGTGGCCATGGGCAGCTTGGTAATGGAGGCAACGGTAGCTGCTGACATCCTTCGAGAAGCAGGACACAAAGTGGGCGTCTTGGGATTGCGGGTGTTCAGGCCGTTTCCTAAGGCAGATGTGGTAAAGGCGTTAGAGAAATCCCGCCTTATCGTAGTCTTCGACAAGAATATCAGCTACGGATTGGAAGGAGCCACTTGCTCGGAAATAAAATCAGCCCTTTACGGGAGTTCCGTTAGAGCGGTCATACGGAACTTCATTGTTGGTCTGGGTGGTCGTGACGTTAAAGCCAGAGAGTTGGTCGACGCGGTGAATAGATCGCTATTATCAGCGAAGGAAGACGATTTGACCAGAGAATATCCCGAGTGGATATGTGCTATTTGAGAGGGCTTGCCTGATGAAGACTACTGCAGTCAACCTGACCGAAAAGGAATATGCGCTGCCGGGCAATAGGACCTGCCCTGGCTGTGCCCTGTCGCTCGCTTATCGTCATATTCTGAAAGCACTGGAAGGGCAAGCTATTGTGACGGTGCCGCCCAGTTGTCTGACAGTGCTCCATGGCATGTATCCCATTACATCCGTCACTGTTCCCTGCGTGAATACGCCATTCGCCTCCGCTGCAGCGTCAGCTACTGGCCTACTTGCTGGCCTCAAGGCGCTGGGCAGGGAAGGGCCTACCGTGGTGGCTGTTGCCGGCGATGGTGGGACATACGATATAGGAATACAGGCATTGAGCGCTGCTGCAGAAAGACAGACTGACTTTCTGTATATCTGCTATGACAACGAGGGTTACATGAATACTGGCAATCAGCGGTCAGGCTCCACGCCACTTGGTGCAATTTCAGGTACCACGCCGGTTCTGGGCAAGCAACAGAACCCGAAGGACATCGTAGCCATAATGGAGGCGCATGGCATCCCTTATGTAGCTACCGCAAATGCTTCCTATCCCCTGGATCTTTACGAAAAAGTCAAGAAAGCCAGGGCGATACGAGGGACGAGGTTCATACATGTGTTCTCGCCTTGTCCGCCCGGATGGTCATTCCCCTTCAATAATACTATCAGCATCGGCAAGCTGGCGGTCGAAATCGGGTGGGTGATACTCTATGAGGTTGAAGACGGTGTCTTCCGCCTCACCTCGGCTAGTGAATCGATTGCCAAGCAGGGCAACCTGAAGCCACTGAGAGAATATCTCGGGCAACAGGGAAGGTTCAGAAATATTACCGAAGAGCAGATTGAGGCACTCCAGCGTTGGGTGAATGCCCGCTGGAAGCGGTGTCTTGATCGGGCGGGCAATTAGTAGTCCTCGGCCGATGGACTGCGCTGCATCTTAGGTTCATAAGGGCGACAGCAAAAGCCATAGTTTAGTGAACCTGAGCAGCTCGGTTAGGACTTGATGCGGTGGTCCGTTGGCGGTATGTATTAGCTGGTTTTGCTCTTTGGCGGCAAGTTATTTCGTAACTTGATTGACCCAGAATTCACTGAATTTTGGCCCGTCTACTCTCGTTACGACTCTGAAGATCTTTCCAGCATCGTGAATTCGTTCATGAAGCCATCCATCCTTTTCTTCTAGGATTAGCGGAAGCTCCTTTGTTTCCACGCCGTCTTTATAACCAAGCGCAATAGCGCATGCTAATGGGTCGTGCTGAAAATTGATGTGGTCTTCTGGCAATCCTCTGCAGGTCTTGCGGAATCTTTCTTCCATTTTTTCATCTTCAGCGAATGCTTCTGCTTGCCGAGCAAGTAGCTGCCCCAACTTCCCAGCATTTCTCAATCTGCCTAAATGAGCTCTCCGCATAGATGTCTCCACAGTTACCGACAACGGGATAAGTATCGGATTTGAATGTCCAAGAACATGCTTCGCAGATTTGATATCAATGTTGACATTAAAATCAAGGTTTCTCTGCCACTGTGGATAGCCTGACCGGGGAGGATAGATATATCCACCCATAAGAAAGAGTTCTGCGTTTTTCAGTATTCCGGGATATTTGGTATCGAGTAGATACAGATTGGTGTAAGGTCCGATGCCGACTATGATTGCCCCTTGTTCAATGCTTTTCTTTAGCAGTTCAATTGCCTCTTCTGGTGGGTTTGGGGAAGACGGAATCGGTTCTGGCCAATATCTATTTTCTTGCGGCAAGCCAAGTTCACAACGAAAGAATCCGCCGGAAACATCGGCACCAGCGGCAACTGGAATATCATTTCTACCAGCGATATTGAGCGCATATCGTGTATAGCCAGTTCTTTTCCCCTTATCATCGCCGACAACTGTAACTCCCGTAATTTCAATGCCGGGCCAATGCAACAATAGTGCTAACGCACAAATGTCGTCAATGTCTCCGCCTAAATCAGTATCAAGATGTACTTTCATTGTTTTCGTAAACTACTTAGAAAACTCTGATGGAGAAACACCCAAAGCGATTGCCGATTCTTGAGTATGTTTGAGTGAGGGATTCCTTAACCCTTTTTCATTCCCGAAATGTAGGTGCAGTGGATACCAGAGTTACGAGATAAATCTCCCTGACTCCAACCCTGCTTTTCTCCAAGTTTCTTCCGTTCTGCTCCGATTTTTCGAATACTCTGTGCATAACTCCTGCTTGTATGTTATCAGTCTGTACAACGTGAGTAAGGACTGAATATGGGTAATGTAAAGAAAAGCCCGTTTTTGCCCTTACATGAGTTCAAAACGACTTGAATTTACGCCGCAAAGCGGTAGGCAAGCCAATCAGTACATTTCCTAGCTGGCGGAGGGAGAGGGATTCGAACCCTCGACCCCGATTTAACTCGGAGTAAGCGCTTAGCAGGCGCCCGCACTAGACCACTATGCGATCCCTCCTCTTCTTGGGGCTTAGTTCATTATGCCACACGTCTGACGAATCAACAAACCATGAAATCTCTTCGCAGTCGAAGCTGACGAAGATTAGCGCAGCTTGGACCCCGACTTACTTATCTGCGCCCGTCAGTTTCTTCTCAGGTTGCAGGCCCATTTTTCCCTTTGTTGATAGAGCCACAATGTTTTCAATACGGCAACAGAAAGTGCCAGCAGGCGCAGCAACTTCAACTGTTTGTCCGATTTGCTTGCCCAAGATTGCTTTGCCCAGAGGAGAAGCAACGGAAAGTCTGCCCTTGGCCGGGTTTGCTTCCCGCGGGTCGACTAGAGCATAGCTGAACTCTTTACCTGAGGATAAATCATGAAGTACCACTGTGTTGCCGAATTCAGCCGTGGCGGTGTCATGCCCTTCTCCCACTATCTTCGCCTGGCTCAAGATTGCCTCTATCTCCTTGATTCTTCCATCCAAATGCGCCTTACGCTCCCTGGCTGCTGCTAGAGGGGCATTTTCTCGAAAGTCTTTGTCAATGGCTGCTGTTTGCATCTCCTCAATGACTTGAGAGCGCTGACTTTTCAGGTTAGCTAACTCGCTTTCTAGTTTTGCGTAACCCTGTGCAGTCAACGCAACCTGGCCCTGATGACCACTCTGCCAAACCGCAACTGCTTTTGAAGAAGTTTTCTTTGCCCGGAGATGAGGAGCTAGACCGATGCTGCTGGAGCTCTTTTTCCGGATGTACGTAAGAAAGGACCTGAGGGGTTTGACTGCCGATTGGGTAATCTGTTCGCCGTAGCTAGCAACATCCACGGGGCTGATGTCCTGCACCTGCCTGGATGAGCCAAGCCATCTGACGAATTTAAGTATCTCTGCCTGTACCTTCCCTCTCTCTTCCGGCGGCAAATGTGCTAGAAAAGCGTCGGCTGCTTCAGCAAGCGTCGAGGTGCGCTCTATGTTTCCCACGAAGAGTGAATGATAGCTTCCAAAGTAGATGCTGTCAATCTACGTGTCGCTAGAGAGAGCTTTGCCTTTATCTTCCTGACGCAGTGTGCTAATGTAACCACGATTATCTCGGAGCGCCAAGCACAAGGGGTGAGGTGGTAAGAGAGAGTCTACAGTATTGTGATGGAGCGTCAAGGATGAAAACCTTGGTTCAATGTGATTTCGACGGTACGATTACCGTAGAAGACATTAGCTTCTTTCTTTTGGATGCATTCGCTCAGGGGGATTGGCGGCGATTGCTACGAAAGTATGGGGAGCGCAGGATATCGGTTGGGGAGTTCAATACCAGTGCTTTTGCCATGGTTAAAGCGGATAAGGATAGGCTACTCGAGGCTCTGGAAGGCATGGTTAAGGTGCGGACCGGATTTCACGAACTGGTGAATTACTGCCTGCAGCAAGGCTTCAGATTGGTCATTGTGAGCAACGGCCTGGATTTTTACATAAGGGCTGTGCTGAAGGATCTGGGACTGCCGGACATCCAGGTGTATGCTGCACAAGCCTCCTTCCATCCTGAGGGAATGAAAGTTCAATATATAGGGCCGGATGGCAAAAGATTGGAGGATGGGTTCAAGGAGGCATATATCCAATCGTTTCTTAAGCTAGGATACAGGGTAATATATATAGGGAATGGCGATTCCGATGTTGCTCCGGCAAAATATGCTCACCATGTGTTTGCCACAGGCGACTTGCTGGCGTGCAACAAAGAGAACAACCTAGATTGTAGGCCTTTCAAAGACTTCAGGGACGTCGTCAGGGACCTAAAACAGATGTCACAATTTCCACTCTGAGGCAATTCCTTTCATGCTGATAGAGTGTCCGTATGAAATCTGAGTTCTCCTGGCATGGGGCATTGAGGAAGTGAACTTGAATCCCTTCGGCCGCGCTCAAGTTCTTTGGCCAACAAGCCGGGTTTGCTTTGGGCAGAGCCAGGACTAAGTTGACTCAGCGCCGCCTGCGAAGCAGGGAAATAAGCAATAGAAGGACAATGACAATGAAGAAGGGGGATATATGGATTCCACTGCTGCCGGCGTCCGGAGTGATGACGGTGGAAGGTTTGTCGGGCGGCTCCCCCTTGGTTATGGCTTTATCGTCAATTTCATAGACTTCTAGCTCAGTTCCCATGAATTCCTCTGGCATCCAACCCAGAGGATTATTTCCGCCCGTAGCTTCAGCCCAGATCCATCCAGCCTCACCATCGACGGATAGGCTTTGATTAGCCTCTCTGTATTCGGGCAGGTAAAGCAGAGCCGCAGCATGTTCGGGCGCTAACACTATGGCGGAACGGAACCCCGCACCTTTGTACATAACAGCAAGCAATACAGCATAGTCCTCGCAATCACCATGAGCAACCCCCTCGTCCTCAATAGTTACGACCAGCTCGTCAGCATTCTGAGCGAATTCTGCAAGGCTGAACTGGCTTTCATCGGAGGTATATCTAACCCTGTCACGCACAAAAGCAAAAATCTCCTCCGCTCTCTGATGCATATCTGGATAGTCTTGTGCAAATTGCTGACCAATACGGTAAGCCTGGTCTGCATTTTCCCCTAGACTCTCGCCCACGATAATGGGATAAAAACCCGCGGCAGAAACCTGGAAGAAACCGTCTTCACCTGCAGCGTTAGTACGACATATATCCCAATCATCAAAAATCTCTCCGCCTTCCTGATAGAATTCTGCCGACGGTATAGCTAGGATAGAAGCAGGCACCAACACTACCAGGATAACTAAGGTGAGCACAATGACCCTCGGATGTTTTGGCATGATAGCTCACAGAGGCATTATCAAGGCACCGTGGATTATCAGGCCAAAGAAAACCAGGTACCCAAAGACATATATGCCCACCGCGACTGGATTTTGTTCAACACTGAGGAAGGGAATTCTTGGCGTCAACCTGTCCACGATGCGCAGCAAGGCCACTCCCAAGAGGAGGGCGACTACGAAGGTAATGGCAACCAGGCCCAGCCTTCTGGGATCAATCAGACTGGCCAGCAGACCGCCGCCAACCAAGACAGGACCGGTTACCACTCCGTGGATAACCAAACCGATCAGGATGAAGAAACCGGCTATGAATAGGCCTACTGAAATCGGGCTCTCGCCTATTCGATCCTGTTCGTGGATGGGTCGAGTGAGTACATCCAATACCATGATCCCAAGCCAGGCCAGCAAAGCACAAATGAATGTCCAGACTATGACTCTGGCTACCCAGAGCAGAACAATCACATAAAAAGGGGTAACGGGACCTATCTCATTCACATTCATAAGTCCAACTCTCTTGACAGAATCTGCGGCCAGACAGTGCTATGAGCATGCCTCAATCATAAGCTCTTTGAAAACATTGAGGACGTCGTCAGGCCCCCAGAACTTCTGTAGCCGCGCTCTTTGGGTCTCTACCATTCCAGGCACGCCTGAATTCTCCGCTTTCAATCAGCGGCAGCATCACATCCACTACACTGGCGTTGTACTTTGTTCCCCTGCCGTCTTTGAGCTCTTTCAGAACATCGGTTGTGGTCCTCGCTGGCCGATAAGGACGATGGGAACTCATTGCCTCCACCACATCGCAGACAGCGAGAATGCTGACCTCCGGACCTAGTTTCTCCTCTGTGATACCATAAGGATACCCCGAGCCATCCAGCCGTTCGTGATGTTGTAGCGCTACGTCGGCTATTGGCCAGGGAAGGTTTGCATCCTTCAATATGCCATAACCTTGTTTCGTGTGGGCACGGATAAGGGCCCATTCCTCCTCAGCTAGTTGGCCCGGCTTGGTAAGAATACTCCTTGGGATGGACACCTTGCCGATGTCGTGGAGCAATCCGTCGAGATAGAGCCTCTCGACTATATCCGCAGCCAGGCCCATATTCTCACCTACAAGACGCGCCAGTTTGGCTACTCTTTGTTGATGCCCCGCTGTATAGGGGTCACAAGATTCAATGACACGACAAACAATGTTTGCCAGGTTCAGAAAACGGTCCTTCAATTCTCGTTCTCTTACCTTGTCCTCAGTGATGTCACTGCGAGACCCGTCAAATCCCACAAATTTGCCTTTTCTATTGATGAAACTCAGATACTGCTCTATCAGTATTCTTTTGCCATTTTTCCTGAAAATTTCGCGCACTATGCTGGATACAGATTCACCCGCGCTCAGTATCTTGTCTATTTGCCGGGAAAGATATTCCCTGCTTTCTGATGTGAGGATGTCTGTTGGCTTCATCTCGGTCAATTCTTCCAGACAATAGTCACCGAGTTTCTCAAGTGCTTTGTCGCCCACTCCAGTATTGTCTGGCACGTCCGCAGAGAAAACTGCTTCCAGGCAAGTGGCAAAAAGATTGCAGTAACGCTCTGCGCTTTCCCTCAGTGCCTGCTCCGTGTTTTTTCGCTCGGTGATGTTTCTTCCGACGGCGAGTCCTAAGAATTTGCCGTTCTGCTGCTCAATGGAGAAAGATAATTCAATGGGGAATGCAGAGCCGTCTTTCCTTAATGCTTCGCCTTCGATGAGTGCCGTTTCCCCGCAGTCTCCAGTCAAGAAAGCGCTCAGTGCTAGTGCGTGACCCTCTCTGTTTTTCTCCGAAATCAACTGGGTTACTGGCTGGCCCAGTATCTCGGGGCTTGAGTAGCCAAAGATTTGTTCTGCGCCTTTATTCCAGAATACTATTGTCCCTTTGTGGTTTACCCCCAGTATGGCATCCCGGGAGTATGCCATGAGGGCCCTGTGTATCTCTCTGCTTTTAGGCAGAGCTTCCGACTCTTTGTATGGTGGTTCTGTTTCTTCCATGGGCAATTTCTGTTCTTGCCACCATGCCTACTTCCTTCCCTACTTGGCTAGACATTCAGTCTTCAACCATAGCCAACTGTAGTCAACTATACCAAACATATCGATTGATGTGCAATAGGGGTTTGGTCGCAGCTTGGCCGTTTAGACCATCGCGGCAATCGGGCATACGCCCAATCGACAATACCGATCATAGAAATGCTGTTTCTACGAAGAAAGTATTCAAAAACGGAGTGCGAGGCTTTGGCCTCGCACTGCCCAATTTGTTGAAATCCAAAGATGTCACAATCCTAGCTCTGAGGCGATTCCTTTCATGGCTTCGATGCCCAGGCTCATAAACTCTTCCAGTTCCAACCCGATTTTCTGACATTGAGCCACTTGCTCCCGGTCAACTCCGGCAGCAAAGCTTTTTTCGTGAAAGCGCTTCATCACCGATTTGCTAGTCAGTCCGCCTAGTTTATCTGGGCGAACAAGGGCAGCGGCAGTGATCAGCCCGCTCAGAGGGTCAGCACAAAAAAGAGCCTTGTCTAATTTCGTTTCTCGGGGAACGTCATGGGCTTCGTTATGGCACAGAATGGCATGGGCCATAGTCCCACTAGCTCCTAGCTCCCGGGCGAGATCGGACCCCAATCTGCCATGACTGCTCATATCGCCCTCAACCAGTTCCACATCAATGTCGTGGATAAGCCCGGTAATGCCCCACTCCTCCTCATCCTCTCCTAACTTCCTGGCCAAAGCCCGCATAATAGACTCGGTGGCTAACATATGTTTAATCATATTTCTGTCCTGGACATTGCCATGGATGGAATCAAGAATTTCCTCCCTGTTGAGCTTTGATTTCATGTTAGCACCTTTTCCCGCTGCGCCGATAATATACCACGTAAATACTGCCCGGTGAAAGAGGCATCGGTTTGGGCTAATTCCTCAGGTGTGCCCGCATCCACGAGGTAACCCCCTTCATCACCAGCTCCCGGGCCAAGGTCAATGACCCAGTCGGCATTTTTGACGACATCCAGGTGGTGCTCAATGATAACTACCGTGTTTCCGTAATCCACCAGGCGCTGCAGGACCTTAAGGAGGCAGGCAATATCTGAGAAGGAAAGGCCGGTAGTCGGCTCGTCCAGTATATAAAGCGTTTTGCCCGTGGAGCGGCGGGACAGTTCAGTAGCTAGTTTTACTCGCTGGGCCTCGCCTCCCGAGAGAGTGGGCGCTGGCTGACCCAGGCAAATATACCCCAGGCCTACATCTCGGATGGTTTCCAATTTGTGTTTGATTTTGGGGAAGTGGTCGAAGAAAAGCAAAGCTTCATCCACTGTCATGTCCAGGATTTCGGCGATATTCTTTCCTTTGAACTGAATTTCCAGCGCTTCACGGTTGTATCTCTTCCCCTTGCATACCTCGCACGGGACAGTAACATTCGGCAGAAATTGCATCTCAATCTGAACATAGCCTGCCCCCTGACAGGCTTCACATCTTCCCCCCTTCACGTTGAAGGAAAAGCGCCCCTGGAGATAACCACGCACTCTAGCTTCAGGAACGGCGGCGAAAAGCTCTCGAATCGGGGTGAATGTCCCGGTATAGGTGGCAGGGTTGCTTCTCGGGGTGCGGCCAATCGGTGACTGGTCAATGTTAACCACTTTGTCAATGTACTCACTGCCACTGATGCTGTCACAGTCGCCTGGCCTCTCCTTAGCCCGGTAGAAAAGGCGGGCCAGTCTTTTGTACACGACTTCATTGATGAGAGAGCTTTTACCGCTGCCCGAAACGCCAGTAACGCAAACAAACTTCCCCAACGGGATTCGAACATCGATGTTTTTTAAGTTGTTTGCTCTGGCACCCAGGATCACCAGCTCTTTTCCCGAGCCCGAGCGGCGCTGGGGTGGCAAAGGAATTTGCTTCGTCCTGCTGAGGTACTGTCCCGTTATTGACTGGGGGCAAGCCATTATGTCTTGTAGTGTCCCCGTGGCAACCACCTCTCCCCCTTGTTTCCCAGCCCCGGGCCCCATATCAATAATGTAGTCAGCAGCTCTCATCATAGCTTCGTCGTGCTCTACGATGATTATGGTATTGTCCAGGTCTCTGAGGCGCTTCAGCGTGGTTATAAGCCGGGAACCATCGGCAGGATGCAAACCGACCGTGGGCTCGTCACAAACATAAAGGACACCGCTGAGCCCGCTGCCAATCTGGGTAGCCAAACGAATTCTCTGCGCCTCGCCACCGCTCAATGTTGCCGAAGGACGGTCCAGGGTTAAATAGCCCAGACCTATGTCTCTGAGGAAACCCAACCGTGCGTGAGTCTCTTTGATGATTTGCCTGGCTATGGTGAGTTCCCGAGGACTGATTTCTCTCCCTAGCTGTTCTACCCAATTCAAAGCGTCTATGGTAGGCAGGGCAGTAACATCCATAATACTCTTGTCCACAATGGTGACAGCTAAAGACTCAGGCTTCAATCTCTTTCCCTGACAGGCAGGGCAGGAGTTGGATGCCATATAGCGCTCGATATCTGCTCTGACACTATCCGAACTCGTCTCTCGATAGCGGCGCTCCAGGTATGGTATGACGCCCGGAAAATTAGCGTAGTACTGACGCAGTTGGCCGTTACGGTCTTCGTATGTGGCGGGAATTAGCTCGCCCCCATCGCCATAGAGAATTACGCGCAATTGTTCTTCGCTCAAATCCTTTACCGGTGTTGAGAGAGAAAAACCGTGGCGGCTACCCAGAGACTGTAGAATGCTGCTGGACCAGGTGCTAAGTTGCCCATTTCTCACCCAGGGCTGAATAGCTCCTTCAGCCAGGCTCACTCCCCTGTCCGGGATGACTAAGTTAGGATCAATTTCCAGTTTACAGCCCAGTCCTGTGCAGGCGGGGCAAGCTCCGTAGGGGCTGTTAAAGCTAAATGTTCTGGGGGCAATTTCCCCCAGGCTTATGCCGCAATAAACACAGGCGAAATGCTCCGAGAAAAGCAATTCTTCCCCGTCAAGGACTTTGATAATCACCACGCCGGACCCCAGTTTCAGTGCTGTCTCAACGGAGTCAGCAAGCCGGGTGGCATTTTCATTTTGCTCTATCTGAAGTCGGTCAACTACTACCTCTACGGTGTGTTTCTTGTTCTTAGCTAGCTGAAATTCCTCGGAGAGGTCATAGATTTTGGCATCAACTCGGACTCTAACGAACCCCGCCTTCTGTAAGTCCTTGAATATTGCCTGATGTTCGCCTTTGCGGTCTCTGGCCAGCGGCGCCAGAATCATGATGCGGCTGTCTTGAGGTATTTCCTGAACGGCATCCACAATTTGCTGCACTGTCTGGCGTGAGATTTCCCTGCCGCATTCGGGGCAGTGGGGATGCCCGATGCGAGCGAAAAGAAGGCGCAGGTAATCATAGGTTTCCGTCAACGTGCCCACGGTAGACCTGGGATTATGGGGCGGTCCCTTCTGGTCGATGGATATGGCCGGGCTAAGGCCTTCAATGTAATCGACGTCCGGTTTCTCCATCTGCCCCAGAAACTGGCGGGCATAGGCAGAAAGAGACTCTACGTAGCGACGTTGGCCTTCAGCATATATGGTATCGAAAGCTAAGGAGCTTTTTCCTGAGCCGGAAACGCCGGTGATGACCACCAGTTTGTTCCTGGGGATGACTACGTCTATGTCTTTGAGGTTGTGCTCCCGGGCACCCTTGATGAATATGGCATCGGGCATGATGCTCTATTTTAACATTGGTGCTCAGGCTTCTCAAAAGAAAGCTTTAGCTTCACTGGGAGGAGTATACTCAGTGGGGCAGGCAGATGAACGGTCGGCAATAATGCCTGCCCCGTTAAACCCGTTAAATCAGGCCACCAAAATGCGCCAGTACCGGCGCCAGCATCAGTGAAATCACCGACATCAGCTTGAGCATTATGTTCAGTGATGGTCCAGCGGTGTCTTTCATAGGGTCACCGGCTGTGTCCCCCATCACCGCCGCTTTATGAGCCTCTGAGCCCTTACCACCAAACTTCCCCGCTTCAATCCATTTTTTGGCGTTGTCCCAGGCTCCGCCGGCGTTGTTCAGGGTGATAGCGAGTATGAAACCGGTAGCCAGAGAGCCGATAAGAAAGCCAGCCAGGGCATATTTGCCCAGAACCACTCCCACAATCACAGGCGCAATTATCGTCATTATGGAAGGCACTAACATTTCTTTCAATGCTATTCTGGTGGCAATATCCACGCACTTGCCATATTCGGGCCGGGCTGTCCCCTCCATCAAGCCCTTTATTTCGCGCCACTGCCGACGGACTTCGTCCACAATTGCCGCTGTGGTTATACCGACTGCCTTCATACTCATAGCGCAGAAGACAGGCGGGATAAGAGCACCGAGAATCAGGCCAACGATAACCGGCGTACTCAGCAAGCTCAACTCCGGAGGTAGCGGGTTCAACTCCCCTGTTGATGAGATTGTGACTATCCCGACAGCCATAGCATAGGCCAGGATTAAGCCCAGGGAGTTCATAACAGCAGCGCCGATAGCGAATCCCTTGCCCGTGGCGGCTGTGGTATTGCCCAGAGAGTCCAGAGCATCGGTCCTCTCACGCACCTCGGGTGGTAACGCCGCCTGAGTGGCGATGCCTCCAGCATTATCAGCTATAGGTCCGTAAGCGTCGGTAGCCAGCGTCACGCCCAGGGTGGACAGCATACCAACGGCAGCCAGGGCGACACCGTAGAAGCTGCCGAACTTGTACGCTATGATGATAGCCACGGCTACCAGGACTATCGGGGGCCATGTGCTCATAAGGCCGTTGGCAAAACCTCTAATTATGGTAGCGCCGCCGCCTCTGGTGGAAGCTTCGGAGATTTCCTGGGTTGGCTTGAAGGCATAGGAGGTGAAATAATTTGTGGCTTCCCCCATCAATGCACCAGCTACAAGGCCGGCCAGCATTGCCCAGAAGAGGCCCAGGCTGGCACCCAAAAAATGAATCACCAGGAAGCCAAACACGGCCGCCAGTATCGTGGCGCTCAGTGTGCCCCGCCGCAAGGCTCCCAGAAGAGCGCTCATCTCCACTTTCTCGCCGACCCTGACCAGGAAGCAGCCAATCACGGAAGCCACAATGCCTGCAGCCATGATGAGAAGAGGCAGCCACCAGGCGTGCCGCAGGGCTATCTCGGGAGAAAGTGCAGGGAACAAGACTCCCTTGACCCATGGCGCCAGTATGACACCCACCGTAGTGAGCGTCATAGTGGCAACAACGGTTTCCACATAGGATTCGAAAAGGTCGGCACCCATGCCGCAGACGTCGCCGACATTATCGCCGACATTGTCAGCTATGACAGCAGCGTTTCTGGGGTCATCCTCCGGTATCCCCGCCTCCACTTTGCCCACCAGGTCAGAACCGGCATCAGCCCCTTTGGTGAAAATCCCGCCGCCAACCCTGGCAAAAAGAGCTACCAGCGAAGCACCAGCGCCGTAGGCAGGGATGATATACAAGAACTGGTAATCAGGGAGGTCATGCCATACAAAATAGAGAATAGATAGCCCTATGATACCAATGCTCACCACTGTCAGTCCCATAACTGCACCGCCTCGAAATGAGACTCTCAGTCCCTGATTCAGGCTCTTCTGTGCCGCAGCACAAGTCCGGCCGTTAGTCCTGAGTGCCATATTCATGCCGGCATAGCCGGCGCCCATGGAACACAAGGCACCAAATACAAAAGCCACCGCCATTCTCCAGCCCAGGGCCGGGACAACTGCCAGAATAACGGCCACTATAACCACTACGATGGCCAGGGTACGATATTCCCTGTGAATAAAAGCCAGTCCCCCCTCCCTGATAGCGGCAGAGATTTCCTTGAGCCTCGCCGAGCCTTCATCTTGCCGCAGGACATACCGCACAAAGTATGCCACTACAGCCGCCCCCACAACCCCCACAATCACACAAATCCAGGTCAAATCCATAGCTCTACCTCCCAGATAGGCATAAAATTAGGGCACTTAAGCCAGGTCCCTGTGCCCTTACTTTTCGGCCAAAACAATAATACTAGGGACGTCACTTTAATACAAGAATCACCCTCCGTCAATGATTTGTCCTCGTTCAGTGACTTGGTGGCACCTTTCTTTTTGTCATTGCGAGGAGCGATAGCGACGAAGCAATCTCTAAGGTAGGTTCCTCAGTCCAACTGTAGCAGGCTCCAGCTTTGTAATGAGATTGCCACGCCCCGACCAGTCGGGGCTCGCAATGACAGGGAGGTTACTACCGAACGCTACAAACATGTAGGGTATCACCCATCTATCTGAACCGGATCACGGTTGGAATCATCTGCGTTGGCCTACAGCGAAAGTTTGACCATGGTTGAGGTTGGGTAGTAAAATCAGCCCTTGAGGCGAACAAAGATGGGCGAAAGCGACCGATCGCCTTCGGGGAGCAGAACATCGAGAATGCTGGGATAGTCAATGGTCGGTGATCGCTATTTACAGGAAAGGGTTTGAAATAGGCTGTAAAGGAGTTAGAAATGGACTTTGAATTTACCGAAGACCAAAAGATGTTCCAGGCGATGGTGCGGGATTTCTGTGCTGCGGAAATCGCACCCCACGCTGCCGAGTGGGATGAGGCAGAGGAGTTCCCCTATGATGTTATCAAAAAGATGGCCGCTGCCGGGTTGCATGGTGTGCACTTTCCCGAACAATATGGGGGAAGTGGGGACGAACTGACTTTCGCCATAGCCACCGAAGAGATTGCCCGTGCCTGCGCCGGTATAAGCGTCGTCTATCTCGTCAGCCTTGGCCTGGGTATGTATCCCGTCGTTATGCATGGCAACGAAAAACAGAAAAGGCATTATATCCCCCGTGTAATTGACGGGGCGATAGTAGCTTTTGGATTGACTGAGGCCATGGCCGGCAGTGATGTCGCGGCTATGGAGACAAAATACGTTCGCCAGGGCGATCACTATGTTTTGAATGGCCAGAAGATTTTCATAAGTAACGGTGCTGAAGCTGAGATTGTGACTACCTTTGCCACGAAAGACAAATCGCTGGGCTATCGTGGCATCAGTGCCTTTGTCGTGGATAAGGGCACCAAGGGCTTCTCTGTGGGCAAACTGGAAAGAAAAATGGGGCTGCACCCTGCTTCGGTAGCCGAGCTTATCTTCGATGACTGTAGAATACCTGTGGCTAATATGCTGGGCGAAGAAGGAAAAGGCTTCAGGGTAGCTCTGGAAGGTATAGACGCCAGCAGGGTCAGCATAGCTGCTCAAGCACTGGGTATTGCTCAAGCCGCTTATGATGCAGCGGTGGCTTATGCCAAGGAAAGGAAGCAATTTGGTGCCGAACTCGCTCGGCTTCAGGCGATCCAATGGATGATTGCTGATATGGCTACCGAAATAGACGCAGCCCGGTTGCTGATTTACAGGGCTGCCTGGTTGACCAAGAAAGAGGGGCATGCTCCTGCTAAGGAGGCGGCGATGGCCAAGCTTTTTGCCTCCGAGGCAGCTCACAGGGTTTGCCACAAAGCCGTTCAGATATTCGGCGGCTATGGCTACACTAAAGACTTTGCCGTCGAACGCTACTACCGTGACCAGAGGATAACTGAGATTTACGAAGGAACCTCGGAGATGCAAAGGTGGACGATTGCCCGCCAGGTATTGGGTGTAAAGTGAGGGGCTAATCATGTTTACAGAAAAGACCTTGCAAGAGGTGCAGGAAGGCCAGAAGAAATGGGAAAAGGAGGCGGGGAAGGGAGGAAGGCAGAAGACTGAGAGGAAGAAGAGATTTTCCACCGTTTCCGACCTTGAGATAAAGTCAATTTATACCCCGGAAGATATCAAGGATCTGGATTTTTCCAAAGATATCGGCTATCCCGGCATTTTCCCCTTTACCAGAGGGTGTCAACCCACAATGTATCGAGGGAAGGAATGGACCTTTCGCATGTTCGCCGGGATGGGCAGTGCCGAGGATACCAACAAGAGATGGCATCACCTGCTCAAGGAAGGCGAGACAGGGCTGAGCACGGCCTTCGATTTTCCCACTTTGATGGGATATGATAGCGATTCGCCCCGAGCCAGGGGCGAATGCGGGAAGTGCGGAGTGGCCATTGATACCCTGAGAGATTTCGAGATTCTGACTCATCGGATTCCCCTGGACAGCGTCACTACGTCTATGACTATTAATCCCCCTGCCTCTATACTCTGGGCAATGTATCTGGTCGTCGCCGAAAAAGCAGGAATAAGCTGGGACAAAATCGGGGGCACAATTCAAAACGATATGCTCAAGGAATTCATCGCTCAAAAGACATTTATGCTTCCGCCCGAGCCGTCACTCAGGCTGGTCAGCGATACCATCGAGTTCGGTACTCAGCACGTTCCCCTGTGGAATACTGTAAGCATTAGCGGCTATCACATTCGGGAGGCAGGCTCCACTGCTATTCAGGAATTGGCTTTCACCCTGGCTGACGGGATAGCCTATGTCCAGGACGTCATGGACAGAAAGAAACTGGACGTTGATTCCTTTGCCCCTCGTCTATCCTTCTTCTTTAATTCTCATCTTGATTTCTTCGAAGAGATTGCCAAGTTCAGGGCAGCCAGAAGGATGTGGGCTCACATTATGAAGGACAGGTTCAAAGCCAAGAATCCCCGCTCCTGGTGGATGCGGTTTCATACTCAAACTGCCGGCTGCTCCTTAACCGCCCAGCAGCCCTACAATAATATTGTAAGGACTACTACGCAGGCTCTGGCCGCGGTCATGGGTGGGACACAGTCTCTACATACCAATGCTCTGGATGAGACCCTGGCTTTGCCCTCGGAATTTGCCGCTACCATTGCCCTGCGCACCCAGCAAATCCTCGCCGACGAAATAGGGGTCACTAACACCATAGACCCCCTGGCCGGGTCTTATTTTGTAGAGTCTTTGACCAAATTGATGGAGGAAAAGGCCTGGGAATACATCAATAAGATAGACGACATGGGAGGTATCCTTGCTGCCATTGACAAAGGTTTTCCCCAAATGGAAATTGCCGATGCTGCCTATCATTACCAGCGGCAAATAGATAAAGGGGAGAAGGTCATGGTGGGGGTGAACAAATATGTTGTTGAAGAAAAGGCTCCTCCCGAGATACAAAGAATAGATGAAGCGGTCGAAGAAAAGCAGATTGCCAGATTGCAGAAGGTAAAAAAGGAGAGGGATAACCGCAGGGTGGCTCAAATCTTGAAGGACCTCCGCGCTGCTTCCAGGACGGACAAAAACCTGATGCCCTATGTAATAGAGGCAGTGAGGGAATATGCTACTGAGCAGGAAATCTGCGATGTGTGGAGGGATGTTTTTGGGGAGTATCGAGACCCGGGATTCTACTAACCCTGTGCCTGGTAGGAGAGTAACTCCCGCGATTTCCCTCTCCCCCGAAGAGAGTCCCCTCTCCCTCGATGGGAGAGGGCTAGGGTGAGGTTGTAATTGATACTAACCCCCTCTTAAGATAAGAGGGGTCAGGCCTGCCCGCCGAACAAATTCCTTGGCAGGCGGGGGAGTTATGAAGTAGTGGCGGGGTTTATCCCCGCCTAAAAGGGGACTACCTGAAGGGAAGGACAATATGACGAAGTCAGGAAGAAGGATACGGATTTTAGTGGCCAAGCCCGGCCTGGACGGACATGATCGCGGAGCCAGGGTTATCGCCAGGGCTTACCGGGATGCCGGGTTCGAGGTGGTATATACCGGCTTGCATCAGACGCCGGAGCAAATCGTCGCTGCGGCGTTGCAGGAGGATGTCGACCTGATCGGGCTGAGTGTTCTCTCCGGGGCTCATATGTACCTATTTAAGCGGGTGCTCGAGTTGCTAAAAGCCAACAAAGCGGATGATGTAATGGTCATCGGTGGAGGCATCATTCCTGAAGAAGACATTCCTAAACTTAAGAAGCTCGGAATCAAGGAAATATTCTTGCCGGGCACCTCTCTTGATACTATAGTAGGCTGGGTAAAAGACAACGTGAAGCCGCGCTGCTGAAGCTAAGCTCGCAGCGCCCCCTATCCAATAAATAGCTCGGAATGCACCCTGTTGATTGCTCTTCAGAGTTCAGAGCGTTGTTTAGATTCAGAAAAACCTTTGATAGGGTAAATCTGCTTCCATTTACTAAATATTTTCAAGGGAGGAGGGAAGGAATTAAACGAAGAGGGACAGCCGTTAAAGCTGTCCCTCTGTTTATGCCTCAGTGGTGAAGAGTGAAGACTAAGAAATTACACATAAGAAGGAAATTGACCACTAATGATATAAGTTGTAGAATTGATTTAAGATCATGTTTAGTCAATAGAATGATGGAAAAGAAGTTGTTTGTTTCAGATGAACCTATTGAAGAACTAACCGAAGACGCTTTCGGTCACAAAGTCTTTGTGGAAACCCTATATAGGTGTGTTAAAGATTGTGATTGCAGGATAAACATTGGTCTTTTTGGGAAGTGGGGAGTTGGTAAGACATCAATAGTCGGACTTCTTGCCAAAAAGCTTCAGGAGAATGATAAGGACATAAAGGTTTTCTTATTTGATGCCTGGAAATATTCACATAGTTCATTACCCCACGAGCTAATTCTCGGACTTAACAGGAAGTTGGGGAAGCTGAACCAAGAGGAGCTGGAATCTGATATTTACAACATACGAGAGGAGGAAGCCGTACCTACCAGAAAAGGATTTAAGGCTAATCTACAGAGCATATGGCATCAATTCAGTAGATCTATCATCATAACAATAAGCTTATACCTTCTGTTAGTTGTGCTACGTATTACAGGAGTTATAGACGGTATTCTATTCACGAGTTTAGTCGTTCTGATAATCGCACCAGTTGCATATCAGATCCTAAAAGAAATCGCCACATCCAGAGTACCTATGGGTAAAGTAATAGTATTGCCTAGTAAATTAAATCCTGAACAACTACAGAGTAGGTTTGGTAAGGTTGTGGATGATATAACCAAGAACAAAGCTAGTAATCGGCTAATTATTATTGTGGATAATCTTGACCGTTGCCCTGGTGAATCGGCCATTGAAATGTTCGGGGCAATCAAGAACCTAATGGAACACGAGAAATGTGTATATCTTTTCCCATGTGATCAAGATGCATTGATAAATCACCTCATCTCTGTTAGACATTATGATGATACCGATGCAAGAGAATTCTTGAGAAAGTTCTTCCAGACTACTCTGACTATGCCTCCACTCATAGGTCACGATCTTGAGAATTTCACCAAAGATTTGCTATCGCATCTTGAAATAGAATATGGTAGTCAGGTCTTAGAGGTGATAGTAAATGCCTTTTTGGAAGATCCTAGAAAAATTAAGCAATTTCTTAATAACTTGACGATGCAATATCTGGTAGCTCAAGAACGAGAAAAGGTTGGTATATTTGAGTCAGGCGAGATAACTAATAACGTAGGTTATCTGGCTAAGATGTTAGTTATTAGACAGGAGTTCCCATCCTTCTATGAAGAAATCGATTACAGAGAGGATGTACTTGAAGAGGTAGAGACTTACATGAGGGAGGGTGGAACTGCCCCTACCTACAAGAATATCAAGAATATGCAAGTCTCAAACAAAGAAATTTTTACTGTCAATCCTGGGCTTGAAGAATTCTTACGTAGCACAAGACCAATGACCGCCGAAAATGTGTCGTCATTTCTTAAGCTTAATAGAGAGACTTTCACAAGCGTCATTCCTAACTCGCAAGAATTTAAATTACAGATCAATCGTGGAAATGTTGAGTATGTTCTGGAAAACCTTACCAAGCTCGAACAAGAAAATGAGAAAATAGATTACATTAAAGAAATTATCAAGTTAATTGATCGTGAACTAAGGTTTAGACACTACGAGTGGAGCTTCAACGGTGTTGACGTATTAATACGAATTTACCATCAAGTGCCAGATTCCATTAAACAGGAAATTGCAAGGAGGATAGGGCATTTTTCAACTCTAAAAGGAATAAGTGAACATCTAGGCAAGTTTGATTACAATTTGATGTTCCCTATTCTTCGGAATATGAGGAAGGCAAATAGAGAGGATGTCCTCAATGGATACGTAAACATGCTTTCTCCAGGTAAAATTGATATGAAACTTGTTGACCAAATAGTAAATCATTATGACATAATGCCTGCGACTGCAATAATACGTCTCAATAACACTCTAGTGGCAGCTTATAATGACAATAAGGAAAACGGAGGAAGTGTAATTAGGAGAATAAATGGAAATCCTGAAGCCAGCAACAGATTAATATCTAGCGACCTCATTGAAAAAATAGTAAATTCTATAGATAACTCCACTAAACAAGAAAACCAGCAGGTGGTCGGCCTTTATTTTGAGTTGAGAAGTCGCTCCTCAACTTCGACCAGATTAGGATTTCTGAAAAAACTTCTATCCATTGTTTCTGTGAATAGGAATGCTACATATGATGAAACTAAGAAGGTTGGGTTACAGAATCTGGTTAAGTTAGATACGGATGATATTCCTAATGAAGGTGTAAATGAATTATATGCTATTCTTGATGAGTTCACAGATTTAATAACTCCGCCAAACGACAAGCTGCAATTTGCTGAGGCATTATTTAAATTTTTTAATGTCTTCTCGGACGCACAAAAGAAACAATACCTTCAAAATAGAGTGCTACCAGTTGTTAATTCGGGTGACGTTGCGACTCTGAGGAGGACGCTTGGAATAGCCGAGCAGTATGGCGTAAAGATACTAGATTATGAATTTTTGCTAGACGGATTCGCCAATAGAGTAAAGAGCAATTTCCCAGATTTGGAACTGATAAGTCTAATCACAGGAGCTACACCTAAACAAGGTAAGGAAAAAGTTAAGGATATGATTATACACCTAATAAACAATCCAAAACCTCCATATCACGATGCAGGATTGCAAAGCTTTAAGAATCTATATGAAGAACTAACCGCAACTCAGATCAGTGAGATTTCGGAGGCTTGTTTGCAGAAGAGCACAAGTGCACCAGCGCAACAGAAGCGTAAGTACATAACACCTATCCTTGAGCTATTTGAAAAGAACACGGTTCACTTCAAGCGGAGATTTGCCGATTACACTGCTGAATTCATAGCAAATGATGAGATCGAGGTTAGTAATCTGGGGATTGATTGTTATAACGGGATAAAGGATTCAATCGAGGAAGAGAAGAGGAATGCGATAATCATAAGGGTTATGCGAGTGATTGAACAAAAAGCTGCTCAAGATATGATAAACAAAGATACCGAGCGACTACTTAATTTGGTTATAGTTGAGCAAAGTATGTTAGACCGCAGTGATCTAGAAAGACTAATAGATACCCTGCACGCTTTATTGAATGAAGCAAAACCCAAAGAGATTCAACTGTTCGGTATCAGACATTTGGCACGGATAAGTAAATTTCATCAACGTAAAAAGATTGTGGTAGGAACACTTCAGGCATATTTAGAAAGCTCTGATGAAGAAATCAAAGAGCAAGCACGGCTGGCTTTGGAGTCAATTACTGGTAGTGAACCTCCAGACAATCTCCGGGCAAAATGATGGTAAGTGTGACACGCACGTTAGGGTAGGTAGAGGGACTTTTAATGGCGGAGCAGGAACAAGTTTCAAAATGGGCAGAGTCCTTGAAGGCACGAGTCCATATATTTGGTTATATTTCTGCTTTCATATTTCTATACATTGAAGGTGGCAAGCTTTCCAATGTACTTATCCAAGCACTAGGTATTCTGTTTCTAGTACCTGCATTTCTCATATTGATTGCGCAATTTCGTGTTGCAATATTAAAAAGGGTAGCTAAATTTGCCGATAATGTATCCTCTTTTCCTATGTACATAATTGCTATAGGCATTTTTATTATGAGAGTTTTTGATTTGGTCAATTTTACACAACAAGTACAAGTGTTATGGGTTATTCCTGTTGCGCTTCTTGCAATAATCGTGTATGACATAACTGATATTGCAAAAAGCACAAGAGCGATGGCAAGGTCAATGGGCAACAAGGCAACCGCAATCATACAGCTTAAAGTACTATCTTTCACTCTAATTTACTTTGTAGTACTCGTACTTGCGTTTGATATTCAGGGATTCGGTAAACCAATTTTCTGTCTGGTTCCAGCATTAATATCATTAACGATTGCCCTATTTCTTGATGGTACTTTCAAGAAGTAGGGCAGGTGCGTGCTCCCTTTCCTATTTGTCCATTGCCTCTCCAAATAAGACAGTGGTATAGAGCACCAGTAGACTTTCTAAACCTGATTGGATCTCTCTGCGAGCCAACATCTTTGCGGCTAGGCTTAGGTGACAGTCCCAGTAGTGGGTGTCAATCGCAGTGCGTCCCTTTGCTCTATTGGCTCATGTCTTCTATACGTGGTTAACTGGTGATATAATCCTGATAAACGAGAAACTCAAATGGCACAGGGACAACGGAGAATCAGAATAGAGTTTTGGGCGGGTCTGATATTTGTTGTACTTCTGGCATACGCATTGATAGCGGATTGGTGGAAGGAGCACTCAGTATTGGGTTGGATAATAGTTGGGGTTATAGTGGCGGCATTGGTTTTTTGCATATACCGCTTCCCAGCGTTTCGTGGATTGCTTTTTAGGACAGCAAAGAAGGCTGGTGAAAGCATAGCGTATGAAACAGCGGAGTCTGGGCGTGAACCTATGCCTCCGTACATAAGAGCAAACATATTGCAGAGAGCGGAGCACAGATGTGAGAATCCCGATTGTAGGTCGAACGTTGGGCCAGAAATTCATCACATAGATGGCGACCGCAACAATAATAGATTCAGAAATCTGATTGCACTTTGTCCTAATTGTCATACAAGGGCAGGTCATGGCGAGTATAGCAACAGCCAACTTAGAAATTGGGTACAGAGAAGTTGGGAAACCTCCAAAAGGGGTAGACCAAGACCTCGGTACTGACTGAATTTTTCTACGAGCCAGCATCTTCGTGGCTAGGCGTAGGTAGGAGCAGTGTCCCTAAGGGACACCCCCTTGCCTTGCGAACAGCCTAGCTTTGACTTCCTGATTGACACCTAGAAGGCAGGGCGATAAGCCCCCTTCCCTAGCCTTCCCCCTGGTGTGATTACGGTGGTAAAATATGGACTACACAGGAGGCATGGGGAACTTTTCTGGGAAATATACAATAGAATAGGAGGATACTAATGGAACAAAGAAAGAAGAGGGCACGTAGTAACGTAGACTGGGCAACGCTCAAAGGCAAGTTTTTCCATACATTTGATGAAGAAGGCTATGTTCAATATCAAGGGCAAATTGTAGACCTTGTAGGAGATGACATAGCGATGGTCTTATACTTTGACTGGCCTACTGGTAGTCCAACTTACCATAAAGCCGTATGGGTGAGTGACATAATTGACGGACGATGGGCACTTTACAATACTACTGCAGCTTGGCGAGAAGCCTATGGCATAGGCTTAGTGAAGTCAAGACCTAAAGAGAAATAATCAGCAAGCCAAGTCTGGCTACGATATGTTTCAAGGCTAACTGGATTTTTTATACGAGCCAACATTATCGTGGCTGGTCGTAGGTAGCACCGATGTCCCCAGGGGACACCCCCTTGCCTTGTGAAGAATCTAGCTTTGACTACCTGCCACCCAGGCAACAATACAATCTCATTTCTATAATGTGATAATATTGTGGTAAGGTCTATATAGATAATGGGCATCATGGATAATATTGGCACTGACTTGAAGGATCTGTAACACAAACTAACAGGAGGTTGTAACATGTCTAAAAATGCAAAGATCGCTTATGTCAGCCTTATTGGTCTGGTGGGGTTGATAGTGCTTTTGGTGGGATTGTTTACCCAGGCGTATGGCTTCTGGGTCGGCCTGATCATAGCAATAGCCTGCTGGGTTGGGAGCGGTATCCTGGCGAAATACTGGGAAATCAATAAGTAATCAAACTACCTAGAACGGTCTACCAACCATTTGAGTTCACAGCCTTATACGGCCTCAATGCCTCATCAAACGCTAGACTCGCTGCAGTGTGGCTAACCATATCAGGACTTTCCCAACCACCTGAAGCCTGGATAACCTTGTTGGACAATCCAGATTCCACACTGTGAACACAGAACCCTCTTCTTGTTTACCAACTGTAGGATTTCAGGTAAAATAGATTCAGTTCTGCGGGAGTAACTCAGTGGTAGAGTTCCTGCCCTCCAAGCACAGTCTAGCTTCAGTTATGAACAATCCCAGTGAACAAAGCTTGTCCTTCAATAGAGCATTGGGATTGCTTTGATCACTTAGAATCATACTCAAGTAGGCAGGGCTGATTTATAGTTCCCTTTGCTGTACTTGTTCATGTCTGCGCTCTGAGGTTGGCCGGTGGTATAATTCAATTAAGGGAGGGTTGAAGTGAAACGAGTCGCAGGCTACATTCTTTTGGTTATTGCCTTCGTAATCAATATCCCGCTTCAAGTAGGTATCTCTGTCTATGGGCTTGTCTATGTAATACGAGCTTTTATAGACCGTAATATCTTAATAGGGATAATAGCCATTGCAGTAACAGCAGTCTGTGTGGCTATCGCGCATTTAGTCGTTGGTCTTCTATTGACGCCTCTGAATGGTTTAATCGCGTTCTTGTTGAGCAAGACCGATGCTGAGACACCGTCTCCTGATGAACGGGAACGGTGGAGAAAACAAGCCGAAAAAGGATACTTTGACGGAAAACGGTCCATACTTGATGCGGATGCCCAACATATAAAGGATTCGCTAGGGGCTTTCCCAAGCAGTGACCTTACAAGAAATAGACAAAAAAGAGGATGAGGAAGAGACTAAGGTTGTGATCATGTTTAGGCGGTAGAATAGAAGAGACTAATCTCTGCGAATGGAGACGGTGAATTCCTGCTAAGAATCCTGAAATAGCCAGGTGCGCTGAAGAGGAGGATTACAAAATGGATAGAAGACTGATAGCAAGGTGTGGTGCGTACTGCGGTGACTGTGGATGGAAAGAGAAGATGAACTGCTTGGGGTGCCAAATGACGAAGGGCAACATGTTTTGGGGTGAATGCCGGGTTGCCAAGTGTTCTATCGAGAAAGGCGTAGAGCATTGTGGACTATGTTCGAGTCTTCCTTGTAGCATACTTCAGGAAGCTTTCGACCATCCTGAGCACGGTGATAATGGCGAGAGGCTGGCCAACTTGAAAGCCTGGGCAAGAGGTGAAGATTCCTACATCAGATTAGGGACACTTCCTTCAAGGGATAATGCTTGAACTGGCTTTGCATTGCTACATCCCTTAACGCCCTTACAGTTCGGGCACGTTAGCCTCATCTTCAAGTGCTGTAATCAGGATCACGGTGAGAACTACAACTGGCAAATGGCCGCTATGGTTAACTATTTGCTGATTAAACTCATTCCCGGCGATGAAACATACAGAGAATTCAGTTACCAGGTTAAGAAAGCGGCTGAAGGGGAATATATAGCTCTTATGTTTGATTGGGATGAGGATGTTCAGAGAGGTTTCCATGCCAAAGCTTGGCAAGAGCGGAAGCCAGACATCATAACCTACGATGGCAAACCAATTGGCACCATCGCCACAACTGAGAGTGAAGACTGCATTGAGATAGGCCAATTCTTTATTCTGCCCGAGTATCAGAATAAGGGAATCGGTACATACCTGCTGAAGAACATCCTGGAGAAGGCAGACCAACTGGGTATGAATGTCACGTTAAGATTCCTGAAGAATAATCCGGCGAAGTCATCATATGTTAGGAACGGCTTTCGGCTTGTTGACACCAGTGAGATTCTATACCACATGGAGCGAAAGCCCGATGCCAATAGGAATTCATCGTGAATTGAGATACGGAATATCGTCTTGTGGTAAAAGGATCACCTGGTATTTGAAAAGACTCAAGTGATTGTTGAGACCCAGCGAAACCCTCTTCTTGTTTACCAACCGTAGGATTTCAGGTAAAATGAATTCAGTTTCGCGGGAGTAACTCAGTGGTAGAGTTCCTGCCCTCCAAGCAGGGTGTCGCGGGTTCGAATCCCGTCTCCCGCTCCATACAAATTCGGTTGCCATGAAGACTGAACCTTTTCATGGCTGAAAGAACGGGCTCGTAGCTCAGGGGCAGAGCGGCCGGCTCATAACCGGTTGGTCGCAGGTTCGAATCCTGCCGGGCCCACTTCGCAGTAAACCAGGTGAAAATCCTGTGTATCCCGTAGACTCTACACTCAACAGGCGTTCCTTTGCTCCTGTCTGCCATTGGTCCAGGTTATGTTGCGGGGGACAGGTTGATTTTCACTCAATTGCGTCTCCGCCGAAGTCCGGTATCGAAGGGTTATGGCGATAAGGAGATATCGGTAGGAAGAAAACATTGACAATAATCAGGGGCAGTGTATAATGTAAGATACATAGTATGCCGATGTATCGGGAACTGTTCGATGCCTGACAAAGCCATAAGCTATGAGGAGCTAACACCCGGCTGCAAATTCCCTCCCGCCACCTATGAACTGAATGTCTCCTTCGTCTCCAAATATCTAAAAGCTGTAGACGCCACTGGTGACGGATTTGTTCCGCCCCTGGCCATTACGGCCTGTGCCATAGCCACCATGACGAAGTCTGTTCCCCTGCCACCTGGCACTATCGCTATACATGCTTCACAAGAGTTAGAGTTTTTCAAATCGGTGCCCATCGGCGCCACTATAGAGTGTCAGATAGGAGTGGCACAGAAGATAGCTCGGGGCAAGATGAGTATGTTAGTCCTGGAGCTTGAGATCTTTGACGAAGGCAAAGAGAAGGTGCAATCGGGGAGGGCGACCATAGCATTGCCCGCTTAAGAAGAAAATGCTTGCGGAGATTCAAGAAGGAAAGACACTTAATCCTGTGGTAAAAAATATCACCCAGGAGAAGATCAACCTTTATGCCGAGGCATCGGGTGATTTCAATCCCATCCATATAGACGAGTCTTTTGCCGCCAAGACTCCTCTGGGTGGAACTATTGCTCATGGTATGCTTAGCTTGGTTTACGTATCGGAGATGATGACTTCAGCGTTTGGCCGAGGCTGGTTGTTGGGTGGTAAGCTTCGGGCAAAGTTCAAGGAGTCGGCACGTCCCGGAGATACTCTAACGATCACAGGCAAGATTAATTGCATTGAACGGAAGGATGATGTATCATACGCAAATTGCACTTATGAGTGCCGTAACCAAAAGGGCGAAATGATAGTGGTGGGGGAGGCAATAGCCAAGCTTTCAAGTGCTAAGAAATAGAAATATGGCTCAGAATGGCAGAATAAGGGTGGCTGTGGATGCCATGGGTGGCGATTATGCTCCTGAGGAAATAGTTAAGGGGGCGGTGCTTGCTGCTGAGAAGGATGATGTACAAATCTTCCTGGTGGGCCCTGCAACCATACTGGAAAAGGAATTAGCCAAGTACAAACTCACCAACGGTTCATCCGTCCATGTTGTTGGAGCCAGCGAATTCATCAAGGAGAATGAGTCGCCTGTTGACGTGATTCGTCGCAAGCCTGATTGCTCTGTAGCCGTAGCGGCAAAGATGGTGAAATCGGGCGAAGCAGATGCATTATTGAGCGCCGGGTCCAGCGGAGCAGCGGCAATAAGCGCCATTCAATTTATCGGTATGTTGGATGGGGTGTATCGGCCGGCACTTGTTGGCTCTCTGGGTAGCTTCGCATCGAACACTGTGATGGTAGACCTCGGAGCCAATGTGGACTGCAAGCCGCATCAGTTTCTAGTTTTTGCCATTGCTGGTTCGATCTACGCTAAGACGTTCCTGAACATCGCTGATCCCAAGATAGCCTTGCTAAGCACGGGGAGTGAGGAAACTAAAGGGAACGAAGCAGTGCGTGAAGCTTATTCACTTCTCAAAAATAGCGGGTTGAACTTCATTGGCAATATAGAAGGTGGCGATGTCCTGAACGGCAAGGCCAACGTCATCGTTTGTGACGGCTTTGTAGGCAATGTTCTGTTGAAGTTCTATGAAAGCATTGGGGGGCGCGCCCAGGTCTGGACGGAGCGAAAGCTGAAGAAGTACCCGCCTCTCCGTGCCTTAGCCGGATTATTGTTCAAGAGACTGTTCCCGGCAACCAAAATATCGAGTGAGACTGAGAAGCAGGGTGGTGGTATTCTGTGGGGTGTCAATGGAGTGGTGAAGATAGCGCATGGAGCTAGCCGGGCCCCCCAGATAGCTAATGCTATAGAAAGCGCTAAGGAAGCGGTAAAAGCCGGGGTTGTGGAAAGTATGAAATCAGAACTAGCAAAATTTAACCAGGGAGGTAGATTATGAATATTGAAGAGCAGATAAGAGACATCTTGGCCAGGATTACTCGTGTTGATAAGAACATTATCACTCGAGAGAGCACATTTAAGGAGATCAAGGCGGATTCTCTGGACGTAGTACAGGCATTGGTGGCAGTGGAAGAGACCTTTGGGATTGAAATCCCTGACGAAGAGGCCCAGAAGTTTCAGAACTTCGGCGATTTTGTGTCTTTCGTAGAGAATCGAGTGGCACAAAAAGAGAGGGTTTAAAGATGTCTCTAGAGGGGAAGCTGGCTCTGGTCACGGGAAGTGGCCGAGGCATCGGCCGGGCGATTGCTTTGAAACTTGCATCCCAAGGCGCCGATATCATTGTCGATTATTTCCGCCACCGTGAGAGCGCGGAACAAACAGCTAAGGATATCGAAGCTCTGGGAGTGAAAGCTGAGGTCATCCGGGCCAATGTGGGAGACGCGGCAAAGATAGATGAATTGTTTGACATGATTGGCAATAAATTCGGCCACCTCGACATCTTGATTAACAATGCTGCTTCAGGCGTGGGTCGCCCTTTGGCGGATATAGATGTTAAGGCCTGGGAGTGGACCATGAACATCAATGCCAGGGCCCTTTTGCTGTGTGCCCAGAGGGCAGCCAAGCTGATGGAGGGCAGGGGTGGCAAGGTAGTCAGCATTTCCAGCCTGGGTTCGCGGTTTGTATTGCCCAATTATACTGTCGTGGGAGTCTCCAAAGCTGCCCTGGAAGCTTTGACTCGTTACCTGGCAATAGAGCTGGCGCCCCGAGGCATTTGCGTCAATGCTGTAGCTGCTTCTGCTGTGGAAACAGAGGCCCTGAAGTTCTATTTCAAAGAGGGGCTGGCCAAAGACACCCGCCAGGCAACGCCGGCAGGGAGAATGGTGACTCCCGAAGATGTCGCCAACGTGGTGGCTTTCCTGTGCAGTGAAGAAGCTTTCATGATACGAGGACAGATTATTGTCATTGACGGGGGCACCTCTATAGGGCTCTTGGCCCTCGCTGGAAAAGGAGAACAATAGACATGGCTGGAGTTGCCGAGAACTCGATGAATTCCTGGGGCACGATGAATATACCGAGGGTTGTGGTCACCGGTATCGGGACTATTAATCCTTTGGGCTTGAATGTGAAAGAGTACTGGGAGGGATTAGCCGCAGGGAAGTCAGCCATCGGTCCTATTACGCACTTTGATGCCAGCAAGTTTCGGGTGAAAGTTGATGCTGAGGTGCATGGCTTTGACGCCACGAAGTATATGGACTTGAAGGTAGTTGACCGGACTTCAAGGACCATTCAGTTTGCCATTGCCGCTGCCAAAGAGGCAGTGCAAGCAGCCGGTCTGGATATGGCTCGGGAAAATCCTGAGCGTGTAGGTGTTACCATCTCTACTATGACGGAGCAAGGCTATGTTATTAGGGGATGGGAGCTGTATCTGAAAACGGGTCCCAGGAGAGCTGACCCGCTCTTCATCACGAAATCGACTCCCAGCGCGGCATCCATGCAGGTGGGCATGATGCTGGGAGCCAAGGGTCCCAACAGCAGTGTGAATAGCCTCTGCGCCAGTGGTGCCGATGCCATAGGCACAGCGGCCAATTTCATTCGCCTGGGATATGCCGATGTGATGATAGCCGGGGGTTCAGACGCCAGCCTGGAGCCGGTTGGCATGGCCGGAATAGACCAGCTGGGAGCCCTTTCCCATGAATCTGACCCGTCCAAGGCTTGTCGCCCGTTCGATCTCAACCGTAATGGGTTCGTCTATGCTGAGGGTGCCGGATTGCTTGTCCTGGAAAGCTATGAACATGCCAGGAGGCGGGGTGCACCCGTCTTGGCCGAAGTTGCCGGCACAGGCTGGTCTTTCGATGCCCATGATGCGACTGCCCCTGCTCCTGAGGCTGAGGCTTATGCTATGCGTACTGCTCTGCAAACTGCCAGGGTAAAGATTGAGGAAGTTGACTATGTCAACGCTCACGGCACCAGCACCAAGCTGAATGATGCCTGTGAAACCAAGGCTATTAAGATAACGTTTGGAGAGCAAGCTTACAAAATCCCCATAAGCTCCACTAAGTCCATGATCGGCCATAGCATCACCGCCGCTGGCGCTATCGAAACCATCGCGGCTATATTGGTAATGAACAAAGGAATTATCCACCCAACCATAAACTATGAGACGCCTGACCCCGCCTGTGATCTGGATTATGTCCCCAATGTGGCTCGGCCGGTCCAGGTGAATGTGTGTCTGAAGAATAGTTTTGGTTTGGGTGGAGAAAACTGCTGTCTGGTGCTTAGACGTGTCGGCGGGTGAAAGCCAGCAACGGAAAGAAGGGCGTTTCCCTATGCAGTCGCTTTGCCAGGATGATAACTCAATGCTGTTACAACTATGCAAGATGTCCAAACATGTGCCGATACCAGAAGGGGTATTGACAAAAAAGTCTTTTATGTCCATAATACATCGTATTACGATACACAGGTATATAGGGTACAACCCAGGTTTTGACCTTTCCTATTCAATACCGCAGTTTCAGCGGAAAGGTGACGTTTCTCGTGGCAGCGGTCTGTTGACGAAGTCCTGGAGCAGCATTCTTTGACCGGAAGGTATTGACAAGAAGTTCTTTTACATTCATAATACATCGTATCGCGATATAGATGATGGTTTTGCTAGAGACGACGAAAGACGCAAGGTGGGGAATGGGCGTGTGGCCTGGTACAAACACTGTTTATTTGTTGTGGTGAAGTAGTATGCAATTATTAGTGCCGACGAATTGGGACCCGGACCTGATACTGCCGTTAAGCAAGCTGGAAGCTGATGTGCAACTATATGGCGTATTGCCGACCTCGATGATAGGGAGCGGGGGAACGGGTCCGGATACCATCCGCATGGTGGCAAACCAGGTGGAGGAATATATCGAAGAGGCTCACTCAGCAGGTTTGAAATTTGACTACCTCCTGAATGCTCCCAGCATGAGCAACATGGAATGGGACGAAAATACCCATCGAGAATTGCTGATACACCTTGATTGGATTACCAGCATCGGCGCGGATAGCGTTACGGTAACGATCCCTTATCTGGTTGAACTTATTAAGCGTCAGTTCCCGCAACTGCAGGTAAGAGTATCAACTATTGCTCATGTGAACAGCGTTGCCAGAGCCAAGTTGTTCGAATCGTTGGGCGCCGATTCTATTACTCTGGACATCAACGTAAATCGGAGCTTTGGGGCGCTCAAGGCTATCAGAAACACGGTGAGTTGCGAGCTCACTGTACTACTGAACAATCTTTGCCTGTATCAGTGTCCGTACGAATATTATCACCATGATGGGCTGGGCCACGCCAGTCAGAATTACAACCCGCTCAAGGGGTCCTACGTAGATTATTGCGTACTTCGTTGTACTTTGGACAGGCTCCGTGATGTTTCTCAGGTCATTAAATGCCGCTGGGGGAGGCCGGAGGACATTCACATTTACGAAGAGGTAGGTATCGATGTGCTCAAAATCAGCGGCAGAGCGATGCCCACCGAGAAAATCCTGCGTGCTGCCACAGCGTATTCGTCACGTCACTATCAAGGCAATCTATATGATATTTTGAACGTCATCACCCCGAGAACTGGATTTGTCAACTCTACTTTGCCGGGTGAACAAAGCAATGGTGTTGGAGTGCCGCCCAGATTCTACATCGACAACCAGGCTCTGGAAGGCTTCATGGATTTCTTCAGGAAGCAAGACTGTTCATCTGGGTGTAGCCAGTGCGGTTATTGTCAGCGAATAGCCGATAGAGTTATACAGTTCGATAGGGACGAAGTTGACGAATATGTAGCCGCCCTCAATCAATCTTTAGACAACCTATCCAGTAGCAGGATTTTCAAAGTCAAAGCAGGGGCAAAAAAGCACCTGCGTTAACGGGCAGAGTGCTCCAACTATCTCAAAGCGGGTCCGTCCCCAGGAAATGCCTTTGCTATCGTGGAATTGTGGACCAGCAGTAACGAAAGGTCTTCCCAAGAACCGACTTGCTTCCCGGAGATACTCCTGTCTATACAATTACAGTCTTACTATTCCCTGACTCGAAGAAAGGCAATATCAGCGAACTGATCGAGCCGCCATATTATGAAGATTCTTATCAATTCAAATACGGATACGCCATGCGCTACATTTTCTTGTTTCGAAAACACCTTCGCTAGTTGACAGCCTAATTACCTTGTGTTAAATTACTAAGTTGGCGTCTACTAGAAGGTAAAGAGTTTATAGAGTTACAAAAGCCGGCTGGCTGAAGCCGAGCAGAATTTTCCTAGAGTAGACCGGCGTGTAAGCAGACGGCTTTTTGATTGCCTAAAATAGAGAAGTGTAACAATGCCTACAGTTAATCAACTTGTTCGTAGAGGGCGGCAGAAGCTGGGAAAGAAAAGCAAAGTCCCGGCGTTGCATTACACCCGAAATACGATGAAGGGCGAGATTAGATGGATCAAAGGGGCGCCTCAAAAAAGAGGTGTCTGTATCCAGGTTAAGACGGTTACGCCTAAGAAGCCCAACTCGGCGTTGCGCAAAATTGCCCGTGTCAGGCTGACCAACGGCATGGAAGTAACCGCCTATATTCCTGGAGAAGGACATAATTTGCAGGAACACTCGGTGGTTTTGATTCGTGGTGGCCGGGTCAAGGACGTTCCTGGAATTCGCTACCATATTATCCGCGGCACCTTGGACACCGAGGGAGTAGCCAATCGCAGACAGGGTCGCAGTAGATACGGGGCCAAGGCGCCAAAATAGTTGAGGATGTCAAATGCCAAGAGGAACTAAAAAAATACCAAAAAGGATACCGCCACCCGATGCCAAGTATGGCAGCGTCACGGTGGCCAAATTCATTAACAGGCTTATGCTACGAGGTCAAAAAGCTACAGCCGAGCGCGTTATGTACGATGCCTTGCAGCTCGCTGCTGACCAAACGAATGGCAAACCTGAAGAAGCCCTGGTGCAGGCAATCAAGAATGTTGCGCCGCTTCTCATGGTCAAGTCACGCCGGGTGGGTGGGGCTACATACCAGGTTCCCACGGAGGTGAGGGAAGAGAAAGGGCGCGCTCTCGCCATAACGTGGCTCATTACCTCAGCGCGCGCTCGTAGCGGCAAATCTATGAAAGAAAAGCTGGCAAGCGAGTTGGTTGATGCTGTTAATGGTCGAGGGGCAGCAATCAAGAAACGCGAGGATATTCATAAGATGGCAGAGGCTAACAAAGCCTTTGCTCACTACCGCTGGTAAGAAGTCGTGTTGAAAGCAGTACTTGAGGCAAAGGATAAGCTCATGTCGCGAACATTCCCTTTGGAAAAAACACGGAACATAGGGATTATCGCTCACATAGATGCCGGCAAAACCACGGCCACAGAGATGATTCTCCATCACACGGGGCGTACTTATAAAATCGGCAGGGTGGATGAAGGGACCGCGGTAATGGATTGGATGGAGCAAGAAAGAGAGCGAGGTATCACCATTACTTCAGCAGCTACTACATGTCACTGGAGCGAGCATCGCATAAACATTATCGATACCCCAGGGCATGTGGATTTCACTGCTGAGGTGGAGCGTAGCCTCCGTGTATTAGACGGCGGCGTTGTGATTTTCGATGGCGTAGCCGGGGTGGAAGCTCAGTCAGAAGCTGTGTGGCGCCAGGCGGATAAGTATGGCGTAGCCAGAATTTGCTTTATTAACAAAATGGACAGGGTTGGCGCTGATTTTCAACACACAGTGACCATGATTAATGATAGGTTGCGGAGTAAGGCACTACCTGTACAGCTTCCGATAGGAAGTGAGAAGGACTTTCGAGGCGTCATCGACCTTGTCGAAAACAAAGTCATTGCTTTTCCGGTTGATTCTGGCTCGTCTTCAATTGAGGGGGGCAGTGAGGGTTTGTTGGCCAATCATCGTCAGGTGTTGATAGGAGAATTGGCTGAACTGGATGAACAGATGATGATAGCCTACCTTGACGGGCAAGATATCTCTGTTTCCCAGATCAAGGCAGCTATAAGAAGGCTGACAGTCTCTAACCGCGTAGTGCCTGTTCTTTGCGGCAGTGCCTTGAGAGACAAAGGCATCGAGTTATTGCTTGATGCCATAGTAGATTATCTCCCGTCGCCACTCGATGTTCCTCCCATCTCGGCCACAGATCCCAGGAACGGAGAGAAAGTCCTCCGAGGGGCGAGCGATGAAGAACCTTTTTCCGCATTAGCCTTCAAAACGGTTTTTGACCCGTTTATGGGTAGACTTGTCTACTTGCGTGTATACTCAGGCAGAATAAGGGCTGGAGCGCAAGTCTTGAATTCCAGCATAGACAAAAAAGAGAGACTGGGGAAACTGTACATTATGCATTCCAATCGCCGCGAAGAGATCGACCACAGTGAGACCGGAAGTATTGTAGCTAGTCTGGGACTAAAGATGACCTCCACAGGTGACACCGTTTGTGAGCCTGCACGGCCGGTGCTTCTCGAGTCTATACGATTTGCTGAGCCGGTGCTTTCGATGGCTGTTGAACCCAAAAGCAAGGTTGACCAAGACAAGTTAGATGATTCCCTGGCTAAACTTGCTATGGAGGATCCTACCTTCAAGGTTCATTATGACAAAGAAACGGGTCAAACTCTGATTTCGGGGATGGGTGAACTTCATCTCGAAGTGTTGATGGAGCGCATATTTCGCGAATATGGTGTAAGGATCAATGCTGGTAAGCCTCAGGTCGCCTATAAGGAGACAATTACCATTCCTGTGGAATCTGAAGGGAAATTCATACGTCAATCTGGTGGCAAAGGTCAGTTCGGACACGTTTGGCTTAAGATTGAGCCAGGCGAGCGAGGCAGCGGATTTGCGTTTCGTGACCAGATGCGGGGCTCAGCTGTGCCAAGGGAATTTGTTCCTGCGGTAGAGGCCGGGGTCAAGGCGGCTTTGCAGAGTGGAGGATCAGCCGGTTACCCTGTGATAGATGCGAAGGTGACTTTGTATGACGGGAGTTTTCACGAGGTTGATTCTTCAGATGTGGCTTTCAAGATGGCAGGCTTCATGGCTATGAGGGATGGGATAAACAAAGCTAAACCTATTATTCTCGAGCCGATTATGGAGGTGGAAATAACAACTCCCAATGAGTTCCTGGGAGACATCATTGGCGATCTGAACTCTCGAAGAGCGCATATCGAAGGCATTGAGGGTCGCGATGAAGTCTCTGCTGTCCGCTGTCTTGTTCCTCTGGCAGAAACATTTGGTTTCGCCGGAGATTTGAGGTCGGGCAGTCAAGGGAGAGCAAGTTACACCATGTGCTTTCATCGCTATGAAAAATTGCCTCAGGATTTGGCTGACCAAATTGTAGCTAGAGCAGGAAAAACCAAATGACCGAGCAAAAAGTTCGTATCAAAATCAAGAGCTTCGATCATAAGTTGGCTGATCAAGCGGTAAGGCAAATAATAGATGCGGTGGAGCGTACTGGGGCCATCGTGGTGGGCCCGGTACCTTTACCCACACGTATCGAAAAGTTTTGTGTTATTCGTGGCCCCAATATAGATAAGGATTCCAGGGAACAGTTTGAAATCAGGACCCATAAGAGGGTAATTGATGTTTTGCAGCCGAGTTCTAAGACCATAGATGCCCTGAGTCAGCTGGACTTGGCATCCGGAGTAGACATAGATATCAAGTTGTAGTAAGAACCATGTTTCCAGGCATTATCGGTAAGAAAATAGGCATGACGCAACTGTTTCAGGAAAGCGGAGAGACAGTGACAGTGACCGCTATTCAAGCTGGGCCTTCTGTGGTAACTCAGGTGAAGAGCCGAGACAGGGACGGTTATGATGCTATACAGGTGGGCTTTGTTGAGAAGAAGGTGAAGCAATCTCAGCTTAGCTCTCCCGAAAAAGGACATCTTCGAGACTTGGAGAATGTTCGCTATTTTCGGGAATTCAGGGCTGACGATGTTAGCTCGATCAAGCGTGGCGACAAGGTGGACGTTGGATTCTTGAAGAAAGGCGACCTGGTGAATGTCATTGGCCTTTCCAAGGGAAAGGGCTTCGCTGGTGTAGTTAAGCGATATCATTTTGCCGGTGGGCCAAAGACCCATGGCCAGACTGACCGCCATCGCGCCCCCGGTTCAATTGGAGCCACCACTTTTCCGGGGCGAGTTCTTAAGGGAAAACGCATGGCGGGGCACATGGGAAATAGTAGAGTAACAGCACGTAACCTCGAGGTTATTCAGGCCGACCCGGAACGCAATTTGCTTTTGGTGAAGGGTGCAGTACCTGGAGCCAATGGAGGGCTGTTAGTAATTGAGAAGGTAAAGTAGCAGGAAGTGAAAGCGCCAGTCTATAGTTTAAACGGTGAAGTTGTTGAGCAAATAGAGCTCAGTGAAGCTATTTTTGCCATTCCTTTCAATGAGACTGTAGTGCACCAGGCGATGGTAAGACAATTGGCAAATGAGCGGCAGGGTACTGCGTCTACCAAGACCAGGGGCGAAGTCAGCGGGAGCACAAGGAAACTTTATGCGCAGAAGCATACTGGCAGAGCGCGCAGGGGGGATATAAAGTCGCCTCTTCTCAGGGGGGGTGGGGTAGTTTTTGGTCCTAAGCCACGCTCATACCGCCAATCGATGCCCAAGAAAATGAGAAGGTTAGCTCTGAAGTGTCTCCTCTCCGCCAAAATCAGGGATGGAAATGTGAAACTGGTGCAAGAGCTTGATTTTAAGGAGCCGAAGACAAAAGACATGATAAACGTTCTGTCTTCGCTCGGCATCGATTGTTCTGCTTTGATTGTCACTGCTCAGTCCGTACCCAATGTGACCAAATCAGCGGCTAATCTGACTGAGGTAAAGGTAGTGCCTTCGGCTCTGATTAATGTGTTGGATTTGCTTTCTTATGAAATGTTGGTAGCTACGGTGCCGGCAGTACGGAACATTGAAGAGATTTGGGGTAAGTAAATTGCACATTTATGAAGTTCTACGGCGTCCTTTGATTACGGAGAAGGCTACTTCTCTTAAAGAGAAAGACAAATATGCCTTTGAGGTGGCGACCAAGGCTACCGAGTCTCAGATTAAGGAGGCGGTAGAAAAAGCTTTCAAGGTAAAGGTGAGGAAAGTAAATGTGATGACGGTGCCCGGTAAGACAAGAAGATTTGGCCGGAGACACGTAACTGGTTCAGCCTGGAAAAAGGCGATGGTCACCTTGGAACCGGGGCACAAAATTACTTTCTTCGAGGGTGTCTAATGGGTTCAGTAACCAAGTGGAGAAGAAAGAAGATGTCCAAGCACCAGCATAAGAAGCTTCTCAAGAAGACTCGCTGGGAAAGGACTCACAAATAAGGAGCGTCTCGTGGGATTAAAGACTTATGGGCCAACTTCTCCGGGCCGAAGATTCATGTCTGGCGCTACTTTTGAAGAGCTAACAGGAGTAGCCCCCGAGAAATCCCTGCTGGTGCCGCTGAAAAAGAAGGCAGGGCGTAATAGCCGGGGGGTTATAACTGTGCGTCATCGTGGCGGCGGCAGTAAACGCAAACTTCGCCTTATCGATTTTAAGAGGGATAAGATTGCCGTTCCAGGAAGAATAGCGTCCATTGAATATGACCCTAATAGGGCAGCTCGAATCGCTTTAGTTCATTATGCTGACGGAGAGAAGCGTTATATACTCGCTCCTTTGGACATTAAGCTAGGTGATACCGTACAGGCAGGCGGGGATGTCGATATAAAGCCTGGGAATGCTTTGCCATTGGAGTGCATTCCTGTGGGAACTCTGGTTCACAATGTCGAGTTTGAGCCAGGCAAAGGGGGCAAGCTTGTGCACAGCGCAGGGAACTCTGCCCAAATTATGAGCAAAGAGGGTCGGTATGCGGTGCTTAAGCTCCCTTCGGGTGAACTGCGCAAGTTTCACCAGAAGTGCTGGGCTACCGTCGGTCAGATAGGGAACGTTGAGCACGAAAACATAGTAATAGGCAAAGCTGGAAGGTCAAGATGGTCAGGTTGGCGGCCTACGGTCAGAGGTTCTGCTATGACTCCCCGTGACCACCCGCATGGGGGCGGGGAGGGCAGAGCTAAACGAGGAATGCCCCCGAAGACTCCGTGGGGGAAACCAGCTTTGGGGCCTAAGACACGTCGCCGTAAAACATCTGATAAGATGATCATTAAACGGAGGAAACAAAATGTCACGATCGCTTAAAAAGGGGCCTTTTTGCGACCCTAAATTGGTTAAGAGAATAGAGGCGCTCAATAGTTCTGGCGAGAAAGCGGTGCTGAAGACATGGTCTCGTGCCTCTACTATTTTGCCCGAGATGATAGGTCACACTATTGCAGTGCACAATGGCAGGAAACACGTGCCCATTTTCATCACCGAAAATATGGTGGGGCATAAACTCGGGGAATTTGCGTCTACCAGGACATTCAGGGGCCATGTCACCAAAGCTAAAATAGCTGAACAGCCGGTGAAACAAAAACTGCAATGAAAGTAAAAGCAGTAGCTAACGACGTTGGCATTTCGCCTCAGAAAGTTCGTTTAGTGGTGAATATGATTAGAGGCAAGAAAGTTGATGAGGCTTTGACTATCCTTAGATTTACGCCTACTCCTACGGCCAAGGCGGTCGCTAAGGTAGTCAAATCGGCAGTAGCCAATGCTGAAAACAACTTTCAAATGTCGCCTGCCGAGCTTAGAATCACCGCCATATTCGCTGATAAAGGGCATGTTTTGAAGAGATTTCGTCCTCAGTCGAGGGGAAGGATTAGTCCTATCTTGAAACGGTCTAGCAATATTACAGTTCTCGTTACTGAAGAGGAGGAATAGTTTTGGGACAAAAAGTTCATCCTTACGGCTTCAGACTAGGTGTTAATCAAGATTGGCGAGCCAAGTGGTATGCTGAAAAGAACTACACCCGGTTCTTGCTAGATGATGTGAAGCTACGCAGAGTCGTGGAACAAAAGTGTCTTGGAGGAGCGGTTGCTCGGGTGGAAATTGAACGTCCGGGAGACGAGATACATTTGACTCTTTACTCAGCGCGACCTGGCATCTTGATTGGTCGGGGGGGACAGAATGTGGAAATATTGAAGTCCGACCTGGAAAAGGTGACTGGGGATAAGATTAGATTGACCATTAAAGAAGTTGAGCACCCGGAGCTCGAAGCCAGTTTAGTAGCTCGGAGCATAGCTGAGCGGCTCGAGGAGAGGATCCCTTTTCGGCGGGCCATGAGACAAGCAGCCTTCCGGACTCTGCAATCTGGTGCCAAGGGAATAAAGATAAGGTGCGGCGGAAGACTTGGTGGGAAGGAAATTGCCAGAAGCGAGACTCTCCGGCAAGGTCAGATGCCGTTGCATAAGATACGTGCCAATATTGATTACAGCCTTGTTGAAGCTCATACTGTAATGGGGCGTATTGGGGTTAAAGTGTGGATTTATAAGGGCGATATTATCCCTGAAGTCAAGGAGAAGAATGTTACAGCCGAAACGAGTGAAGTACCGCAAGGTACATAAAGGAAGACGAAAAGGCAGTGCCCAGAGCGGGGATACCATCGTTTTTGGTGACTTCGGCATGAGGGCTGAGGAATCTGCGTGGGTAACGGCCCGACAGATTGAGGCAAGCCGTCGCGTTTTTGTCCGTTACTTGCATCGCGGCGGTAAACTATGGGTACGGATTTTCCCTGACAAGTCTGTGACAAAGAAACCTGCGGAGACAAGAATGGGCGGTGGGAAAGGTGCCCCGGACCACTGGGTAGCCGTAGTGAAGAGAGGCAGAATCCTGTTTGAATTGGCTGACGTAAAGGAGGATGTGGCTTCTGAGGCAACTCGCCAGGCCTCTCATAAGCTTCCCATAGCTACTAGTTTTGCCAGGAAGGAGAGGCAGAGAATTGAAAGCTAGCGAAATTCGCGCCCTTAGCAACGAAGAGTTGTTGACGAAGGTCGAAGAGGCTCATGAAGAGCTGTTTAACCTCCGTTTTCGCCTGGCCACCAGACAGTTGGGGAATCATCGAGAGATTCCTCGGGTGAAGAGAAGGATTGCCAGAATAAGAACTATTTTAAGAGAAAGGGAACTTGGCGCAATAAGATGAGTGATCTCGAGAAACGAAAGGTCAGGGAAGGCTTGGTGGTGAGCAACAAGATGGCCAAAACCGTTGTGGTAGCTGTGGAGACTAGGAAAGTCCATCCACTCTATAAGAAGGCAGTCAGGCGTACCAAGAAGTACAAAGCTCACGATGAAAATAGTGCCTGCAAAATCGGTGACAAAGTGATAATTGTCGAGACCCGGCCTTTGTCGAAAGAAAAGAGATGGCGGGTAACAGAGATAGTGTCTACTGAGAAAATGGTTGAAACCAAGCCGAAGCGAGATAAATGATTCAGGCGTATACCAGGCTGAAGATAGCAGATAATACCGGAGCTAAGCAGATTATGTGTATCAATGTCCCTGTCGGGGCAAAGAAGTATGCTCATATAGGTGACATTATTGCAGCGACGGTGAAGCGAGCCATACCTCATGGAATGGTGAAAAAGGGTGAGGTAGTGCATGCTGTGGTGGTGCGTGTGACTAATCCCTATCGCCGCTCCGATGGCTCCTATATTAGATTTGACGAAGACGCCGCAGTCATTCTTGGTGACAAGAATAATCCTAAGGGCAGCCGTATTTTTGGTCCTGTAGCCCGGGAACTTAGAGACAAAAACTTTGCGAAGATACTATCCTTGGCTCCCGAGGTATTGTAAAATGAAAATAAGAAAAGATGACACGGTTGTCATAATTGCTGGTAAGGACAGAGGGAAGAAAGGGAAGGTTCGTCGCGCTCTCCCCAACGAAGATAAACTGATAGTGGAAGGAATCAATATGATCAAGCGGCACTCTCGAGCGCGCAGAGCTACCCGCCAAGCTGGCATAATTGAGCTTGAAGCTCCAATTTGTGTATCCAAACTAATGTTGCTATGCGACAAATGTGGCAACCCCACGCGGGTTAATTTCCGCTTCTTGGACGATGGCAAAAAAGTGCGAGTCTGCAATTCATGTCGAGAGGTGATTGGCTAGAGGAGTCGGTTATGAAATCTCGCCTGGAGGAAAAATATTTGACTGAAGTAGCTCCTCAGCTCAAAGCCAGACTGGGCTATGACAATGTAATGCAATTGCCCGAATTGAAAAAGGTTGTGCTTAGTATCGGCCTGGGCGAAGCAATACAGGATGCCAAGGCTCTTGAGGCAGCGGAGAAGGACCTAGCTACAATCTCAGGGCAACATCCGGTGACGACACGGGCGAAGAAGTCTATTTCCGCTTTCAAACTGCGGGCGGGTGTGCCTATCGGGATGATGGTGACTTTGCGAGGTAAGCGGATGTACGATTTTTTTGACAAACTGGTTAATGTTGTTCTACCTAGGTTTCGCGATTTCCGAGGAGTATCACGGGATTCGTTTGACGGTCGCGGAAGCTACAGCCTGGGCATAAAGGAGCAGATTGTCTTTTCTGAGATTGAGTACGACAAAGTGGACAAAATTCGCGGCTTGGAAGTAACCATTGTTACCACGGCGAAGAACGATGATGAGGCCAGGGCCTTGTTGGAATTAATGGGCATGCCTTTCAGGAGAATCTAATATGGCGAAGTTATCTAGGATTATGAAATCAAAGCGCCCGTCGAAATATAAAGTGCAGCAACATAATCGTTGTCAGTTATGCGGCAGGCCGCGTGCTTATATGCGTAAATTCGGATTGTGTCGTATTTGTTTCAGGGAACTTGCTTTAACCGGTGTAATCCCTGGGATAAGAAAGTCAAGCTGGTAAAGAAAGATGACAATCATTGACCCCATCGCTGATATGTTGACCAGGATACGCAATGCTATCATGGCAAATCACGGGAGTGTGCTTGTGCCCTCCTCCAAGATGAAGCTTGCTATCGTCAAAATACTTAAAGAGAAAGGTTTTATTGACCGTTATGAGGTGCTTAAAGGGAAACCGCAGCCGATGATAAAAATCCACCTCAAGTACACAGAGGAGCAGCCCGCAATCCTGGGCTTGGAAAGAGTGAGCAAGCCGGGTCTGAGGGTCTATGCGGAAGGGCATGAAATCCCCCGCGTCTACGGAGGCTTGGGTATTGCCATTCTGTCCACATCAAAAGGCATCATGACTGGCCAGGAAGCATGGAAACGGCATCTTGGCGGTGAGATTCTGTGCTATGTATGGTAGGTTAACCTAGGAGCTGTAAATTATGTCTCGTATTGGCATGCTTCCCATTGCCGTCCCTCAGGGTACCGAGGTAAAGGTCAATGGAAGCGAAGTTGTGGCAAAAGGAAGCAAAGGTGAACTCAGTCGCCGATTTCATCCTGCTATCTCTATTGCCTTGAAGGACGGCTCCTTGATCGTGACGCGGCCCAGTGATAACAGAGTGCATCGTTCTTTACATGGGCTTACTCGTACCCTTTTGGCAAACATGGTTACGGGTGTGAGCAAAGGTTTTGAGAAGACCTTGGAGATAAACGGCGTAGGCTATAGAGCACAGAAAACCGGCGACAAGCTGTTGCTTCAAGTGGGATATGCCAACACTGTGGAGTTTTCTCCTCCTCCCGGTATTAGTATCAGTGTTGAAGGGACAAATCGCATTCACGTCGCTGGTATTGACAAAGAGCTAGTTGGGGAAACTGCCGCCAAGATTCGGAGGGTCCGCCCTCCTGACTCATATAAAGGAAAAGGCATTAAATACGAGGGCGAGAAACTACGTCTCAAACCCGGCAAATCGGGCAAAATAGGCAAGAAGTAGCGGCCATCATGAGCGTGACAGATTCAAAGGCAATCAGAAGAATCCGACACAAGCGTGTCAGGCAGAAAGTGACGGGAACGACATCACGTCCCAGGTTATGTGTCTTTCGCAGCTCGAATCATATTCATGCTCAGCTTATTGATGATTCTACGGCCCGGACTTTGGTCTCAATGAACACTCTCGATTCTCAGGTGAAGGGCAAGACTGATGGAATGGCAAAAAGCAAGAAAGCTGAAATAGTGGGGACTTTGCTTGCGGAGAAGGCATTAGAGAAGGGAATCAAGAAGGTAGTTTTTGATCGTGGTGGCTACAAATATCATGGCAGAATTAAGGCTTTAGCTGAAGCTGCCAGGAAAGCTGGATTGGAATTTTGAGGATTAGCTTATGAAAGCAGTTACTAAAATAAGAGGGAAGAGGGCTAAAATCGATGCCTCAGAATTGAGTCTCGAAGAGAAACTGTTAGGCATCGACCGTGTAACTAAAGTAGTCAAAGGTGGTAGACACCTTCGGTTCAGAGCTTTAGTGGTAGTTGGCGATGGCCAGGGGCATGTCGGATTCGGGTTAGCTAAAGCGGCAGCGGTTCCTGAAGCAGTCCGTAAAGCGGGTACTGTGGCAAAGAAGCGGCTGATTGAGGTGCCTATTAAGGACGGTACCATCCCTCATGAAATTCTAGCCAAGTTTGGTGCGTCCAGGATCTTACTAAAGCCGGCGGCGCCGGGCACGGGCTTAATTGTCGGCAGCACTGCCCGAGCAGTACTTGAATTGGCAGGCGTAAAAGACGTTATCGGCAAGTCACTAGGCGGACCAAGCAAGATCAACGTAGCCAAGGCAACGATGCTTGCCTTAAGTAACTTGAGGAAGAGTGAGGAAGCGGCAAATCAGGCGCCGCTCACAGATATGACTGCCGGGGAAGCTCAGAAAGAGAAGGTAGATGAAACAGAATGAATTAGGGCCTTCGGCAGGTGCCAAGCACAAGAAGAAGTTCGTAGGTCGTGGAAATGGCAGCGGCCATGGCACATATTCGGGCCGAGGCTGTAAAGGGCAAAAGGCTCGCTCGGGAGGTGGTGTGCGTCTCGGCTTTGAAGGCGGTCAGTTGGCTTTGATAAAACGGCTACCGCGGAAGAGGGGATTCATCAACATTTTCAGAACTGAATACAATATTGTCAACGTGGGGCAGTTGTCTGTTTTCTCCCCAGGAACCGAAGTGACCCCTGAAGAACTGCTCCGCGCCGGGTTGATTAATACCACGGACCATCCCACCAAAATTCTTGGCGCCGGCGACATTAAGCATCCATTGCTAGTTAGTGCTGACAAATTCTCTTCATCGGCAGAGAAAAAGATTCTGGCTGCCGGAGGGAACATAAAGCAGGCTTAGAATGGAGCGAAAAACAACCCGACCGCGACTTGTCCAGGCAATGATGGACATATGGGCATTGCCTGATTTGCGGCGAAGAATTCTTTTCACTATAGGTATCCTTGTCGTTTTTCGTTTCATAACTCACGTTCCTTTGCCCGGCGTGGACCTCGCAAAGTTGCAGCAATACTTTGGGACAAGTCCCCTCTTCGGCATGCTTGACCTTTTTACGGGTGGTGCCATGGAGAAATTCAGCGTGGCTGCCCTGGGCGTCTACCCGTACATCACTTCGTCCATAATTATGCAATTGCTGGTCCCGGTGATCCCCAGCCTTCAGGCTCTATCCCAGGAAGGGGAACTTGGTAAGCAGAAGATCAATCGAATTACTCACATGGCAACTATACCGCTGGCTGCCCTTCAAAGCTACGCCATGATTGCTTTGCTACGTGCCCAGGGAGTTACGCAGGAGCTGGGGCCGTTGACCATAACCAACATAATAATAACGATGATCGCTAGCACAATGTTCCTCGTCTGGCTAGGTGAATTGATTACTGAGCGCGGTGTCGGGAACGGGATATCGATAATAATCTTTGCCGGTATCGTGACTGACGTGCCCCAGATAGTGGGTCGCGGCATTATTGCTGCTATTGGTGGAAATCCTGGGGGGTTGATGGCCTACGTTATTCTATCCTTGGCTATGATAGTGCTCATAGTCATATTTGTCGAAGCTCATCGCCGTATTCCCGTGCAGTATGCTCGAAGCACTTTTCGCAGTGGTCGCATGTACCGCCAATCGGGCTCCACTTACATACCCCTGCGAGTCAACACTGCGGGGATGATACCCCTCATTTTTGCCATTGCCATGATGCAGCTTCCCGGTACGATAGCTACATATTTCATGAGCCCAACCGGACAAGACCCCAATTTCTGGAATTCAGTCTATAATATATTTCAGTCTAATACCGTACTCTACCAGGGCTTGTATTTTGCCTTGGTAGTCGGTTTCACCTTGTTCTACACTATGGTCATATTCGAGCAAATGAACCTGCCTCAGACTTTGCAGCAGCAGGGCGGCTTCGTCCCCGGAGTCCGACCCGGGAAGGCGACGGCTGATTATTTGAATGGGATCATAAGGCGTATTACCTTTGGTGGCGCCTTCTTCTTAGCTATAGTGGCAATATTGCCCTTTGTTGCTCAAAAGAGTACCGGTGTTAATTTGGTGATTCAGAGCACCGCTCTGCTCATAGCTACCGGCGTGGCCCTGGATACCATGAAGCAACTAGAGGCGCAGCTAACCATGCGCCGCTACGAGGGTTTCCTGAAATAATGTATGTCGTCATGCTAGGTGCTCCGGGGGCAGGGAAGGGAACTCAGGCAGATATTCTCTCTCAGGAGATGAATTTACCTCATATAGCCTCCGGGGATTTGTTTCGGCAGGCGTTGGAGAAAAGGACGGATGTTGGTCTGTCGGCGAAAGGCTATATGGATAAGGGAGAACTAGTTCCTGACGAGATAACCACGAAAATGATTCTGGAGAGAATTGACCAGCCTGACTGTGCCTCTGGCTGCCTTTTCGACGGCTTTCCCCGGACTTTGCAGCAGGCCAAAGTTCTGGACAGAGCCCTTAAGGAGCAAGGAAAAAGCATAGATAGGGCAATATACATTGAAGTTCCCAACAAAGAGCTGGTGAAACGACTCGGTGAAAGATGGCTTTGCCGGGCTTGTCAGACGCCGTACCATATAACGAATTCGCCACCTAGGACGCCCGGTAAATGTGATAGATGTGGTGGTGAATTGTACCAGCGTCCTGATGACAGAGAAGAAACAGTAAAGGAACGACTTAATGTTTTCTTTGCTCAGACTGTTCCCATACTTGATTATTATAAAAAGCAAGGCAAATTAATCAGGGTCAATGGCAATCTAGGAATGCAGGGGGTAGCTAGAGAAATAGTCTCTGCGCTCAGAGCATCTATGTCGCACTAAGCGAAGCGAAGGGTCGCCGAGATTCTGTGGTGGCCATGCTCCGTTAGAATGACATTGGAGACAAGCAGGGATAAGATAGATGGTGATTATAAAATCTGACGAGGAAATAGCTATTATGAGGAAGTGTGGTAGAATCCTCGCTGGTATTTTAGATAGACTGAGAGCGGAAGTGAGACCGGGGATTAAGACTGCCCAATTGGACATGATTATGGCTGAGGAATCGAAAAAGAGGGGAGTGATGCCTTCTTTTAAGAACTATCGCGGCTTCCCTGCGAATTTATGCGTTTCCGTGAACGACGAAATAGTCCACGGCATTCCTGGCGAACGCATACTGGAAGAAGGAGACATCGTTTCCTTAGATGTAGGGGCAAGACTTAACGGTTTTCATACCGATGCCGCCGTGACTATTGGTGTAGGGGGGATAAGTAAGGAGGCTGAAGACCTTATCGCGGTCACAGAAGGTAGTTTAGAGTCGGGCGTCGCTCAAGCGATAAGCAGAGCATGGGTGGGAGATATCTCATCTGCCATTCAACGTTATGTTGAATCAAAAGGATTTTCCGTGGTTAGAGAATATACCGGGCACGGAGTAGGTCGGGACCTGCACGAGGAGCCCCAAATACATAATTTTGTAGTCGGTAAAGGTTTCTTGCTTCGTAAAGGTATGACTCTGGCTATCGAGCCGATGGTCAATGCCGGAGATTGGCACACTAGGCTGGCGGCTAACCAATGGACTGTGCTTACGGCCGATGGAAGCCTGTCAGCACATTTTGAACATACCGTTGCCATAACTGATAGTGGACCTGATATACTTGTTTAGATAGTATGTGAGAAATGGCCAAGAGAGAGAGAATAGAGGTCGAAGGCAAGGTGATTACAGTCTTACCTAACACAATGTTTCGCGTGGAATTGGCCAATGGACATCTTGTATTGGCTCATATATCGGGCAAAATGAGAAAGCACTACATCAAGATTTTGCCTGGGGATAGAGTTCTGGTAGAACTTTCGCCTTATGATTTGACCCGTGGTAGGGTTACCTATCGGCTTAAGTAGTTTGACAGGTTAACTAAGAAAGTTTATTATAACGGTTTGTTTGTACGGTGATTCCAAATGAAAGTAAGAGCTTCAGTCAAGCCGATATGCCCAAGATGCAAGGTTATCAGGCGGGAGGGTGTGGTTAGGGTTATTTGCGAGAATCCAAAGCATAAGCAGAGGCAGGGGTAATAAGCAATGGCACGTATTGCTGGTATAGACCTTCCCAAAGAGAAGCCAATTTGGGTAGCTTTGCAGAGCATTTATGGCATCGGTTCAACATCAAGCAAGCGCATTATGGCTGCCACGGGTGTTGCTCCAGGCCTTAGGGTCAAAGAGTTGAGCGAAGAACAAGTTGGCCAGATTCGAGATGTTCTTGACAAACAGTACAGAGTGGAAGGTGATCTCAGGAGGGAGATTCAATCTAATATAAAGCGGCTTATTGAAATTGGTTGCTACCGAGGCACAAGACACCGCATGAGGCTGCCAGTCCACGGACAGAGGACGCGGACGAACGCCCGCACTAAGAAAGGGCCGAAGAAAACAGTGGCTGGTAGAGGGCAGAAGCGTGGTATATCTAAGAAGTAAGGAGATTGTTTTGACAGATGCCAAGGAAGAAAAAAGCCCATAAGAAGGTTAGCGAAGGCAAAGCTTACATCCAATCTAGTTTCAACAATACTATTGTGACTATTACTGATATGGAAGGTAATGTCATCGCCTGGGGAAGTTCTGGTACTGCCGGGTTCAAGGGTTCTCGGAAAGGAACTCCTTATGCTGCTCAGATAGCTGCCCGAGATGCAGCACACCGGGCAATGGCTGACGGCTTACACCGAGTCGAGGTTTATATTAAAGGTCCTGGTAGCGGACGAGAGGCGGCTATTCGCGCCTTACAGGCTACCGGGATTACCGTTACAGCTATTAGAGATGTGACTCCTATCCCCCATGACGGCTGTCGTCCAAAAGGGAGGCGAAGAGTATAGGATGGGTCGCTATACAGGACCAACTTGTCGTCTGTGTCGCCGTTTTGGGGAAAAACTGATGCTCAAAGGCGAGAAATGTGCTACGCCTAAATGTCCCGTAGAGAAGAAGAATACGCCGCCGGGTGAGCATCCACCAAGGCGCGGGCGCAGCGGGATTTCCGACCGCGGAGTTCAATTGCGCGCAAAGCAAAAACTTCGTTTTAGCTACGGTGTTTTGGAAAGGCAATTTCGCAGGTTTTTTGAAGAGGCCAAAAAAAGGCCGGGTGCCACCGGAGAGACTCTTCTGATATTGCTGGAGAGGAGACTGGATAATGTGATTTATCGCCTGGGTTTTGGTGATTCACATGCTCAAGCCAGGCAAGTAGTCAGGCACGGCCACATAATGGTCAATGGGCGCAGGACGAATATTCCCTCATTTTTGGTGAAATCGGGAGATGTCATAAAATGGTGCGAAGCCAGTAAGAAAACGGAATACTATAAAAGATTAGCTGAAGAAATCGAAGGAAAGTTCATCCCTAACTGGTTAAGCTTGGACAAAGAGAGCATGACAGGCAGGGTGTTAAATCTGCCTAACAAGGATGATGTTGAAGCCAAGTTTAATGTGAAAGCTGTCGTTGAGTATTACTCGAGGTGAGTTATGCCCGAATTATCTATCCCCAGTGTAACTTGTGTTGAAAGTAGCGTTAATTACTCTCGCTTTCTTGCTGAGCCTGTAGAGCCTGGTTTTGGCGTCACTTTAGGGAATACCTTACGGCGTGTGCTTCTTAGTTCTTTACCTGGCGCCGCGGTAACCTGGGTCAAGATCGAAGGAATTCAGCATGAATTCTCTCCTATTCCCCGTGTTAAGGAAGACGTTATGGAGTTCTTGTTGAACGTGAGGCAACTGAGACTCTGTCCTCTTTCTCGTGAGCCCGGCCAGTTGCTCTTGGAGGTAGAGGGCGAGGGCAAAGTCAGCGCGGCTGACATTAAACCCTCGGCTGACTTTCGCATTGCCAATCCTGAACTTTACTTGGCTTCCTTGGACTCATCCAAGGCCAGGCTTTACGTCGAACTCAACGTAGAGTTGGGGAGAGGTTATATGCCAGCTAAGTCAGTTGCGGGGCTACCTGTGGGAGCACTGCCGGTAGATGCCATCTTCACCCCAGTGCGGAAGGTCAATTTCCTTGTTGAATCTATCAAACCTGGTCAGGAGGGAAGCCCAGAGAAGCTCATCCTGGAGATCTGGACCGATTCTACGATTTTTCCCTGGGAGGCACTTACTCAAAGTGCTAACATCTTGGCTAATCAGTTCTCTTCCTTCAGGGACTTTGAAGTTCCCATGGCTAGAGCACTGCCCATTTTGCCCGAGCAATATAACACCCCTCTGGAGGAACTGAATTTGTCAACTCGCTCCTACAACAGTTTGAAGAGAGCGGGTATCTCCACTTTGGGACAATTATTGGAGAAAGGCAGGGAAGGTTTGCCGCCGTTGCCAGGTTTGGGGGCAAAATCTCGAGCCGAAGTAGAAGAGTTAATGACGAAGCTAGGCCCTCCTGTTCCTGAAAAGCCTGAAAAGAAGGAAAAATGAGGCACAAGGTAGCAGGACGGAACTTAAGTAGGTCGACAGAGCACAGGTGGGCGTTATATCGCAATCAAGTTACTGCCCTTCTGGATCACGAGAAGATCACCACCACTGAGGCTAAAGCCAGGGAAGTTCGCGGCTTAGCAGAGAAGATGATCACTTTAGCCAAAGACGGCAGCCTTGCCTCAAGGCGGGAAGCCTTAGCTTTTATTACTGAGAAGAAGGTAGTTGACAAGCTATTTGCGGAGATTGGCCCAAGCTATGCTGACCGTAGGGGTGGTTATACGAGGTTGCTGAAGTTGGGACCTCGCCCTGGTGACAGCGCGCCAATGGTTCAAGTTGAATTGGTCAAGTAAGTTCATTTTGCTCATCGAATATGACGGTACCCAATACTATGGCTTTCAATGGCAAGTTGGTCTGCCGACCATTCAAAGTGAGCTTGAGCAAGCCATAGGGCGATTGTGCGGGCAAAGCAGCCGGGTTATGGCAGCCAGTAGAACTGATACCGGTGTGCATGCCAAGGGACAAGTGGTAAGCTTCTGGGCGAAATCCACGTTGGATACTATGACGTTAGTTGAAGCTTTGAATCATTATCTACCCGGCGATATCGCGGTCAAGGCGGCCTACAGGGCTGGCGATGATTTCAATGTCCGGCGCGATGCCCTGGGTCGGGAGTACCGTTATCATATTCTTAATAGCAGTGCCCGCTCGCCGTTTAGTCGGAAGTTCGCTTTATTTATGCCCAAAATGCTGAACATACAGACGATGAATGAGGCCTGCCAACTTATTCAAGGTGAGCATGATTTTGCCTCCTTTGCCAGTTCTCTGGATGATAACAGGAGCACGTTGCGCAACGTCTATGAAGCGGGAATCGAGAAAGAAGGAGATCTTATTGTTTTCCGTATCGTGGCTAACTCTTTTCTGCCTCACCAGGTACGAAACACCGTAGGTATTTTAATCAGGCTGGGCCTGGGTAAGATAGGTATCGCAGATTTCCGTGATATAATGGAGGCCAGGACCGTGGGTTTGGCTGGTCCCCTGTCCCCCGCGTGTGGCTTATGCCTTACGAGGGTCAATTATCCTAAGCCTTTGGGGAGCTAGCCCTGTCCTGAGTTTATCGAAGGAAATGAAGACTTATACTACTAAAGCTAAAGATATCGAGCGGCAGTGGTGGGTGATTGATGCCGCTGATAAAACTCTGGGAAGAGTAGCGACAGAGGCAGCCAATTTGCTTATGGGTAAACATAAGCCCCTTTATGCCCCCTACATTGATACCGGTGATTACGTTGTAGTGATTAATGCTGCCAAAGTACAGGTGACCGGGAAGAAAGCCAAAGAAAAGATTTATTATAGATACTCGGGGTACCCCGGCGGCTTGAGGAGCCCCAGCTTCAGGGAAGTATTTAGTAAAGACCCTGCCCGTGTGATTGAGCTTGCGGTTAAAGGGATGTTGCCTCATAATCGTTTAGGCAGAGCTATGATTAAGAAACTGAATGTTTATTCTGGGGATGAGCATCCTCACCAGGCTCAGAATCCCCTCCCATCACCCTGGCAAAACGAAGGACGCAGAATGACCAAGAGCAAAGAAGGCGAAATATTGTCAAAGGAAAGGTGATGATCTATGAGCGAGGAAAGTTACGTTTGGGGAACCGGTAAGCGCAAATGTGCGATAGCCCAAGCCAAGCTTGTCCCTGGGAAGGGAGAGATAATTGTCAATGATAGGCCCTATCAGGAAGCTTTCCCTCGCATCGAACATCGCCGTACGATTGAGCATCCTTTGCAGGCTACCAATACTATGGGCAAATTTCGTGTCACGGTGAAAGTGAATGGCGGTGGCCTCAGTGGTCAGGCTGGAGCCATTCGCCATGGCATTGCTCGGGCCCTTGTTAAAGAAAACGAGCTATTTAAGCCCATGTTGCGTAAAGAAGGCTTGCTTACTCGGGATAGCAGGATCAAAGAGCGCAAGAAATACGGACTCAAGCGAGCTCGCAAGGCACCACAATATACCAAACGGTGACTGTGCTCCGCCTCATCACTTGGTAGCGTGTCACTGGTCTGAGGGTTTCTCTTTGCCCCCAACTTTGTAGGCATCGTGCTATTGCTCCAATTGAGTGGAACAGCTATAATGTGAACACGCTGGGGATTAGTCTAGCGGTAGGACAGCGGGCTCTGGACCCGTGAGGCCAGGTTCGAATCCTGGATCCCCAGCCAAGTTGGCGCATTCGTCTAGAGGCCCAGGACACCTCCCTCTCAAGGAGGAGATCACGGGTTCAAATCCCGTATGCGCTACCAAAGAATGATTTGCCCCCTGTTTTGAAGCTAGATTTCGGAAACAGGGGGCTTGGTTTTGCCATTTTGTCAAGAATTTGTCAAGAATGGATTTCAAAAAGCTCCTTTTCACGTTCAGGGTTGACCGGGTTGATCAGGGTGTCAAAACTCCTGGCCGCGGCTTCTTGGAGGCCCTCCGCTACATGGCTATATATATCCAGCGTTATCTGTATTGAGCTGTGGCCTAGCCTTTCCTGAACGATCTTAGGGTGTATGCCCTGTTTCAGCATCAATGAGGCATGGGTATGCCGGGCGTCGTGAAGTCTGATAAGGTTAAGGCCGGCTTTGGCTGCCAGTATGCCCCAGGCCCGGGTGATGGTGTTCGGTCGCAATGGTGCTCCCTGAGGTGTGCTGAAAACCAGGTCGTCTTTTCCGAGTGTTTCCCCTAGCATGGTTCGTATTGCCTGTTGCCTTTCTTTGTGTTCCGCCAGCACCAGGACGGACGAGGGCCCTAGGTCTATGGTGCGCTTGCTCTTATCCGACTTCGGTTCTGTGAACACATAGCTCCCGTCTTTCAAGTGGTGTAATGACCTACGAACACTGATTCTCTGGATTTCGACGTCTCCCCATTTTAAGCCTAGCAGCTCAGAGCGTCGCATCCCGGTAAATAGGGCCGTGTGGAATAGGGCATAATAGATGCTATCCTTAGCGGTATCAAGGAACTGGCGGACCTCGAAGTCATCCCAGGTCGGCCTCTCGGTATGGCCCTTCTTTGGCGCGTCCACGCCATCGGCCGCATTGCGTATAACAGGCCCCATTTGACGGCTGTCTGCAACGCCTTGTGGATCACGGCATGGTGAAATTTGATAGTCTCAGGCTTAAGGCCCTGGTCTCTTATGGTTCTAACGTGTCCTTGAATATGCTCAGGCTTTAGCTGTGTCAGTGGGATATTCCCCATTTCGGGAATGAAATACTTCTTGATAATGCCGGTGTATCTCTCATAGCTACGTGGTGAGAGCTCGGGCTTGACGTAGTCCTGTAACCATCTTTCCAGGTATTCAGCGAAGGTTGTCTTGCTGGGCTTGATGAACGTGCCAGTATCAAGCTGGTGCAATAGCTCAGTCCTTCGCTTTTCAGCTTCCTTCTTTGTGCCTCGTACCGTTTCCCAGTGATAGTTATACTTCCCGGTGTCGGGGTCCTTGCCTTGACTGATGAAGATCTCATATGAGTTCTTGCTTCGCTTCCTAATCCCGTTTTTCATGTCCTTCATTTTGTACCTCCTTTTCGCCTAGGTTTCACTTCGCCAGATGTCTTGTCAACTAGCCCATCCCAGGCGCCCTTTGGTATATCAGCGTCAATCATCGGTTTAAACCACGGGTCCCCATACATCGTTTTCGGCCGAATCTCCCCTGATATTCCCACAATCTTTTTTGCCATTTTGGTGCTAATTACATGGCCGGTCATTGTGCTAAGCACGTATAGATTGACTATTTCATGTCCCACAAAGTCCTGTATTCCGGCCCTCTCAGCCCATAGCTCTGCCACACTGGCGTGAAATGAATACCCGAATAGATCTTCAATATCCGTAATAACGGTGTACAAGCGGCCTGCCCATCGAGCATCACGAATGGTGAAGGTCCTGACTGCGCTTTTTGCATAAAGCCAGACCTTCAGTACTGAAGGCAACGCTTCTGCTGGGAGAGGATATTTGACCAGGCTCTGTATTGTCCAGGGTTGGTCAATAGGGTTTCGTTCGAACTTGCTGCGTTTCGCACGCTCCCGGATGTCGGGCATGATTCGGTCTATAGCGTACTTGCTGGGCCAGTCTTTGGGATAGCGTTTATCCGGCGGCAAAGATTCATCATTCTTATGCAGAATTGCCCGAATTTCATTCCGAATCATAGCGTTAGTCCATTTTGGATGCTCTTGGTGAAGCTTTGCTGCTAGCATCCTGACTTCATCGGATATCAGTGGTCCCAGTGGCATTTTCTAATTTCCTTTCTAATACAAGGTTTTGTAGCTAATTTTCTGACTTAGACTAACCTTATACAATTCTACAGCTATCCAATATACAACCTCATTCGTTGGCATAGTTGCAATCATCTGTAATTGAGTATACCCTAGCCTTATTGGAAATGTCAAGAGATAAGGGGGTGATATATGGGAAAAACAGCTGATACCAAGGCTGAAAGGCTAGTATGCACAATTGAAGAGGCCGGACAGATGTTAGGAATTTCCAGGGGAACGGCTTATATGCTGGCGAACACTGGACGGCTCCCGGCTATTCGGATTTCTGACCGGCGAATCATCATACCGCGGAAAGCCATTGATGAGCTCTTGGCCTCGGCCAGCAAACCGGGAGGCTAACCCATGCGAAGAGATATTGTTTTCGAGGACAAGATAATCAGATGCTGTGACTGTGGGGAATCCTTCAAGTTCTCAGCTGGTGAGGCTCTCTACTATCACCAGCGCCAGCTAATCCAGCCTCGTCGTTGCCGGCCATGCCGTGAAATGAGAAAGAAGGCTGTACTTCATTATGAGGTACAGCGGTGATAAACCTGATACCGGACCCCTTCGAGACAGAGGCGCAACATTGCCGCTTCTACCATCTGGATATTCCCAGCCTGGACGATACCGAACTCGTAAACGAACTTGACGCTTTGCGTCCTCTTTTATGGTGGAAACTGCCAGACAGTGACTGGTTAGAGGAACGAGTAAGGTTATTGAAAGGCGAATCAAGAAAACGAGGGCTGACATGGCGATAATTGATGATTACGTTAAACAAGCTGATGGCTCATTGAAACGAAACCCGATGCACCCCTCATCCCCCCATATTAATAGTATTAAGAATACTTCTATCTATTGTCCTTCCGATATGGATTTGGCTACGGAAAGTCACAAAACAGTCACAGAAAAAGTCACAGACCCAGAGGCTTTAGCTAAGAGGATTAGGGATTGGGTCACAGACACTAGTGGATGGTTTTCATACGATGAGATTGATAGAGAATTTGAGATACGTGCGCCCACCGAAAAGCACAATCGCTGGATGATAGTTAAGAGGCTGAAAGATGATGGTATTCTTGAGGCACACTCTCGCAACAACAAGCTACTTCGGTATGTGAAAGTCGCCACCAGGTTAGTTGACTTCAAAGCTTGTGGCAATAGAACACCGCTGGCTATCAAATACCCGTTTGGTATTGAGCGATACTTCAATACTTATCCCGGCAACGTGATCGCCATCGCCGGGGCTGCCGATGCTGGCAAGACGGCGTTTCTACTCAACCTTATTCGCCTGAATATGGGTGACTTCAGTATTTACTATCAGACCTCAGAGATGGGGGCTGAGGAACTGCGAAGCCGGCTAGAGAAATTTGAGGGTATAGCTTTAGATGAGTGGAACTTCATACCCGAGGAGCGGTCCAGGGACTTCGCCGATGTCATACGGCCAGACTGTATCAACATCATAGACTACCTCGAACTGGCAGGTGATTTCTACATGATAGCTGATTATCTCAGAGCGATTCATGACAAGTTATCTTCTGGCATAGCGATAGTTGCGTTGCAGAAGAAGAGGGGCGCCGAACTTGGGCGTGGCGGTGATTTCGGACTAGAAAAACCGAGGTTGTACCTGAGCATGGATGCTGGCAAACTCACGATCCAGAAAGCCAAGAACTGGGCTGATCCCTATGCCAATCCCAATGGCCTAGTCTGTGAGTTCAAGATTGTGAATGGCTGTAAATTCATCGTGACTAAGGATTGGTATCGGAATGAGTAACCACAAATGCGAGAGGTGTGGATCCCCGGCAGGGGGAAATAACCGAATTCTTTTCAGGAATAAAGGCGGGGAAAAATACTACAAAATACTAATTAATACTAGTTAAGGAGGCAAAACATGGAAAACAGAAAACAAAAAGACAGTACAGAGAGGCCACGAAAATTCACCGGCAAGGCAGCGAAGGTGGTTCTGATCAAAGGTGCTGACAAAAGCATACTGGGACCAGAATCTATCGTTATCGACAAGGAATCTGAATTGGAGTGGAACAAACACCCGCGCCCACTAAAGCCTGGACAATAAGCTGACATAGGCCTGAGAGGCTCGGGATTGCCTGTTGGACGCTTTTTGCGACTCCCCTTACCAGTCCCTGCCGAATAACCTCTCTCTACCTTGTGGAGCGAAGGGTTCAAACCACTCTTTAATAATGCAGAAGGTAATCAAGCAAGGTTACTTTCTTGTAACGATATCCAGCGTGTTGACAAGCCTACCAGGCAGGGCTAAACTCAATTTACGTATGCGAAATACTTGAACTTTGGAAGTAACTTCAACGGAAAAGAGATTATGACTTCATTATGAATAATCCCATGTTAAAAAGCAGGTTCCTTACTAAGTGGAAGACGATAACTGTTATGTTGGTCTTCATCGGCATTGGAAGCTTCTTCCTTTACGTGGGAATAGCAAATGTCTGGGACGAGTGCGAGCTTATACATAAAGGCGAAACCGTTGGTGGTTTCATTATTGATGCTTGGGAAGATGCTGAAGAAGCAGACAGTGGAGGAGTTGTCTGGAGCCATGGTGCGATATATACGTATCAACTTCCTGATGGGCGAAACTTTGAAGGAGAGCTACATGGTGAAGGTCGATTGAAACCAGAATTCCGTTACCTATCCGAGCCTTATCCAGTCGAGGTCACATATTTGCCAACTAATCCGGGTGTGAGCCGGATTACGAAAGACCTACCCGATAGTATTCTAGGATCATTACGAAAACAGGTATTCCCATATGGATTCCTTTCAGCTTTGTTTGTCTTCCTTGGTTTTTATCTTCTATGGGGACTAATGCGAGAGTTAAGAAATCCCCACGAAAATACATACGCCTCATAGCCTCCTTTTAGTATGTCGGCCTCATTCCCCCTTGATTCTCGGTTAGCTATAAACTGTAGCGGGAAAATTGTCAAGAATTTGTCAAGAGACTAGACCTTACTGGTTTTCAGTTGTTATAATTCCACGAACGAAATCGGACTTTGGGGAAAACCAGTTTTCAGTGGTTCAAAGCTAAAAGACGTTTAAGAGCAAATCCCGTATGCGCTACCAAGCTCGTAGTATGCAAGACTTCCTTTGGGGAAGTCCTGTCCTTATCCAAGGGTACTGGCAAGGGGAGCAGCAGGACCCATTCGCTCTGATATTGATTTCCGTATGATGCGGGATTAAGGAAGACATCATGCCGCCAGGAAAAGATATGTTCGAACACAAATATGCTGATGTCAACAACATACGCCTGCACTATGTAGTAGCAGGCAAGGGAAAACTGATAATGTTC